>Ga0209118_1000066_pt1 | contig 77067 bp, 62 predicted proteins | sample BlaSpr_A8_Ref_M1_FD_187988 | JGI IMG/M metagenome (GOLD analysis project Ga0209118, IMG submission 187988) | Forest soil microbial communities from Thunder Bay, Ontario, Canada - Black Spruce, Ontario site 2_A8_Ref_M1 (SPAdes) (version 2) | ecosystem: Environmental > Terrestrial > Soil > Boreal... | reverse complement strand
GTTCATTCTAAAGGGAGTTAAAGTCGTTTGTTTTGATACACTTTTGCAAGTGTTGATTCTAAAAGAGTAACTGACCCGTGTCCCGCGATCTGTAGGGGGCAGGGGGGTATACCCCCCTCGTTGTGAAGGACACAGTCCGTAACGGCATGAAGGATAAGGAGATAAAAGCGTTTCTGTTAGGGCGCAACGGAACAGCAATGGCCTCTGTAAGGAGCGAGAGGATTCCTTCGCACACCTCGCTCTGGGCAAAGAAGTCCCAGGCGAGGTTAGGCAGGGACTGTGGCGAGAATTCACAACCCATGATAGCACGGAACTGTTAATCTGTCAAGTAGTATATTATGTGGTACTCATTCGAACGGGGAGAGGCAAAGGTTCCGGGGTTGGAAGTTAGAGATTAGAAAGGGGTTGCGGGGCAAATCGGCAGGTAAATAGGCCATAGGTTCGAGTTGTTCCGTAAACGGAAAAGAGGCGGCTGGCGTCTGGAACGAAAAGAAAAGAAAGGGTTAAGCGTGAACGGCAGTGGGCCGAGAGCGGTGCTGGTCGTTCGAACGAGCCCGCTCGCAATAACGGCGAGTGGGGCACCCGGCAATCTGCTGATAGCGTGTGTGAAAATCACAACCTATAATCAACATCGCTCGGCTCCTTTCTTCCGAGCCCTGGTCGTTCAACAGCAACCAAGTCTACTCGGGAGAAGGAGCCGACGCCGTCATCCAATCAGCCAAAGAGTACAAAGATACTAGCTGTTCTTCTCGGCCCTTCCTAATTTCACTTCGATTTGCTTTGTCAATTGCTCGCGGATGCGGCTAAGTTCTGGCAGGCTGTCTTCATAAAGCTTCAGTCGTTCTTGGGCGTGAGGCAGGTCCCAGACCCAACGCGTGCTGAACTTTTGGTAAAGGGCAAGAAGCTCACCATACACAGGAGCCGGAACGAGAGGTTGCAATACGCTCATATGAGCTTCGGCCTTTGACTGCAACTCCTTGGATTTTTGTTCGAACTGATTCCATCTAAGATTGACTTGTTCTTGGTTGTACTTTTGAAATGGTTGTAGCAACTCTACCTTTCGCTGCTCTAACTGAGCGACAGTAAGTTGGGGGCCGCCCTGCTGTCGCACAATTGCGTCCGCTTGGGCGGCCAACTGGCTAAGGACACCAAGGAGGGTTTCGAGCGTGCACGCAAGGAAGTATATTTCGGTCTTCGCGGCGAAGAAGGCTTCCATCAGGCCGAAGGTAGCAAAGTGGATCTGGTTTGCGTGATAACGCCGGAAATCCCAGTCCTCGATGAGTTTCTGTTTGCGCCAGTCCCAACAGATGTTGAAGATAAATGTCAGTACCGCCGCCGCCAAACCACCGCCAATCACGCTCAGCCAGGGTTCGCTCAACCTGCTCTCCTTTCGGCTGGCCGAAAAGTATCATAGCGCCCGCCGAGCTACAATGGCGGGTGCCCATGGGGCAGCGGCAGGTGCCGGGCAGGGCGAGCGGGGCGGAGGGTGAAGCAGGTCCCTCGCTGCGCTCGGGATGACACATTTGGGGTAGCGGTGGGGACGACGAGTGAAGAACGCGCGCTAAGCGGCGGATTCGGGGCGGAAGACGCGATGGAAGCGCGGGCCGGTAAATTGGACGCCGACGAGGCGCTCGCCGTCGGGCTGTCCATTGGTGACATGGACGACGCGGCCCTGGGTCTGGAAATCGGATTCGCCGCGGCGCGAGGCGTAGCGCGAGAAAGGAATGCGAATCTCCAGATCGGAGCCGATGGCGACATCGAAGCGCGTCAGGAAAGCGGCTCCGCTGCGGCACAAATTTTCGCTGGCAGTATCTTCCTCGAAGACGATGCCGCGGGAGTCGCGGCCACGGACCCGGAGCGGGAGGCGGACGGCGATTCTACGTTCGGACCTCTGTCTGGACGCGAGCGTGCTGACTGGGACCATGGGCTGGGTCCTCGATTCTGGTGACCGCAGAGCGGTCAACGATTCTGGTGACCCCGACCGGGCCGGGGTCAACGTTTCCGGCCGCCCCGAACTGCTCGAGGCCGGCCTGTGCAGCGGCGCGGCCAGCGAAAAAGCGCTCGACGCTTTCGAGCACTTCGCTGGGCGTTTTCGCCGCGTGAACCTGTCGACGAAGTTCGCTGCCGTTCCCCACGCCATGCGTGAACCAGCAAGCGAACTGCTTCATTTTGCCAATGCTATCGGGCTGGTTCGCAGCTTTAATTTCCCGGTAGTAGCCGGAGAGTAAACGGTGGCGGTCGGCGTCGGACGGCAGGTCGTAGCGCCCGGTGGAGGCGAATTGCGCCATTTGCGCGAAGATCCAGGGATTGGTGGCGGCGGCGCGGCCGATCATCACGGCGTCGCAGCGCGTCTCGCCGACCATGCGGGCTGCGTCCTCGGGCGTGTTGATGTCTCCATTGCCGATGACGGGAATCTTCACGGCGCGCTTGACGGCGGCGATGATGCTCCAGTCGGCGCTGCCGGTGTAGCCCTGCAGGCGCGTGCGCGGATGAACGGCGATGGCTTCGACGCCGGCGGATTCGGCGAGCGTGGCGACTTCGACGGCGACGATGGAATTTTCATCCCAGCCGGCGCGGAGTTTGATGGTGAGGGGAATTTTCACCGCGGCGCGCACGGAGCGGAAAATAGTCTCGAGCAGAGGCAGATCGCGCAGGAGGCCGGAGCCGCCGCACTTTACGACTTTTTTCGCGGGGCAGCCGAGATTGATGTCCACGGCGTCGAAGCCGAGGTCTTCCACCATTTTAGCGGCGCCGGCCATTACTGCGGGATTCGCGCCAAAGAGCTGCGCGGTGATGGGATGCTCGTCTTCCTGGAAAAAAAGATACCGCAAGGTTTTTTCGGCGCTGCGGGTGATGCCTTCGGAGCTGGTGAATTCCGTCATCAGCAGGCCGCAGCCGCCGAGGCCGCGAATCACGCGGCGAAAGAGCGTGTCCGTGACTCCCGCCATGGGTGCGAGCACCGCGGCGGGGCGGATGGTGAGGTCGCGAATTTGGAAAGTGGCGGGAATCATTTTTTGCCGACGCTTATTTTGCTTTTGCTGCTCCGCCGATTTCGCCTTTCAGGAACTCATCGAGCTTCAGGAAGCGGCGCCCCAGCGCGGCGCTGTAGGCGGACCATTCGTCTTCGCCGGATGCTCCGGCGAGCGCGGCGCGGACGGCGGCAAGTTTGGAATCCAGATCGTCGAGGTAATGAAAGACCATGGCTTCGCGAATCATCGGAAGTTTTGGCGAGCCGAATTCGTACTGGCCGTGATGGCTGATCAGAATATGTTGCACCACGGTTTTCAGCGCCGGCGGAAATCCATCGATGGCGTCGATGGCGTTGGAGACGGTCTCGAACTCCATCACGATGTGGCCGAGGAGCTGACCTTCGGTGGTGTAGGCGATGGCGCGGTCGTAACAAAGCTCGTCGAGCTTCCCGACGTCGTGAAGGATCGCGGCGGTCAGCAGGAGATCGAGGTCGAGCTCCGGATAATGCGCGGCGGCCTGCTTCGCCAGGCCGCAGAGGCTGATGACGTGCTCGATCAAGCCGCCGAGATAGGCGTGATGCATGACCTTCGCGGCGGGTGCGCGTTTGTAGCGTGTGGCGACCGCGGGCTCGGTGACGATTGTGATGACGAGTTTTTTGAGCCAGGGATTCTTAATCGCGGCGGCGAATTCGAGAAGCTGGACGTAGAGTTTCTCGACATCGGCGGCCGTGTGCGGGAGAAAATCGGCGAGCTCGACTTCTTCGGGCTTGGCGAGGCGGAGCTGCTGAAGGGAGAGCTGCGGCTTGTTGCGGTAGATTTCGACGCGCGCCTGAACTTTGACGAAGTCGTCGCGGTTGACGTCGCGCGCGGCGGACTCAAACTGGTCCCACATGCGCGCTTCAATCGTGCCGCTACGGTCGCCGAGCTCCAGGCGGAGATAGGGCTTCCCTTCCCTGGTGTTGCGGATTTCCTTTTCGTGAACGAGGAAAAAAGTGGTGATGGTCTGTTCGGAGCCGAGATCGCTGACAAACGCCGTCTTCATGAGCTGGCGCCGGATCGCTTGCCGAAGAGCAGGAATTTCTTGTGGCCTTTCTTCGACTTGGAAAGTTCAGGCGTGGCGCTCACTTCCTGAATTTCGGAATTGCCTCCGCCGGCCATATCCTGGTAGCCCGGCTTGATGACGACGTAGCTCTGCTCGCGCAGCGTTTTCAGATAATCGCGCAGCGCCGGCTCCATGCGCGCGGAATAGAGTCTGTCCGTGATTTCGTTTTCGACTTTGTTGAGAGGCTGCATGCCTTCGTCGTAGTGCTCCATGACCTGGAGGATGAGGTAGCCCTGCTTCGTGTCCATCACGTCCGTGAGCTCGTTTTTCTTCATTTTGAAAACGGTGTCTTCAAGCTGCTTCGATAATTCTCCGCGCTTATATACGCCAAGAAAACCGCCCTGCTTGGCGGTGCTGCCGCTGGATAGGCGCTTGGCAAGTTCGCCGAAGTCTTCGCCGTCCTTGACGCGCTGGAGAGCAGTATCCGCTTTCTTTTTCAGGTCGGGGAGCTCCGATTCTTTCTTTCCTTCCGTGGCAATCTCAATTTCGCGGAGCGCCACCTGCTCCGGACGAATGAAGTCCTTCTGGTGCTCATCGTAGTACTTTTTGACTTCGTCTTTTGCGATGGTTATGTGCGAGCCCACTTCGCTGCCGATGACGCGCTGGGTCAGGATTCCATTGCGAATGTTGCTTTTGAAATCCTCCCAGTTCTGCCCCTGGCTCGAAACTGCCTTCTCGAGATCTTCCATGCTCGCAAGGTTGTTCTGGATGCGAATCTGATCTAGCTTTTTAATCACCTCCGGCTCGATGCTTACGCCCATGTCCTTGCCGCGCTGCACGAGCAGCGATTGATCGATCAGATCGCGCAAAACATTTTTCTGCCGGTCCTCGATATTGGCTTGAAGTTGTTCCGGAGTGCACTTGCCGGCGCACTCCTGCTTGGAATCGTCCTCGGCGGAAGCGCGGGCGCGTTCGTAATCCGAGCGCGTGATAATCTCGTTGTTCACACGAGCGATGATTTCCTCAACGGTCCTGCCGTTGGCGCCTTCCGAGCGCTTTGCGGGGGGAGCAACGGGGAGCTTCTGTGTTGCCGGGGCTGGAGTTTTGTTTTGCGGCGCAGTAGCCGCGGGTTTCTCCTGGGCAGGCAAGGCCATGGATGCGAGCGGAAGAGCTGCGCCGAGCGCCGCTATTAGTGCAAGCTTTCGCATGTATTTCCTCACTTATGAAGTTTAGCCCTGCCCTTGCAGACCTAGCAATACGTTTCTCACCGCGCCGGGCACGGACTCACCGCGAGCCACTTCGAGCCAAAGGACACCGCTGGGGTCGAGTTTGATGCCCTTGCGGGAGCGAACCACGGACACCAAGTGCGCGGGATCGAGCGGCGTTTCCGGATGGAAGCGAATGGCGACGCGGCTTCCCTGCCTCTCGACGGCGGAAATGCGCAGGCGTTCACACATGGATTTGAGCACTGCGTACTCCAAAAGGTTTTCCACGGAGACTGGGATCGGACCAAAGCGATCCTCCAACTCGCGACGCACGTCCTGCTTTTCCTCATCGGTGGCGATGGTGGAAATTCGCTTGTACGTGCGGAGTCGCAGGTTTTCGCTGGGAACGTAATCCTGGGGAATGCGCACGTCGAAGCCAAGACTCAACGTGGTGCGGAGTTCCGGAGCAGCGTCCTCACCCTTCAGCTTTGAAACGGCACGCTCCAGCATCTGGCAGTAGAGATCGAAGCCGATGGCTTCGATGTGGCCATGCTGCTGGCGGCCCAGCATGTTGCCGGCACCGCGCAGCTCCAGATCCAGAGCGGCAATGCGGAATCCAGCGCCCAATTCGCTGAACTCTTTCATGGCGGCGAGGCGGCGGCGCGCGATTTCGGAGAGCGAGGTCTCCGGAGGCACAAGCAAATAGGCATAGGCGCGCTGATTCGAACGGCCCACGCGGCCGCGCAATTGATAGAGTTCCGCGAGGCCAAGACGGTCGGCTCGATTGATCAGGATGGTGTTGGCGCGGGGAATGTCCAAACCGTTTTCGACAATGGTGGTGGCCACGAGCACGTCGGCTTCGTCGCGGATAAATTTCAGCATGACCTTTTCGAGCTCTTTTTCGGCCATCTGGCCGTGGCCGACAACGACTCTGGCTTTTGGCACGAGTTTCATGATGAGTTCGGCAAGAGAGTTGATGGACTCGACGCGGTTGTGGATGAAGAAGACCTGGCCATCGCGCGCGAGCTCATTTTCGATTGCATGGCGCACGAGTTCTTCCTGGAATGGCGCCACGACCGTCTGGATGGCCAGGCGGTCGCGCGGCGGGGTCTCGATGACGGACATGTCGCGCAGTCCGACCAGCGACATGTGCAACGTGCGCGGAATGGGAGTGGCCGACATGGCCAGGGCGTCAACATTCTTGCGCATTTCCTTCAGGCGTTCCTTGTGGGCGACGCCAAAGCGCTGCTCTTCATCCACTACCAGCAAGCCCAGATCCTGAAATCTCACGTCCTTCGAAAGCAGGCGGTGCGTTCCGATCACGACGTCCACCTTGCCGGTTTCGAGCGCAGCGAGAATTTGCTTTTGTTCCGCAGCGCTGCGGAACCTACTGAGCATTTCGATTCGCAAAGGAAATGCGGCAAAACGCCGCTTGAATGTTTCGAAATGCTGAAATGCCAAAATCGTGGTGGGCGCGAGGAAGGCAACTTGTTTTCCATCGGCAACCGCTTTGAAGGCCGCACGCATCGCGACTTCCGTTTTTCCGTAACCCACGTCGCCGCAAAGCAAGCGGTCGGTCGGCGTGGAGCGCTCCATGTCCCGCTTGATGTCGGCGATGGCGGTGACCTGGTCGGGAGTCTCCTCGAATTCAAAAGTGTCTTCGAATTCGCGCTGGAAATTTCCATCGGGCGAGAATGCGAATCCCGGGGAGGTCTTGCGCTCGGCGTAAAGGGCAAGAAGTTTATCGGCCATCTCTTCGACCGATTTGCGGACGCGTGTTTTGCGCGAGGTCCAAGAGGTCCCGCCGAGTTTGTCGAGCGCGGGATGGGCGCCCTCGACGGCGCGGTAACCCTGCACGAGATCCATGCGCTCGAGCGGCACGTAGAGACGCGCGTCTTCGGCGTACTTTAGGAGCATGAACTCGCCGCGGCGGCCGTCCGATTCAATCTGGCGAAGTCCTTCGAACTGGCCGATGCCGTGGTCCACATGCACGACGAAATCACCGGGCTTGAGCTCGGCAAAATCGCTGAAAAATCCCGAGGTTCGAATCTTTCTGCTGGGCCGCTCGATGGCCGGCGCGACGTCGAAGAGATCGGCATTCCCGAAGATGGTGACGCGGGCATCGGGAAACGACACACCTTCCGCAAACGGCGCGCGGACGAGCACCAGTGCGGCGGATTCCTGCGCGCGTTCGGCAGTGAATCCGGATGCGGCGTCTTCCGATTCTCCGAGGACGTAGGGGACTTCATATTCGCGGCAAATATCGCCGAAGCGTTCGATCTCGCCGGTGCTGGAGGCGGTAAGAAAAACGCTTCCGCCGGCGGCGAGCTGCGATTTGACGTCTCCGATGCAGGCGACAACGTCGCCGTGGAATCGGGGGCTCGGCCGGGATGGCAAAGCAAACTGCGGCGTTGCAGCGATATTGAGCGCGAGCTGCTCGAGGTGGATTTGCGAAGTTTTCTCGAGGGCGGTGGCGAGCTCTTGTTCGGACCAAAAATAGTGTGAAGCTGTGGGAGCGGTGGCTTGACCGTGCCGCTCGTAGATTTCGGTTGCCGTCACGAGATGTTTTGCTGCCGCGGCGCGCAGCGCTTGCGGTTCATCCAGGAAAATAACAGGACGCAGAGAGCTTTCCGCGAGTTCGAACAGTGTGCTCTCGCCGGGATTCCGTCGGGGACCGAAGAATCCGGGGGGCTCGTCATAGTCCGCCGGGATTTCCGGGGCAGCGGCGGATGCGCCGATGGCCCACTCGGCAAGCGGAAGAATCGTGGTCCGAACGACAGGCGCGATGGAGCGCTGGGTGCGAGGATCGAATTCGCGAACGGACTCGACGGTGTCGCCGAGAAGTTCGATGCGCACAGGGCGCGGCACTTCGGGCGAGAAGACGTCGATAATCCCGCCGCGGACGGCGAACTGGCCGGGCAGCTCGACCATCTCCGTGCGGGTGTAGCCGACCGCTGCGAGATGCGCGATGAGCTCTTCGAGGGGGACTTCGGTGTCGGTCGCGAGCGTGCGCGCCAGCCCGAGATAAAGCGTGGGATCAGAATACCTCCATAGCGCAGCGGCGATGGGGGCAATGACGAGCGAAATTTGCCCGTCCGCCAAGCGGAAAAGTGTGGCGGCCCGCCGCTCGAGGATGTCCGGGTGCGGGCTCTGGGTTTCCCAGGGCAAAGCGTCGAAAGCGGGGAGCGTGGCGACGCCGCCCGCGGGGCCGGGAAAAACGTTTGAAAAAAACCGCAGCGATTCGGCGAGCTCTTCGGCGCGGCGATTCGATTCGGTCACGAAAAAGGCAGGCCGGCGCAGCTCGTGCGTCAGATAGGCGGCGACGAGTGCTTTGGCGACATCGTGAAGACCGGAAAGAGAAACGTGCTGTCCGCCGGAGCGCAAAGCGGCGAGGGCGCCTTCCATTCCGGGATGGCGAATCACATCTTGCAATCGTTCAAGGACAGCAGGAAGAATCATGCGTAATAAATCAGGATTCCACGCTAGGGGCGCGTGCTCCTTCGCGAATTTTCTGCAAGATGGATGTGGTGGAATAACCGGGCAAGATGGGAACCGTCTCAACCCTGCCGCCGGCCGCCTCCACTTCTTCACGGCCAACGATTTGGTCCAGAGGCCAGTCGCCACCCTTGACCAGAACGTCGGGAAGGAGCCGGGCAATCACTTCACGCGGGGTCAAAGCGTCGAAGATGACGACAGCGTCAACGCATTCGAGCGCCACAAGGATTTCCGCGCGTTCCCGTTCGTCGATGACGGGACGCCCTTCGCCCTTCAGTTGCCTCACGCTTGCATCGCTGTTCAGGCCCACCACCAGCACATCTCCCATGACCCGAGCTAGTTCCAGGATGCGGATATGCCCAGGGTGCAGCACTTCAAAGCAGCCATTGGTGAAAACCACGCGGCGGCCGTTGCGTTTCTCGCGGCCAAACCGCAGAATCGCTTCCTCGAGAGTGAGCGCTGCGGAGTTCAAGAAATCTCCATGTAGGCACACATGCAAGTCACACTGCCGATGCTGAAAAAACTAGTCTATCACGCGCGCTGGGACTGACGATGGGGGCGCAAGCGCAGCCATGAAAACAAGAAGAATTTTGCGGGCGCTGGCCGGTGTGGTGCTGTGCGGGCTAGGGTTTTTGCTGGCGCTGGCCACTCCATACCAGCATCAGACCGTTCTCACCGATGCCGAAAGCTGCCGGATGGCTGTGGATATTGTGGAGCCCATATCGGGCGCGCCGCAGGGCTTCGTCGTTCTGCTTCACGGACTATCTGCAAACAAGAAGATCATGTTCTATGTCGCTGAGGGATTTTCTGGAGAAGGACTGCGCGTGTTTGTTGCCGACCTACCGGGACATGGGCGTACGGCCGGACCGTTTTCTCCGGCACGAGCGGAAGCGTGCGCGGAATTCTTTGTGCGAGAACTCATCGCGCACCATGTGGTGGAGCCGGAGCGCACGATTCTCGCCGGCCACTCCATGGGCGGAGCGATCGCCGCGCGCGTGGCTTCGCGGATGACCGTTGCGGGAGTGCTGGCCATTTCTCCGGCGCCCCAGCGGGCGGCCCATGGCTCGAATCCGGAGATGCAGCTGTTTAACAGTGCGCCGCCTCTGCGCGGGAACGCGCTGGTGATCAGCGGCGCGTGGGAGCCGGATTCGATGCGTGGCGTGGCCCGTGACCTGGCTGCATCCGGCGATGAAGGCAAGGCCCAGTATCTCGTCATTCCTCGCGCAACGCATGTGAGCCTGCTTTTCGATCGGGAAGCCGTGCGCGCTTCGCAACAATGGGCGGCGCAAGTGCTTCATTTGGAGGGCAGCGCCCGGTTGCCGCCCCGGTGGCCACTGTTGGGTTTCTTTCTGGGCTTCGGAGGACTCATTGTTCTGACGTCTCCTTTTCTCCGTGAACTACTGGGCAAGAATAGCGTTGCCGAACCGATTCTGCCGGTTGGGATCGCACGGTTGGTTCTGGAAGTCGTCGTCTGTTCTGCAACCGCGGTGCTTGTGCTCCGGTGGCAGAATTTTCTGCGGCCGCTGCATCTCTTTGAGGGCGACTATTTGGCGGGTTTCCTGCTCATCAATGGCGGGCTGCTTGTTCTCCTGCATCGGAGCGCTGTGCAGGCGGTATTTCGAGCGAGCCCTGCGCAGGCGCAGTTTCGAAAGATTCTGATGGCCACTTTTTCCGCATTCGTGGTGCTTCTCTTATTCAGCGGATGGTTTGATTTGACGTTCAGCGGCGCGTGGCTGAGCGCCGCGCGGTGGCTGCGCTTCCCGGCTTTCTTTTTGGCTTGTCTCCCGTACCATGCGGCAGAAGAAATCGTTGCCGGGCCGCCGAGTTCCGGAGGAGCGGTGCAGCACCTTGCGTTGACGTTGTCGATGCGGTTGATTGCGTGGTGCGCGCTGCTGGGCGGAATCTTTTTTCTGCAAAGCGGCGAAATCCTGCTGGTGCTCCTTGCGCCATATTTTGGACTGTTCTGCGTGCTGCAGCGGTTGAGCATGGATGTGGTGCGGAAGGAAACAGGGTCAGCCGCGGCGGCAGCAGTCTTCGGTGCTATACTCATGAGCGGTTTCTGCCTGGCGATCTTCCCCATCGCATGAAAGGCTTTGTCCGGAAGAGTCCGCACAAGGGTGCGGACTTCGAAGCTGTCAGCGAGAGACGAACATGTCAGAGATAGCGATCGTCGGGGGCGGACCCTCCGGCGCAATGTGCGGCGAGCACCTTGCGCGGTCGGGGCACAAAGTTCAGATTTTTGACGAGCACCTGGCGTGGGAAAAACCGTGCGGCGGCGGGCTCACGCACAAAGCGGTGGAATGTTTTCCCTTCCTGCTGAACAACACGCATGCGAAGAAATTGGTGAGCTCGATCGAGCTGATCAGCAGCAGCGATCAGCGCGTAACGCTGGAAATGTCACACCCCATCGTGATCTATTCGCGCACGGTTTTGAACGGGATGCTGCTCGACCGGGCGGTGGCGGCAGGCTGCGAGGTGCATCGCTCGCATGTGATTGGCGTGGATACTTCGACAGCGAAGCCCCGGTATTGCGTCGAAGGCGAGTGGCGCGAGGCCGATTTTCTGGTTCTCGCCGCGGGAGCGCGGAATCAACTGTTGCCGGAGACGCGACCGCTGAAGCGCGATGAACTGGAGATGACCCAGGGCTACTTCGTGCCGCAGACCGCGGACGCCATCATCATAAAATTTCTGCCGCATTTCGAGGGGTACGTCTGGTCTTTCCCGCGGTCGGATCACCTGTCGGTGGGCATCTGCGGCCTGATGGCTTCGCACACGAGCGCGGAACTGAAAACGCACCTGCACACTTTTGTGGACAAGCAGCATATTTCGACGGAAGGCGCGCGCTTCTACAGCCACGTGCTGCCATCGCCTCAGGAACACACGCTTTCCGAACGAACCGTGCTGGGCCGGAATTGGGCGATGATCGGCGACGCGGCCGCCTGGGTAGATCCGCTCACGGGAGAAGGGCTGTTCTACGCGATGCGATCCGGCGAACTGCTGGGGCGATCGCTCGCGGAAGGCTGCCCGGAAAAATATCCGGCGCGAGTGAAGGCGGCGTTCTGCACCGAGCTGGAATTCGCGGCGCGGATTGTGCGGCGATTTTATCGCGGATCGTTTCTAGGCACGGCAGTGACGACGCGAATGGTGCAGCTGTTACGGCGAAGCAGCGTGTTCCGGCAGCTGGTGGGCGACCTATTCAGCGGGACGCAAGACTACACCGGCCTGAAACAGCGACTGTGGGGCCATCTGGGCTTCACGGTGAGCGAATTCATCTCCAGCGTGCTGAATCTGGAACGCCCCACGGTAGCGACGGTTTCCCGTGGGGGTTCCACGGATTAGGCACTCCAGCAAGATCAATTGAACTTGATTCGTTAGGCGGTCGGCCGGCGCACCATCTGTTTGCGCATTGGCGGCGGAACCAAAGTGGCCATTTTGCGAATCATCGCGAGAACGAGACGCTTGTCGCCGTCCGAGAGGGTGGTTGTGTAGCGCTTGATCTCCGCGAGGAAACGAATCTCATCCTGGGAGAGCTCGCCGAGCATTTTCTGGGTTTCCTTGTCGCGCGGCGTTTCGGTGCCGGGGAAAAAATCAGCGAGCGAGATGTCCATCGCTTCGGCGATTTTCGCCAGCGTCTCGAGCGACGGCACGGTGTGGCCGTTCTCCACGCGCGAGAGGTAACAACGCAGCAAGCCGGTGCGGCGCTCGATGTCGCCCTGCGACAGTCCGCGCTGGCTCCGATAGGTCTTGATCACTTCTCCGATGTTTACACGAGGCTTTTCTTTCGGCACGGTATCCCTCACTTGAGGGGGTATCTTAGTGGCTAACAGCAGGAGTAGCAAGAGGAAATTTCGGAGGGATGGAGCTTACTCGACAAGGGGTAAGAAAAGGGGGCAGCACTCATTGAGATTGGTACCTGAGTGCCGCCCCGGGATTTTGCGGCAATAGAGGAAGAACCGACAGCCGTTATCGGTCGGCGACCATCACTGTTACGGGCTGTTGCAGGCGGAATTCCAGCAGGGTTTCGCTGGGCACTTTCACTTGCTGGCCGCGGGTGAGCACCTGTACTGCTCCTCCTGCTCCCGCGCCGACGCCCGCGCCGATAGCAGCGCCCTTTCCGCCTCCTGCAATTGCGCCGATGATGGCGCCGAGGGCTGCGCCACCGCCCACTTTCTCGGCAGTGTTGGTTCCGCGGCCCTTGCCTTTCAGAGTGTAGTCGCTGCTGACGACCGGGTAGTCCTTGCCGTCAATGACCATGCGCGTCAGTTCCAGTTGCAGCTCGGAACTTCCGGAGATGTGGCCGGCTTCTTGCGAGTTGGCAAGGCGTCCGTAAACGTCCGTGCCTTTGCGGGCCACGACGACACTGTCGATGTTCAGGTCCGTCTCCAAGCTGGCGTGAAAAATGTCACCGACGCGGTTTTTTGAAGAATCCACCCCGTCGATCATGCGCACCAGGAGCGATTGGCCGGCTGGAATCATCACGCTACCTCCGGCGGATGCAGGCGCAGCTGCGTACTGGGGTGCGGGCGCGGCAGATGCATACTGGGGTGCGGGTGCGGCAGCTGCCTCCGGTGCGGGAGCGGATGCCCCCGTGGTCCCAGTAAAGGTCAAAGCGACGATTTGTGTGACGTTGAAGGTTTGCACGTCCCCGTGGACCTCGAAGCGTAAGACAGCTTGTGTGCCTCCCACGAAGCGACCTTGAAGAACACGGCCGTCCTTCAATTCCAATGTGTCTGCGGCAGCAGCGCCCACCAGCGAGAGGCCTAGGGCGACGGCTGCAAGAATACGTCCCAAACTTTTCATAAGTTTCCTTTCCTGCGGAGCGATACCGTGCGGGCACGCTCCCAATCGGCTGCACTCCCAAATCGAGCTGGCCACTCGATTCTAACGCATTGGATGATTGAGAGGGGCCTCCAGGTTGCGCCGTGTTTCGCAGGAATAAATCTCTCGCTAACGCCGTTGTCGCTGAGAAGAAAGAAGGGCCCAAGCCGAAACGGCCTGGGCCCTTCCTGCATGGGTTGCATCCCGCGAGTGTCACAAGCCTAATGTCACGCCCTTCGAGGGGAGCGAACTGGCGCGGGGTTAGAGCCGCGGTGTCTACAGTCGGCGCCGCGCCTCATCTGCTTCTTCCGCTAGACGCATCAACACTTCCACGAGCCCTGTATTCTTTTTTGTCTTCGGGTTAAGGAAAAGCCCATCTTGCGCGAAGCTGACGACAGAAGCGACGGCGCCCCCATTTGCTGTCGAGGTCGGGCGAATGATGGCAACGGGTCCGAACTTGGGGTCAAGGAAGTGGGTTGGCTCGGGCATGATCAGGTTGGCCTGCGACGTATCACTATTGAGAGATTCGGGATTCGTTTCCCCCTGGGCGCCCTTGAGGTCCGTAAACGTCACTGTCGAGTTGTTCTTCTTGTCGAAGTCGGTCAAGGGAGTCGCATTGCCGGCCTTGTCCTGCCAAGTCTGGAAATGCATGGTCTCGCTCGGGCCAATGCTCAGCAGGATTCGCAGAACTTCAAGATTGGTTACGTGCTGCGCCAGGGTTGGGTATAGGCTGGTGCCACCCTGCTCGATAAACGCGAAGTGGAATCCCGCGGTGAATGCGATCGCTTGCAGGTGGTTGGTTATGCTTGTTGGGGGGTTAGTGGGGTCGCTCCCAGTCGTGTCATCATCTGTTCTGGGAATCGCGGTATGCTGCCCTACATTCAAGCTGGGAACTGCTTGAACGAACTTGGCGAGCGGATCGAAGTCAGGGTTGGTTATGCTGCGGTAGCGGGACCAAAAACTGGTGTCGATAGTGAGCTGTGTGAGGTTGGTGAGCCGTCCCCCGTCCCCGCGGAAGTTCTGGTTCGCCCCGGTCGCTTTACTGCTCGGCAAGATGCGAAACGACTGGAGGTTGGCTGGCTCCGCGCCCTTCGATTCCAGGAAATTTCCCAGGAAGCTGGCATGGCTGATCTCATCGTCGGTATTGTCGTGGATATACTGCGGCATGTCGCCATCAAGAATAGTTAGCGCCGCCGTATATGCCGGGTTTCCCCCATTGACGCCGGAGACTTCGTTGTCCTGCGTTCCTCCGAGTTCCGAGTATTGAATCCACAGATCCGCCTCGACTTGTTCCAAGGCCTGCAGGAACTTCAGGATGGCGATGTCTCCTCTTGTGATTGGCGCGCGGTCGTCGTCATCCCTTTCGAAAGCGGAGACACGAGCAGGCAGAAGCCCGGCGCCCAAAGTCGCTGCGCCTGCCACCGTCCCGCTCTTCAAGAAGGAACGCCGATTGGTCTTGTTTTGAAACACACTGCTGGATTTCTTCATCGATTTTCTCCTTTTAGTATGAGCCTCGAGCCTTGCAGGCCCCGAAAGACCTGTGCGGGCCCGAAATTCTTGAAGACTGCTGCCTTGCTACACTGCGGTTAAGGTGGCGAAAAGGACTTCTGTGGTTGGGTTACAGAAGTCGCGTTTCGAAGGAAAGTGAGGGCCCCGCGTGCGTGAGGTTAGGCCCTCCCCGTTCTATTGGACTGTAAGGGTTACGCTGGTCGAATGGGTGATGCCGGCGGAGGTGCCGGTAATCATCACGGTGGTCGTGCCGCGCTGAGTTCCTGTGCCGGCTTTTTTACTGTAGCAACCGCTGGCACCCAGCAAAAACGTCGTGGCCATGACCAGGAGGAGACTGCCCGTGAGATAGTGCAGCCATTTTCTGCCCCGGAAGCGCCGTTTGTCCCCGGATCCCACAATCATTAAGCCAAGGAAGCCTACGGCGGGAATGGGCAACAACATGGCAAAGACCGCAGAAGCCGGATTGTTTTCCTTTCCCGACGCCATCAGCTGATACGGGTTCGAAGAAGTGGCTATCGTTACCATTGAAGTTGCTGTGCCGCCGCTCTTAGGCGAGACAGACATGGGAGACAGAGTGCAGGTGGAACCCAAAGGCTGCCCCGAGCAGTCAAGACTGACAGGGGAGTTGAAGCCGTTGAGGCCGCCGACGGTGACGGTCAAGGAAGCAGGTTGCCCCGCCGTGATGGTCAGGGTCGTTGGCGATGCCGAGATGTTGAAGTCCGGGGTCGCTGGGGGCGTGGCGGGGTTTGCCGTAATGGCTCCGAAAAAGCCCTGTGCCTCGTTCATGCCCCCGGCGGTGAAGTACATCGTTTGGGCATTCTTGCCGGTCATACCCGTGGAATCGAACACCAGATCCCACAGCGAGAGGTTGGTAATGACCGTGCCGTTGGCTTGCTTCATCTGATCAACAAAATTGCCGGAGGTAAGATCGAAGGCATCGATCGTGCCATCGCCGAAATTTCCAATCAGCAAATTGCCGGAGAATTGCCCGAAACCTGAGGGAGGGACTACAGCACCCCAGGGTGCGTTCAGATGGCTATCCGCTGTGACGCGGCGAACGAAGTTACCGTTGGCATCGTATAGATCCACGAATCCCGTTCCGGCGATCTTCAAAGGATCGTGCTTGGCGGGTGAGTCCTGCAATGCATAAGTCACCACGACCATGGGCTGTTTGTTGACGGTGATGACATGAACGCCGAAGGGAGCATATCCAGGAGAGTTCGCCCCGGCTGGGATTGGCGGTGGCGGCATTGGGTCCGTGAAAGTGCCCGTAAGCTGAGTGAAGTGAAAGTTGCTGTCGTAGACTTCGACCTGCCCGGAATGAAAATTCGCGGCGAGTAGAAAGGTTCCGGTGGTGTTAGTGAGCAACGCGAGTCCTTTATAGACGGCGCCGGCAGCAGTGGTGGGACTTGTGGAAGTGGCGGAGTTGTCCACGACCAGGATGGTGGACGGGCCGTTGCCATTCCAACCTGAGATGGTTCCATCCTCCGTATCAAAGATAAATAAACTTGAGGCCGGAGCGCCCCCTGGCACGGTGACATTGAATCCCGTCATCGCCACATTGCCGACGCATCCCGTCGGCGTGGCAGGATTCGAGCTGCCCTTTGGCGGAGCGACCGTGAAGCTCCCCTGGGATGCGCCTGTATTGTTGTAGAGGGTTGTGACACCAGCGGGGCTGTTATTGTCGGCGATCCAAAATGGAGCACCTGGGATGATGCAGATGCCCCAAGGATTGACGAGATTGGGGTCCTTGTTCGATCCCGCACCGGTCGGGTCGGTCACCAGGTTCTGTTGGGCATAGCTGTTGGCCTGGGCATAGGCAGAGGTGTGGCAGAGATAAAAAAGGCAAAGAAGGCCCGCAAACAACTTCAGGATTCTACGCATGATTCAAAATTGCTCCTCTCGATATTCGGAGTTCACGACAGGGCCGCTTTCATCCACCGGTAAGGAGGTTCCTGGGGCCAGTCTTCCCCCATTACCCCAATCGCGAAATCCCTTGTTTCCAATTTTCAAAATTTATCCAAACCAACGGAACTGGAAGAACAGGAACGACTTAGCGCCGGTGGTGCGCCCTTGCGTGTCCTTGGAGCTTGGATGCCTGTTTTTTGGCGGGAACAAATCAAGGCGGGAACAAGTCTCCCTAGACGTGCAGCCGGTTCTTTGCATGAGACTTATGCGGGGGTGTTACGTCTAAGCGGGAAGGCAGACTCACCCCAACGAGATTCACCCGAACGGAAAAAAAGACTTGGGAACGATAGCAAGCAAACCGACACCCCTCGCGGTGCGCTTCGGCACCTTCGAGGTGGATTTCGAGGCGCGCGAACTCCGCAAACGTGGACTGCGTGTGCGCCTGGAAGAGAAGCCCTTTCAAATTCTGGAACTCCTGCTCGAGCGCCCCGGCCAGGTGGTTACCCGCAAGAGCCTTTGCGAGAAGCTTTGGCCTGACACACATGTCGGCTACGAGCAGAGCCTCAACACCGCGGTCAACAAGCTTCGTGAACTCCTGGGAGATTCTCCCCACAGCCCCCGCTTTGTGGAGACCCTCCCGCGTGTGGGTTATCGTTTCATCGCACCGGTGGACGCACCAGGACGCAGGCAGGGGCAGGCGACAAAAAGGATGCTGGCTGTGCTCCCCTTCGAAAATCTATGTGGCGACCCCGAGCAAGAGTTTTTCGCCGACGGGCTGACCGAAGAGTTGATTTCGCATCTCGGGCAATTGAATCCCAAGAAGCTCGGCGTCATCGCGCGCACATCCGCGGTCCAGTACAAAGGCTCCAAGAAAACAATTGGTGAAATTGCGGGTGAACTTGGCGTGGAGTACGTGCTCGAAGGAAGCGTGCGTTGCCAGGAGTCGAACGTCAGGGTCACGGCACAGCTGATCGACGCGCGTGACCAGACGCACTTGTGGGCTGCCAGTTACGATCGTGAATTGCGCGACATCCTGGCGGTTCAGCACGATGTCGCGCGCCAAGTGGTCAAGGCGCTGGCTGTGGAGCTATTGCCTGGTCATGAAGCGGCACGCGGCGCTGCCGACCCCGCGGCCAACGAAGCCTACCTACGCGGGCGGTTTTTCGCGGGACAACGGAGCGAGGATGCGCTGACGAAAGCGATTGCTTGTTTTGAACAGGCCCTTTCCCTGGACCCCAACTGTGCGCGTGCTTCTTATGGAATAGCGGATTGCAGCGGATTGCTCAGCTGGTTCGGCGCCCTTTCTCCGCGGGAGGCGGGTCAACGCGCGGCGGAGGCAGCGTCTCGCGCGCTGCGAATCGACGATACGCTTGGAGAGGCGCATGCTTCCATGGCGCTGGTGCGCTACTGGTTCGAATGGGACTGGTTCGCCGCGGAGCAGGAATTTCTCCGCGCCATCGAACTAAATCCGAGTTACGCCTCCGCTCATCAGTGGTATGCGTCATTTCTGGGAGCGATGGGCCGGTTGGAGGAGGCCCGCGCCGAGCATGAGCTCGCTCACCAATTGGATCCGCTCTCTTTGATCATCAGCATGGGCGCCGCCGACCCATATTTTTGCGCACGTCAATACGACCAGGCGATCGCGCATTTGAGGGGCATCCTCGAACAGGAGCCACGCTTCTTTCCCGCTCTCTTCAATCTTGGCCGGGCCTGCGTTCAAAAGGGAATGTACTCGGAGGCCATCGCCGCTTTTGAAAAGGCGGTACAGCTTTCCGGAAATCGCGAAGGCCGGCCGGCGCTAGCACATGCCTATGCGAAGGCAGGAAGACCAGCGGTCGCACGCAGCATTCTCGCGGAGATGAAGATACATACGGGCGGGCGTTACGTTGCCTCGCCCATGATCGCGCGGATTCACCTGGGACTGGGCGAGATTGACGAAGCCTTCGAATGGCTTCGAAACGGCATTGAAGAGCGATCCTACTGGATCGTTTTTCTCAAGATGGATCCGGTATACGACGAGATCCGTTCCGACCCGCGTTTCCTGAATCTTCTGAAGGCGGCCCGTCTGGCTGAGTAGTTTCGTGCACCGGCGCAGCCTCGTAGTGTGAAGCCCGGCTGCAATGAGTCACTCAGCTAGTCGGAAGGTGGCGCTGGGACGCCCTGCGGGGCGATGTTGAAGCCATCCACAGCGAGCACCGGTTCTTTCCCCTCGAGGGCGGACGAATCGTACTTCGCGGTCACCTCCCGCTGCTCGCCGGGGAGCAGCGAGAAATAGTTGTCTTTCCAATAAATTGGGACCACTTCTTCCCCGCCCTTCCCGCGCGTTATTTTCAGGTGAACCATGAAGGCGAGACTCTCGCTTGGATTTCGCAGAGTAACTCGGGTGACGCTATTCCCGGCTTCCTGCAGGTGTGTCTCCTTGACCTCGAGCTTGACCTGCGGCAGGTCATTCAGTCCGGTCAAGTCGCTAAACTCAGCCTGCGGCGTGTAGACGGTGTCTTTCTTTTTCGCCCAGGCGAGCACATCTGGCTTTGTCGAAAGCCAATAGAAGTTGTCGCTGAGAAGTTTTCCGCCGGCGTCGTGAAGCTTTAACTTCAGGAAATACGTTTTTGTGAGCCCATCAACCTTTGGCAATTCGAAGACGCGGGTGCTGCTGTCTGGCTCAAGATCCACAGTTGCTTCGCGCGAAGCTTTTTCCTTCGCATCGAGATTGTAAATTTTGGCGCTGACTTTCAGGCCCTTCAACGATTCATAAGTGCCGTTGACCACGGCCACGGAATTGTCGTCGTAGGAATACTGCACGTGCACGGGTTCGCAGGCTTTCTTAGTGCCGAAGTAGCCGCCCGCGGGAACCAGGTAGTAATCGTAGAGATGCCAGATGAGCGAGGGCCAGGCATTGTTGAGCATCCACTGGATGACTCCTGTCGCGGTGTACTTGTTGCGCCCGTAGGCTTCGAACATGGCGCGCTGGCCGTCGTAGGTTACCGCCTGCGTTTTGCGTTCGTAGTCGTCGAGCGACGCCGCTTTCCCGTAGCGTCGGTTCAATCCATCGGTGAATACATTGATGTTGGTGAAGCGCTCGCCGCCGGCGTGGAAATTCCAGACGGCATCGATCGGCCACAAGTGCTCTTTGGGAATAAAACGCTCGAGGCTTTCGCGAGTGGGTATGGCAGGTCCCGGGCTCGTTTCCGTGTTGTACCCATACGCTCCGCCCGCCTTCGTGTCCGCCAACCAGTACACGGGCGGCACGTATTCATAAGGGCCGGTCATCTTTACACCGGAATTCCCAGACACCTTAGCGCGCTGCTCGGATGCCGAAGAGACCGAGGGATTCGGCCAATCTAGTTCTTTGAGGATAGCCAGGTACATCTTTTCGACGTCCGCCGGCGGCGGATTGTCGCTGCCATACAACCACACGAAGACACTTGGATGATTACGCAGAATTTGAATCTGGCTCCTCAGCGATTCTCGGGCGATCTTGTGCTGGTCTGCTTTCCAGTTTTTCCACATTTCCCAGGCGTCGCAGCAGGTCCAGCCCGGCATGACGAGAATGCCCAGGCGGTCGGCCTTGTCGAAAAGTTCTTCGTGGTCGATTCTGCCTTCCAGACGAATGGCGTTCATACCCATGTCGCGCACGTAATTCAAATCCGCATCGAGGCGAGCGGAAGACCAGCGAAGGAACATGTCCGGCGCCCAAGCCGCTCCGCGAATCAGGACCTTGCGGCCGTTTATCTTGAACAGCCGATAGCCTTTGCTGGTGAGCTCCGAGGTGACTTCCCGGATTCCAAATTGGATGGCGGAAGAATCGGAGGTTTTATCGCCGATATCGAAAGATATTTTTGCGGAGTAAAGATAAGGCTCGCCCATCTGGTAGGGCCACCAAAGCCGGGGGTGGTCCAGTTTGAGCTGGGGAAACCCATCGGGCTTGAAACGCACCGTCTTTGTTTCGGATGCTGCGAGCTCGACTGGTTGATGGATTTCGACTCCGGCGACCTCGGCGCGGAGAGTGCCCTGCACAGGGTGATTCGAATCGTTGCGCAGATCCGCGGAGACGGTCAGGGCGGCGGTTTTGTATTCCGAATCGAGCGCCGAGCTCACAAAAGGATTTCGCACCGAGACTTCGTCGTTCGAAGTCAGAAAAACTTCCTTCCAGATGCCCATGTCCTTATCGGCTGGTGTCGGATTCCAGTCCACCCAGGTCATGGCCAGGTCATTTTTTTGTGGGGCGAAAACTTCGACGGCCAGGGCATTGGGTGCGCCGGCACGGAGATAATTGCTCACATTGAATTCGAAGGTGCGAAACATCCCGGCGACATCCGCAGCGTCGGCCACCTTTTGCCCGTTGAGCCACACGTTTGCGCGGTAGTTGATGCCCAGGAAGTGCAGCCAGATTGTTTTGTTCTCTTTTTCGGCGGACAAGGTGAATTCCGTGCGGAACCACCAGGAACAGCGGAAGGGGCTGTCCTTCGGCATGTCCTGATTGGCGAAAAAGCTTTTGGAGGAATAGTTCATCCCGGGGAGTGACTTCAAGTTGGTTCCGTAGAAGGGATCGGGATAGGTCTTATCGGTCACTAGCGCTCCGACGACGGTGGCCGGAAGATCGGTGCGGTGCCATCCTTTCGCATCAAACCCCGCGGCCGAGATCTCTGCTCCCTTGGCTTTCACCTCACACGAAGATTGAAGCTGCCAATTGGCATGCAGATAGAGTTTTCCCGAGGCGACTCCCGCAGATTCCCCGGCAGAGGCAGCCGAGGAAATGAGGAGAATTGCTGCGATAGTAGCCAGAAAAAGGAACCAGGACGGGCGTGACATAATGCTCCTTCTGAGAGCTTCGCGTATCGTTGAGGGACCAGGATCAGACATTCCAATCCCAATGACCGCTGGCAATATTAAACCGATTCAATGAAAGATTTGGGAACTTTTTTCGAGAATTAATTGGAAGCGCCGCAGACAGGGAGAAATCCGGAGCATGTTGGCGGAAGAAAATGGTCCCGGAGGAGGGAGTCGAACCCACACGAAGCAAAGCTTCGGCAGATTTTGAGTCTGCTGCGTCTGCCAGTTCCGCCACTCCGGGCCGCCACATGTAAAAGTAGCACGCTCGGGGGCGCTGCTCAAGGTTTCCACAGGCCCCCCTTGACCTCCACTAGACTTGGCCTGGAGACAGAGCTACCCTGTAGCACCCGTTCGGCAGGGGCCCCAGCGTCCCGGGGCACACCAACGGGCTTCCGAGGATTGCATGGCCAGCGTTACTACCCTTCCCTCCGGTGCTCGCCCTGAGCACCGGGGACTCGCCTATTGGATGGATCGTGTCTTGAAAGAGCTTGCGGTGGTGCGCGCGTCGGCAGATGCTGAAAGTGTGCATGATTTGCGCGTGGCCATCCGCCGTTGCCGGTCCATCGCCTCGGTGATGGAAGAGGTGGACCCGCACCCCGCCTGGCACGAAATGCGTAAAGTGGCGCGCAGACTCTTCCGGGGACTGGGAGCGCTGCGGGACGCTCAAGTGATGGAAGACTGGATCAAGCGCCTGGGCGCGGAGAGCGACCCGCTACGCGGCGAGTTGCTGGCAGGTTTTCAAAGCAAGGAACAAGAACTTCGTGAAGAGGCTTTGCGCGTGGCCGAACGATTTGACGAAAAGGCCTGGAGGCGGCTCGGGCGCACGCTTCGGCAACGCGTGCGGCTGGTGCCTCCGGGCAGCCTGGTGGCGGAATGCTTTGCACTCGAGCGCTACCACGAAGCCAGAGAACTCCACGGCGACGCACTACGGACGGAAAAACCGAAACCCTGGCATGCACTGCGCATCGGCTTGAAGCGTTTTCGCTACACGGTGGAGAATCTTCTCCCCGAACATCATGCCGCCTGGAGCGAGAAACTGAAGCGGGTGCAGGATCTTCTTGGCGAGGTGCACGACCTCGATGTTTTGACCAGCGTCGTGAAGGGGGCATCGTCAATCGCGGCGCAATCGCGAGAAGCGTGGCTGGAGACCATCATCCACGAACGGCAAGAACGGATGGAGAAATACCGGCAGCTCACCCTAGGCAAGACCAGTTTGTGGAATGAATGGCGCCACGCGCTTCCGCATGGAGAACGTCTCGAGACCGCGTCTATGGCACGATTGCGCGCAACGGCCCGAGCTGCGGATGCTCATCCGCGGCGTAGTTCGCAGATTGCTCACATCGCCGAGGCTGTCTTCCAAAAGTTGGGGCGCGTAAAGGCCGGGCCGGCGTTCGCTGGTCCGAAAATGCTGCGGGTCTTCTGCGCGGCTGTGCAACTTCACGGGGTTTCTGCCGCCGGCACTTCGAAATCACAGCAGAAAGCAGCGCGAAGATTTCTTCTCGGGTTGACGATTCCTCCGGGGTGGTCCTCCGAGGAATGGGATCTGCTGGCCTGGACGATCCGCTATCACCGCGGAGCGGAACCGAGGTCAAAGCGTGGCGCTTTCGCGAAACTCAGCGAAATCCAGCAAAGAAATATTCGCGTCCTTGCGGGAACCTTGCGGCTGGCACGCGCACTGCGGAAGTGCGGCATCATCAGCCCAGTCGGATTGCGAGCTGAAAAATCCGTTGATGCGATCATCGTGCGCGTGCCGGGGCTGACGGACAGCGCTGAATCGGCTGCCCGGCTGGCAGCCGGCAAGCATCTCCTGGAAAGTTGTCTGGATTCGCCGCTGCTTTTGCTGCCAGCTGGAACGCAAGAGAAAGTACTCGCAATCCCTGCGCCGGACCCTCAGGTTCCCTTGTTTTCTACTGCCGCTTCCTATTAGACCGCGCTTGGTTTTTGCGCTACTTCCCCGCGCGCCGAAGCATCTTAGGCGTGGCCAGCCACACCAGATGGCTGCTGGGCGGCGAGATACGCCTGAGCTCAACCAAGGCAACGCCAGCCTTTTTCAATGACGTGACGTGATGCTTTGAGCCGAGCGCCGTGGCGATGAGGTCATCCAAGTGCGGCGCGTGCCCGAAACAAAATACTGACGAGGACTGTTTATCCCGGGCGAGTTCGCGGAAAAACAGAGTAGGCTCGGCTCCAGGCAGAAGCAGATCCGAGCCGCGGATTTTCTGCTTGGGGAATTCGAAGACGGCTGCAAAAATCACCGCGGTCTGCATGGCACGGACATAAGGGCTGGACAGGAATAAGTCGGGCGTCGCTCCGAGAGCTGCAACACCTCTGGCGACCTCTCTGGTTTTCTCGACGCCTTCTTCCGTCAGATAGCGTTCCGGATCGGGCGGGCATTTCGGGTCTTCGCGGTCGACGGCGATGCCGTGGCGCACGACGTAAAGCTGCATTTTTCCTCCGCGGATACAAATATGCGACACAGGAGGTAACTTTGTCAGGAAATATTACGCCGCCGTCTGACGGAAAAACAATCTGACGTGAAATTCTTTTTCAAAAAGCTCCGCGCTGCGGTTGGCGTCGCGAAGATCTTCGACCGCATCGCCACGCGCCGTAACTTGCAAGCCCACGGCCCCACGCTGAAACGAAGTGCGAAGATTTGTGGCGCGCTGCCGGTGGGAGTGGTCGAGTGCCTCCGCGATTCGCAGGATCGCGGCGAGCCGGCGGGCAATGCGTTTGTCATTGTTGTTTAGAGAGGAATACGCGGCGTGATGCCCAGCGGGGTCCGACTTGCGATTGTGATAGCGCACCAGCGCGGCGACGACGGCGCGGTCACGCCCTTCGAGACCCGGAATGTCTCCATACAACGCCAGGTACTCCCCATGTTTGTGATGCCCGCGGTGGCTGACCATGTGGCCCGCATCGTGAAGAAGCGCGCCGGCTTCCAATAGAACACGCGATTGCGCAGGCAGATGGTGGACAGGCTGCAGCTGATCGAAAAGCAGGATGCTGAGCTCGCGCACATGTTCCGAGTGGCGCTGGTCGTAATCGAGACGGCGAGCGAAACTGCGTGTGCCGACGAGAAGCTGCCGCGCTTCGGCGGTGTAGCGGTGGGGTTCCTTGCGCGAGAAAGCGTCGCGCGCGATTTCCTGGAGTAGTCCTTCGCGCACCCCGACGCTCGGTATCATCAGCGTGCGAATATTCAGATAGCGACCCAATGTGATCAGCGTGACCGCGGCGATTCCCATGACGTCCGCGCGATCGCGCCGGACGGCGTATGTCTTCATTCGCGCACGCACGTCGCGTCTCAGAATGTCGGATAAACGCTCCCGCAAAAGGGAAAGCTGCAACGTGGGAAGTCCGTGGACGCGCGGGCCCGGCGCGACGGTGGCCAGGGTTTCGGCGTTTCCGCCAACCGCCACGGCGATGCTCTCGCCCAGGTTGGGACGCGAGGGCAACCGCGATTCGAGCAGCGCGCGGACGTAGCGGCGTACCTGTTCGGCTTGCGGAGGGCGAATCACACCGGGAATATTCAGCGTGGTCATAAGCCGCACCGTGCCGGCTGGCAATTGCGCGCTGTGCTCAACGAGGTGCTCGCGCAGGATGCTCACTTCGAGACTGCCTCCGCCGAGATCGATGATGCAGCGCGGCGGGTGCTCCGGTCCAAGCGCCGCGGTCACTGCTTCCCTTCCGAGGCGCGATTCTTCCGAGCCGCTGATCACTTCGAGTCTTACGCGCGCCCTCTGCCAGATGCGGCGGACAAATGCATTGCGGTTGCGTGCTTCGCGTGAGGCGCTCGTGGCGACGGCGCGGTACTGTGTTACTCCGAACTCATCCATGATTTCCCGGAGATGCCGAAACGCCTTGGCGCCCTTCGAGAAGGTTTCCTCGCTAAAGCGGTGGCGCACAAAGACGCTTTCTCCGAGGCGCAGCGGGTAGCGTTCCGTGTGCAGCGGCTCAATATCCAGGGCGGAATAGGCGCGCGCGACGGAAAGGCGCACGGCATTGGAGCCGGCGTCGATGGCGGCAATATGAACCGGCTCGGACATTTCGAAAGTTACCGCCAGAGATGCGCGAGAGCGGCCGATGGAGAGTACTTGGTGGCGCGGATGCCGAGTTGCTCACCGATGCGCTGACGGAGTTGCTTGTTCACCGCGGAGACACTGGATTCTCCATCCAGCTCAATGAAAGAATGCCGCTTAGCCATGACCTCGAACTCGCGTTTAATCATGGTCTGGTAGCGGATAAATGACCAGTACAGGTCGTGAGAGAGCGACATGTCGCGACCGGCCTCCCAGTAGCTGATGGCCTGGGCCTTCTTGAATTCCCGGGCGAAAGCCGTCTCTGGGCGCACATTGAGCCAAAACGTCAGATGCGGCCGCAACGCCATGGCGTATAGCCCGCTCAGGTAATCGCGGTTGATTCCGCGGACGACGCCGCGGGCGATCAAGGTAAAAATGAAACGGTCCGCAAGAACTACCGTGCCGGAGCGCAGGGCGGGAAGGATGCGGTGCTCGACTTGATCGAAGAAGTCCGTCGCGTACATCAGCGCCAGCGTCAGGCGCGTGACCGCGTTCTTGGCCAACAGCTCGTCGATATCCCGGCCCACGAGATTCGACCGCCGCAGCCCGCTGGTTTGTACCGCAAAACCTTCCGACTCCAGCCACTCTTGCAGCAAAGCAATCTGAGTAGAACGCCCCGATCCGTCCATCCCTTCGATGACAAAGAGAGAGCCGGTAATTTCACTGGGATCGAAACCCACCAGCGGCTCGCCAAAAAAATATTGCGACGATGCTTCCTCAGGGGCCGCGGATTTGGCTGCAGGTGAGAGCGGAGCTTCAGCGGGCGCAGTTTCCGCGGGACTGTCGACGGCTGGGGCCTTCTCTTTTTCCTGATCGGGCATGCTCACTCCGCTTCCGGCGCGCCGGGGGCGAATCGCTTCAGGTCAATTTTTGAGGCAACAAGATCGCGCATCTGCTTCTGCAGTTTGTTCACCGGCAGTGTTCCATCGAGAACGACAAAATTGTCGGAGTCAACCATCTTGTCGTACTCCTCGAGAATCCTTGCCTGGAAAAGCCGGAAGCTTTCCGCCCGGTCATAGGACATGCCCAGGTCCATGCCGGCCTCGTAGTATTTCAGTTTCGGGCGGCCGCTCAAAATCCTGTGCACGGCGACATCCAGCGGAGCTCGAAAATAAAAAGTGATGTCCGGGACCGGCGCAAAGCGATATAGATTGCGAAGCCAGCGCGGCGGACAGCCCCGCGCAGCGTCTCTCGCAAATGCGGTATAGATGTACCGGTCGGCAAGAACCAGATAATCGCCCTGCAGCAGCGGCATGATCTGCCGCTCGCAGCGGTCGGCAAAATCGGCGGCGTGCAAGAGGGAGAATGTCGTTGGCGTCAATAGCCGCCGTTGCTTGCCACGGCGCGTCGCCGATTTCACGAGCGGCGAGGAGTTCCACTCCGTGAAATGAAGGCGGTAGCCGCCGATTTCCAGCCAGCGCTTCAACAAATAGAGTTGGGTGCTTTTTCCGGAGCCGTCCGTACCCTCGACAACGATCAAGGCGCCAGGATAGGCACGGCTGGGCACCGGGCGTCCCGGTTGAGGCAGGGTGGATTTCGCCGGTTCTGTGCGGGGCTGCTTTTGTATTACGTCCTGGTTATCCATCTGGCTCTTCGCGCCAAGCGGTCAGCTTCCACAGCCTATTTGCCATTTGTTACGCGCGTATTACAACACACCGCCAGCGCCCCCGCAAAGCAACAGGTCCGGCTTAAAAAACGGATACTTTGATGCGCAAGAATTTCTTTGGATTCTGCCGGAAATCGCCGAGCAAGAGGCGCATATCTCCGAGCATGCCGGTCAAGTTGTCATAGAGTTGGGGGTCGGAAAATAATTTTCCCGCCGTCGTCGTGTTTTCATTCAACTTCGCGGAAGCTGTCGCCAGATTCGTGCTCGTATCGCGAAGCTTATTATATAGCGTCTCGTCGGTCGCGAGCTTGCCCAGGCTGCCTTTCCCTGCGCGGACATCGCTGATGAAAGAGTTGCTGTTCGAAATCGTGTCTTTGAATTGGTCATACAGCGTCGGATCATAGAGCAATTTCCCGATGGTCCCCTTCTGCGCCCGCAGATCGGCCAGGATCACATTGACGTTGTCCAATCCCTTGTCCACCTTGTTGTACATCTCGTCGGAAACCACGAGCTTCCCTATCGATCCCTGTCCAGCCTGAACATTGCTCACCAGCTCGTCGCCCTTCGCGAGGATGCTATTCAGATGCCGGTAGGCCTGGTCGTCGGTCAGCAATTTACCCAATGATCCTTGGCCTTGCTTCACGCCCGCGATCAAGCTGCGCACATCCTCCGACAACGCCTGCAAATTGCCGAGCAATTCCGCACTGCGCTCCACCACTTCCTTCATCGCTTTTTCTTCCGTGCCCGGCACCTCTTGTCCCTCTTTGAGCGGCACGCCGGTCAGCCCGCGCGAAATGTTCACGTAGCGGTTCCCCAGCAGGCCTTCCGTTACCAAGCTGGCCGCCGAATCCGTGAGGATGTCACTTTGATACCGCCGGTCTAGCCGCATCCCGACTTCGATATTCTTATTCTTGTCAAAAGCGCGGCCAGGCGTTCGCTGCAATAGTTTGATGGACTCCACATTGCCGATTTCCACACCATCCAGACGCACGGGCGCACCAAGCGCCAGCCCGGAAACTTCAGGCAGATACGTTTTCACCCGATACTTTGGCGCCAAAACATTTCCACCACCCGTCACATAAAATATCCCCATCGCTAAAACGAACAAGCCGATCAGCACGAACAAACCAACCCGCAATTCGGTCCACGTCAATTGTTTGCGCTGCGCCATGAATATTCTCCTCCTTGCACCGCTGTCCGAAAGTGCCGGCCAAACAGACTATAGCAATTTCACACCAGAAACCGCTTCAGGTAGGTGTCCTGAGAGTTCGCAATCTCTTCCGGCGTCCCGTCGAAATAGATCTGACCCTCACGCAGCACCAGGAACCGTGTCCCGCCTTCAGGAGATGTCCGTGCCGCGCTCACCCGCCCGTCATTGTGAACAACACGCTTCGCCTCTGGGTCAAAATGATAATTAGCCATCGCAAACCCATCTTGCAGCCGGTGCGTCGCCAGCATTGCCGTCACCCCGTAGACATCCCTTAAACGTAGAATCAATGCGATGATCGTCTGCGAGGTCACAGGATCGAGTCCTGCCGTTGGTGAATCATACAGCACGATCGGGGGCCGATTGATCAACGCGCGCGCGATGGATACCCGCCGCCTCATCCCGCCAGAAAGTTCCGGAGGAAATAGTTCAAGCGTATGCTCCAGCTCGACGAAGCGCAGCGCTTCACGCATGCGTTGCTCGATCTCCTCTGCATTGACACCTTCCTCGCGCAAGCGGTACGCGACATTGTCTGCCACTGTCAACGAATCGAACAACGCGCCTTCCTGAAACACGAACCCAATTTGCCGACGAAAGTTCAGCAACTCCCGCTCGGGCATTTCCGAAACTTCTTTCCCCAGCACGCTTATGCTTCCGCTCAACGGCTGGAGAAGTCCGGCCGCGAGCTTGAGCGTCAGTGTTTTTCCGGTCCCCGTCTCTCCGAGGAGCACGAGTGTCTCGCGCGGCAGTACCTGAAAGGAAATGCCGCGCAGAACATCACCTTCGTCAAAACCCATGTGGACGTCCAGAAATGTGATGGGGGTGGGAGTGTCCTGCGCAGGTGTGGCGGCACTGTTCATTTCCTGTGCGTTCGATTATAACGATAAACGGAATTATTAGACGCACTGTTCGACAGCAGCCGCCAGAGATGTCTCCCGGACTGTGCTAGAAGAGTTTGTTGGCGAGAAAGAGCGAAAGCTTGGTAAGAAAGGTGTCGGCAACGATGATCAGTACGGACGCGACCACCACTGCCTGTGTGGTGGCGCGCCCCACACCTTGCGTGCCCCCGCGCACGGTTAGACCTTTGTAGCAGCCCACTGTGGCCAGGATAAATCCGAAGACCAGCGACTTCATGAATCCCTGCATCAAATCGGCAAATTCCAGCGCGTCAATTGCGCGCCTCCAAAATTCGATGGCGTCCAGACGAAGGGTAAAAACCGATGCGACGCAGCCTCCCAGCAGACCGACGAAATCGCCCAGGGCAACCAGTAAGGGGAGCGTGAGAATCGTCGCCAGCACTCGTGGCGTCACCAATTTCCGGCTCGGGTCCGTCCCCATTGCTCGCATGGCGTCGACCTGCTCGGTCACGAGCATGGATCCGAGCTCCGAAGCAATCCCCGAAGCGCAGCGGCCAGCCACCAGCAGTCCGGTAATCGCAGGCCCCAGCTCCCGCACCAGTGCGAGCGAAACCGCATCACCGGTCAGGGCCGTCGTCCCAAACCGCGCGAACTGCGACCCCGTTTGCAGCACCAAGACTGCGCCTATGAAAAAACCGGAAAGCAATATGATGGGCAGAGAGCCGACTCCAATGTTGTCCATTTGCGCGAGCGTGTCCTGGAAATACCGCGGACCAACCGCCAGATTTGTGAGCGAGCGAAGTGCGAGCTCCGCGTAGTCCTGCACACTCGCCACCATTCCTTTAACTGAGTCGGACAACACCTCGCCGATGGAAGGCACAACCTCCGCTTTGGTTTCGCGGCCTGTGACCTGGATTGGAGTGTCCGCCACAAGTCTCCATGCACTGAACTCTTGTCCCCGAGGAGGTCCAGTGACACTGCGCACGTCACGATTAATACTTCGCCGAAAGCCTAACCGTGCGCCGGGAACACGTCAAGTGAACCAATTTGCTGCTTCGCGACTGGACGCCACGAAGCGTGACGGATACACTTCTTGTTTTTGCAGGCGAATACGCGGGCACGCGTGGGAGTGCCACTCGGAATGCTGAAGTTCTACACAGCGGGTGAGTCACATGGGCAGGCGCTCCTGGCGTTTGTCTCCGGGCTGCCCGCTGCCTTGCCCGTGGACCTGGAATTCATCAACCGTGAGCTTCGCCGGCGGCAACTGGGATACGGCCGCGGAGGACGCCAAAAAATCGAGAAAGACAGAGCCGATATTTTCGCCGGCGTGCGGCACGGAAAAACCATCGGGGCCCCCGTGGCTATCCGCATCGAAAATCGCGATTGGGCGAATTGGGAAAAAATTCTGCCCGTCGAGGCTTCCGCCGAATCCGCGAGCAACGAGAGAAAGCTGCTGGCCCCACGGCCCGGACACGCCGACCTCGCTGGCGCGCAAAAATTCAATTTTCATGACGCCCGCTATGTTCTGGAGCGCGCTTCAGCGCGGGAAACTGCGGCGCGCGTCGCCGCCGGGGCGCTCGCCAAACTGCTGCTCCGCGAGCTCGGCACGGAAATCGCCAGCCATACCATTCAGGTCGGCCACGTGCGCCTCGATCGCGTCGTGAAGTGGGAAGAAATTCGCTCCGCCAGTGGCGATCTTGAATCACCGCTGCGCTGCGTGGACGACTCGGTGCAGAAAAAAATGATGGCTGAAGTCGATGCGGCGCTCAAAGCGGGTGACACGGTCGGCGGTGTATTTGAGGTGGTCGCCAAGAATGTGCCCGTGGGTCTTGGGAGTCACGCTCAATGGGACGAAAAGCTCGATGGCAGACTTGCGCAAGCTTTGATGAGCGTGCAGGCGGTCAAAGGCGTGGAAATCGGCGCGGGAGTCACCGCCGCAGGCTCCTACGGCAGCGAAGTGCAGGACGAAATTTCCTACGACAAAGCTGCAAAACGATTCCGGCGCTCGAGCAACCGCGCGGGGGGCCTGGAAGGCGGCATTACCAATGGCGAAAATGTGGTCGTTCGAGGCTACTTGAAACCAATCTCCACGTTGCGCCGCGCGCTCGGCACCGCCGACATGGTTACCAAGGAACCGGTACGCGCCGCCTATGAGCGTTCCGACTGGTGCGTGGTGCCCGCCGCGGGTGTAGCCGGCGAGGCAATGGTAGCCCTTGTCCTGGCGGATGCTTTTCTGCAAAAATTTGGAGGAGATTCACTTGCCGAACTACGGCGGAATTTCGACAACTATGCCCGACAACTCGACGAGTTCTGAACCCACCGCAACGGCACCGGAAACGATATCAGCGCCGCGCAAGATCTATCCGATCGTGAAGTACGGCGATCCGATCCTGGAAAAATCTACTCCCCCAGTAAAGAAATTCGACGCGGAACTCGAGGAGCTCGCGGAAGACATGTTCGCCTCGATGTATGCCGCGCAAGGGGTTGGCCTCGCGGCGCCGCAAATCGGATTGTGCCTGCGTTTGACAGTCGTTGACGTGACCAGCGGAAAGAATCCGGAAGGAAAAATTGTTCTCGCCAATCCAGAACTCATTCACGCGGAGGGGGAAGTTCGCGAGGAAGAAGGCTGCCTGTCCATTCCCGGCTTTCGCGGCTATGTAATCCGGCCCCAATTCGTCACCGTGCGTGCGCAGAACGTGAAGGGCGAAATATTCGAAATCCGCGGCGAAAACATCCTGGCGCGCGCTTTTTGCCACGAAATCGATCACCTGAACGGAATTCTCTTCATCCAGCATCTTAGTTTACTGAAACGCGACCTCATCAAACGCAAAATCAAGAAGCTCAAGAAACAGGGCGAGTGGTAATCGCCGGAGAGGGTGCGCCATGCGCATCGTATTCTGCGGCACGCCACAGTTCGCCGTTCCTACGCTAAAGCGACTTCTTGCGCAGCCGGATTTCCAGATTGTGGGCGTCATCAGCCAGCCCGACCGTCCGCGAGGCCGGGGGCAGGTGGTTTCACCTTCACCAGTAAATGCAGCGGCGTTTGCTGCCGGCTTATCGTTGCACCAACCGGAAAAAATCCGCTCCGCGGAAACGCGGGAACTGTTGCAGAAGCTTGCGCCCGATGGCGTCGTCATCATCGCCTACGGCCAGATTATCCCAGCGCCGCTCCTGTCCATTCCAAAATTTGGCTGGATCAATCTCCATGCTTCCCTCCTCCCCAGGTATCGCGGTGCGGCGCCCATCAACTGGGCGATTGCGAATGCAGAGACCGAGACCGGCATCACGACGATGCGTATCGACGCGGGCATGGATACGGGCGAAATTCTGTTGCAGCGCGAGATCCCGATCGGCGGCTCGGAAACTGCTCAGGATTTGTCGGTTTGCCTGGCAGAAGCAGGCGCTTCACTCATGGAGGAAACGCTGCGCGGCTTGATGGCTGGAAAAATTACAGGACGCGCACAGGACAATAGCAAGGCCACTTACGCGCCGTTGCTGAAAAGAGAAGACGGGCGTATCGACTGGTCCCGCAGCGCGAAAGAAATTTTCGATCGCATGCGAGGGTTTGCGCCATGGCCGGGCGCGTACACGACTTTTCGTGGGCAAACCTGCCAGGTCTGGGGAGAGCCGGTGTCCGAGCAAATGGGGAAGGAGACGATAGAAGATAAGACCGGTGTCGCACCGGGGACGCTGCTACAAGAAAAGAGGGAATTGCATGTCATATGTGGTGGCACAACCGTTTTGCGCGTCTTGGCCGTCAAAGTGGAAGGGCGCAAGCAGGTTACCGCGGCGGAGTTTGCCAATGGTGCGCGCCTGAAGACCGGTGAACGCTTTGGTATCACGTGATTTGCACGGTACAAATCGCTAAGGCATACTTGCTTTCTGCGCCACTTGTTCCACTTGCGATACTCGTCGAGATGCCGAAGCATCGGGAGCCCACATTTCATGAAAAGTTTACGGTCGTTTTTCAGCGGCTGGAGATTGCCTGCCTGCGGACGTGAATCCTTGCGCGTGGCCGTTTCCTGGATGCTAGCGGCTCAATTGGCCGGCCTGCCGGTGGCGTCCTCGACGGAGAATTCCTCGGTCGACCCCAAGAAGAGTTCCAACGATGTGGTTTTGAAGACAATGCAAGGTGAGCTGTCTCGCGCAACCGCAGCTCTCGCGAAAACAGAGCCTGCACCATATTTCCTGAGCTACACCGTGTATGACCAAAACCTGGTTGTGCTGATCGGGTCATACGGAAGTCTGCTGACCAACGCCGCGCTGCAGCGCCGCCAGGCGGATGTAACGATGCGCGTAGGCACACCTGCACTGGACAACACCCATGGGCAAAGCCGCTCGAGCGGTGTCACATCCGGGACATTGCCGCAAGGCGAGGACGCGGATGCCCTCGCCCGCGTGCTCTGGGAACTTACTGATCGCGAATACAAGCGCGCCGCTCCTGCGTTCCTGAACGTGAAAACCAATACTGCCGTTCGCGCCGAAGAAGAAGACAAATCGCCGGATTTTTCCAAGGAAACGGCGGTTACGCATACTACGGAAGCAGCAATGCCGCCAGCGTTCGATCACACGTCTTGGGAGGGGGAAATCCGGCGGCTTTCCGGCGCGTTCCGGAAATATCCAGACGTGTATTTGGCTACGGTTGTTTTGCAAGTTCAAAACTCCAGCGCGCGGCTGGTGTCCAGCGAGGGAGCCGCTGTCGTGACACCCAGCGTATCGACGCGACTGGTGATGGAGGCGCAAACCCGCGCGGATGACGGAATGGAGCTCCTGCGGGTCGAGACCTTTCAGGCGCCGACTGCCAGCGGATTGCCAAGCGAGGCGGAGCTGACTGCGAAAGTCGACAAGATGGCGGAGGACTTGAAGGCGCTGCGCAATGCACCGGTTGCGGAGCCCTATGACGGACCTGCGCTCCTGAGCGGCCGCGCAGCCGCAGTGTTTTTCCACGAAGTCCTGGGGCACCGTCTCGAAGGGCACCGCCAGCGGGACGAAGAAGAGGGCCAGACATTTACCAAGAAAGTGAACCAGGAAGTGTTGCCCAAGTTCCTGAGCGTGGCGGACGATCCCACGATACAAGAGGTCGCCGGTGTGAAACTCGCGGGCACCTATGCGTTTGACAATGAAGGGACTCCGGCGCAGCGCGTGGAGGTGATTCAAAATGGCGTGCTCAAGAATTTTCTGATGTCACGAATGCCAATTAAGGATTTTAGTCAATCCAATGGGCACGGCCGCAACCAACCAGGCTTGATGCCCACGGGAAGACAGGGCAACTTGATCGTGACTTCAACGCAACCGGCGACGGAAGTTCAACTGCGCCAAAAGTTGATCGACGAAGTGAAAAAACAGAGCAAGCCCTATGGATTGTATTTCGACGATATTCAGGGTGGATTCACTCTCACGCAACGCTCTTTGCCGCAGGCATTCCAGGTACTGCCTGTGATCGTCTACCGCATTTACGCTGATGGAAGACCCGATGAACTCGTGCGCGGCGTGGACATCGTCGGGACGCCGCTCGCGGCACTGACGCGGATTCTGCTGACGGGTGACAAGCAGCATGTTTTTAACGGCGTGTGTGGAGCGGAAAGCGGGCAGGTACCCGTGGCGGCGGTTGCTCCGGCCATGCTCTTTTCGGAGATGGAAGTGCAAAAGCGGGCGCACGCGCACGAACGACCGCCGATCCTGCCTCCTCCCGGCTTTGAAACTGCAGCGGATGTAAAGGCTGCGCAGTCCGCGCCAACGGTGAAGCCGTGAAGATGCTTTGTGGAACAACGGGAATATTTTTGGGGGCTTGCCTGATTTGTTTTGGCGCAACCCCACTGCTCGCCGCTCCTCGCCACGCGGGCACAGAGGACGCAGCGAGCGCAAGCGCGGCGGCTCATGCTGCTGCAAACGGCGATGCCCTGCTCGAGGCTCTGCTAACAGAACTGGATCGCTCGAAGGCGCAGCTCAAAATGGATCAGGTGCAGCCGCCGTATTACATCGAATACCGCGTGAATGATGTCGATGAGTACGCCGCAGAAGCGACGTTCGGCGCGCTTCGCGATCACCAGAGAATTCACGTGCGCGTTCTCCGCGTTGTTGTGCGAGTCGGCGACTACAAGCAGGACAGCTACTTTGGGCAAGGAATGGGCGAGACGAACATTCTTCCGCTAGACGACGATCCCATTGCCCTGCGACACCAGATTTGGCTGGCCACGGATGAGGCATATAAAGCGGCGGGCGAAGCACTGACAGAGAAACAAGCTGCGCTCAAACAGTTCAGCGTCGAAGAGCACCCAGTGGACGATTTTGCGAAAGCTCCAGTGGTCACCGCCGTGGGATCCGCGATGAAGCTGCAACTGGATGAAGCTTCCTGGAAAAAGACGCTTGAGGACGTTACGAATTTGTACCGGCAGTACTCCAACGTGCAATCGGTCACAGCGTCGGCGCGATTTTCCGCCATCAATGAATACCTGGTGAATTCCGAAGGGACGGTGACGCGCAGCGGGGAAAATACCTACCTCGTTCAACTGAACGGTTCGGCGCAGGCGGCGGATGGCATGAGACTAAACCGAAATCCCTTTTGGATGACAGCTCGCGCCGAGGAGCTTCCCTCGCGAGATGCTCTGCTCAGCGAATCGAAGAAAATGCTGGAAACTCTCACGGCTCTGCGGGAAGCGCCGATCGTCGAAGAGGAGTACCGCGGCCCCGTGCTCTTTGCGCCGGACGCAGCGGACGATGTGGTGGCTTCGATGGTGGGGGCAAACGTCTTGGGTAGAAAACCCCAACTCGGCAAGCCCAACCGAACAACGGGCGCCTTCGCCACCAGTTACAAGACGCGGGTGCTTCCGAACTTCCTGACCGTGGTGGATGATCCCACGCTGAAGGATTTCCAGGGCAAGAGCCTTGTAGGCAGCTACAGAGTGGACGACGAAGGTGTAACCGCGCGACCCGTCACGGTGATTGAAGAGGGCACACTGACAAATTATCTGATGGGGCGGCAGCCCATCCGCGATTTCCCTACCTCGAATGGACATGGCCGTGCCGCACCGGGTTCCTTCCCTGGTCCCAGCCTGGGCGTTTTGCTGTTGAAGAGTTCCGAAGCCCAGTCACCGGAGGCGCTCAAGCAGCGTGTAGTGCAAATGGTGACCGAACAGGGCAAGCCGTATGGCTACCGCGTTGAAACGATGGGCGGGAACGCGCCCCGACTGCTCTATCGCGTGTACGGCAGGGACGGACACGAAGAATTGGTTCGTGGAGCCGTATTCAATGAGCTGGACATCCGCGCCTTGCGTAGCGATCTGGTAGCAGTGGGCAATGACCCGTTGGTTAGCAACCGCGCAGGCGCAGTGCCCACGACGATCATCAGCCCGTCGCTGCTCTTTGATGAACTGGAAGTGAAGCGGGCGGACACCAGCAAGGACAAGTTGCCGGATTATCCGGCGCCTCCGCTGGCAAAGAGATAAGCCCCTGTCGTCCACATGACTCTGATCGAGAGACTCGAATCGCTGAGCCGGATGGTGCTGTTGGTTTTTATCCTGGCGTCGGCAGCGTTTCTGAGCGCCATCACGGCAATGCGCATTGCCATCCACGGGCGCGAAGTGACGATGCCGAATCTCGTGGGTAAGAACGTCACGGAAGCCAATCAGCTATTGCAGTCGCGCGGGTTGGTGTTGCGCGTGGCGGACCGCATCTACACAGATCTGCCCGTCAATGTCGTGGTACGGCAGACTCCGCCTGCCGGACTGCTGATGAAAGTGTCGCAGCAGGCTCACGTAGTTCTCAGCCTGGGGCAGCGCCAACTCCAGATTCCCTTGCTGGAGGGTAATTCGCTTAGGGCTTCACGGATCGCGTTGCTGCGCGCGGGCTTGCAGGTAGGCGAAGTTTCAGGCCTGACCATGCCGAGCCCAGCGGCGGATACCGTGGTGGTTCAGAATCCAAGACCGGGAGCGGGAGCGGCGACGCCACGCGTGGACTTTCTGGTTTCACAGGGGCCCCGCGAGACGGCCTACGTCATGCCGCATCTCGTCGGAATGAATGAAAGCGAAGCGCAGCACCGGCTGGACGTGGCTGGGCTGCGTCGCAAAGTGAATTACGTCTCGGCGCCGCAATGGCCGCACGGAGCGGTGATCGATCAGGCTCCTCTGGGCGGAAACCGGATTCCTACCTCATCGACGATTGAGCTTACGGTCGCGAATTGACGCGCAAGCTGGGGATTCTGGCTCAAGACTCCCCTCGGAGTGCAATTCCAAAAGCGGGGCCCGAGATTAGCGCGAGCTATTGAGTTCTTTCGAGCAGGGCTTTCCAGCGGGCCCAAGCGTCGGAGCGCGCTTTGCGGTTGGCGTCGCTGGCGTCGGGAGCCTCGCCCGCGCGCATGAAGCCGTGGCCCGCGCCGTCGTAGGTCGTGGGGTCGAACGACTTGCCAGCGGCCTTCATCTGCTGGATCGTATCCGGCAAAGTGGCACCTATGCGAGCGTCGTTGCCAGCGTAGAAACCATAGACAGGAGCCTTGATGCGTGCCATGGCGTCCTTGTCAGGGGCCGGGCCATAGAATACAAATGCGGCGGCCAGGTCGGCACGATTCGTCGCGAAGCGAAAGGTCTGCCCTCCACCCCAGCAAAATCCACCAACGAATAGTTTGCCGCTAGAAGCAGAAAGCTTCATACCGTAGTCCGCAGCCGCATTGAGATCGGCCGTGACCTGATCGGGATTGAGCTTACTGACAGCTTCCGTGGTCTGGCCCTGTGGGAAATCGGAGCTCCGGCCGCCGTTCGGCGCCATGCCCGAAAGCAAATCAGGCGCGACGGCAATGTACCCGGCTTCCGCGAGTTGATCCGCCAGGTCCTGCACCCAATCGGTCATGCCAAAGATCTCGTGGATGATCAAGACGACAGGCCGTTTGTCTTTTGACTGCGGATACACGATGAAGGTCTGCACCGCGCGGCCATCGTGTTTCACGCTGATCCACTCGCGATGGCGCGGGGATTTTTCCAAGCTCGCGCGGGCCCAATCCTGAGCGGAGACTGCCTGAGCAAGTACTAGAATTCCAAGTAGAAGAATCGTGCGTTTCATGTCAGTCCTCAGCGGGCCGGACGCTCGGATAGAGCTTCCGGCTCGGGTTCTTGTTTAAGACGGGCACGATAATATAGGCGACAGGCAAATAGTCGCAAGAACCAAAGTCGTGCGCCCCCGAGTTCGCCAGAGACCCATGGAACTTCCCATCTGCCAATGCCGTATCAATCAGTAGCGTGGAGGATTTCATGAACAGATCAAAGCGGTTGCCAGAGCGAAGTAATTATCCGCCTCACCCACAAATGCGCCCAGTTCCGATTGTTTTGCTCGCCTTATTTTGTGCCGTGGCGATGTCATTGACGGCGCAAGATAAGAAGAGCTCGGGCAGCGAGGAAAAGGGCAGCGCAGGTCTGATCGTTAGCTCAAAGGCAACCGCGAAGGAAGTGGGGTTGCCGATCTATCCCGGCGCGCGGCCACACAGAGACGATCACAACGACTCGCCTGCCACGCAGTTGGGATTGTGGGGCAGCACTTTTGGTTTCAAGTTGGTGGTACTGAAGATGGAGTCGAGCGACGCGCCGGATAAGATCGCGGCGTTCTACCAGAAAGCTCTGGGGAAATACGGGAAAGTATTGAACTGCACAAATGCTCCTCCAGCTGAGGAAAAGGAAAAGTCCAAGTCGGCTAGCAGGCTCGATTGCGGGGATGACAAGCCAGAGGAGGGTGGACAACTCTTCAAATCCGGCACGAAGGAAAAGCAGCACCTCGTTAGCGTCCAGCCGAATGGACCAGGCAGCATCTTCCAATTAGTTTATGTGGAGGCGCGCGGGGAGCAGAAACCTCAATAGTTGCTGCCGCGACCCCAAGAACCAGGAAGCGTGAGGCAACCCAGGGACACGGCAATTGGCATCCCACCATGGGAATAAGTGACCCAACCTGGCCGGAAGGGCAAAGTTCCCGCTCTACCTGGCCAAGGGTTCAGGTTATACTTAGAAGTACGGGGCCGGGATGAAGCAAGAGGCACGCTCAATTCTAGGCGTGGTAATCCAGCAATCCCGGTGAGGAACACGAAATCCTGCAGTGAGGTGATGTTTGCGCCGGATTCTCTTAGCTGCACTGATCGCGTTTGTCCTGCTGAGCGCCGCACGGGGCGACGCTCAGATCTTCCACAAGAAGAAGAGGGTCAACAAGTCCACGAGCGCGGCTAACACCGCCGAGCCGGACAAGATTCTTTACGACCGCGCGTTGGCGGACATCAAGCGCGGACGGCAGGAAGTTGGCAGGCTGGGGATGCAAACCCTCATCAACACCTACCCCGACAGTGAGTATCTGGCCAAGGCAAAGCTTGCCATCGCCGACTCCTTCTACAAGGAAGGCGGAACGGCGAATATGACGCAAGCCATCAACGGCTACAAAGACTTCATCGTGTTCTTCCCTTTCCTGGAGGAGGCATCCTACGCGCAACTGCAAGTGGCGATGGCACACTACCGCGAGATGGAGAAACCGGACCGAGACCGGACGCAGGCCAGAGCCGCGGAAGAAGAGTTTCAGACGTTCTTGCAGAAATACCCGAAAGACCCGCTGGCGCCAAAGGCAGAGCAGCGGCTGCGGGAAGTTCAGGAAATACTGGCGGAAGGCGATTACCGGATCGGCTACTACTATTACGTGAAAGGCGACCGGCGAGCGGCGGCGGCGCGGCTGCTGACGGTTGCGAAGCGGTATCCGCTCTACAGTAAGTCCGACAGAACGCTGTGGATGCTGGGTGATATTTTTGAAAAAAGCGAACATAAAGAAGTCGCCTCGGTTTACTACGCACAGATCGTTCGGAATTACCCACTCTCGGGCCTGGCGGGGCGGTCGAAAGACAAGTTGAAGTCCTTCGGCGTGCCGGTGCCGCAGGCGGACCCAAAGAAACTGGCTTGGCAACAGGCCGAGCTGAGCGCCCCGAGGCCCCACACTCCCCTGGTAAAGAGACCGCTTGCGCTGGTTCAATCAGGGGCTGGAAGAGAAAAGCAACTGGCTGCACGATCTGGACCACCTAACCTTCAGCCCGAGGCCGACAATACGTCCGCTACGGATATCTTGACGGGTGGGAATCAGTCGCGGATTGGTGGCTCGGGCGGTGGAGTTGGAAGTACGGCCGTTGTGGAGACGGTGACACCGGGCACGGGTGGAACAGCAGCGGAGAGTGATACCACTGGCAGCGCAGAAGGGACTACGGCACCCACTGGAGCGAGTGGAAGCGAAAGCAATCCGCCCGCCACAACGAGCGAACCGAGCGGCGGGACAGTCCCGACTCTAGGAAACGCCGCGCCAGCTGCAGCCTCTAATGCAGGGTCCAGTGCGACGGATGCGCCGAACGGGGCGATGACGGCAGACCCGGCGCAAAAAACGGATACACCGAGCACCGACCAGGCACAAAACGCGGACGCTACAAAGGCGGACGCGGCACAAGATCCGTCACAGAAACCCACGGATGGAGATGGCAAGAAGGAATCAAGCAGCAAGAAAAAGAAGGGGCTCCGCAAGATCGTTCCCTGGTAGCGGCGCTTGCCTAGGAATAGCTATCCTGATTGTGGAATTTGGGGACGCGACAGCTCACCGCAGCACTTGTCTTTAAGCGCTTGAGCTGTTGCAAAAGCGCGCAATCCGCCATATTTACTTCAGACACACAACATTCCCGTTAAGATTGACGCCCTACAGTCCGGGTGCTCCAATACAAAGGTGGCCTACTTTGCGCGACCGCAGGTCGGTCGACGTGTCGCAGGCGTGGGTTATCCGGAGGACGTTCGGTGGTCAAGATCCTGGTGGCGGACGACAACAGCAACATCCAGAAGATGGTGGGGCTGGCCCTGAAGGATCAGGGTATTGATGTGGTGGCCGTGGGAAACGGTGAGGCCGCCGTCCGAAAGATTTCCGACATACGCCCCGATCTGGTGCTTGCCGACGTGTTTATGCCGGTCCGCAACGGCTATGAAGTCTGCCAGTATGTCAAATCAGATTCTTCGCTTTCGCACATCCCCGTGATTCTCCTGGTGGGAGCGTTCGATCCGCTGGATGAGCAGGAGGCGCAGCGGGTTGGTGCGGACGGGGTACTAAAAAAGCCGTTTGTGCCGCCAGATCCCCTGATTTCGATGGTGAAGTCGGCGCTACTGCGAGCCGGCGTTTCCCTGACCGCGGCGAGTACAACAAAAACCGCGGCACCCGCCCAGGCGGAGTTTTCGGCTCCGGCAATGGCGCATGCGCCGCTGGCAACCGCCCCTGGAGTGCCGGCGTCGATGCAGAGCGAATCGTTCGCGGAGGAAATGCCGTCCCGGCCGCAGGATCTGAAAATTAATTCCGCCGCGCATCCACCGGCATTCGGTAGTTTGCTCGAGACACCTGTGGTGGAGGAAGAGGAAGATTCCAGCTTCCCGACGCAGGCGAATCCTGTGCCGACGATGGAGAGAGATTGGCGATCAGCCGATGTCGAGGAAGAAGTAGAGGAAGAGGAAGAAGAGCCCTCGTCTTCCTGGCGGAGGGATGCCGGAGACGAAGCGTTCGCCGACGATGGAACCACTGGGCCAGTTCGCGATTGGCGGGACATTGCGTTCGCACAGGCCTCCGCATCGCAGCCTGCGAACGAAAAAACGGATTTTGCCCAAGCAGACGAAACGCAAGATGTAGCGGTTGCCGAAGCGGTCCCCGCAGCTGCGAGTCAGGCACCAACAGTCCCGGAACCGGTTTCCGCACAAACGGATGATCAAGCAACCTTGCCAGTTGCGAACGCGAGTGAAACAGCGGCGGCGACCGAGCCGGAAAAACCGCCAACAGCGAACTCCTGGTTTAGCGTGGCGCCGAGTCCCTGGGAAGCAGAAGCGCAAAAGGCGAGCCAACTCGCCTCGTCGTGGGACGCGGCTGCCGTGGCACCGCCCAAGGAAGCTGAGGCGCCGGAGGTGACGGAAAGTGCGCCCGCACACGCAAGTGAGCAACTGCTTTCGGAAGAAACAGCGATTCCGGCGGCCACTGTGGAGGCGATTCGCGAAGAGGCAGCCCACGTGGCAGAGAGCGTGACTCTGGAAGCGTCCGCCGACAGTAATGCCACAAAATCCTCTGCTCCGGAAACGGATATGGAAGCGATGGTGGCGAAAATACTAAGCAAGTTGAATCCGGACGTGCTGCAGGCGCTGACCAGAGAGATTCTCAAGCCGGTCATTGAATCGATTGTGAAGGACGAGCTCAACGCAAAAAAGCCGTAGTTCTCTTTCCCGCGCAACAGCAAATCAAATCCTCCATTTGGGCCGCATTGACGCAGCTGCTTTTCCCCTCGTATAGTCGAAGATTACTCTGAGCGAAAAATGGCGGATGTGCGAATGGGCCGCCACATATCTCCCCTGGAGAACCGCGCCGCATGGCTCGCGAGATCGCCAAAGCGTACGAACCGCAACAGATAGAACCCCGTTGGGCTGAATCCTGGGTGAAAGAGGCGCTGTTCCGCGCGGACGTGAACGCTCCCGGACAGGTTTTTTCCATCGTGATTCCGCCGCCAAACGTGACCGGGTCGCTGCACATCGGCCACATGCTGGAACACACGGAGATCGATACTCTCACCCGCTGGCACCGGATGCGGGGATACAACACCTTGTACCTGCCGGGCACTGACCACGCAGGCATCTCCACGCAACGCGTGGTGGTGAAGCACCTGATGGACCAGGGCGTTGACTACCACAAGCTAGGACGAGAGGAATTTGAAAAGCAGGTTTGGAAGTGGAAGGCAGAAGCAGGCAGCCAAATCACGCAGCAGATGAAAGGAATAGGGGAGAGCTGCGACTGGTCGCGGGAGAGGTTTACCCTATCACCGGAAATGTCGCGCGTGGTGCGCGAAGTTTTCGTGCGGCTTTACGAAGAGGGATTGATCTACCGGGAGACGCGGCTCGTGAACTGGTGCCCGGCGTGTCGCACCGTGCTGAGCGACCTGGAGGTCGTTCACGAGGAGCGGCAAGGGCATCTGTGGCACATCAAATACCCTGTCTCAGGAACGAATGTGTTCCTGGTAGTGGCAACAACGCGCCCGGAGACCATGCTTGGGGACACAGCGGTGGCGGTGCATCCGGAAGACGAGCGGTACAAGCACCTGATTGGCAAGAAGGCGCTCTTGCCGCTGATGGAGCGGGAGATTCCGATTATTGCAGATGAGATGGTAGACCGGGAATTCGGCACCGGCGCGGTGAAAATTACTCCTGCGCATGACCCGAACGACTTTGAACTGGGGCGCCGGCACAAACTACCTGAGATCGATGTGATGACCGACGACGGGCACATGAATGCGAACGCCGGGAAATACGCGGGAATGGAGCGGTTCAAGGCGCGGCATAAAATTGTTGAGGACTTGAAGGCGCAAGGACTGCTCGAAAAAGTGAGTGAACACACACACGCGATAGGGATTTGCGAGCGGAGCAAGACCATTGTCGAGCCCCGAATATCGACGCAATGGTTCTGCAGGATGAAGCCGCTCGCGGAACCTGCGATTGAAGTTGTGGAACGCGGTGAGATTCGCATGGTGCCGGAAAACCGGCGCGAAGAGTATTTCAACTGGATGCGCAACATCCGCGATTGGACGTTGTCGCGGCAGCTTTGGTGGGGGCACAGAATTCCGGCATGGTATTGCAAGGAGAACGGGCACATCACCGTGGCGCGGGAAGCGCCGGCGAAGTGCGCGACGTGCGGTTCGGGAAACTTGACGCAGGACCCGGATGTGCTGGACACCTGGTTCAGCTCGGGACTGTGGCCGTTTTCGACGCTGGGCTGGCCTGAGGAAACCCCCGATTACAAAAAATATTACCCGACAACTTTGCTGATCACCGGCTACGACATCCTGTTTTTCTGGGTCGCCCGAATGATCATGCTGGGCCTTCACTTCACCCAGAAAGTTCCCTTTCGGACGGTCTACTTGCACTCGCTGGTGCGCACAGCCAGCGGCGAGAAGATGTCGAAGTCAAAGGGCACGGGGCTCGATCCCGTGGCGTTGAACCAGCAGTACGGCACGGATGCCATGCGTTTTTGCCTAGTGTCAATGGCCGCACCAGGGACGGATATCATCCTGTCCGATGACAAACTCGCAAGTGCTCGGAATTTTGCCAACAAAATTTGGAATGCGGCGCGGTTCTTGTTCGTGAATTTGGACAAGTTCGAGCAGGGAGGGACATCTCTCGACGAGTTGGCAGCACCGGAGGTTCGCGCGAAAGCGCCGCACGCGGTGGGCGGAAAAATCCCGTTGGTGGATGCATGGATCTTCGCGCGGCTGGCAGCGACGATTGAGTCCGTGAATGACGCGCTCGCAAATTACCGGTTTCACGAGGCGGCACACGGCGTGTATGACTTTTTCTGGGGCGACTTCTGCGACTGGTACATCGAGTGGGTGAAGCCGGAACTGCAGAGTGCGGACCGAGAGCGAGCAGTCGTGGCGTGGAAGAATCTGTTTGCGGCATTCGATGCGGCGCTGCGGCTGCTGCATCCATTCATGCCGTTCCTGACGGAAGAGCTGTGGCACAAGTTGCCGCAGCGGCCCGGTGCAAAATCAATTGCTCTGGGCAAGTTCCCCGAAGTACAAGCGCATTGGAAAAACCATGCGGCGCTGGAGGAGTTTGGGCTGATCCAGGAAATCATCACCACCTTGCGCAACATCCGTGCGGAGATGAAGCTTGAGGCAAAGCGTAAGGTCGCAGCAGACTACTTGGTCCAAAATCCGTATGCCCGCGATCTAATTCAAGCAAATCTTGATCCGATTCGTCGCCTTGCAACTCTCTCAGAATTCCGTCTTTCCTCCACCAGATTGAACCCCTCCGTCGGCGTTATGCGATCGACACCGCTTTTTGAGCTTCTAATCGCATTTGGAGAAGGGATCGATAAGCAAGCGGAAATTGCTCGATTGAAGAAAGAAATCGAAAAACTGGAGAAGGACATCGAGCTAAAACGCGAGCGCACTCAAGATCAAGATTTCATGAATAAGGCCCCGAAGCAGGTCGTAGAAAACCTCGGTATTACGATGGTCGAGCGACAAATCGAGCAGAAGAAGTTAAAAGATCGACTAGAACAACTCGAGAAATGCAGTTAGTTCCACTTCATGCCATGGATTGGAATTCAGAATACATTGCTGATCTCATCCGGCGCGCGCTGGAAGAAGATGTCGGCGCCGGGGATGCGACCACGCTCGCGACGATTCCCACGCAGGCAGCGGGACGGGCGCGAGTCATTGCGCGAGCGCCGCTCATCTGCGCCGGGCTACCCCTTGTCGAGTGCGCGTTCGAGATCCTTGATCCAGAGATGGAGTTCGAGTTCTTAGCGAAAGACGGCGACCGCGTCGAGGCTTCGCGTGACCTTGTTCGTATGCGCGGATCCGCTCAAGCCATCTTGACCGGGGAGCGGACAGCGCTGAATTTTCTGGCGCACTTGAGCGGAATCGCGACATTGACGAGGCGATTCGTCGAGCAGCTCAAAGGAACGAAGGCGCGAGTCCGCGATACGCGGAAGACCACGCCCGGGCTGCGCATGATTGAAAAATATGCCGTGCGGATGGGAGGCGGGGTGAATCATCGCTTCGGACTCCATGACGCCATTTTGCTGAAGGAAAATCACATTGCGCTGGCGGGCGGAGTGAAAGCAGCGCTGGACAAGGCCCATGCGTACGCTTCTACGCAAGTGGTGCAGAGGGAGATCAGTGCTTACGAGGCGGCTGGTTCACCTGCGAATGCGAGACAATGCGCTTCCCTCCCCATTCAGATCGAGGTGAAGGACGAGAGTGAGCTGCGCGAGGCACTCAAATCCGGCGCCGAGTCCGTGCTCCTCGACAATATGACGCCGGAACGAGCTCGAAGCTGTGTAGAGTTGGCACGAAGTATGCGGAACGACTGCGTAATTGAGATTTCCGGCGGAATTACGCTCGAGAATGCGCGTGCCTACGCGGAGACAGGCGCCGACTTTCTTTCCTCAGGAGCGCTGACGCATTCCGCGCCGGCCGCTGACCTGAGCTTGCTTGTGGACAGCATCGAAGACACGTAATCTGTGATGGCGTGAAAGGCCTCGACTTCACTCCATGCCTCAAGAAAATCTTCCCGGAACCACAGACCGGCGGCTTGCGGGACTGCTAACCCTGCTTGCTGAAAATGCCACGATTGTGGTCAGCGGGGCGCGGATCGCCAAGGAGATTGGTGTGTCGCGCTCGACAGTGTGGAGGTGGGTTACTCGGCTGCGCGAGCTCGGAGTGCGCGTCAAGGGTCAGCAGCGAAAGGGCTATTTCCTGGAACAAGTGCCGGACATCCTGACGCCGGACATGCTGCGGCAGCGGCTGAAGGGCAGCTTATTCGGAAAGCGCATCTATCATTTTTTCAAAACGGATTCGACGAACCGGGTCGCGCTGGAGTTGGGCCATGCTGGCGAGCCGGAGGGCGCGGTGTTGCTTGCAGAAGAGCAGACCGCAGGACGCGGCAGAGCCGGGCGCGTATGGTATTCGGAGCGTGCGGCGGGGATCTACGTAACCCTGCTTCTACGGCCCCGGCTGGCTCCCGTGCAGGCGCCGCTGTTGACGATGATGGCGGGGCTCTCCGCGCACGCGGCGATTCAGGCACAGACCGGCCTGACGCTGGACCTGAAGTGGCCGAATGACCTGCTGATTAACGGAAAAAAGGTGGGTGGAATCCTGACGGAGATGCACGCGGAGCCGGCGCAGGTGCGGTTCGTGATTGTGGGGATCGGATTGAACGTGAACCAGGAAAAATTCACCGGCGAGCTAGGAGCGATCGCTACCTCCCTGCGGATCGAAACGGGCAAGACACAATCGCGGTTGGAGTTGCTGGTGCGGTTGCTGCGCGAATTCGAGAACGACTACAATCGCTTCCTGAGAGAAGGAGCGTCGAGTGTCACGGAGAAATTTGCGGCGATATCGAGCTATGCCGAAGGAAGACGAGTACGAGTGACGAATGGAACAGAGAGTTTTGCGGGAACAACGGCTGGGCTGGGACCGGAGGGATTGCTGAAGGTGAAACGCGACGACGGGGATGTGGTTACGGTGATCGCCGGGGACGTGACGGAGGCGCGGTAGATGCTATTGACGATTGATGTCGGCAATACGAACACGGTCCTTGGCGTATTCCGCGGCGAAGAGCTGATCGCGAACTGGCGCCTCACGACGGCGCGCGAGCAAACGGTTGACGAGTACGGCGTGCTGACGCGGAATCTGTTTACGCTGGCCCACCTCGACCGCGACGCGATTACTGGAATGATCATCAGCTCGGTCGTGCCGCCGGTGAATTGGACGCTTGCGGAAATGGCGCGGATTTATTTCGGCAAAAAAGCACTGTTCGTCGAGCTGGGCGTGAAGACGGGTATGCCAGTGCTGGTAGATAATCCGCTCGAAGTGGGTGCGGACCGCATCGTGAACGCTGTAGCCGCCTTTCATCAGTTCGGCGGGCCGTGCATCGTTGTTGACTTCGGAACGGCGATTACCTTCGACGCGATTTCCGCAAAGGGCGAATATCTCGGCGGGGTAATCGCGCCGGGTATCGGGATCGCCTCCGAAGCGCTGTTTGCGCGGGCAGCGAGGTTGCCGCGTGTAGAAATCAAAGATCCGGGAAAAGTGATCGGGACGAACACAGTGACCCATATCCAGGCGGGGCTCTATTATGGCGCGGTGGATATGGTGGATGGGATGATTGCGCGCATCAAGAAAGAACTTGGTGAAAATGCGAAGGTCGTTGCCACCGGTGGACAGGCCAGGCTGGTGGCGCGCGGATCGAAGCAAATTCAGCACACGGACGAATTTCTGACCCTGGCAGGTCTACGCCTCATCTGGGAAAAGAACCAATCGGCGGAGTCCAGCAGGGGCGCCGCAGCCAGCCATCCGCCGGGTAAGACAGCTTCCGCGAAGAAAGCGCAGAGATAGGCCTCGGGCAGAATGGAAGGCTGGAACTACTTCAACTATTTCACGGAAATCGAAGAATATTTTTGGAAGAAGCGCGGTGCACACCTGCTCGTTTCCCCACTGGATTGGGCGATTATGGAAGCATGGCAGAAAGCAGGCGTACCCCTGGAAGCAGCGCTCAAGGGCATCGATCGGGCGTTTGAGAGCTATGGGAGGTCGCGGCGTGGCGAGGGAAAAGCCCTGAAGAGCCTGGCATATTGCACGGATGCTGTGCTGGAAGCGGCGGAAGAAAGCCAGGAGGCTGCCGCAGGAAGCGCGCCGAAAAGCGGCCGTGCGAAAGCCGCAGAGACGTTTTCGCGAGAAGAATTGAAGACGTACCTTGCCAAGAATGTAGCGCGGCTGCATAAGGCCGCGGATAAGGAGCAAACAGAAAGGCCGGAGCTTGAGTCGCGCCTAAGAGAGATCGCGCGGGTGCTGGAGAGCAGCACGGTGTATCTTGACGCGCCGGGAGCCCTCGGCCTTGAAGATCTGGAGCGGCGCTTGACAGTTCTGGACGAGAAATTGCATGCGACGCTGACAAGCCATGCCAACGAAGCGTTGCTGCTGCGCATCCGGCGCGAAGCGGACGGACAGCTCGCGCCTTATCGGCGAAAGATGAAGGCCGAGCAGCTAGCGCTGGTCGAAAAACAATACACACAAAAACGCCTGCTCCAAGAGTTCGGACTGCCGCGCTTGAGTCTGTATTATTTGCCCTGAAGAAGTATTCCGAGGCAGCACTTTTCTTCCCTAGCGAACCGCCGCAGAATGGAACAACACAACGATGGCTGATGAGTTGAGATTATCGATTGAGAAGCTAGTTTACGGAGGCGATGGCTTGGCGCACACCGACGGGAATACCGTCTTCGTGCCATATGTGCTGCCGGGGGAAGAGGTCCGGGCGTCGGCGAAATCGAAACAGAAAAAACTCATTTGGGCGCAGTTGGTGGAAGTAACGACAGCATCAAACGACCGCGCGAAGGCACGATGCCCGCATTTTCAAACATGTGGCGGATGCCATTACCAACACATTCCCGCGACGGAACAGGTCCGACTGAAGAAAGAGATTCTGAAGGAGACGCTATCAAGGCTAGGCGGGATTGTTTGGAATGGTCCTATCCAAGAGCACACCGGGGAACCTTTTGGCTACCGCAACCGGGCGCAGTGGGCTGTGCGAAGTGGTATGCCTCGAGCGATCGGCTATTTCTTGCCGGAAAGTTCCACGATCGTTCCGATCGATGAGTGCCCGGTTCTGTCGCCAGGCCTTACGCACGTTTTCGAACAATTGCAGAACATGGCTCGCTCGGGGACATTGCCCAACGGCGTGTTGGAGATCGAGGCGTTTGCGGACTCTTCGGACAAAAAGATCGCGCTGAACGCGGCGTTCGACAAGTTTTCCGCTCTGCCAGCGGAGTTAGCAGCGACGTTTCGGCGAACCCTGCCGGAAATAGAGAGTTTGCTGTTGTTGGACCGGAAGAAAAATAAATTCGAGCTCACAGGGCCGGGGTTTTTGACTCATGAAGCAGGAGGGTACAACTATCGCGTGAGCCATCTTTCCTTTTTTCAGGTGAATCGCTTTTTGGTTGAGGATTTGCTGAAGACAGTGACGGCCGGCGCTGGAGGGGAACTCGCCTTGGACTTATATGCTGGCGTGGGATTTTTCACTCTGCCGCTGGCGCGCGCTTTCCGCAGAGTGGTCAGCGTGGACGCAAATCTCGCGGCCACGCGAGACTTGCGGCTGAACGCGGAAAACGAGGGCGTGCAAGTCACTTCACACAACGAACATGCAGAAGAATTCCTGGAAAAGACAAGCGAGAAGCCGGACTTTGTGGTACTGGATCCGCCGCGAGCGGGACTTGGCGCTGCTGCGGCCGCTAAGCTCGCGCGCCTAGGCGCACCACAGATTGTCTACTTGTCCTGCGACCCGGCAACACTGGCTCGAGATCTTGCCGTCCTAATGGGGACACAAAAGAAGCCGACTGATCTGACCGCCAACAGCGCGCGCTACGAAATTGCCGAGATGCATCTGTTCGATCTCTTCCCGCAGACATTTCATATCGAAACGCTAGTGCGGTTGAGACGCGCTCCGTGAGATTGCCGGCCGTAGTGCTCGCCATCCTGTTTGCCGGAGGCATCGCACTCAGCTTGTACTCCCCTGTAGCCCTATTCGCCTTGTTGCATACATTTCTTCTCACTTGTTTTCTTGCAGCGTGCTCCTTGCTCTTCGCGGGACTATTTTTGACGTCACTTGGCCGCCTCGGCCCCGCCGCCTCGGCCGCCGCCATGGTTTGGATTCTGCTCGGAGTCTTGGGAGCGTGCATTGGTATTCAGCCGCGCCTATCCGATCACGTAATCGCGCTCTTGGACGCAGGGCGCATAGAATTGAAGACGCCGCTGCGGTGGCATGGAAAGTTGCGCGACGAACCGGCGAGACTCCCTTGGGGATTTGGCTACGAGATCGAACTTTCGGGCGTTGAGTATCAAGGCAGAGCGCTGAGGGCACGGGGCGGCATGCGGCTGAGCTTTACCCCTAAAACCGACGAACAGGCATTTCCGGATTTGCATGCTGGGGATGAAGTCTCGGTGCTGGCGCAGGCGCGCAGACCGCAACTCTACCGCGATGATGGCGCATTTGACCGTCGAGCGTATCTCGCGCAACAGAACATCGACCTATTGGCCACTTTGCGTGGCTCGGAACTCCTCGAACAAGTAGCGACGCCCGCGCCAACGATTGGCGCACGCGTAGCGCGCGTGCGGCGCGCGTTGAGGGAAGAGATCGATGCCCTGTTCCAGAAGACACCGCAAGTTGCGGGAGTGCTTCGCGCCATGCTCCTTGGAGACCGTAGCTTTGTGGATCGCCAGGAGGCGACAGATTTCCAGAAAACGGGGGTATTCCATGTATTGGTGGTTGCGGGCCTGCACGTAGGCGCGTTGGCAGTTTTTTTGTTTTGGGCGGGGCGCAAGCTGAGGCTATCCCTGATTTGGTCGATGGCTTTCACACTAACATTGCTGTTCGCCTATGTTGTCGTCGTCGAGCAGCGGCCGCCCGTGCTGCGTGCGGCCGTAATGACGGCGCTCGTGGTGATCGGTAGCTTTTTCTTCCGTCGGCTGGATCTGCTGAACTCCGCGGCGTTGGCGGCATTGATTCTGCTCGTGTCAAAGCCCCTGGCGATTCGCGATTCTAGTTTCCAATTGACCTTTGTAGCCATCGGGTGCATCGCGGGCCTCGCGCTGCCCTGGCTCGAACGTACCGCCCAACTTTACGCCCGCGCGATTCGTGGCTGGCGCGACGTGACGCGTGACGCGGCGCACCAAGCGCGGCAAGCCCAATTCAGGATGGATCTTCGTTCCCTGGCGCATTGGATTTCTCAGAAGCTACCCCACCTTTTGAAACAACCGACAGAGAATGTCCTTGCCGGCGGAATTGTTTTCTCATTGCGCATATGGGAATTGTTTGTGCTGACCATCGTCTTGCAGATTGGAATGCTGCCTCTGATGGCGCGTGATTTTCACCGCATCACACTCGCCGCTCCGGTTGTCAATCTGGCTGCTGTACCCCTGATGGGTGTGGCCGTACCGCTTGGTTTCCTGACACTTGCAAGCGGCTTGCTCTTCCCTGCTCTGGGAAGAATTCTTGTGCAGCTCTTGGGATCGCTCACACTATTTTTGATCCACTTCGTGCAGTGGTTCGCGCATTTCCCGCGTTGGAGCTACAGGATTCCTGGACCGCACGGATGGCTCGTGCTGTTCTTCTTCATCGTGCTTGTATGTTTCATGGCCGTATTGCGCTCCAATCTTCCGGCACAGCGACTTATCGCGTGGGCGCTGTGCGCAGGTTTGCTCGCAGGTGTGCTGGTCATTGCGGTTTTTCCGTTCACCCCCCGCTGGTCACAAGGAAAGCTGGAGGTGACAATTCTGGATGTGGGCCAGGGCGATTCTGTGTTCGTCGTGTCTCCACGGGGTAAGACGCTACTCATTGATGGTGGCGGGAGTTTTGGGGGCTTTTCGGGGCAGGAAAGTAACTTAGGCCCCGATCCAGGCGAGGAAGCGGTCTCGCCCTATTTGTGGTCACGGGGATTTCAGAAGCTCGACATCGTGGCGCTAACCCACGCGCATCAGGACCACATTGGCGGCTTGACGGCGATCCTTGAGAATTTCCGCGTGAGGTCCCTCTGGATTGGGCGAGAAGTCAACTCTCCCGCTTTGAAGAATCTCGAAGAGTTAGCGCGAGCGAAAAAGATTCCCATCGTGCATCAAGCGAGAGGCTCGAAGCTCTCCTGGGATGGAGTCGAAGGCGAGTTTCTCTGGCCTGAAGCCTCGGCGGGCGAAGTTGCCTCAAGCGCACAGAACAACGATTCGCTGGTGTTGCGTTTGCGGTACGGAAAGCGCAATGTCCTTCTTCTGGGAGACGCGGAAATGCAGGCGGAAAACGAGATGCTCGCGGAAAACAGTGCAGAAGTGATGCGCGCAGACGTATTGAAGACCGGACACCATGGGAGCAAGAATTCGACGACACCGGAGTTCCTCGCGGCCGTTCGCCCACAGGTCGCGGTAATTTCATCAGGCGAGGACAATCCGTACGAGCATCCAAACCGGGAATTATTGGAGCGATTGTCACAAGCCGGCGTCCGGATCCTGCGGACAGACCGTGAGGGAGCAGTGCACCTATTCACGGATGGGAATTCGCTCGAAATTTCCTGCTATGTGGCTTGTCCGGAGGCGACGCACGAAATCGTTTCTGGGCAGGCGCAAACGCCACGTCACGAACAATAGGGCAAGCAACAACAGAAAACCGATTGCCGCCTGATATTCGCGGTTTTTCTTGTACTGGGCCAAGGAAAAAGCTCCCACATTGCTCCGGGGAAATTTCGCAGCGGTCACTCGCGGGATGAAGAGCGGCACAGCTCGTGCGTACTCGTCGAACCTTGCGCCGTAATGCTCCCGGAGTTCCGCTTCTTCTCTGCGCATGACGATCGGATAAAAAATGGCGAAGTAAACACCGAGGAACACTGAGGACATCCAGGAGTGCGTGGCCACCGCTACGCCAACAGCCAAGATTGCGCTTCCCAAGTACAGCGGATTGCGCGTGCGGGCGTACGGCCCGGTGACCGTAAGGATTTCGTGCTTTTGGAGATAGCCGGCCGCATAAGCGCGCAACCATAAACCGACCAGACCGACAACCATGCCAATCGCAATACTGCGCGGGGTTGGCCTCGCAAACCACAAGACAGCGACCGCGAGGGGATAACCCAGACGAACGCGCCAGCGAACGAAGAAAGCCGAGCCGGCACTCATACTGGAGATCCGATTCGGCGGCGAACCACGTCGAGAACCGCTTCGACTTCGATTGCCAGCATGGAAGGGCCGGGCGCATCGCCGCGACGATGGGTCGTGACGCTATCGCGAGCGCGGATGACAATATCTTCATTCGCGGTTGCGCCAGAAGGCACACGCCGCGGGTAGGGACCGTTACGCGCTGGGTCCGTAGGGCCGAAAAGAGCGATGGCCGGAGTTCCAAGAGCGATCGCGAGATGAAGCGGACCGGTGTCGCCACCGACGATGCACAGCGCATTGCGCAAAAGAGCCATCAATGGACCAAGTTCACCGTTATAGAGCAGCGGGGCCGCATCTCGGCTCGCGGTGCGAACGGCATGGGCAAGATCGTCCTCACCGGGGCCATAGTTTACGACGCAGCGCAGACCAAGAGTTTGTCGGATCCGGCAGCATAGTTCGCCGAACCGATCGGGAGGCCAGCACTTGGAGCGCCAGCCGCCGCCTGGACTCAATACGATGTAGCGTTCAAGCCCCGCTCCTCGCAGAAAACCGGCAACTTCCGGTCCATCGTCTGAAGACACACACAAGTCGAAGTTCGAAGTCCCCCGGCGCGACCCCGCGCGAAGCGACAATTCCCCATTCTGATCCGCGATGTGAGTGGTGATGCAACGAACGCGATCCGTGTAGAGCAAGGGCACCGCAAATTCGCGAATCGTCTCGGAAGAAAATCCTAGCCTGCGCTTCACCCCTCCCAGCAGCGGCAGTAGTGCGGTCTTCCATAAACCCTGGTAATCGATGGCGGCATCCCAATGTGCCTGCCGCAATCGGCGGACCACCCCAGTGACTGACGCCAATGAGCGTGATTCGACGGCCCACACTTCCGATGCGAGCGAACTGCTTTCGACCAATGAAACCCATCTGGGGTGCGTGAGCCAGGTGATTTCCGCGTGGGGGAAGGATTCGCGCAATCCGGCGACGGCAGGAAAAGTGTGAACGATATCACCGAGGGACCCGAGACGCAGAACGAGAAAACGCGGCTTAGCCATGCGGGGCCTTACGGATGGATTCGAGCAGCTCGCGCGTCGAATGCTCTTTAGGATCTCCAACGATAGCGACTCGGATGCCGAGTCGTGCCGCGACAGCACGCTCCGGAACGGTTTCCGCCTTGTAGTCGGTTCCTTTTGCGTGAACATCGGGGCGGAGTGATTCGAGCAGTCTCTCCACGTTCGGCTCGTTGAAGATCACGACGTAATCGACGGCGTGTAGAGCGGCGACGAGTCGCGCGCGCGCTTGTTCATCGAGGATCGGACGGCCAGGGCCTTTGAGCGTGCAGACGCTGCTGTCCCCATTGACGCCCACAACGAGAACGTCACCCTCACGCCGAGCCCCTTCGAGGTAGCGGACGTGCCCGACGTGGAGCGCGTCGAAGCAGCCGTTTGCAAGAACGATCCGCTGGCCGCGGCTTTTGTGCCTAGCAATTTCTGCTTGCAGCGCATCTCGCGATACGATTTTGGAATCGGCGCGCCGCATGCTTTAGGAGGGCGTTCCCCCGGCTTCACGGCGGATGGCTTCGAGAAGTTCCTCGCGGGAAACAGTCGCAGTTCCGCGTTTCATCACCACCAGGCCACCGGCAATGTTGGCGATGTGGGCCGCCTCAAGAGGCGAAGCACCGCAGGCAAGCGCGAGCGTGTATGCAGCAAGTACGGTGTCACCCGCTCCGGTCACGTCGACAGCCTGATTGCTGCCGTGCACGGATATTTGTGTAAAACGATTACCAGGCTCAAAAAGCGTCATGCCGTCGCGACCGCGAGTGACCAGAAGCGCCTCCAGTTTCATCGCAGAAAGCGTTGCACGCCCGCAGCGAATTAGCTCGTCGAGATTTTTACCAATCGAAGTGTGATGGAGCGCTTCGAGTTCCGCTTCGTTCGGCGTGGCGGAAGTAACACCACCTTTGGCATAGGCATTCAGGTTGTACCGCGCGTCAACCGTGATGGGTAGACCTTCCCTCCGTTTGGAGCGAGCGAACTGGACGAGTTCGGGGCTAGCGATCCCGAAGCCGTAATCCGAAACAGCCAGGGCATCGGCGGAACGTAGATAAGTCTGCAAAATCCGCCGCAATTTCCTCCGGGCGCTCTCCGGAATTGCCGATTGCGGCTCGCGGTCGACGCGCAGGACCTGCTGGCCGACAGTGTGTGCCCATCCTGCGAGAAAGCGTGTCTTCGTCGGTGTACTCCAGCCCTTCGCACGCAGGACTCCAGAAACATTTGCGCGCTTGCGGCGAAAGTACTCGACCAGAGCGTCCCCGGCCACATCGTGGCCGACGGCAGTGATGGGTAGAACTGTTGCGCCCAGCGCTTCAAGATTGTTCGCGGCATTTGCCCCGCCGCCGGGAACCAGTTGTGTCTCGCGGTGACGAAGAATCAGGACGGGAGCTTCGCGGGAAACCCGTGAAATTTCGCCAAATTGAAATTCGTCGGCGACGAAATCGCCCAGGAGGATGACCCTCTTGGAAGTAAATTGCTCGACGTAGTCGGCCAGGGTTAACAGGTCTACAGATGGGGAGCCAATGACTTGTGCGCGAGAGCGCTTCATTTTGTCTGCCTCAGAATCCATTCCGCGGCCACGGCCAGATCTTCTGCGACAAAATCCGGCTTCCGGGGCCACTCCGCCGCGTGCCAGGCGAGTTCACCCTCTCCGTAACCGGTGCGCACCAATATGCCCCGAGCGCCGGCACGATGCGCCAGCTCGACATCAACATAACGATCACCAACTACAAATGATCGGCGCACATCCAGCGCATGCTCGCGAGCCGCACGTTCGAGCATTCCGAGTTTCGGCTTACGGCAATCGCAGCCGTCCGCGGAAGTGTGAGGGCAATAGTAAACGCCCTCGACATGCGCACCCGCGGCAGCAAGCTGCTGGGTCATGAGTTGGTGAACAGTGTGCACGAGTGACTCGGGAAAATAGCCGCGGCCAACACCAGACTGATTTGTGATGACAATAACAGGCAGCCGGGCTTCATTGAAGCGGCGAACGGCGGCCGCGACAATGGGAAACATACGAAATCGGCTGGCATGATTCAAGTAACCTACTTCTTCGGCGATGGTGCCGTCGCGGTCGAGAAACACGGCGGGCCTGCGGTTGGACGGTTCAGGCAGGGCGCACCTCGGAAAGCCAGGGTCGCGCCGCAGATTCCACCATCAGCGGCGTGACAGCGGTCATGCAGCGATGATCCGTCGGGCACCGGCGCAGGAAACAAGGGCTGCAATAGGGTTTCTGCTGGACGATGGTGCATCGTGGAGTCATGGGTGCGGTGCCGAGTGGGTCGGTGGGGCCGAACACAGCCACGACAGGCAGGCCAACCGCGCCAGCGACGTGCATTGCGCCAGAATCATTGCCGATGAAGAGATGACACTGTGAGAGCAGCGCAGGCAAATCCGCCACAGCGGTTTTACCTGTGAGGTCGATGGGAGGGCGACGCATCCCGGCAGCAATGGCGGCTGAAACACAAGCCTCGGCGGCTGTCCCGAACAGAATCACCTCGGCATCGACTTGCGGCTGGAGACGATTCAGCACTTCGGCAAAACGATCCGGTAGCCAGCATTTCGCGGAACCATAGGACGCCCCGCCACCAACCGCAATGCGCATCGCTGCGGGCCGCACGCCAGCCGCCAGGAGAAATTCGGCAGCGCGGCGTCGGCTCTGCTCGGGGACGTTCAAGATGGTGAGCGATTCCCTCGGGAAGGCTTCGATCCAGCCGGCCCGGCGCAGGAGCTCAAGATAGTAAAACTTTTCGTGGGCAGGGATCTCGCCCGATTTGGGTACCGCAACAGATTTGGTGAGGAGTAGAGCGCGGGCGTCACGGGCGTAGCCGATGCGCTGCGGGATTCCCGCGCGCCACGCAATCCACGCCGCATCGAACGCATTTTGCAGAAGCAGCGCAATGTCAAAGTTTTGGGCCCGCAATTCGGCCGCGAGACGCTCCCGGCCTGAAAAGGTAGCGTGCGCTCCCTTCCGGTCATAGACAATCAAGCTGTTGCATACCTGCTGGTCGCGGTAGATATCCGCAACATAGGAGAGAGCGAGAATTGCAATCTCTGCATCCGGAAACCGCATGCGAACAGCTCGCAGCGCCGGAAGCGCCATAATTGCGTCACCCACCCAGTTCGTCGCTCGAATGAGGATTTTCATACGGTGACCCCGCCGCGCTCCTGCAATGTGCCGCCGATGGCAGCGAGAAATTCGGCTTCGGGAACTACCTCGAGATCAATCACGGCAACGTAAACCGGCAATGAACGAAAAACTAGACCGGCCAGATTTTGCGCATCTTTTTCCGTCGTGAGGAAGGCCTTCGCATTCGCTTGGGCAGCAGCGCGCTCGAGCAGCGCAATATCTCCCGGCAAATAGCGATGATGGTCACGGAATTTTCTTGAGCCCGCAACCGGCAAATTCCAGCTTTCAAGATCGCGAAAGAAGGCCTCGGGATTTCCGACTCCGCAAAAAGCGAAGAAGGGACCCGAGCCGATGGAGTCCGCGGGGAACACCGCTCTGTCTCCGCCAAGTAACCGGAAACCGCGCAGCCGTGTTTCCGCTGCATAGACCGGGAATTTCCCTAACCGCTGGATGGCCTCCCGCGCCCCGGGTGCATTTTCGATGCGCGTGAAAACGAGCAGATTGGCGCGGCCGAGTGCGGAAAGCGGCTCGCGAAGTCGTCCAGTGGGAAGGAGTCGATCTTTGCCTATGTAGCGCGACGCATCAATCAGGACAATATCCAGATCTCGAGCGAGTTGCAGATGCTGGAATCCATCGTCCAACAAAAAAACGTCGATGTTCTGTTGCGCTTCAAGGCGCCGTCCCTGGACGAAGCGATCTTTTCCCACGCCAAATGCCACGCGCTCCTGAAAGCGCTGCTTCATCAGTTCGATTTCATCGCTCGTGCCGCTCGCGCCGCGATAACCTCGGCTGAGAATCGCCACACGCTTCCCTTCCGCGAGCAATCTTTCCGCGAGCCATATCACCATCGGCGTCTTGCCCGTCCCACCTACGGTCAGATTGCCCACGCTGACCACCTTGCCTCGAAGGCGGTTCTGCCTGAGCCAACCGCGTGCGTAACACCAGGCACGAACACGAACATACAAACCGTAAAGCAGGGAAAGCGGCCAGAGCAAAACTCGGATTGCGGGCGAAAAATCCATCTATTTCTCGGAACTCGCCTCCGGTAGATATTTCGCGATTTCCGCGAGTGCTCGTTCCGTTGCTCCTCGGCTGCCCTCGATGAGCCCGCGCGCCGTCTCACCCATCTTATGCATGCGTTCCGGATTCCGCAGCAGTTCGATCCAGGCAACTCCGGCATCCTCGGGGCTCTCCACCTGAATCGCCGCGCCAGCGGCAACAAAACGCGCAGCAATTTCAGCGAAATTCTCCATGTGTGGACCGAAGACCGGGATTTTGCCGAAGGCCGCTGGCTCGAGGATGTTGTGGCCTCCGGAAGGAACCAGCGAACCACCGACCAATGCTCCGTCAGCAAGACGATACAGCGACGCTAGCTCTCCTATGCTGTCGAGGAGAAGAACCGTAACGTCATCCGGTATGGTGGGTTCTCCATTTTGGGAAGCCGCTTTCGTGGGAACAGGAATCAGCAGTTGCGACCTCCGAAGATATTTGCGGTGAGATTCGTCAATGAATTCCGCAGCCGCATCGAAGCGCTCTGGCTTGCGAGGGGCCAAGATGAGCAGAGCACGGGGATGCTCGCCTTGCAGGGTTCCAAACGCGATAAGAGCCAGCGGCTCCTCGCTGGCGACAATGCTGCCCGCAACGATAATGGGCGCGCGGCCGCGGCGCCGGGCTTCGGCTTCGAGCCAGTTTGCGATGGGAGTTGATTCAGGAAGCTCAAGGTCGTACTTCAAATTGCCGCTGACTTCGACGCGATCTGCAGCCGCTCCTAGCGCTCGGATGCGCACCGCATCCTTCTTGCTCTGCGCAAGGAACGCTGTCACGCCGGAAAGAGCTTGCCGGAGGAACGGTCGGAGAAAGAAACCGAACACGCTAAGATATCTTTCGTAACGTTCAAAAGAGCGGTCGGAAATGCGGCCGCTGACGAAGAGCACAGGAATTTCGCGCCGCCGGGCCTCGCGGAGGAAATTCGGCCAGATTTCAGTTTCGAGTATAACGACGACGGATGGCCGGATCGCATGGAGCGCCCTGCGAACGCTGAATACCCAATCAAGCGGAAAATAGAATACAGCATCCGCGAAGGGCAGCCGCTCTCGGGCGAGCGCGTGTCCGGTGATTGTCGTCGTCGAGACGACAAGGACGCGGTTGGGGTACGCTGCTTTCAAACGCCTGGCGAGCGAGACTCCAGAAAGCACTTCGCCGACAGAAACAGCATGTATCCAAATTGCGCCTGGTTGATCGAGCGGCAGGTTGCGGAGCGATGGAAAGGAAAAGCCGAGACGCTCGCCCAGATTGGAGAGATATTTTCCTTGACGCAGGCCCTGAACAAGCCAATACGGCAAGAGCAGAAGAGCAGCAAGGCCCGTCAGAAAACTGTAAACGAAATACACGAAATGAAGCTCCGGTCTGTCTCCGTTGCCGCCAGGAACAGCCGGCTACGGACGCAGGGCAACCCTGTACGTCCCCCAGGAATCGAAGGCGTCGAGATGAGAAAAGTCTATTATACCCGGATGCGAAATATCGCCATCTTGGTTCCCTTGGGCGCGGCGTTACTCCTGGCGAGCGAAGTCACCCTTGGGCAATCACGGCAGCCGATCAGGGCTTCGGCGGTCGAGTCCCACGAAGGGCTCACGATTTCCGTGCTGCCCCTGACCGAAGCCGCACAGTATAAGGAAAAGTTTCCCAAGAAATCTCCGTACGCTGCGGGAATTCTCGCGGTTCAAGTATCCCTCCAAAACGACACAGACCAGAGCGTCAAAGTCACCCTGGAGCGGGTGCGGCTCTTGGTCATGTTGGCGGAAGACAACCGGCAGCAAATCGAGGCGTTGAATTCCTCAGGGGTGGCCGATGTCACCCTGAGTCCCGGGGCGAAGGACCCGACCAAACGCAGGAAATTCCCGTTGCCCAGCAGAAGCCCCAGCAGCGGACACGATAAAAACTGGACCGAACTGGAGAAGGCAGCGCGCGAGGCCGCAGTACCTGGAAGTATCGTCGCGCCCCACAGCCGGTTGCAGGGTTTGATGTATTTTGATCTTCAAGGGCAGTATGATCTTGTCAGCACCGCTCACCTTTACATTCCGGAATTGTTGGTCCTTGAAAAAAATCGCTTATTAACCTACTTCGAGATTGACTTGAGCCGGTCCGCGGTGAACTGAATTTCCCCTCACCGCGCGTGGCAAAAAATCACATCTGCATCTCGCGTCTGGAGCGGCCGCTTTTCACGACAAATCAGGGAGAACAGGGCAGTTTGCGCGGGTCAACACGGTCGGCTACCATGAACGAGTGCGAAATTGGCTGAAAACTCTCAAGACATGTTGACTCTCCTCGACGATCTGAACCCGGAACAACGGCTTGCAGTGGAAACAACCGATGGGCCTGTGCTGATTCTGGCTGGCGCAGGCACCGGCAAGACGCGCGCGATTACGTTTCGCATGGCGAACCTGATCGCTCGTGGCGTCCCCGCGGAAGCAATCCTCGCTGTTACCTTCACCAATAAAGCTGCCGAAGAGATGCGAACGCGCGTGTCGGATCTTCTTCTTCGGGCCAGCATTCCACCCTCGCAGCCGTGGATCTCCACGTTTCATTCGCTCTGTGCCCGGCTATTACGCCGGGAAGCGGCAAGCGCAGGCCTCCCGTGCGATTTTGCAATTTACGATGATGACGATCAGCTTGCGGCCGTAAAGCTAGCCATGAGCAAGCTCAACATCGACGATGACAGCTTTACTCCGCGTGCGATCCTCAGCAGGATCAGCTATGCGAAAAACCATGGACAAACTCCGGCCATGATGCGTCGCGACGCGGCTGGACCCGACGAGCGGCGCGCGGCGGACCTCTTCGAGGCTTACGAAAAAGTATTGCGGCAGAGCAACGCGCTGGACTTCGATGACCTGTTGCTGACCGCTGCCCGATTGTTGCGGGAATCAGAAGTAGTTCGCGGGAAATGGCAGGCGCGCTTCCAGTACATTCACGTTGACGAGTATCAGGACACCAATCGCGTTCAATACGACATTATGCGGCTTCTGGCGGGGCACCGGCAGAATGTATGCGTCGTGGGCGACGAAGACCAATCCATTTACCGCTGGCGCGGCGCCGACGTCTCCATCCTGCTCAGCTTTTCACGGGACTTCCCTGCTGCCCGCATCGTGCGGCTCGAACGGAACTACCGCTCTACGCAAAATATTTTGGACGCCGCCGGCGCCGTCGTTAGGAATAATCCTGACCGCCTTGGAAAAACGCTCCGTGCAGAAAAGGAAGAGGGTGGGCATTTGCGCTATTTCGAAGCGCGCGATGCGCAAGCGGAAGCGGAGTTCGTTGCGGGTGAGCTGGAACGCATTCTGACCGACGAGCCTTCGCAGACTTGCGCTGTCGAATATCGCACGAATTTTCAATCGCGGGCATTTGAAGAGGTCTTTCGACGCGCTGGCTTGCGCTACAAGCTGGTCGGTGGATTCAGCTTCTACCATCGGGCGGAAGTAAAGGATGCATTGGCCTATGTGCGTTTGGCTATGCACCCGGAGGATGATGTTTCACTGCTTCGCGTGTTGAATCTGCCGCCACGCGGCATCGGAAAAATCACGGTGGACGCTCTGCGTCAGACGGCGCGCACGGAGGAATCTTCCCTCTGGTCCGCCATCGGCAAACTTGTGTCCGGTGCTGCCGGTGGCCGGTCAGTTGCGCCCTTGCGCGCGTTTCAAGAATTGATTAGCAAGCTTCAATCCGCCGCGTCAACGAAAGAACCCGCCGAATTCTTGCGCTACGTCTTGGAAGAGACCGGCTACATGGACATGCTGAAGGAGCGCAACTCCCCCGAAGACGTGGCACGGATGGAGAATCTCGAGGAATTGTCGCGTGCGGTCGCGGAAAGCATGGAGGCGGGCGAGACGTTCACGGATTTCCTGGACGCAGCGGCGCTGGTAAGCGACGCAGATTCCTTCGAGGACAAGCCGGGCGTCACGCTGATTACCCTGCACAGCACGAAGGGACTCGAGTTCGACCACGTTTTCTTGACGGGAATGGAAGAGGGCATATGCCCGCACAGCCGCTCGGTGAGCGAAGAAAAGGGTATCGAGGAAGAGCGGCGATTGTGTTATGTCGGGATGACACGAGCACGGATGTCTCTGACGCTGTCCCGCGCGGTGTACCGCCGCGTCTTCGGGAACGAACACCAGCTGCGTGCCTCGATGCCGTCGCGGTTTCTAGGCGAAATACCAGGCGAGTTGGTGGACACCATCCGCGGATCCATGGCGGAGATCGGCGAGACGCGCCGATACGAGCCCGATCCCGAATATTCCTACTCCCCGGATGAATTCCTTCGTCGTGTACGCGGAGCGAAAACGCACGCGCCGGCCACCTCGCGGCGCCAGCAAAGCGCGGGCACGTTCGCACGAACCGCCGCAAAACGTGGCGGCGATGCCAATCCCCTGCTTGGCCGAAAGGTGCGCCACCCCAATTTCGGCGTGGGCACCATTGTGGGCGTCGAAGGCGATGACGACGACCGCCGGCTGTCCGTCAGCTTTCCCGGCCGCGGAACCAAGAAGTTTATCGAGCGTTACGCACAACTCGAACAAGTCTGAGCGGGAAAAATCGCTGCGTTTAAGCAGTATCGTGCATTGGGTTGCGTGGCGCTGCATCTAAAGGTAAAGTGAAGCGCACATTTATCCCTGAAATTTGCGTGTCCAGGAGATTCAAGCTGCCCCAATGCCTGGATGCGATCGGAGAGCATGAGTGGGATCACAACTCCTCCGCTGCAAAGACATTGACCAACTTGTCTCGGATTCCGAACAACCAGAAAGACGGCTCAAAAAAACATTAGGCTGGATCAGCCTGACCGCCCTCGGCATTGGCGCCATTATCGGCACCGGCATTTTTGTGCTGACCGGGACTGCCGCTGCGGGAGAACAAGTCGAGGTACCGTCCATCCTGAAAGCCCCCGTGCTGGACGTTTTGTTCCATGGCATGCACGCCACAGGAATCACAGGACGCCCGGGAGCCGGACCGGCGATCGCACTCTCCTTTTTCTTGGTGGCCATTGTCTGCGGCTTTGCTGGACTGTGTTACGCCGAGCTCGCCTCCATGATCCCCATTGCCGGTAGCGCGTACACCTACACCTACGCGACGATGGGCGAGATGGTTGCTTGGATCATCGGCTGGGACCTGATTCTCGAGTATGCGGTATCGAACATGGCCGTGGCTGTGGGATTCTCTGCGTATATCAACAGTCTCTTGGACACGTTCGGCATTCATCTACCCGCGGCTCTGAGCACGCCTGCTTACACTCCCGGCGCGGGTTGGGTGCCGCACTTCAATATTGTGGGATTTCTCATCGTCATGCTCTTGACCGTGCTGCTGATCGTGGGAATCCGCGAGTCAGCGGAAGCCAACAGCGTCATGGTGGGAATTAAATTAGTCGCCATCTTCGTCTTCATCGTTTTCGCGTCGAAATACATTCATCCTACGAACTGGCATCCCTTCATGCCCAACGGTTTTCAAGGCGTGCTGACCGGCGGAGCGATCGTGTTCTTCAGCTACATTGGATTCGATTCCGTCTCGACGGCCGCGGAGGAATGCAAAAACCCCAAGCGCGATTTGCCCCTCGGCATCATGGCGTCACTCTTCATCTGCGCTATCTTGTACGTGGGGGTCGCCATCGTTTTGACGGGCATTCAGCCCTATCAGATTTTCAAAGGCGATGCGGCGCCGGTGGCCACCGCGCTCCATAACATCGGCCTCGACAACCTGCAGCGTTGGGTCACCATCGGTGCCCTGATGGGCATGGTCTCTTCGCTTCTCGTATATCAATACGGCCAGGCACGGATATGGTTCGCCATGTCCCGCGATGGACTGCTGCCGGCCACATTTTCCAAAGTGCACAAGAGGTTCCGCACACCTCACGTCGCAACACTCGTTGCCGGCGTGTTTGTTGGCATACCGGCGGGAATATTCGACATCGGGACACTCGCGGACCTCTCCAACATCGGCACGCTATTCGCCTTTGCTCTCGTCGCCTTTGCTGTGCTCATACTGCGCAAGTCGCAGCCGGACCGGCCCCGGGGCTTTCGCGTGCCGCTCGTGCCGCTCATACCCATCCTTTCGGTGGCAAGCTGTTTGATTCTGATGGCCAGCTTGACGCTTGAAAACTGGATCCGCTTCTTCGTGTGGCTGGCCATTGGGCTTGTCATCTACTTCTTATATAGCAAGAAGCGGAGTACGCTGGGATCGTCAACAACCTCTTGAGGATTCTCTCGATGAAGGCCACGACGGCCAATGAACCACAAATCCGAGCCTCCCAATGGTTCGTGGTCTTCGCATTGATTGCTCTACTTCCGCAACACGCGGCCGCGTGGGGACCGAATGGCCACAAACTCATTGTGAACCAGGCCATCGACACGTTGCCTACGGACATTCGTTATTTCTTCGAGGGCAATCGAAGCATCCTGCTGCAACACGTCACTGATCCGCTCGAAGCCATCGAAAAAACCCCTTCGGAACGTCACCATCACTTTCTATATCTCGACAAATACGGGCGCTTCCCATTCGACTCTTTGCCGCGCAATTACAAGGCAGCCGTCTCGAAGTACACCAAAGCCAAGCTGGAGGCTAACGGCCTGCTGCCCTGGCAGGTGGGCGTGTACAGCGAGAAACTCACCGAAGCAATGAAAGCTGGCCGCTGGGAAGAGGCAAGACTCGACGCTGCGATCCTCGCCAACTACGTAGCTGAAGCTCACGATCCCTTTAATACTACGGAGAATTTCGATGGTCGCTTGACTGCCCAGCCAGGCATTAACGAACGCTTTGGAAAAACTCTGATCGACAAGTACTCCTCCTTTTTCCCGATGCGCCCGAACGACGCCGTCTACATCAACGACCCAACGGACCGCGCCTTTGAAGCCTGCCTGAGCTCCCATAGCTGGCTGGAGACCATTTTGCTAGCGGACCGCAATGCTCGGCACGGCGAAAACTCTTACAATGACGATTACTTCGACCGATTCTATAACCAGGCCGCGGCCATTTTGATCCGCCAACTCTCTGACGCCGCCACGGACGTCGGGTCTTACTGGCTCACGGCATGGGTCAACGCAGGCCGGCCCCAGTTGCCGCATTGATATCCTTCAGGTGATTCCCCTTGCTTCCAATGAGCATCGCTTCTCTCCCCAAAGCCGAGCTGCACTTGCATCTGGAAGGCTCCATTCAACCGGCGACGGTGCGCGCGTTAACGGCGCGACATGGGCTTGATGTCTCCGAGGAAGAGGTCCGGCGGCGTTATGCATATCGCAATTTCACGGAATTCCTCGAAGCATTTAAGTGGGTCACCTCTTATCTGACGGAGCCGCAAGATTACGCCCTGATTACTCGCGACCTCGCGGAGCATTTGTTATTGCAGGGCGTCGTCTATGCCGAGGTGACTCTCTCCGTTGGCGTGATGCTCTTGCGAAACCAGCGCCCCGAAGCAAATTTCGAAGCAATCCTGCGCGAATCGGAATTCTTCGCAAGTCGGGGCCTGCGACTTAATTGGATTTTTGATGCCACGCGGCAATTTGGCCCCGAAGCCGCCATGCGTGTGGTGGAAGCGGCTCGCAACGCCGGATCCAAGACAATCGTCGCTTTCGGCATCGGCGGGGATGAGATGAGCATCGAGACGAAGGAATTTCGCCCAGTCTATGAGAAAGCGGCCGATCTGGGCCTTCATAGGCTGATGCACGCGGGCGAAGTCGGCGGTCCTGCAAGAATCCGCGAATCGATCGAGCTGCTTGGCGCGGAGCGCATTGGGCACGGTATCGCGGCGATCCATGATCCTGCGTTGATGGATCTGCTCGCCGAGCGCCGAATTCCTCTTGAGATTTGCCCCGCCAGCAACGTGAAAACCGGCGCGCTAGCGCGACAATTGAGGCGCGCGGAGGCGGTAATCGCCCACCATCCGTTGCCGCAACTAGTCAGGCACGGCATTCCTGTGGTGCTCTCCACGGACGATCCCGCAATGTTCCAAACCACGCTCCTCGGAGAATACGAGAACGCGCGCCAGATGGGCTTGACACAAAACGAGCTGGTGCATCTCGCAAGGATGAGTTTCGAGCATGCCTTTCTCACGGATTCCGAGAAACGCGCCCTCCTCCAGGCTAGAATCCCCTGAGCGGACAGGCCACAGTTGTGCGAGCAACGGCAAGGATTGTCTTGAATGTTATACTGAAGACATGAAAGCTCACGTTTGGGTGCTGCCGAAAAGAACCGTCCTCGACCCCCAAGGTCAAACAATCCAGCACGCACTCTCCGGGCTGGGCTATGCCGCGGTGAAAGATGTGCGCCAAGGAAAATTCTTCGTGCTGAAACTCGACGGCTGGAATCGCGATGAGGCGCACATACACCTCGAAAAAATATCCAAGGAAGTTCTGACGAATCCCGTGATCGAAGAATACCGCTTTGAAATCGTTGATTGATTTTCAGCAAGCATGATCACAGCCTGCACCCAATCTACCGGGCGATCCCGTCGGCTTGCAGCACGCATGCCGGCTTACTTTTTTCTATTCCTCGCTGTGGCGGCGGGATGCAGCAGCCACTCGCACACCTACGATCCCAAGCTGCGCAAAATCGACGAACTACTCGATGCCCAGCTTCCTAAAGGAACCAGCAGGAGCCGCGTGGGATTTTTTCTGACTACCCGCGGATACAAGGTGGAGGGCTCTCCCGATGTTCATACAGTCATCGCAATCGTGCGGCACATTGATACCGAGACGCTCCAGCCGTCAACGGCCCGCGTGATCTTTCATTTCGATGCCAATGACCGACTGACTTCCTACGATCTGGAGCGTGCGCCTGACGTGCCCTTTCAGCCCTAACACCTTTCGCGACACCACGCCGAGAAGCCGCTGAAGACGCGGGAAAGGCATGCTAGGCTTTCAACAATAGCTTTCCGGAGACGCCGCTCATGTGCGGAATTGTCGGTTACATCGGACCGAAAAAAGTTGTTCCTGTCATCATCGAAGGCTTGCGCAAGCTGGAATACCGTGGCTATGACTCCGCGGGGATCGCCGTCGTCACCGAAGCCGGCAAGCTGGAGATTCGACGCGCTCCGGGAAAACTCCGTAATCTCGAAGAAGTCATTCAAAAGTCGCCGATCGAGGGTACTTACGGCATCGGCCATACCCGCTGGGCCACGCATGGACGCCCGACCGAAGAAAATGCCCACCCGCACCGCGATTGCACGGGACAGATCGTGGTCGTGCACAACGGCATCATCGAAAATTATCTCGAGTTGAAAGAGCAGCTGCAGCGCGAAGGCCACAAATTCGTGACCGAAACGGACACGGAAATCGTTGCCCACCTCGTGGAAAAGAATTCGCAGGGCGGTGCGCCCCTCGAAGAAGCCGTGCGGAGAACCCTGAAAGAGCTGCGCGGAATTTATGCCCTCGTTTTTTTATCGGCGAAAGATCCGCACAAGATCGTCGCGGCCCGCCTGGGGCCGCCGGCCGTGATCGGCCTTGGCCAGGGAGAATATTTTGTCGCCAGCGACATCCCTGCGCTTCTCGAGCACACCCGGCAAATCTTTTTTCTCGCTGATGGAGACATTGCCGTGCTCACGCCGCAAGGCGTCATGGTAATGGATCATGACGGCCGTCCCGTCGAGCGCCCCGCGCACCATGTTGCCTGGGACCCCATCATGGCCGAAAAGGGCGGCTACAAACATTTCATGCAAAAGGAGATTTTCGAACAACCCCGCGCCGTCAGGGATACGTTTCTGGGCCGCATTTCACAGGAGACCGGCCACATCTATCTCGGCGAGATGGAAATCGCCGAAAACCAGTTCCGCGACTTCCAGCAGGTGCGCATCGTCGCTTGTGGCACCAGTTGGCACGCCGGACTCGCTGGGAAATTCATGATCGAACAGTTGGCCCGCCTGCCGGTCGAGGTGGACTACGGCAGCGAATTCCGCTATCGAGATCCGATCTTGGATGGAAAGACGCTGACCGTTTGCATCAGCCAATCCGGCGAAACTGCGGACACTCTTGCAGCGCAGCGCGAAGCGAAATCGAAAGGTTCTCCGACGCTCGCGATCTGCAACGTCATGGGTTCGATGATCACCCGTGAGGCCGCTGGAACCATCCTGACGCATGCCGGGCCCGAAATTGGTGTGGCCTCGACGAAAGCATTCACTGCTCAGCTCACTGCGCTCTTGCTTCTGGCTGTCCATCTTGGCCAGGTGCGCGGCAAGCTCTCTGGCGATGCAGCGAAAAATCTGCTTCAGGAGTTCACCCGCATACCGCACAAAATGGAGACAGCCCTGCAAGTGGATGCGACTGGGTTTTACGAAAATCTCTCCAGGCAGTTTTTTCGTCACACCGATTTTCTCTACCTCGGCCGCGGCATTCATTACCCCATCGCGCTCGAAGGCGCGCTAAAGCTGAAGGAGATCTCCTACATTCACGCCGAAGGCTACCCCGCCGGCGAAATGAAACACGGCCCAAACGCTCTCATCGACGAAAATCTCCCTGTAGTCGTACTGGCAACGCGCGACGAATCCAGCCCTGACGCCATGACGCGCTACGAAAAAAGCGTTTCGAACATCAAGGAAGTAAAAGCGCGGGACGGCATCGTGATCTCCATCGTGACCAAGGGCGATCATCTCGCGCGCGAGGCTTCGGACCACATCATCGAATTGCCTCCCGCGCCGGAACTCCTTGTGCCGCTCCTCGAAATTATTCCCTTGCAATTGCTCGCGTATCACATCGCCGTGCGCCGCGGATGCGATGTGGATCAGCCTCGCAATCTCGCCAAATCCGTCACGGTGGAATAACTCAGCCGGAATTTCGCCTTTCCAGCACTGAAGCTAGCCGCCTTCCCACGGGCCAGTCCCATCACTCGAAGGCCTGTTTTCCGCTAGAATAAAAGTATGCATCTCGTTTTTCTCCGCTATCTTCCGCTGTTCGCGCTCTCTTTCTCGTTCCTCGCCGGAGACGTCACTGCACAGACGCCTGAGACAGGCGCTTCAACGCTTCGAGAGTTGCATGCCGTCGGAATGAAAACCTTCGCGGAAACAAACGTATTGCCTCTCGCGGGTTTACAGACCGGTTCTCAGGTCACACGCAAAGACTTGCAAGCGGCGGCGGATCGCCTCGTGCAATCTGGGCTCTTCGCAAGAGTAAAGTATGATTTTCGCACCTCGCCGGAAGGTGTCAGCGTCACTTTCCATGTCGAAGAAACGCCTCGCATTCCCGCGTACTTTGACAATTTCCCCTGGTTTTCGGACGGCGAATTGTCGGCCGCCATTCGAACAAGACTTCCCTTTTACGACGGATCGTTGCCTGAAGCCGGCGATGCCGTGGACCAGGCTGCTGATGCGCTGAAAAACTTGCTCGCGTCGCGCGGCCTGCAGGTCGCAGTGGAACACCAGGTGCTTGCGAATCCTCTCAGCGAAGGAACCGTGCAAGAGTTCCTGATTCAGGGCGAGTCTCTCCGGATTGCGAAAATCGACTTCAGCGACGCCTCCGTCAGTTCGTCCCCCGCTGTCCAGCAGCATCTTTCGGAGCTGGCGGGAAAGCCCTACTCTCGCATGACGCTGGATCTGTTCCTCTCAGAGAATGTTCGCCCCTACTTCCTCCAGCAAGGTTACTTGCGGGCGAAGCTAGGCCCGCCGGAGGTGCGACTGACGGGCAATCCGAATCAAAAGCTTCCGGAAGAGATTCCCGTTTACATCCCGGTGGTTGCAGGCGCTGTGTATCACTGGAAAACTCTGGAGTGGAGTGGCAATTCCGTTTTGTCCACGATCACGCTCACTTCCGTCTCGGGGATGAAGCCGGGTGACATTGCCAACGGGATGGACATAGAAGCGGGCTGGGACCGCGCGCGCGAGGAATACGCTCACCGCGGCTATCTCGAAGCCAAGCTGGTCCCGTCCGCCACCTACGACGATCAAGGGCACACCGTCTCATTCGTTGTGAAAGTAGAAGAAGGCAAGCCGTATAAGTTCGGTATCATCGTACTCACGGGAATCTCCGCGTCCGCGGAGCGCCGGCTTCGTGAAGCCTGGCCTATCGCTGGCGGAGAAGTCTTCGACAAAACGGTATATGAGGAATTCCTGGCGAAACTTGAATCGCACCCGGAGAAGATCTTCGTTGACTTGCCGGTGCACTATGAAAATGTAGGCCACTGGGTGAGAACCGATGCAGGGATGGGTGTTGCCGATGTACTTCTCGATTTCAAATAAAGCTACGACTCAACAAGTTCGTTTCCACACCTGACTTTGCACTCTGCGGTATACTTTCGTTCTGAATGAAGACGCTCGTTCGCCTCCGGTCCAATGAAGAAGCACGACTCGCGGAAGTTGCCGGGATGAGAACTGAAGAAAAAGAGCAGCTCCTGTTGTCGCGCCTCTCGGAAATTCCGTCCATCCTCATCGCCTTATCTGGAGGAGCGGATTCTGCCTATCTCGCCTGGGCGGCTAACCGCGCTCTCGGGGAACGCGCGCTATCGCTCACGGCGCTGTCTCCCAGTTTTTCCGAATACGACCTCGACCAGGTACGGCACTTCATAAAATCCTTCCAGCTTCGCCATGAATTTATCGAAACCCACGAACTGGAGAATCCCGCATATCGCGCCAACGGAGTTGACCGCTGCTACTACTGCAAAGACGAGCTATTTTCTGTGCTGGATGGAATCGCGCGGGACCGTGGCTTCGCCGCTGTCGCCTACGGCGTGAATGCCGATGACACGCTCGATTTTCGCCCCGGCCACCGGGCCGCAACCGAACACCGGGTGCTTGCCCCGTTGCTCGACGCTGGTCTGCACAAGGCGGAGATTCGCGCTCTTTCCCTCCGCGCTGGACTTCCGACCTGGGATCGCCCTGCGTCCGCTTGTCTTGCGTCTCGCCTGCCTTACGGAACGCAAGTAACTCCGCAGCGGCTCGCGCTTGTCGAGCGAGGCGAAGCCGTCCTCCGTGAATTGGGCTTCCGGCAATTCCGCGTTCGGCTTCACGACCAACTCGCCCGCGTCGAAATCGCACCGGACGAAATGCCTCGCGCATTGTCCTCGGAAGTCGCGGCCACCATCGCCGCGCGGCTGAAGGCCGCCGGATTCACCTACGTGGCGCTCGATCTGGAGGGGTACCGACAGGGATCGCTTAATGAAGGCCTCGCGCTTAATTTGAAATCCGCTGCGAAGTCCAGGTCCGGAACATAAATTATTGTTCTTGCGTATCTCCTTATGGAGCGGCGCAAAGAATGCCCCTGGAGAAATTCGGAGAAAAGATGACGGGACGCCTCAGACTGGCCGCATTTGTGGCGCCACTCGCCTTTGCAATTGCGCTCGGTGGATGCGGCGGCGGATCGCGCGCAAACGGTAGCTTCAGTCGCACACTGAACGTCAGCGGCCCGATCCGCCTTGAAGTGGCAAACACTGCAGGGGACGTTGTCATCAGCGGAAGCGCAGACGGACGAGTGCGCGTTAGTGCCGATGTTCGCGCCTCAGGATTTAATTTCGTTAACCCGCAGAAGCGCATCGATGAACTGGTGGCAAATCCCCCGATCGAACAAAAAGGCGACACCATTCGCATTGGCAAGGATTTGGCGCGTCTCCGCAATATCGCGATTTCCTACACCATCGAGGTGCCGCGGGAGACGGAAGTCAGCACCACCGTGGCCTCAGGCTCGCAAACCATTCATGGCGTGCGCGGACCCCTCAAGGTTGTCGGTGTAAGTGGCGCGATTCGCGTGAACCAGGTCGATCGTTTCGCCCAGCTTACCACCGTGAGCGGCTCGATCGACGCGAGCGACATGGGGGACGACGTCCGTGCCACCAGCGCTTCGGGCAAAGTGACCCTCGCCGACGTCAAGGGCGATGTGAGCATCAATGCGGTTTCGGGTTCGTCCCGGGTTACGAAGCTGGGAGGCCGCGTCGAGGCGACGACAGCCAGCGGCTCAATTGACATAGCAGGTGCAAAAAGCGATGTACAGATTCACGCTGCTTCGGGTCACGTCACCGTGCAAGGCGACCCGGGTGCGAACACCTACTGGAACTTGAAAACGGTCTCGGGACCTGTGCGCCTCAGCGTGCCGCACGGTACCAATTTTCATCTTTCCGCGGAAGCCGTGTCTGGACAAATCAGCGCCGATATCCCCATCGTGATTGAAGAGCAGGGCAAGCATTCTCTCCGCGCCCGCATGGGCGATGGCGGCGGCCGCGTGGAAGTTCATACCGTGACAGGCGAGATTCGTCTTACCGGTGCGGCCTAATAGCTTTCAGCAACACCCTGTGATTGCAACGCATCTCTGGCCGCATTAATCTCCACCGAATCTCACCACGCGGATTTCTTAATCAAGCTGCTAGAATATTGAGCGATGCCGTTGCTCCAACTTTTCGCGTCGAGAATAGCAGTGCTCATAGTCCTCCTCTGCGCAGTTTTCCCATGCTCAACAATCCGTGCGCGGTCACTTCAGAACTATGCACAGGCATCGCCAACGGAAAAATCGAAGCAATCTCACGCCAAGCAATCAACTCAAACAGCGCCGTCACCCCAAGCGGAACTCCAGAAGGCCATCGAAGACGCCGCCAACGACCGTTCCGCTCTGGTTCGGAATCTTGAAGCCTATCTTCAGAAATACCCGGAAACGCAGCAACGCCCTCAGATCTACAGAGCTCTCGTGGAAGCTTGCCTGCAAGTTCGCGACAATGCGCGCGCCACCGACTACGCCGAGCGCATTGTCGCACTGACCCCGGACGATATTTCAATGACGCTGTTGGCCATTCAACTCTTGGAACGCAACGGTGACGCCGCCGGTCTCCGGCGTGCGGCCAACTACTCGTCGCGCGTGCTGGAAACCCTCGAGCGCAGGTCGGCCGAGGACAAATCGCCGAGGCAATCCACCGAAGAGTGGGGAAACGAAAAGAAGCGCGATCTCATGTCTGTTCTACTTCTGCGCGGACGGCTCGAAATGAAACTGCACGATACGGCCGCGGCCAGAAAAGATCTCGAAGCGAGCTATGCCTTGCTTCCAAGCCCAGGCTCCGCGGAAAAACTAGGCGAGCTCGCCGAGTTAGACAAGGATTTGCCTCGGGCGATTGCCGAGTATGCGCGTGCGTTCGCGCTGGCCGACGCCTCCGGCGGAAGCTCCAACCGTCGCGAGATCCGCCAGAAACTTGGAAATGTCTGGAGATTGGCGCACGGCTCTGAAGACGGACTGGGTGATTTTATTCTCCGCAACTACGATGAGGTGACGCAATCGACTCCCGGCGCCGGAGGCAGGAGAAATGCTTCCGCAAAAGAACCCTATGAGTTCACGCTGCGCAAAGCATCCGATGGAGCGCCCTATCCCCTCGCAAATACGAAGGGCTCAATTCTTATTGTGAATTTCTGGGCTACGTGGTGCGGCCCGTGCCGTGCCCTGGAGCCGCATTTCGAACGCGTCGCCGCGGAGTTCGCTGATCGTCCCGACGTTCTCTTTCTCTCCGCCGATTGCGACGATGACGAAACTCTGGTGCCGCCATATCTCAAAGAGGAAAAGCCCAGGACCACCGTCGTCTTCGCGGATGGCCTCGACCGCTTGCTCGGGGTTTACACATTCCCGACACTAATTGTGCTCGATCGCGATGGAAAGATCGCTTATCGAGGCGAAGGCTTTGACCCCGACAACGTAGAAAATAATCTCAGCGACGCAGTTCGACGCACCCTCGGAAACCTGGGCGCGAAACCCTGACGGACGGTTCAGGGCGCCAATTCGGTGCTGTAGTTCGTCGCGAACGTAACTTCGACAATTCCCTTCTTTCCGAATTTATCCCAGGCAATGGCGAGCAGGAGTTTAGCAGTTTCGCGCAGCGGAAGCAGAGGGGAAAACCCCTGCAACCTCGCGCGCAGCAAGAACGGTGTTTACGTGGATTCGAACGGTATCTTCGACTCGCCGCGCATATCCACCCGCGAGCGTTGTGGCCACTGGGACTCCACGCTTGCGCGATTCTTCAAACACTTTACGATCTCGCAGCATCAACCCCTGCTTCGTCACGGAAAGTCCGCCGAGCTGGTCTTCGCAGTAAGGGTCCGCTCCTCCAACGTAAAAAACAATGTCCGGGCGGAATTCATCGAGCGCAGACTGCACCGCCGGGATGAGCGCGCCGAGATACTGCTCATCGTTGGCACGATCCCACATGTGCAGATCGACAGTCGAAGACGGTTTATACGCCGGATAGTTGTTCTCTTGATGGATCGAAAGGGTAAAGACACTGGCATCGTCGCGAAAAATAGCAGCCGTGCCATTCCCGTGGTGGACATCGGTATCAACCACGAGTGCTTTCCGAATCGCGCCATCCCACTGAAGGCGCCGTATCGCAACAGCGACATCGTGGATCGCGCAGAATCCTTCCCCGTGATCGGGATACGCGTGGTGAAAGCCACCGCCAAGATTGCAACTGAAGCCATCGCGCAGGGCGGATTGCGCCGCCAGAATCGAGCCACCGGCGGCCAGCCAGAAGGCTTCCACGAGTTCCGGTGAATACGGCACTTCGAGCCTCATCTCATCGCTTGCCGTCAACGTGCCGGTCTTCAGTTTGCGCACCCAGCCCGCGGTGTGGACGCGCAGAATATCTTCATCCGCGGCGGGGCTTGGTGTCAGGAAATCATCTTTGGTGGCGATTCCTTCGCGCAGGAGCATATCCGCAATCAGATGGAATTTTTGCGACGGAAAAACGTGCTCACCAAGATTCAGGTCGTAGCCTTTGTGGTAGACCAGCTTAAAAGGCAGCATCGCGGCTTACAGGGTCAGTTCTCGCGTTCGAGGATGAAATCCGGCAACGTCAGCAGTGCGCGCGCATATTCCGAATCAGCACGCCCATCGATGCAGGCTTTGGCGCGGCGCGCGCAATCGTGTGCGAGCGCGCGAGCGCGTTCGAGCGCGCCGGAGTCGCGCACCAGCGAAACGATGGTCTCCGGCCGTACGGAATTAAATTCTTTTTCTTCCAGGACGCGCGCGATCAGATTGCGCGCTTCGCGGTGGCCGTTCTCCATCGCATAAATCAGCGGCAGAGTAACCTTGCCTTCTTTCAAATCGCTAAGCACGGGTTTTCCCAACTGTTCCGACGACGCCGTAAAATCCAGCAAATCGTCAACGAGCTGGAATGCCAGCCCGGCGTAACGCCCGTAATCCGCGAGCGCCTCTTCCTCCGCCCCTTCGAGGCCGCCAAGAACTCCGCCGAGCCGCGCGCAGCCGCTGAACAGGCATGCCGTCTTGTAGGTCGCAAGCCGCAGCGCATCTTCTTCCGTCACATCGATGCGGCCGATCTTAGAAAGCTGAATCAGCTCGCCCTCCACCATTTTCTGCGTGAGGTCGATCAGTATATCCAGAATGCGGAAGTTGCGTTCCTCCAGCGCCATCTGGAAAGACTGCATGTACAGCCAGTCGCCCGCCAAAACGCTCCGGTGATTTCCCCAGCGGGAATTCGCGGAAGGTCTTCCGCGCCGCGTGTCCGCGCTGTCAATGACATCGTCGTGAATCAGCGTGGCGCTGTGGAGAAGCTCGACAACCGCGGCGAGCCGGATCGCTCCGGCCGCGCGCTTGCCCGCGTAGCTCGCAGAAAGTAATAACAGCGCCGGGCGCAAGCGCTTTCCGCCTCCGCCCAGAAGATAGCTGGTGATCTCCGAAACCGGCTCGAAGGCCGCCGCGGTTTGCCGCGCGAGTTCCTGCTCGACCGAGGCGAGGTCGTCTCGGACAAGATCAAAAATCTCCCTGGCCGTCAGAAGTGGTATGGCCTTCCTCCTAGGCTACGTCAAATCTCTCGTGATCCCGAATCCGTCAAATCACCCGCGCCAGTCGGCCCCTGTCGCCGACGGTTTTGCAACGCGGAAGAAACGCCGGAAATTCTCCGCCGTTGCCGAGGCGGCTTCTTCCGGCGGTAAGTTTCTCACACTCGCTAGTGTACGCGCTACCTCCGCCACGTAGGCGGGCTCATTGCGCTTGCCGCGGTAAGGCTGCGGCGCAAGGTACGGCGCGTCCGTTTCGATCAAAAGATTCTCAAGTGGCAAAGCTTTCGCAATGTCCCGAAGATTCTGCGCCTTTGGATAAGTTGAATTCCCCGCAAACGATATCATGAAGCCCATGTCCACGCCGCGTCGCGCATCTTCCAGAGTGCTGCTGAAACAATGCAGAACGCCTCCGAGGCCACTCGATTTCCACTCTTCCTCAATCAGGTTGAGGCAGTCCG
>Ga0209118_1000065_pt1 | contig 77582 bp, 75 predicted proteins | sample BlaSpr_A8_Ref_M1_FD_187988 | JGI IMG/M metagenome (GOLD analysis project Ga0209118, IMG submission 187988) | Forest soil microbial communities from Thunder Bay, Ontario, Canada - Black Spruce, Ontario site 2_A8_Ref_M1 (SPAdes) (version 2) | ecosystem: Environmental > Terrestrial > Soil > Boreal... | reverse complement strand
CCACCTCACCTACATCCAACCCCCTCGCCCAACCGGAGGCCGGAGAGCTCCGCCGCCCACGGCCCGGGGGTTGCCTCGGAGGCTATACGAAGAGCACGCCCTCGGGGTGCTTGGTCAGCAGCAGGTAGAGGCCGACGACGATCACGTCGGCGACCACGTCGGTGCGCCCCACCTCGGGCACCAGGAACTGATAGATCAGCTCGATGGCTTCCAGGATCCCGGTCTCGATGTTGTGCAGCAGGAAGCGATAGACCTGCTGGCTGTAGGGGTAGCCGGTCAGCATCTCGCGCACCGAGTACATGTGCTGGAAGTCCTGGGCGGCATCCCAGACGTTCGCGTAGCGCCCCTTGATCAGCGGGCGGTCGGGTCGGATGGGCCGGCCGCTGCGGGCGCGGTTCCTGGCCGCCACGTCGTAGCCCAGGTGGATGAATCGCTCGATGGCTTCCACGTCGCGCGGCGTGGTGCTGCGCAGCACGTCGCCGGTGCGCCCGAGGAACGACTCGACGTCCTCGAAGGCGCCGGTTTCGAGGTAATCCAGCAGCTGCGCGGTGATCAGCGGGATGAGCATCTGGATCGGCCCGTAGTTCACCTTGCCGCCCAGCCGGTTGCGGGTGCTCGCGCGCTGCGCGTCGTAGGCCAGGTCGAAGATGCACTCCGGCTGCCGCCCGGCCTGCAGCACGCGGTCGGCGAGGTCGTAGAACTGCCAGCCGCAGTTGACGCCCGCGACCAGGATGTACTCGAGCTTGGGACCTAGCTGGGGCGGCCCCCAGCGCTTGCTTCCATGCTTCTTTCCGAGCGGCGCGAGGGCTTGGCAGAGGATGACGTTGCGGAGGATCTCACGGCGGACGTCCATCGTCTCACGGCGAGAGGGCGGCGGCGGTCGCCTCGCGCAGGACGTCCGGGGCGCCGACCTGGCCGACCAGCGCCTCGAGCTTGCGGGCGACGCCGCCGCTCGCCAGACGCTCGATCGCGGTCTCGACGCCGGCGGCGATCGAAGGGGCACGTCCGGTCAGATAGAGCGCCACGCCGCTGTTGAGCGCCACCAGGTCCCGCTTGGGGCCGGTCTCGACGCCGTGGACGATGCGCAAGAAGTCGCGCGCGCTGCTCGCCGCGTCGCCCGGCATCACGGCTTCCGGCGGCGCCGTCTCGAGACCCGCCTGCTCGGGCGTGAGGGTGGTATCGATCTCCTCGGCGCCGCGAAAACCGCGCAGGCGGCTGGGGGCGCAGATCGAGATCTCGTCCAGACCGTCGAGGCCGTGGACGGCCAGGGCGCTGTGGTAGCCCAGGGCGCGGAACAGCGCCGCCAGCAGCTCGAGTTGCTGGACGCGGTTGATCCCGAACATGCGGTACTTGAGCTTGAACGGCGCGAAGACCGGCACGGTGAGGTGATACGGCGTGCTGATGCCGACGGCGTTGGCGCCCAGGCCCTGGCCGAACCGGGCCAGGTTGCCGAGCTCCGGGCTGAGGAACACCGGCGACTGGAACGCCACCCCGACGGTCGAGAGCGCCCGCTCGAGCTGCGGCAGGGTCAGCGCCGGCACCTCGATGCCGACGGTGCGCAGCACGTCGGCGCTGCCGGCGAGGCTGTTGATGCCGTAGAACGACTGCTTGGCGATGGCCAGGCCGGGCTCGCCGACCACCAGCGCCGAAAGGGTGGAGACGTTGAGCTTGCGAATGCCGGTGCCGCCCGAGCTCGAGATGTCCATCAGCTCCTCGGGGAAGCGGATACGGTACGGACCGGTCAGCTCGGCCATGCCGTCGAGGATGCCCAGCAGCTCGTCCAGGGTCTCGCCCTTGGTTTGCGCGGCGACGGAGAACGCGAGCAGGCGCCAGCCGCTGGCGTCCTCGCGCAGCTGGGTGCTCACCAGCCCGGCGGTCTCGGCGCGGCTGAGGTCCTGCCGCGCCATCAGCTTGCGGACCAGACGATGCTCTTCACTCATGGGCCGGGCGCCTCCGCGCTAGGGATGGGGGAGCGCCGTCCGGATGCCGCTCCGGCCCCGGTGGCCACCTCGACCCTCTTGCCTGTTCTTGACCATGACACGCACGTGCACGCACTGGGAAGCGGCCCGCCGCCGTGTCGCGCGCTGCATGACATCGCCATTGCATCATAGCCCAAGGGCCTTCGGGGAATCTCCCTCCGGGGCCTCCGGGGAATCTCCCTCCGGACGGGCCCCGGTCGGTGGAGCTCCTCCGGCCTCCGGTTGGCGAGGGTGGTGGACGGGGGTTCGGCGGACTTCGGTGCTCGCCAAACGGCGGCCGGAGGAGCTCCGCCGACCGGGGCCCTCACCTCCTCCCCTCCGGCCAGCAAGCTCTTTCTTTAGGCCGCTGTTTACTCAGACAGGATCGGCCGCCCTAGAGCTTGCGCTCGGACGTGGCGATCTGCGGCGGCGCGGCTACCGCAGGCCGCTGGCGGCGCGGTGCTGAGCGCTGGCGCGGCGTTGCGGCGGCAGGCTTGCGGCGCGGTGCGCGCCCGTTCCCGCCGCGTCGGGTCGCGGCGGCTGCGGTCGGGCCGCCCGCTGCTCGTTGCTCGAGACAGGCGCCGAGCTCGAACAGGGCGTCGAGGATCGAGAGCACGATCGATCGCATCTCCTCGCCGCCCGCGCCGAGGCGGCGGAAGCGATCGAGCAAGCGGTCGTCGCGAAGCGGCGGCACCGGTGTTCCCGTGCCGGTCAACAGGTAGTCGGTGCTCACCCCGAAGAGGTTCGCCATGCGGACCAGGGTACGCAACGACGGCTGGTGGGTGCCGCTCTCGTACTTGCTCAGCTTGGATTGCAGGATCCCCAGCCGCCTGTCGAGCTCGCGCTGGGTCCAGCCACGCTCCTCCCGCAGCTCCCGAAGGCGGACCCCGATGGCCCGGCTGAAGACGCTCGGCTGCGGCCTGGGCCTCGGCTGGGATGACGAGGTGCTGTCCTTCGATGATTTTCCCATAGGAGAAGATCATGGAGGCTGAGCGGACAGAAAGTCAACAAAGAGTAATTTTTCTGCGTCACGGCGTGGCGTCTCGCCGTCGCCTCTGAAACAAACATCAGGGTCGCTGATGAGAGTCCCTTTCGCCGTCACCGCGGGCTCGACGCGGGAGACTTCTGCCTCCAGGAAAAGATGATGCATCTACGTGTCAAAGTTCCCATTTCAAGACCAAAAGTTGCCAGAATAGGGTACATGCGCTGGCAGCGCTGCTGCCACACCCGCAGGTGATGGGGCCATGGGGGCCCCTGTGCCTGCCGGAAGAGGAGGAAGAGGTATGTCTCGTATCGTCCTGCCCCGTTACCTCGCCGCACTGACCCTGGCCCTTGCCCTGTGCATGTTCTCCCCGGTCTGGGCGGCCGGAAAATCCCATCCGCGAGTGTCAACGCCGGCGCCGGCTGCCGCGCCTCACGCCGACGCGGCGGAGACCCTGCGGAGTTGGTTCGAGGCGGTGCTCGCAAAGCTCCGGATCGGCTCGGGCGGCAAGCCGGTCGGAATCGATGGCGGGATCTGCATCGACCCGAACGGCGGGTGCCAGTGAGCGCAGGTGCTGACCGGGCTTTAGCTTGACGGCCCCGACGTGTCCTGGGCGGCGCCGCGCCTGCAGGTTCCGGGGCGCGGCGCCGCGTAGCCGCTGCCGTGACACCAACCATCCGCACCACGCTCCGGCGCCAGCCAAGCCACCGGCGGGAGGTCGCGAGCAGGTAGTGGCTCAAGCCGGATGGAGCATCTCACTCTGTGATATGAGATAATTCTGTAACGATGTGTTGTCGACATGACGGAGGAGGCACTTTGACCGACCACCCGACCCCGTCCGAGATCGATCGACTGGTGCGCGGCACGCTCTCCAGTGCCGGCCGCCGGCGGCTGGTGACGCATCTGCTTCGCGGCTGCCCGCGCTGCGCCCGCTTGCTCGCGCCGGCGATCGCGCTGACGCCCCTGGGGACGTCGGAGACCTCGGAGGCATCGGCGCTGCCGGAGACAGCGGAGACATCGGCGATGCCAGAGCGGCAAGTGGACCTCGTCGCCGCCGCTCGCCGCGCTGCCGCGCCCGCCACGGTCGAGGCGTCGGCTCGGGTCGAGACGGCAGCCCCCATCGAGAGGGCGGCGCCGGCGCCGGTCGACGGCTACGAACGGCCGGTGGCGCGCGCCTGCGCGGTGGCGGTGCGCCGCTTCCGGGAGACCCGGCGTGAACGCATGGCGGCGGAGAGGGCGGAGATCTTGCCGCCGGCCGGTGGCAAGAACGCGAACCGATCCGCGGGAGCCGGTCTCGACCCTCGGCGGCTGCGCGGCCTGCTCAGGGTGGAGACGCTGCTCGCGGCGGCCTGGGACCTGCGTTACAGCAATCCCCACGAGATGGTGCGGATCGCCGAGCTGGCTCTGTTCGCGGCGGAGCGCCTGGAGAAGGCCCGCTACGGGCGGGCGGAAATTTCAGACGTGCGCGCCCGTACCTGGGCCGAGCTGGCCAATGCCTACCGGGTCACCGATGACCTCTCCCGCGCCGAGCAGGCGATGGCGCGGGCGGTCAGCTGGCTGCACCGGGGCAGCGGCGACCCCTGGCTGCTGGCGCGCGTCGCCGACCTCATGGCCTCCCTGCTCTCCGACCAGCGCCGTTTCGCGGATGCTGGCGAGCTGCTGGGCAAGGTCCATCAATTCTATGGGCGGATGGGGAACCTCCACCTGGCGGGCCGGGCGCTGATCAGCCGCGGCATCTTCACGGGCTACGACAACCAGCCTCGCCGAGCGCTCGCCCTGCTGGTGCAAGGCGTCGAGCTGATCGACGTCGACCAGGACGCGAGTCTGGCGGTCAGCGCCGTGCATGCGATCCTGACCAACCTCGTCGAGTGCGGGAGATACCGGCAGGCGCGCATCCAGCTCTGGCGCAGCCGGCCGCTCTTCGCGCGGCACGGCGGCCAGCTCTCGCGGTTGCGGCTGCAGTGGTTGGAGGGGCGGATCCATGTCGGGCTGGGGGATCTCGCGCGCGCCGAGCGCGAGCTCATGGCGACCCGCGCGGGTTACGCGACGGCCGGCAGTCCCTACAAGGCCGCCCTGGTGGCGCTCGACCTGGCGGCGGTCTGGCTGCAGCGGGGCAAGACCGGGCAGCTGCGTGAGCTGATCGAGGAGATGATCGGCACCTTCCGGGCACTGCGCATCGCCCGCGAAGCGGTGGCGGCGCTGCTGATCCTGCGTGAGGCGTGCGACCGCGACGAAGCGACGCTCGACCGCCTCCGGACGGTGGCGATGCTGCTCACCGAGCTCGAGCGCCAGCCGCAGCGCCGGTACCGGGAGTAGGGGCAGGTTCGAATTCGGGCCTGGACCCGGGCTTGGACCCGGGCCTGGACCTGGGCACGAGTCCGCGGATTGAGAGAAGGCGCCAGCGGTGCGGCAACAGGAGGGGGCGCCGGCCCGCTCGCCGGGCGACTCGGATCAGTCGGAGGATGGATCGCCGGGCGGCTTGGCTGGCGAGGCCGTGCCTTGCTCAGCGGGCTCTCTCGCGGTCCTGCCGAGGACCCGTGCGAGCGCGGCTTCGATCCGGCGATCGAGCTCTTCGTCGGAGAGTTGGCGGTCCGGCAGCGGCGCCGGCGGCCGTCCGATGCTGTAGCCGAAGCGCTGGAAGCTCTCGAGGATCTCGGCGGCGAGCGTGCTGCCGGCCTCGTCGCCAGGCGTCGCCTGGGCGCAGGCGAGCTGAAAGAAACGCTCCGGCTTCATCCCCACGACCTCGAGCACCAGGAGGATGTGCCGGAGCTTGAGGTCGATCTTGCCGGTGAAGATGCGGTTGAGAGTGCCGCCGCCGAGATCCAGCCGGCGCTCGAGCTCCCGCGTCGACAGGTCCGACAGCTTCACCACCGCCTCGAGCACCTTGCCGTACCTGCGGATCTCGGCGTCCACCATGTCATCGAGTCTACTACAAGCAATGACAACGAGATGGAAAAAAAATCGCCTTGAGCAGCAGCCACTGCAAATGCTGAGCACGGGTTGGTGGGACCTTGTCGCGGAGATGGCTGGCCAGCGGCGCACATTGCCGGGGTGGGCCAACGCGATGTAGCATCGCGAGGCTAAAGGAGACGCTGTGGATTTTTCCCTCACCGACGAGCAGCGCGCCATTCAGGAAGCCGCACGAGCTTTCGCGCGCCAGGAGGTTGACCCGATCGTCGACGAGATCGACGAGAGCCAGCGTTTCCCGCGCGAGGTGATGCTCAAGGCCGGAGAGCTCGGCTTCCTCGGCATCCTGTTTCCCGAGGAGTACGGCGGCGCCGGGCTGGGCTACGTCGAATACGTCCTGGTGGTCACCGAGCTGTCGCGCGTCGATCCTTCGGTCGGCATCAGCGTGGCCGCCCATAACTCGCTGTGCAGCAACCACATCTACAAGTATGGCAATGACGAGCAGCGGCGCCGCTGGCTGACCCCGCTGGCCTCGGGCAAGAAGATCGGCGCCTGGAGCCTGACCGAGCCGGGGGCGGGATCGGACGCCGCCGGCACCCGCACGCGCGCCGAGCGGGTCGAGGGCGGCTGGGTGCTCAACGGCGCCAAGACCTTCACCACCCACGGCCGGGAAGGCGACGTCTGTGTCGTGTTCGCGGTCACCGACCCCAAGGGTGCGCGCCACCACAACATCTCCGCTTTCGTGCTCGACCGCGGCATGGCGGGTTTCCGCGCCGGCAAGAAAGAGAACAAGCTCGGCATCCGGGCCTCCGACACCTCCGAGGTGATCATGGAGGACTGCTTCGTCGGCGAGGACCACCTGTTGGGCGACGTCGGCGAGGGGTTCATCCAGGCGCTGGAGATCCTCGACGGCGGGAGGATCTCGATCGCCGCGCTCGGCCTCGGCACCGCCAAGGGGGCCTTCGACACCGCCCGCGCCTACGCCAAGGAGCGCCAGCAGTTCGGCCAGCCGATCGCCAGCTTCCAGGCGATCCGGTTCATGCTCGCCGAGATGGCCACCTCGATCGCCGCCGCCGAGTGCCTCACCTTCGCCGCCGCCGAGGCGATGGACCGCGGCCGCCCGGTCTCGCGCCTGTCCTCGCAGGCCAAGCTCTTCGCCGGCGAGAGCGCCGTCTTCTGCGCCGAGCGCGGCGTGCAGATCCACGGCGGCTATGGCTTCATCAAGGACTACCGGGCCGAGAAGTACTTCCGCGACTCGAAGATCTGCACCATCGGCGAGGGCACCAGCGAGATCCAGCGGCTGGTGATCGCCCGCCAGCTCCTCAGCCGCGACTCCCGGCAGCCGCGCGAGGTCCGCCGCCAGGCGACCACACCCGCGCCCTCGCCTGCCGCGCGACGCGAGCCCGCCGAGCGCACCGCGCCCTTGGCAGCCGCCGAGGACGGCGGGCCGGAAGCGACGCTCGAGGTCGCCGAGGACAGCGAGGCCGGCGGGCCGGAAGCGACGCTCGAGGTCGCCGAAACCGTGCAGGCCGGGCAGGCCGGGCAGGCCGGACAGGCCGCGCAACCCGGGCACCCCCCGCACCCCCGGCAGTCATCGCGTTGATGGGCGCGGCCGGCCATGGCCCGGCGGCGCGGTCGGCGGGATGGACGCTCGACGAGCTGGTCGAGCGTCTGCTCGCGCGCCAGCCGCGGGCGCTCGGCCGTGGCATCTCTCTGCTCGAGAACGGCCCCCGGGCTGTTGGCGCGGCGGCACCGGCTGGCGCCGCCAGCGCCGCGAGCACCGCGGGCGCGGCCGCACCCGGCGCCCGGGAGCTGATCGGGCGGATCTACTCGCGCACCGGCCGGGCGCGGGTGGTGGGTATCACCGGGCCGCCGGGGGCGGGCAAGAGCACCCTGGTGGATCGCCTGGCTCGCCGCTGCCGGCAGCGCGGCGAGACGGTTGGCATCCTGGCGGTCGATCCCACCAGCCCGTTCACCGGCGGCGCGCTGCTCGGCGACCGCATCCGCATGCAGTCGCTCTACACCGATCCCGGCGTCTTCATCCGCTCGATGGCGACGCGCGGCGCCATGGGGGGGCTCGCGCGCGCCTCCCGCGATGCCGTCGACCTGCTCGACGCGGCGGGTTTCGACTGGGTGCTGGTCGAGACGGTGGGCGTCGGCCAGGATGAGGTGGACGTGGTGCGCAGCGTCGACTCGGTGGTGATGGTCACGGTTCCCGGCCTCGGCGACGACATCCAGGCGATCAAGGCGGGTATCCTCGAGATCGCCGACGTCTTCGTGATCAACAAGGCCGACCGCGAGGGGGTCGAGCGAACCTTCAAGGATCTCCAGATGATGCTGTCGATCGGCGAGCACGGAGCGTGGCTGCCGCCGGTGCTGAAGGTGGTGGCCATCCGCGACGAGGGCATCGACCGGCTGCTTGCCGAGGTGGAGCGTCATCGCGAGCACCTGACGGCCAGCGGCGAGCTTGCGGCGCGCCGCCGGTCGCACTTGCGGCTGCGGGTGGAGACGCTGCTCAAGGAACGGGTGGTGGCGGCGGCGGACCAGGTGTTGGGCCTCGATCGCGAGGTCGAGCGCGGCCTCGCCTCGCAGCTCGACCCCTACCAGGTGGCGGACCGCCTGTTCACCGGCGTCGTGGGTGCGTCGCGGGAGGTGGGCGCCGCCGGCGCGTTACCGGCGCCGGGGGAGCCCCGGGAGCCCCGGAAGACGTCGGATGGCGTTGCCGGCGGCGTTCCCGGCCCCGCGGGCCTCGCCGAGGAGCGGGTGCCGTGATCCGCGGCGTCGATCATCTCGGCATCGCGGTGCGCTCGATCGCCGAGAGCCGCGCCTTCTACGAGGCGCTGGGCCTCGCCGTGGAGGCGATCGAGGAGGTGCCCGGCGACCAGGTGCGGGTGGCGATGATCCCGTGCGGCGCCATGCGCCTCGAGCTGCTCGAGCCGACCTCGCCGGAGTCGCCGATCGCCCGTTTCCTCGAGCGGCGCGGCCCCGGGCTGCACCACCTCTGCCTGGCCACCGACGATCTTGGCGCCGACGACGCCCGGCTGCGCGAAGCGGGCTACCAGGTGCTGCGGCCGGAGCCCACCCGCGGCGCCGGCGGCTGCTGGATCCAGTTCGTGCACCCGAAGAGCACCGGCGGCGTGCTCGTCGAGCTGTCGCAGCCGGCGGCGGGAGCGGCGGGCGCTGCGGGCGCGCGCGAGCGAGGGAGGGAAGAGTCATGACGATCCGGCCCGGATCGATCGTCGTCGTCCATCTCACCAATCCCACCGAGAAGTTTTGGGGCGTGCTGCAGGAGCTGGCGATGACCGGCGTCTACCTGCGCGGGATCAGCCTGTCGAGCTTCGACGACTGGATGGCCGAGGCGGTCCGCGGCAGGGACCAGACGCTCGGCCTGTGCGCGATGTTCGTGCCCCTGTTCCGCGTCGAGCGGATCTTCCTCGACGAGCCGGTGGGGGAGGTGGAGAGCTACCAGCAGCGCTTCTCGCGCCGGGTCGGCATGCCGGTCGAGAGCTACCTTCGGCTGGCCGGGGAGGACGGGGGCGGTGGTGGCGGTGGCGAGGGTGGCGAGGAGAGCGGCGAAGTCCCCAGCTAGGCTTCAGCTAAGCCAGCCTTCGGGGAATTGCCTCCGGCCGGGCCTGGGGGCGGCGAATCTCCTCCGGCCTCCGGTTGGCGAGGGTGGTGGATGGGGGTTCGGCGGACTTTGGTGCTCGCCAAACGGCGGCCGGAGGAGATCCGCCGCCCGGGCCCTACCTCTTCCTCTCCGGCCACGGGCTCTTCGGGCGCCGTCGACTCAGAGGGGCTCGTGGGCCTGTCAGGACGTACCGGAGGGGTCGACAACCACCCCAGCCGGTGGCTCAGAACTGCACGTTGGCCACGTAGAAGGTCGGCGCGTCGATCTTCTTCGCCACCAGGGCGGTGGCGGCCTCGGGGGTGATCAGGAACTGGCCTGCTCTCTGGCGCGCCGGGGTCTTCATCAGCATCTCGATCGCGGCGACCGCCTGCGGAAAGCGCTCGCGTAGCCGCAGCAGGGCGTTGGCGCCGGCGGTCAAACCCTGGAAGACCGCGGCCTCGGACCCGGTGGAGAGCTCGATCAGCAGGCGGTCCGGCTGCGACCCCTTCCAGATCTCGAGCTCTTGGATTCCCTGGGAGCGGAAGAACTGTTGCACGTCCGCGGTCACTTCGGCGCGCGCATCGGGGACATGCGGCAGGCTTTCCAGGTCCAGGTAGCCGGCTTTCGACCGCACCGCCTGGCCGGGCTGGACCTCGTTCGCCCGCTTGGCGTTGGGCAGCTGACGGGTCGACGGGCGGTGAGTGGCGATCAGGTCGGTCAGCGACTTGTCCGGCGCCGGCGGCGTCTCCTGCCCCGGCACGACGCGGGTGTTGCCGAGATCGGTGGCGTTGTAGTCCTTGCCCTGGTTGGCCGCCGTGGTGCGGGCGGCGTCGATCTGGGAGGCGGCGATGAAGCTCTGCTCGCCGTTGGTCAAGGTGATGATCGCCTTGCCCTTCTTCACTTCGTAAGGGCCGCGGGCGGCGATGCTGGTGCCGTCCTTGAGCCAGATGGTGTACGCGGCGAGCGGGCCGGCGCAGAGCGCAAGCAGGACCGCAAGCGCGGCCAGCCGGGGCAAGGATCGCGGCCGTGCAAGCCCTCGGGCCGGGGACCTCGGCCGCGAGACCAGCCGGGACAGGATCCCCGGCGTTGCCAACCCTCGGGGCAGGGACTCCCGCAAGGAACCGCATCGTGACCAGCGCATCGCTGCCTCCTTCTCAGGAGATGATCCGGGAGATGACCTATGGAGACGATTCTACTCCTGCTCACGACGAGGCTGCAGGCGCCGCGAGACCGCGGACAGGCCCGCGGGGAAGAGCAAGAATAGATAGAGGCCGGCGATCACGCCGGTCGCGGCAGGGGGGATGCGGTCGAGAGCCTGGGAGCGCAGGTCGAAGCCCACCGGGCGCAGCCCCCATTTCACGAACACGGAGAGGGCGGAGGCCAACTCCGGAAGGTACCAGACCAGAACGACCAGGCCGAGGAACCGCGCGGCGGGGAGCTGCCAGCCGGCACCTGCGGCGATTTCGGCCGAGCCGGACGGGCCCGCGAGCAGGCGGCCCGCGATCCGGTGGCGCCTGGCGATCAGCAACCCACCCACGGCAGCCAGGAGCAGGTCGGTCACGATGCCGCCGGTGGTCCAGAAGACGTAGTCGCCAGTATTGCCGCGCAGCCACAGCAACGAAGCGCCGTAACTCAGGGCAGTGACCACTCGGGCGAGGAGGAGAACGGCCAGCAGGCAGACGCCTACGGTGGCGAAGCCGAGAGCGCTGCCGGCAGGCTCCGCGCCCGCGGCTGTCCGGCCGGTGCCCCTCGCGCCGGCCGCCGACGTCGCCTCCTCGCCGAGGAGCCAAAGGGTGAGCCCGCGGCGCGCGCCGAGCAGCAGCGCGCCGAAGGCGAGATGCAGCAGCACGCTGATCACGCCGCTGACAAGGGTCGCCTGGATGCGGAGCTGGCCGCCGACCATGGCGGTGTTCGCCGGCACCTGCATCAGCAACTGGACCACCCCGAGAAGCGCCAGCAGCAGCGAATAGAGGCCGGCCAGGCCGAACAGCAGCACACCGAAGTCGCGGCTCTTCATGAGTTCGATCCGCCCGGGGACCGCGGCGGTGCTCTGGTATCATAGCCCGCCGGTACGCGCGCACCGCCGCAGGGAGCCGAACGCATGCTGATCGTGATGAAGATGGACGCCGGGCCGGAGCAGGTCGACGGCGTGGTGCGGAAGATCGAGTCGCACGGCCTCAAGGCCCACGCCATCGCCGGCGCGCAGCGCACCGCCATCGGCATCACCGGCAACATCGGCGTGGTCGATCGCGCGCTCTTCGCCTCGATGCCCGGCGTGCTCGAGGTCATCCGGGTCAGCCACCCCTACAAGTTGGTGTCGCGCGAGTTCCGGCCGCACGACACCGTGGTCGAGATCGGCGGCGTGCGCATCGGCGGCCCCGAGTTCATCGTCATCGCGGGCCCCTGCTCGGTCGAGAGCTACGAGCAGACGCTGCGCATCGCGCAGCGGGTGAAGGCGGCCGGCGCTCACCTGCTGCGCGGCGGCGCCTACAAGCCGCGCACTAGTCCCTACAGCTTTCAGGGGCTCGGCGAGGAAGGGCTGCGCATCCTGGCGCGGGTGCGGGCGGAAACCGGCTTGCCGGTGGTCACCGAGGCGACCGACATCGACGTGCTCGACCGCGTCGTCGAGTTCTCCGACGCGGTCCAGGTCGGCGCCCGCAACATGCAGAACTACACGCTGCTCAAGCGCGTCGGGCGTTGCGCCCGGCCGGTGCTGCTCAAGCGCGGCATGACCGCCACCGTCACCGAGATGCTGCTCGCCGCCGAGTACATCCTCGACCAGGGCAACTACAACGTCGTGCTCTGCGAGCGCGGCATCCGCACTTTCACCGATCACAGCCGCAACACCCTCGACCTCTCCTCGGTGCCCGAGGTCAAGCGCATCAGCCATCTGCCCATGATCACCGATCCCAGCCACGCCGCCGGCGAGCGCAGCAAGGTGCTGCCGCTGACGCGGGCTTCGGTGGCGGTGGGGGCGGACGGGGTGATGGTCGAGGTCCACGACCGCCCCGAGGAGGCGCTCTCGGACGGCGACCAGGCCCTGCTGCCCGAGGAGTTCGAGCGCCTGATGACCGCGGTCCGCCTGCTCGCGCCGCTGGTCGAGCGCAGCGTGCCGAGCTACGCGGCGCGCTGACCGCGCAAGGGCATGAGGCACGGCGCGGCGCTTTCCGGTCTGCTGGTGCTCGAGGACGGCACCGTCTTCGAGGGGGAAATGGTGTCCGCCGGCACCCGCTTTGGCGAGGTGGTCTTCAACACCTCGATGACCGGCTATCAGGAGGTGCTGACGGACCCCTCGTATCGGGGTCAGATCGTGGTCATGACCCAGCCGCACATCGGCAACTACGGCACCAGCCAGGATGTCGCCGAGTCGGCGCGGCCCTGGGTGGAGGGCTTCGTCGCGCGCCAGTTCACCGCCCGGCCTTCCAGCCATGACAGCGGCGAGGGCCTGGTGCAGTACCTGCGCCGGGCGGCGGTGCCCGCCCTGCACGGCATCGACACTCGCGCGCTGGTGCGGCGGCTGCGCGAGCGCGGCGCGCTGCGGGGAGTGGTCACCTCCGAGCGCTCGGATGCCGGCGCGCTGACCGCCGAGCTCGCCGATTTCCCGCTCATGGCCGGACGGGCGCTGGTGGACGAGGTCACCACCGCACAGGCCTACGAGGTGGCGGCGGTGGGGCGCCGCTGCCACCTCGCGGTGTACGATTTCGGGGTCAAGTCGAACATCCTGCGCTCGCTGGCGGAGCGCGGCGCGCGCTTGAGCGTGCTGCCGGCGCGCACGCCGGCCAGCGACTGCCTGGCGCTCGGCGTCGACGGCGTGGTGCTGTCGAACGGACCCGGCGACCCGGAGCCGCTCGCCGAGATCATCGAGACCGTGCGCGAGCTGCTCGCCAGCGGCACGCCGCTGCTCGGCATCTGCCTCGGTCACCAGCTGTTGGGGCTGGCGCTGGGCGGCGAGACCTTCAAGCTCAAGTTCGGGCACCATGGCGGCAACCAGCCGGTGCGCGAGCTGGCGACGGGCAGGGTCGCCATCACCAGCCAGAACCATGGTTTCGCCGTCCGCCCCGAGTCGCTGCCGCCGTCCTGCGCGGTCACCCAGTTGAACCTCAACGACGGCACCGTCGAAGGCTTCGACATCGCCGGCAAGCCGGTCTTCTCGGTGCAATATCACCCGGAGGCGGCCCCGGGGCCGCACGACTCCGTGGGCCTCTTCGACCGCTTCCTGCAGGCGGTCGCCGCGCGGCCCGCCGCCGGCACGGCGCGGGGGCATCTCCCGGCCTCCGCGGCTGCTCCGCCTCTTGCGGCTCTTTCGGCTCCTTCGGCTCCTTCGGCTCCTTCGGTTCCCCCGGCTCGCCCGGCTCCCCCGGCTCCGGCTCGCCCGGCGCCCGACCCATGAGCCGGCCGCCGCGCCTGTCGCGCGGGTCGCTGGTCTGGACGGTCGCCTGGCGCTTCCTGCGCGGCAGCCGCAGCCGCCTGCTCGACGGCACCGCGCGCGCGGCGCTGCTCGCCACCGCGCTCGGCGTCACCGCGATGGTCATCGCCATGGCGCTGATGACCGGCTATCGCGAGGACCTGCAGACCAAGCTGATCCGCGGCAACGCCGCCGTGGTCGCCTATCCGCTCGAGGGCGGCGCCGGCGGCCGGCTGAACGCGGCGCCGCTGGACCGCGTGCGGCGCATCCCGGGCGTGCTGCAGGTGGGGAGGGTCGCCTATGGCCAGGGCTCGCTCTCCAGCGCCCGGCGGCCGGACGGGCTCGAGGTGGTGCTGCGCGGCGTCGAGCCGGGAGGCGGCCAGCTGGAGGCGACCGCCGCGGACCTGGCGCTCTCGCCGCGCGGCATCCCGGGAGCGGCCATCGGCGGCGATCTCGCGGCGCGGCTGGCGGTCCGTCCCGGCGACGTGCTGCGCCTGGTGGTGCTGGGCTTCGCCGGCGGCACGCCCCACTTCCGCTTCCAGAGCGTCGAGGTGCGCCGCACCTTCTCGACCGGCTTCGCCGAGTTCGACCGCAGCTGGGTGCTGCTCGAGCGCTCGCGGGTGGAGGCGTTGATGGGGCTCAGCCCGGGGGCCGACCTGATCGAGCTCGCCGTCGCCGATCCCGCCGCGGCGCCGCGCATCGCCGACGCGGCGGGACGCGTCCTCGGTCCCGGCTACGCGGTCACCGACTGGCAGCAGCTCAACCGCGAGCTGTTCACCGCCCTGCGCGTGCAGCAGGTGGCGCTGTTCGTGGTGCTCGGGCTGATCGTGCTGGTGTCGACGTTCAACGTCGCCTCGACGCTGGTGGTGCTGGTGCGCGAGCGCATGCGCGACATCGGCGTGCTGGGCGCGATGGGCCTGGCGCCGGCCCGCTTGCGCCTGGTCTTCCTCGCCTACGGCGCCATCCTCGGCAGCCTCGGCACGCTGCTGGGAGTGGCGGTGGGATCGGCGGCGGCCTGGGCGCTGACCACCTTCCGGCTGATCCGTTTCGACTCCGACGTGGCGGCGATCTATTTCATCAACTTCGTGCCGTTCCGGGTCTCGGGCGGCGACCTGGGCGCGGTGGTCGGCTTCGCGCTCGCGGTCACCCTGCTCGCCTGCTGCGTGCCCGCGTGGCGCGCGGCCAGGCTCGATCCCTCCTCGGCGCTGCGCTACGAGTAGCCGGCCGCGCCGCCGGCCCCCACGCCCCCGATCCAGATCCCTCGGGGCCCCCCCAAACACTCGGCCGGCCTCCTCCGTATATGTGGATGGAGCAGGCGAAACGACAATCTCCTCCTCCAACCTCCCTCCTCCAAGCCCCGCGCCACGCGGGGCCTTTTTTTGGACGCCTTCGGGGAATCCCCCCAGGCAGGGTAGCGGGCGGGCCCCCCCTCCGGCCTCCAATGGGCGAGGGTGCGGACTGGGAGCGCGGAGGACTTCGGGGCTCGCCCAAAGGAGGCCAGAGGGGGGGTCCCGCCCTCCCGCACCCCTGCCCCCCTCCGGCTGTTGATCTCTTCGGCCGACAGCTTCTTAGCCGGTGGTCGGGTTCGCGGCTCCGCCGGGGGCAGGGGCCGGCTTCGGCGCCTTGGGCGGCGGCGCCGGCCGGTCCCGGTCGAGGGGCGAGAGCGGACCCGCCGGGGGCGGCTGCGGCGGCTTGAAGCGCCACCACCAGGGCCAATGCGCCGGCGGCAGGCGGCCGAGCTGACCCGGACCCTCGAGCTGCAAGCGGGAGATCAGGTCGACGTACTTTTGCTCGGCATCGGGCGGCAGCATGCGCCGGCTCTCGAGCACGTTGGCCACCACCGCCCGTTCGAGCAGCAGGAAGATATCGGAGCCCTCGCGCAATAGCTCATCGATGTGCGCAGCGTCGGGCCGCGGCCGGATCAGCTCGGCGCGCACCTGCCGGCGGATCTCGGGCAGGCGAGTGCGAGGCACGGCGGTCTCGGCGAAGAACTGCCGCTGGCGCTGGATGAAGCGCTGGCGCACCTCGCCCTCGAGGCCGAGCCGATTGGCCAGCTGCTGCAGGCGTCCCGGGGCCGCCGGACGCATGATCGCCTGCTGCTGCTGGACGAACGCCGGGCTATTGAGCGCCAGGGCGATCAGCAGCCCGAGGTTCATGCCGATCGACAGGACGAGGGCGATGACCAGCCACCAGCGCTTCACCGCCGGGCCTCTCCCCTCGCCGAGGAGGGGAGTGCCGGGTCGGCCGCGGTGGTGTCGTTCGGCCTCTCGACCAGCGCCCAGTAGCTCTCGGCGAGCTCCGGCACGCCTTCAACCGTCCGCTGCCGCTCGTCGAGCCTGCCGCGAGATCCCAGGCCGGCGCCGAGCAGCACCCCGGCGACCAGCGCCGCGGCGCAGCTCGCCCGGACCCAGGTCGGGGCGGCGGCCCAGCTGATGGCGGCCCCGCCGGGCGCACCGGCGGCGCGCTCGCGCACGCGTGCCATCACCCGGCCGGAGAACCCCAACGGCACCGGCGCCGACGGTGGCGGCGTCAACCCTGCCCAGGCGCTCTCGAGGCGGCGCCAGGCGGCCGCCAGCTCGGGCTCGCGCGCCAAGCGCTCGCGCAGCGCGCTCGCCCTCTCGGGCGGCAGCTCGCCGTGGAGAAGCCGCAGGAGCTGCATCGAATCCGCTTCCAAGACACGTTTCATAAGAACCTCTCCCACTCTTGAAACCCGCGAATCGGGCTATTCCTGCGCTGCCTCGATCCGGCGCATGGCGCGGAACAGCCGGCTCTCCACCGCTCCCTCCGTGATCCCCAGCACCTCGGCGATCTGGCGGTACGACAGCCCTTCGAAGCGCGCCAGGACCAGCACCGCGCGCTGTCCGGCCGGCAGCCGTGCGATGACCTTGCGCGTCTGCTGCCAGCGGCGGCGCGACTCGAGGGCGGCCTCCGGGTCGGCACCGCCGTCGGGAGGATCGAAGGGGGCGGCATCGCGCTCCTCCGGGTCCTCCCACTGGACGAAGCGCACCACCCGCCGGCGCCGCAGCTTGTTGAGGCAGTGGTTGGTGGCGATGCGATAGAGCCAGGTGTAGACCTGGCCCCGCGGGCGGAAGTCCGCCGCCTTGCGGTACGCCTTGAGGAAGACCTCTTGCGCGGCATCGCGGGCCTCCTCGGCGTCGCCCAGCATGCGCCCGCACAGGCGCAGCAACCGCTCCTGATGGGCCTCGACCAGCAGCGCGAAGGCGTCGGAGTCGCCCGCCGCCACCCGCGCCAGCACCGCCCAGCCGGGATCGACGGGATCGGCCGGATCGGCGGCAGCGGCGACGGTCTCGGAGTCGCTCACCAGCTGTTTCCCTGGAGCGGCCATCGCCGGGCCGACCTGGCCCGCAGGCCAGCCGATCACCTCGCGTGCCACTCGCTCGGCCCTCCCCGCTCGAGGGGCTGGAATCCGCCATCGCCGGCGTCCGGAGGTAAAGAGGTTGCGGCGATCGCCATGCGGATCGAGTCTCGGGACCACTGGCGCTGCCGGGCCGGTCCCCCGAACGGACAATCTATCATCCCGCGGCTCATCGTCCCGCTGGGCGCAGCAGTGGTGAGCGGCCGGAGCGGCCGGCCGCTCCGGTCCGGCGGTGAGCGCGGTCGGTTGCCCCGCGGGCGGCGGTTGATGGCAGAATCGGGCGCGTGATCGAGCGCATCGGCCGTTTCATCCTGGATCCCGGCAGCGGCTCGTTCGAGGAGCTGGCGCTGGCGGTCTTCGCCTACCAGTACGAGCGCATCGAGCCCTACCGGAGGCTGTGCGACGGCCGCGGCGCCACGCCGGGCAGCGTCGCCGACTGGCGCCAGGCGCCGCCGGTGCCGGCCGCCGCCTTCAAGCGCCTGCGCCTGGCCGCCGGCCCCGAGCGCGAGGTCTTTCGCAGCAGCGGCACCGGCGGCGGGGAGGCAGCGCGCAGCGTCCACCACCACCCGTTTCCCGACCTCTATCGGCAGACCATCGACGCCGCCTTCCCACGCTGCTGCCTGCCCGGCGGCGCCGGTTCCGGCGTGGCGCCGGTGCCGATGCTCTCGCTGGTGCCGTCGCGCGCGCAGCTGCCCGATTCCAGCCTCGCCTTCATGATCGACCACGTGCTCGCCCGCTTCGGCGCGCCCGCGCCCGAGAGCGTCGCCGCCTGCGGCCAGCGCGGGATCGAGATCGTGCCCGCCCGCTCCTGGGCCGGGGCGCGGCAACGCGCCGGCCGGCCGGCCCTGGTGCTCGCCACCTCGCTCGCCCTCGCCCAGTTGCTCGACGCGCTCGAGCGGCAGGACCTGCGCTTCCGCCTGCCGGCCGGGAGCGCGGTGTTCGAGACCGGCGGCTTCAAGGGGCGTGCCGGGGAGGTGTCGCCGGCCCGCCAGCGCCTCCGCCTCGAGGAGCGCCTGGGGGTGCCGCCCGGCGCCGTGGTCCGCGAGTACGGCATGACCGAGCTCACCAGTCAGTGCTACACGCGCGCCCTGGCGGGCGGCGACCCGGACCTCTTCTTCGCCCCGCACTGGGTGCGGGTGCGAGTCCTCGATCCCGCCACGCTCGAGGAAGCGCAGCCCGGCAAACCCGGCCTGCTCGCGATCTTCGACCTCGCCAACCTGGGCTCGGCGGCGCACCTGCTCACCGAGGATCTGGGCGCGGCGGAGGCGGGCTTGGACGCAGGCAGCCGTGGCGGCGAGGGAGAAGGCGGTGCGGGCGGCGGCTTCCGTCTGCTCGGGCGCGCCGCCGGCGCCGAGCTGCGCGGCTGCTCGCTGGTGGCCGAGGAGCTGCAACAGGCAGGCGCCGGGTAGCCACCTCCCCGCGGAGGCGCGATTCTCAGCGCACTCCGGGAACCACGCGCCGCGTGAGCTCGTCGAACCAGCCGAGGATGACGTTCAGGTGCTCGGGCGCGGACTCGGCGTCGCCCTTCTTGACGAAGAAGAATCGCTGGCCGTCCGGCGTGACATCACCACCACCAACGCTCTGCTTCAGGATATCGAACAGCGCACGCGGCTTACCGGCACGGAAGGCAGGTTGCGTCGCGATCTCCAGGGCCATCATCTTGCCGTCCGGGCGCTGGTAGACGAGCTCTCGACCATTCTGTGTCCAGCTCGGGGCAACGCCGCCCCCCTCGGTCGACACCTGCCACTTTTCGGCGAGCCCCGGGTAGGGCTGCACGTACACCTCCGGCTGGCGCCCGGGCTCGATGGCGTCATAAGCGATCCAGCGGCCGTCCGGCGAGAAGACCGCTCTGAGAGTGAGCTGCAGCGCGAGGAGCCGTCGTGGCTTGCGGTCGCCGACCACCGGCACAACCCAAACCGTGACCCCGGGCGTGGCATTGGTCGCAACGAACAGGAGCGACTTGCCGTCAGGAGAAAAGGACAGGGCTCCTTGCGACTCGTCACCAAACTCACCCCCGGTCGTCAGCCGCTCGGCCGGAGCGCTGCCGTCGGCCAACTGCAAGAAAATCGAGTTCGATTTCCGTTTGTCGAAGACGCTGAAGGCGATCCGCTCGCCATTGGGCGTCCAAGCCATCCCGGAGATGACATCCAAGCTGAGCAGCTCGCCGTCAGAGGTCAAGCGCTGTAAGCTGCCGCGCCCCAGGTCATACACCGAGAGATCGGTCTTGGACGCTTCCTTGATCGAGAGCGCCAACCGATCGCCGTTCGGCGACACGGCCACGGCGACGTAGCCCCGCGGCGGCAGCGGCAACGTCTGCGGAGCTCCCGTGCGATTCGTACTGACGACGCTGCGAGACAGCGCCGCCACCGGCTGATAGGCCAAGGTTCCCGTGGCGGAGGCCGCGAGCTCCGCCGCTCCAGACCCGACGGGGCGGAGCACCTGGAGATCGTCCAGCACCGAGACCGGTGAACCGGTCAGCTCGAGCCGGGCGAGGTCCATGGGAGCAGCAACCAGGGAAGAGCCGCGGCTGAAGACCAGGTGGCCAGACGGCAAATAGCGCGCATACGAGCTCCCCTCGACGAGGACTCGGCGCGTCCCGCCGCGCAACGACTGCACGGCGATCTGATCGTGGTCGGGACTACGTCCGGCGAAGTCGACCGTGAACAAAACGTCATGATCTCCTGGCAAGAGCTGCGGCCAGCGGTGGGAGAACTCACCTCTCTTCGAGTCCAGGGTGGTGAGGCTGCGAGGAACCCCGCCTCCCGCATCCACCCGCGCCAGCCCTGAGGAGATGCCGGGAGCAAAGACGATGGTGCCATCGCTTCCCCAGCTGCCGCCACGGCCATCCGCCGCGTCGCACAGATCGATCGAGGGACCGCCGGCCAGGGGCACCTTCTTGAGCTTGCCGTCGGCGAAGAATCCCACCCAAGCTCCGTCGGGGGAAAAGAAAGGGTTCGTGCCGTGCTCGGCGCCGGCAAGCGGCTTCGCCTCGAACCCGTCCAGGGGGCGAACGAAGAGCCCGCTGCCGTCGGCCGTGTAGACCAGTCGCGCGCCGTCCGGCGAGATCGCGATCCGCACATCGTTGCTGAAGAGGGCGAGGGGCGCCTCCGGCGGGAGCACGATGGCCAGGTGGACCGGGGTTGCGGGCTTGCTGCCGGCGCGATGCCAGAGCGCCCAGCCCAGGACCAGGCCAGCGGCCAGGCCGGGGGCCGCCCACAGCCACCGCGCCAGGCGACGTGTGCCGGGCCGCGCGGCCACGGTGCCGCCGGGGATCGAAGCGGCGACGAGACTCTCGAGATCGAACGCCAGGTCGTGCGCCGAGCGAGCACGCTCCTCGGGCTGCTTCTCCAGGCAGTGACGCACCAGCCGCTCGAGCGCCGGCGAGAGCTGCGGCTGCACCGTCAACAGCTCCGGCGGTTCGCGAGTGAGGACCGCGGTCATGACGTCGGCCGCGGTAGCGCCGGGGAAGGCGCGCTGGCCGGAAAGCATCTCGTAGAGGATGGCGCCGAAGGCGAAGAGATCGGAACGCGCGTCCGCCGGCTGGCCGCGCACCTGCTCGGGGGACATGTAGCCCGCCGTCCCGAGCACGACCCCGAGCTCGGTGTGGCGCGTCAATGTCGGCTCGGCCGCCATCGCCGAGGCCGACGGCGCGGCGGGCTGCAGCCTGGCGAGGCCGAAGTCGAGGATCTTGACCCGGCCATCGCGGCAGAGGAAGAGATTCTCGGGCTTGAGATCGCGATGAACGATCCCGCGGTCGTGCGCCGCCGACAGGCCGCGGGCGATCTGCAGCGCGATCTCGATCGCCTTACGCGGCGCCAGCGCGCCCTGGTCCAGGCGCTCGCGCAGGCTCTCGCCGACGAGCAGCTCGGAAACCAGGTACGGCGCTCCCTCGTGGGTGCCGAAATCGTGCACCGTGAGGATGTTGGGATGATTGAGGGCACTCGCCGCACGCGCCTCCTGCTCGAAGCGCCGCAGGCGCTCGGGGTCGCCGACGAAGGAGCCGGGCAGCACCTTGACCGCGACCTCGCGGCCGAGGCGGGTGTCGCGCGCCCGGTACACCTCCCCCATCCCGCCGGCGCCGAGCGGCGCAAGGATCTCGTACGGACCCAACCGGACGCCAGCTGCGAGGGGCATCGGCCAGCATCATACTCTGCGGTTTCGAGCCTGATGGATAACCGTGCGCCGGCGCAGGCAGCGGCTGCCAGTCCTCGCGCGGCGCCGCCGGCGGCCCTGCCGTCAGTCGAAGCTGACGTCGTCGATCTGGAAGGCGAAGGTGCCCAGCGCGGGGCCGCCGGTGAACAGGATGCCCATCAGGTCGTTGGCGTCGGTGCCGAAAGCTGAGAAGGGAAAGTCGTACTCCTTCCAGTCGGCGCCGGCGACGAAGGTCTGGGTGGGGAACGACTGCTGTTGCACGGAGGTGCGCGTGAACACCATCAGACGGTAGGTCTTGCCGTCTCCCTTCGCCCAGAAGCGGATGCCTTTTCTGGCCGACAGGTCGGCCGGCATCATGGTGGCGGCGCCAGGCGAGAACAGCGCCCCGGCCCAGCCGTACGGCGCGCCGGGAAGAATCTCGCCGCTGACGGCGAGGGAGCCGCCGCTGCTGCTCGTGGCGCTCCCCGGCACCACCTTCATCGCGCCCTGCGACTTGCCGCCCATCAGCTGATCGGTCGACACCATCCAGCCGGCGCCGAAGGCCGCCTGCGGCTCCGGACCGCCGCCGTCGAAATCGCTGATCTTGCCGCTGCCGGCGGCCCCGAACTGCGGGCGCGACTCGGGCTTCGGCTCCTTCGCCACCGCGGCGCGGTAGGCGGCGCGATCGACCGCCGTGCCGAGCTTCCACACCGCGACGATGTCTCGCGTCGCCAGGATGTCGTGCGTGGGATCGCCGTCTACGAGCAGGAGATCGGCGCGCAACCCCTGGGCGATACGGCCGCGGTCGGGCAGGCGGAAGGCGGCGGCGGGCGCGGCCGTGGCGGCGGTCAAGGCTTGGACCGGGGTCAGGCCGCCCTGGACCAGCAGCTCGAGCTCGCGATGCAGGCTGACCCCATGGGCCGTGCCCGGGTTCGGGGCGTCGGTGCCGGCGAGGATCGGCACCCCGGCGGCCGCGAGCTGGCGCACCGCCGCTTGCGCGGTCTCCAGGCGATGGCCGTGCCCGCCGGGGAACGACAGCTGCAGGTTCGCGGCGGCCGCGGCGGGAAGGTAGGGCGCCAGGCGCGGGTCCTTGATCAGGGAGGCGCCGCTCGCGACGCCGGTGACGCTCTCGAGCACGGTCAGCGTCGGCACGACGAAGACATGATGAGCCGCGGCGAAACGTCCGAATTCGGGATCGGGTGCACGGTCGACGAAGAGGTGAGCGAGCCCGTCGGCGCCGGCCTCGATGGCGTCGCGGGCGCCGGCCAGCGTGCCGATGTGCACGACGGCGAGCTTGCCCCGCTGGTGGGCCGCCGCCACCAGCGCCGCCAGGGTCTCCTTGCTGATCGTCGGCCAGAGGAGACCGTACTGCCTGGCGTCGTCGTAGACGATCTTGATGTAGTCGGACCCCTCGGCAATACGGGCGTCGACCCAGGCTCGAGCCTCGCCGGGCGACGTCACGGTCGGGATGTCGAAGCCGTACTCGGTGCCGTGCCCCTTGGGCGCGGTGGCCAGGATCCCGGCCGAGCGCAGGTCCGCCTCGTCGAGGCGCCTGCCGGCGGTCTGGTCGGCTTTGATCTGCGCCGCCAGCCGCGGGTCGGTGAACATGTCGAGCTCGGTGGTGACCCCGAAGACGAGGGCCTGCCGCAAGGCCGGACCGTAGACGTGGGCGTGGGCGTCGATCAAGCCGGGGAGCAGGGTCTTGCCCCTGCCGTCGACGATCTCTGCATCCGCGGGCGCCGCGACCGCAAGTCCCACGGCGGCGATCCTGCCGCCACGGACCAGCACGTCGGCTGCCGGAATCACCTCCTTGCCGTCGAACACCCGCGCTCCGCGGATGAGGAGCGCCCGCTCGCCAGGCGCCGGCGCGCCCGGCCGGGCCGCGGTGGTGCCGGCGGGCGAGGCGATCGGCTGCGGAGCGGTCGCCGCCTGCTGTTGCAGTTCGCCGGGTGAAGCGACGCCGGGGAGCAGGAGAGGCGCCGCGAGCAGCAGCACGCGGAGGGCAAGTCCGGCAAGGGACCGGGGCCACTTCCCGAGGGAACAGAATCCAGGCATGAGATCACCGCGTTTCAGGGGCGAGAGGCGTGGCTCGGGAGCGGCCCGTCAGGTCCGTCAGGGCCATCAGCGGGCCGGCTTGTAACCAGGGCCGTACAGCGGCTGGCCGGGGCGGGCGTCGGTGATCTTACCGCTGTCGACCACCAGCTGGCCGTTGACCGCCACGTACGGGATACCCTCGCTGTAGTGGAGCGGATCGGTGTAGGTGGAGACGTCGCGCACCGTCTCGGGATCGAAGGCGACCAGGTCGGCCGCCATGCCGGCGCGCACGATGCCGCGGTCGGTCAGACCCATGCGCGAGGCCGGCAGCGAGGTCATCTTGCGCACCGCCTCCTCGAGCGGCAGGAGGTGCTCGTCGCGAACGTAGTGGCCGAGGATGCGAGGCGCCGAGGCCCACGCTCGCGGATGCGATTTCTCCTGGCCGAAGATGCCGTCCACCGCTTCCGCTCCCGAGTCCGTGCAGAGCGAGACGAGCGGGTGCCGCAGCGCCGTGCGGACGTCTTGATCGTCCATGATGAAGATGATGTTCGAGGTGTGGGCGCGGTCGGCGGCCACCAGGTCCATGATCACGTCCACCTCGTCCTTGCTCTCGGCCTTGGCGATGTCGGCGACCGTCTTGCCTTCGTATTTCTTGAGCGCGGGATTGACCACCGTGGCGATCAGGATTCCCTTGCCGCCGCCGGCGCACTGGTACTGGTTCTCCCAGCTGCGGTCGTCCTGGTGCAGCTCGGCGCGGACGCGCGCCCGCAGCTTCGGGTCAGCCAGGCGCGCGACCATCTTGTCGGGGCCGCCGTCGCGCACCCAGAGCGGCAGGTTGGCGTCGAGGCCGTTCTCCCCCGCCGTCCAGGGGTACTGGTCGGCCGAGAGGTCGAGACCCTCGGCGCGCGCCGCCTCGAGCCGCTGCAGGACGTGCGGCATCCGCCCCCACATGCCCTGGCAAGCGACCTTGAGGTGATAGATCTGGGCGGGCAGCTTCGCCGCGCGGGCGATCCGGAACACCTCGTCGAGGCTGGCGTCGATCTGGTACTGCTCGGAGCGCTGATGCGTGATGTAGCTGCCGCCGTAGCGGGCGGCCACCTTGGCCAGGGCGATGATCTCGTCGGTCGAGGCGAAGCGGTCGGGCACGTACTGCAGCGAGGTGGAGAGGCCGAAGGCGCCGTCTTCCATCGCCTGGGCCACCGCCTTCTCCATCGCCGCGATCTCGGCTGCGGTCGCCGTCCGCTCGCTCTCGCCGATCACCAGGTTGCGCACCCCGCCGGCGCCGACGAAGGTGCCGAGATTGATCGCCGGCCGCGCCCGCTCGAACGCCTGCCAGTACCCGCGCAGCGTCGTCCAGGTGGGCTTGACGCCGTAGTGGTCATAGACCTCTTTGCCTTCGTCGATCATGCGCTGGTTGACCGGCGCGATCGAGCTGCCCTCGCCGGTGATCTCGGTGGTGATCCCCTGGGTGATCTTGCTCGCGGCGCGGTTGTCGACCAGGACGCTGTACTCGGACTGCCCGAGCATGTCGATGAAGCCGGGCGTGATCACCAGCCGCGAGGCGTCGATGCGCCGGCGCGCCCGCGCCGTCCCCAGCTGCCCGACCGCCGCGATGCGGCCGCCGGCCACGCAGACGTCGGCGCGGAACCACGGCGCGCCGGTGCCGTCCACCACCCGTCCGCCGGCGAACAGCAGCTCGCAGTCGAGGCCGGCGGGCGGCGCCGCGCCAGGGGCGGCGGTGACGGCGGCGGCTGCGGCGGTTGCGGGGACGGCGGCAAGCTGGGCGAGCGCGGCGAGAATGGCGAGAACGGCAAGCGCGATGATCGCAGCACGGGAGCGAGCGAGAGCCGGCGTGCCGGCGCGGGGATGGAGCATGGTCACCTCCGGGAAAGTGCGGGCATTCTATGCCGAGCAGAGGGCGGGCGCGGCGAGCCCGGAGGCGCCGCTTCAGGCTTCCGAGGCCGCCCGGAGGAGGCGCGCGTCCAGGCTGACCAGCTCGACGCCGAGGGTTCGGGCCAGCCACAAGTACGCAGCGTCGTAGGCGGTCAGGCCAGTCTTCTCGGCGAGCAGGACAATTGCCGCGAGGTCGACCTCCAACTGGCGCACTCCGAGGCGCGAAAAGCGGGCATGCGCGGCCAACAGCTTCGTTCGCTGCTCGGGGTCCCGCCTCAGCTTCTTCCAGCAGGTGTTCGCGACTTCGTAGCCCAGAAAGGAGGGTGCTGTCGTCGGTTCGCCGCCGATCTGATCGGCGACGAGCCGACCCTCCGGCTCGTCGAAGAGCACCGCGCAGACAGCCGAGGCGTCGACGACCTTCAACCGGGCCACGGCTCGCCCCGGTTGGGGTCATCGCGGTCAGCACGGATCATTTCCACGGATTCAGAGGGGGTGCTCAGGCCATCGGCGCGGGCGAGCTCGAGCGCCTCCGCGAATGTGAGCCGACCTTCTTCAGCGAGGTGCTGCTCCAGCATCGCCATGAGCTCCCCCTGCAAGGACCGGTGATGCCTGGCCGCGCGGCGGCGGAGGCGCTCGGCGAGCACATCCGGAACATGCTTGATCGACAGGTCGATGGGCATCTCAGGTTCGCATGTCTGTTTGATCGTTCTGTGGCTCCAAGACAGCTTCATTATAGCTCCTCCCGCCTGGCCTACAAGAGTGGCGAGCGCCCCCCGGACCCGATGGCCTTAGGCTTCTCTCCCGCCAGACTCTGCCCAACCTTGCTTGACGGAGGATTGGCATGGAATCGCGCATACCAAACCGGCACCGTGCCGTAGCTCATAATCGAGGCCATGCTGCGTGACTTCCAGCTGTCGCCAGGGGCGCCGTCTCCCGCGATCACAGTGGCGCCGGGCACGCCGGCGATGCCGGCGTCCTATCTGGTGGCACGGTGGATGCCGGACAGGCTCGCGGCGTTGGCAGCTGCGCTGAGGCGCGGCGGCGAGGCCCTGCGCGAGCTGCCGGACGCGGCGCTGCTTGACGCCTGGGCGGCGACCGTGGAGGCGTTCCTCGATCCCAGGTCGCCGGAGCGCCGGGAGTTGGCGCCGCCGCTGGCGGCGCTCTGCGGCCTGTCGGCTGCCGGTCTCGATGCCGGGCTCGCGGCGGTGCTCGGAGGAGTCCGCCGCGATCCGGCCGCCGCCCTTCTGGCGCGGGCCGCGGCGCTGACCGGGGCGGCCGGCGCGCCGGCTCCCGTGCTGGTGGTGCTGGCGTCCAACCTGCCCGCCCTGGCGGTGCAGCCGCTGCTGCCGGCGCTGGCGCTGCGACGGCCGGTGTTGCTCAAGTCGCCCTCGTCGGAGCCGCTGTTCGCTCCCGCCTTCCTCGCCGCCTTGACGCGGCGGGAGCCGCGGCTGGCCGGCGCCGTGGCCGCCGCAACCTGGCCGGGCGGCGACGCGGAGCTCGAGGCGCCGCTGCTGGCGGCGGCCGGCGCCATCGTGGCCTACGGCGGCTCCGAGGCGCTGGCCGATCTGGAGCGTCGCGCCGCGGGAAAGCGATTCGTCGGGTATGGGCCGAAGATGAGCTTGGCGGCAATCGAGATGAGCGCCGGCACCGCCCCGCCGGAGGAGCTGGCGGCCGGCCTGGCCCGCGACGTCGCGCTGTTCGACCAGCGCGGCTGCCTGTCGGTGGTGGCCGTCTACGTCGCGGGTGGGCTGGACGATGCCGCGCGGCTCGCCGCCTGCCTCGAGGCGGCACTCGGCGACCTCGCGGTGCGCTGGCCCTCGGGACCTGCCGCTGCGCCGGCGCTGGCGGCCGTGCAGCAGCTGCGCTTGGAGAGTGAGTTGCGCGGCCTGCCACCCGCCTCCCTGCCGCCGGCCGCCGGTACGGTGCTGCTGGAGCCCGAGCCGGAGCTGCGCCCTTCGCCCGGCCTGCGCACGGTCCGCGTCCATCCGCTGTCCGATCTCGATCGGCTGCCCGAGATCCTGGCGCCCTGGCGCGGCCGCCTGCAGGGTGCCGCCCTCGCCGGCCCCGCCGCCTGGCGCCTGGCGCCCCGCCTCGTCGATCTGGGAATCTCGCGTTGCGCCGCGCCCGGCGACCTGCAGTCCCCCGACGCTTCCTGGCACAACGGCGGCATCGATCCCCTGGAGGCGCTGAGCTAGGTCCGCTAGGGCGGAAGGAATCCCGCGGATCGAGTCAAGTTTAGTAGCTTCTTCATGAGGCGATCTGTTGGGCCTCCCAAGCCTGCTGGATGGCGGTGTCGAGGCGGTCGAAGGCTTGACGCAGCGGGACGGGCGCTGAGAGCTGCGCAGGCGCGAGGGTGGCAAGGCCGGGACGCAGGAGTCGGGTGTACGAGCGCGTCAGGAACAGTGCCGCTCGGAAGCCGAGCGGAGTGAGCTGATAGCGGTGGCTGCCCAGCTTGCGGGTGATCAGGCCGTGCAGCCGCAGGCGCCGGAGATCGTAGGTCATCTGGCCGGGGCGGAGATCACGGCCGAGGAGAGCGCCCACCTGTTGGCGCAGGTCACGGTGAGCAAAGCCACGCGGTAACAGGCGGAACCCGACGAGGCCGCTGAGCAACGCGAGGACGCGCTCGTCACCGAAGCGTAGGGCGGGAGCCCGTTGATGACCGACGGTGAGGGGGTGGTGAAGCTGACGGAAGCGCTCTTCGCCGAGGGCACAGTCGTGGCTGATCCGTTGGACGTCGAGCAGACGTCGATTGGCCGCGAAGCCGACCCTCCGTAGGGCGGAGAGGTTCTTCAGCCGTTTGCCCAAAGCGAAGTCGCGGGTGTCGTTGACGGTGGTTTCGGTGCGCAGGGCGCGACCCTCTTTGTGGTACTGCTTGATGGCGGTGTGCTTGTAGTCGATGTAGAGGGTGGGGATGACGCCATGGGTGATGACTCGAGTGCGGAAACGGCCGGGCGTCTGGCGCGTGATGCGGCGGCCGAAGACCAGTTGCACGCGGTCGGGTCGGCCGAGATCGAGGTTGTCCCGGGTCACCTGCTCGAAGAAGAGGCGGCCGAGGACCGGGCGGTCGAGCACCTGGGTCAGAGAGAACTCGGCCTGCAGCATGGAGCGGGCACGACGGTCCTCGGCGGTGAAGGGATGCGGCAGCAGGTCCAGCCACTTGCGCACCAGCGCCTCGATCCGGGTGTCGGTCAGCCCATCCGCCAGGCGCTGGGCTCGTACCGGGTCGTCGCAACGCAGCAGCCCGTTATCCAGCGCCTCGAAGGCGATGCCTTCGCGGGCCAATTGCCGCTTGAGGTACTCGTGCCCGTTGAGGCAGACCTTGCCGTTGTACGGGAAGTACGAGCACAGCTTGAGGAAAAACGGCCCGAAGTCCCGATCCACGCAGTAGAAGTAGTAGTGGTTGACCAGCGCCGTGGTCTTGACCAGCCACGGGTAGCGCTGCCCGGTCCTGGGATTTCGCCGGCTCTCAGTGCGCACCAGCAAGGTCTTCTCCTGCGCCTTGCCGATGAACAGCACCCCCTCGGCGTCGGTGGATTTCTCCAGGTAGGCCCGAGCCACGTCTTCCTTGCGCTGGCCTTTGCGGAACTGAATCAGGTCGACGCCACGGTCGCGGGCGAACCGCTCAATGCTCGCCACGAAGGCCCGCGTCATCGGCGCCAGCAGTGCCGACGAGGCAAACCGGTGCCCCCGGTGGTGAATCCAGAAGTAAGCCGCGCCCTCCGGGCGCTGAAGGATCGGAACGTACAGGTTCAGGTACAAGCGATCCACCGACTCCAGCTCGAAGGTCACGTGCTCACCCAGAATCTGCGACACCGTGCGTGCTACGCTCATCGTCGGCTCCGGTCGGCCACGGTCCAACGGACCCCTTGCCGCTCCATGCGGCCCATGGTCGAGAGGCGGTCTCCCGTCCCTCGCTAGGCTCGGCTGGAGCCTACTCCCACCTGCAACGCCCTGACACCGCTCGACGGTCTGAGGCGGAGCCTCGTTAGCTTTACCCTGAGATTCCGGCAAAGGGAGGTCTTGTCAAGCGAGCCACCGTCGTGTACACTTCAGATGTACATGGAGGGGCAATGCGCACGGTAAGCATCAGGGAAGCGCGCCAGAAGCTCAGGACCCTGCTCGACGACGTCGCGGCTGGCGAGGAGATCGTCCTGGTCCGGAGGGGCAAGGCGGTGGCGCGTCTGGTCCCAGCCGACGACGCGAGACGCCTGCCGAGCCTCGCCGACTTTCGCGACACCATTCAGCTGCGCGGCACGACGCTTGGCGAGGAGCTCGCCGCGGCACGGGAGGAGGAGCGCTACTGAGCCTCTATCTCGACACCAGCGTGCTGGTTCCCTATTACTCTCCGGAGCCTCTGAGCGTGCGGTGCGAGGCGCTGATCCGGTCCGAGAGCAGGCCGGTAATTAGCGACCTGTGCGCGGTCGAATTGGTTTCGGCGCTGGCGCGGAAAGTGCGCCGGGCGGAAATCGCAAGCGCGGTCGCCGAGCGGATCAAGAGCCGTTTCCACTCGCAGATCGAGGGCTCCTACTACACGCTGCTGCCCCTCGAGCGGCACCACTTTCGCCTTGCCCAAGACTGGATCGGCCAGTTCAAGGCGCCGCTTCGCAGCCTCGATGGTCTTCACCTCGCGATCGCGGCCACTGGCGGCATCCGCCTGGCCACGGCCGACACGACGCTGGCTGGTTGCGCCGAGGCCTTCGGCGTCGAGGTTTTGCTGGTCAGCTCGCCGTGATCGGCGGACGGCTCTTCAATGGCAGCAGCTTCGGCTGCAAATCACCTGCCGGGGCTCACCGCGGGCGTTTAAGAGTGACTACTTCTTCCGCGTCAAAGTCACCTTTGCGAACGACGACGATTTCCCGGACTTGTCCAAGTTGTCGATCGTCCACGACCACGTATCCTTCGCGCGATCGTACGCGAAGGTGCTGTGAATGCCGCTCCCCTCCGCATCCTGGAAGATGAATGGGATCCGGTCGCCGTCCGGCTTTGCGTGGCCGATCCCCTCGGCGGCGAAGTTGGTGGCCGCAGTATTGTCGAGCCACATGATCGCGTACTCGCTCTGCTTCGCGTCCCAGACGAGATAGATCCAGGCTTCGTAGCCGATACCGCCGCTGGCGTCCTTGTCGCGTGAGACTTCGTGGATGCGGATGTACTCGCGCTTCAGCACCCAGTCCACGTCCACGTCGTGCGTGGTCGGCTTCTTGCCGATCGTGCCGGTCATCACCCAGTGGCCGGTCATCTTGTCCAAGAGGGCTTCGGGCGCGCTCCTGGCCTGGTTTTGCGCGAGGGCTGCCGGCGCGACGAGGGCTGTGAAGGCGAGTGCGACAAGTAAACGACGAGCGTGCATCAGGGCGTGCTCCGCTGAGGTGGTCATACAGTAACCCACGGGGATGCGATTCTGTCCGGTCCTCCCGCGACGCCCGCGAATGAGAACGATCATTTAGCCATTATCGGCGGGCGGCGCCTTGCCGCTGAGGATGGCGACCAGGGTGGTCTCGGGCGCGCTCCAGGCGGTGTTGTTGATGCGGCCGATTTCCTTGCCGTTGATGTAGACGATCCCGGTCGGTACGGTCTTGATGTTGTGCTTGAGGGCCGCCGGATCGCCGCCGAAGCGGGGCGGCAGGCCGAAGTATTCGAAATGAATCCGGGACCCCTTGAGCAGTTGCTCGAGCCTGATGGCGTGCGGCACCATCTCGCGGCAGTGGGGGCACCAGCTGCCGTAGAAGATGCGCACGGTCAACGGCCGCTGCTCCTTCTTGAGCGCGGCGAGGGCCTGTGGATTGGGGGCGTAGCTCGCGGCGCGCGGCAGGTACTCGGGATTGTGGGCGGTGACCTCGTCGACCCGCCGCAAGCCGAGCAGCGGCGGCGTGGTCGCCAGCGTGGCGCTGATGCCATCGGCCTTGAAATGAACCTCTTCGTCCTGCAGGTCGATCGCGCCTTGCGTCGTCAGGATCGCGTCGGCCAGCAGGTCGATGGAGCCGTCAGGCTTCTTGTTCACCTTCATCAGGTTGACCGTCTGCGCGACGCCGAGGCCCGGCGACAACAGCACCGGCGACAGGAAGGAGGAGGAGATGACCAGGAGGGCCGCCGCGCGCTGGCTCTGGTAGATGTCGGCCGTCACCTGCTTGCCATTGATCACCAACACGTAATCGCCGGTGCGCTGGAAGTCGCGAAACACGTTGTCGGCCGGCATGCGCTGCCCGGCAGCCGATGCCGCCAGCACGACGAACACGGCCAGCAGGGCGGCGGCCTTTGCCTTTGCGCGAGCTGGGCCGGACGCGCGTCGAGTCGGAAGCGAAGTGTCATTCATCCGTTGGGCCTCGCTGACTGGTTGGCTGGTAGCGGCGGCAGGCCGGAGAAGGTCGCGGTCACCCGCCCGTCCTGGACCGCGAACGAGCGCGGCAGGCGGCGATAGAGCGGGCGCAGCAGCTCGGCCGGGGCCTCCACGATCTTGAAGGTCGGCCCCCACCGCCAGAAGAACAGGCGCTGGCGCTTCGCGTCCGACGCGGTCAACACCCACACCGTCGCGGCGCCCGGGGCATTGGCGTAGGCGTTGAGCCCGGCCACGGCCTTGGCCAGCGCCGGGTCGTCGATGTCGTCGAGCACCACGAGGTGATCGCCGTGATCGAGATCCGGAGCGACGGCGTCGAGGCAGACGGCCGCCCCGGCGACATCGCCGCCGCCGGCGCAGAGCTTGCTCATCGTGGCGCCCGGCTTGAGACGGGTGGCGAGGTCGTCGAGCGGCAGCTCGGGCGCCCGCCAGGCGAACACCGGCACCGCGATGGCGGCGAGGGCGACCAGGGTCGTGCGGACCGGGGGCAGCCGCGGCAGGTTGCGGTCGCGGCCTACGAAAGCCAGCGCCAGCGGCAGCGCCAGCAGCGCCAGGTCCTGCCAGAAGGCCTCTGCCGGGGTGCGCTGGACGAGGTTGCCGAAGCAGCCGCAGGCAGCCGCATCTGCGGCCCGGCCGTGCGCGGCGAGCCAGTAGGCGCGGCCGTTCAGCAGCAGGAAGAAGACCACCAGCAGCCCGGCCGGCACCAGCACCCATAGCCGCCGCAGCCCGAGCAGCAGCGCCAGGCCGAGCCCCGCCTCGAGCGCCAGGGCGAGCAGAGCAAGGGCGCTGGCGGGGATCAGGCCGTCCAGGCCGTCGGCGTGGATCTGCTGCGCGAAGGCCGCCGGGTCGAGCGCCTTGCCCCACACCGCCACCAGCAGGACCGCTCCCAGCACGCAACCGCCTAAGGTGCCGACCGCGCGCTTGAAAGGGCTGGGTGTGGGGTACGACGGCAGGCCGAGCGGCCGCAGCGCCAGCGGACGCGGGGCGCGCAGCGGCGGCGCCGGCTGCCGGCCCGGCAGGGCGGGGCTGGCGGAGTCGGGGGTGGCGCCGGCGTCTTGAGGGGCCATGGTTCGGGTCGGGCGCGGTCGTCCGCCCGACCGCTCATCCTAGTGTCCAGCCCGCGGGCTCCGCAAGAGCGCAGCGGTTGGGCGCCCAGCCCGGGCGGCCGCCAGCTGGTAGGCACCCGCGCCGAAGGTGCCGACGATCAAGCGGGCCGGGTCGGCGGGATCGATCGCGATCGACAGCACGTCGCGGTTGGGCAAGCCGGCGTTGAGGCTCTGCCAACCGGTACCGGGGGAGCGTCGGAAAACGCCGACTGGGCCTGAGCCGACGTAGAGGATCTCGGGATCAGTGGGGTCGACGGCGAGCGGGTGGCTGTAGAGCCTCCAGAACGACGGCACGGGGAATCCGGGCCACCGTCGCCAGGTGAAGCCCCCGTCGGTGCTGTGGTAGACGACACCGTTGCCCAGTACCCACACGGCATCCGGGTCGGAAGGGGCTACGGCCACCGCCCAGGCGAAGCTGTCGTCGGCGCTCAGCATCCGGTTCCAGGTCGTCCCGTAGTCCGTGCTCTTGTAGGCGTCTCCCTGGGCGATCGTCCAGACGGTGCCGGGCTGACCGGGTGCCACCGCGAGGCTGCTGTACAGCAGCGATGGCAGGTTGGTCTGGGTCCAGCTCTGGCCGCCGTCCAGCGAGCGGAAAACCCCCCCGATCGGTGCCGTGCTCGTGGTCTGCGCCGCCACGTAGACGATCTGCGGGTCGGTCGGGTCGATGGCGACGTCCCAGGGGGTGAAAGGATCGTAGGGCGAGCCGAAATAGGGCAAGGGCTGCCACGAGCGGCCGCCGTCCGTGGTCTTCCAGATGTTGGTCGGGTTGGTGCCGGGAATCGGGTAGGCGCTGGCGTAGACGGTGTCCGGGTGCTGGCGGTCGACCGCCAGGGCCGTGACCCAGTCGAGCTGGAGCACGTAGGACCAGGTCGCGCCGCCATCGCGGCTGCGGAACACTCCGGGGTGATTGAAATCGATGAAGCCGGTCGCCGCGAACAGCGTGCCGGGCGCGCCGAACGCCACCGCGCGCACGTAGGTGTTGACGAGGCCGTGCCCCCCTGCGGTCCAGTGCACGCCGCCGTCCGTGCTGCGGTAGGTGTGGTTGTCGACGGTGACGAGGAGCGCCCCCACGGAGCTCGCCGCCAGGTCGTTGCTCTCGTGGCCCCCCGGGCCGGGAATGGGGAGGTCGGTGGGGATGGCCTGCCAGTGCCCACCGTCGTCGGCCGTTCGGTAGAGCCGCTCGTGACGCGTCTCGGGGCTGAGATCGCCCATATTCTGGAGGTAGGCGACCCAGGGATGGTGCGGGTCAAACGCCAGGCTTAGGGCGTAGCCGCCCGTGAAATAGGTTCCCCAGCTCAGGCCGGCGTCGCGGCTCCGTAGGATCTCGCCATACTTCAGCAGGTACATGGTCCGGGGACGGAGCGGGTCGCCGATCAGCTGAATGCCCCCTGTCCGACGGAGCCGCACCCAGGTATCGCCCGCGTCCCGGCTCACCCAGAGGCCGAACCCGGAAGCTTCGTTGACGATCCCGGCGTAGATCAGGCGCGCGTCTTGCGCATCGACCGCGAGCCCCTGCCGGTCCACGCCGTACCACCGAGGCAAGCCGGCGCCTCTGACCCGCCGCCAGTTGTCCCCACGGTTCTCGCTCACGAAGATCCCGGCGTCAGTCCCCGCATACACCACCGAGGGATCCGATGGGGCCGCCGCATAAGCGGCGATCGGATCCATGCTGAGGTTCGCCGGCACCGGCAGCTCGCTCCAGCTCATCCCGCCGTCGGTGCTGCGCACCAGCTGGCTCACGCCATTCGTCGCATAGACCAGCTGGCTGCTCCGGGGATGGACGGTGAGGTGGTCGATGTAGGCATGGTTCAGCCCCTGGTTGATCGTCCGCCAGGTCAGGCCCCCGTCGACGCTCCGCGCGATGCCGCCGCCCTGCAGACCGGCAAAGGCGATCTCGGGCTGCTCGGGATCAAAGGCAAAGCTGTTGACGACGGCGGGCCCGGTGGGTCCCAGGGAGCGCCAGGGCAACGTCCCCGTAGCCGGGGTTTGCGCCCGCAAGGGCAGGCGGGCGGCGGGAAGGAGCAGGGCGAGCAGGACGACGAGGCGGCAGGCCCACCCTGCGTGTGGGCGCCTGCTAGAGCTCTCGAACACGCCGGCGCCGGGTTGTCTCATGCTCGCCTCACAACGAGGACTGGAGCCCGTAGGGGCTCGCGCACGACGAGAAGCATAGAGCATCTATATGTGTGGCGCCAGCGACGCTCACGGCGCCGCCAGGGCCAGCGGCTGTACCCAGCGCAGGTGGTCGCGCAGCTCGTCGGCGGTCGGGCTCGCGGCCCGGTCGAGGAAAGGCTCGAGAGGACCGCAGTAGAGCAGCTCGCCGCCATGCACGCCGCCGCCCGGCCCGAGATCGACGATCCAATCGCAGCGCGCGATCAGGTCGGGGCTGTGCTCGACCACCACCACGCCGTCGCCACGCTGCACCAGGCGCCGCAGCGTGTGGTAGAGGACGTCGATGTCGGCCAGGTGGAGCCCCGTGGTCGGCTCGTCGAACAGGAACAGCCGGCGGCCCTCGGAGACCGGACGGTCGAGGAAGCTCGCCAGCTTCAGCCGCTGCGCCTCGCCGCCCGAGAGGGTGGAGGTCGACTGCCCGAGGCGCAGGTACCCCAGGCCGACGTCGGCGAGCAGGCGCAGCCGCCGGCACAGCCGCTTCTGGTCCGCGAAGACCGCGAGCGCCTGCTCGACGGTGAGCTCCAGCACCTCGGCGATGTTGCGGCCGCGGCAACGCACCGCCAGCACCTCGGGGCGGAAACGGTGTCCCTGGCAGGTCTCGCAGGCCACGGTCACCGGCGCCATGAACTGCATGTCGACCTCGGTCAGGCCGGTGCCCTGGCAGGCCGGGCAGCGCCCGCGCTCGACGTTGAACGAGAAGTGGGCGGCGTCGATGCGGCGGATCCTCGCCTCGGGGGTGGCGGCGAAGAGCTTGCGGATCTCGTCGTACGCCTTGATGTAGGTGATCGGATTCGAGCGGCTCGAACGGCCGAGCGGCCGCTGGTCGACCAGCGTGACGTCGGTGAGCCCTTCGAGGCCGATCAAGGCGTCGCAATCGCCGGGCTCGACGTCGACCACGCCGCGCGAGCGCTGGTAGGTGCCGTAGAGGACGTTCTCGATCAGGGTCGACTTGCCCGATCCCGAGACGCCGGTCACCGCCACCAGGGCGCCCAGCGGCAGCTCGACGTCGATGCCGCGCAGGTTGTGGGCGCGGGCGCCGCGGATGACGACCCGCGGCAGCGCCTCGAGCTCGGCGTCCAGCGAGTCCCATCCCTGCTCGCGGCGGAAGCGGGCGACGTGCTGCCGGGCCGGGGTGCGCGGGCGCTGGCGCAGGTAGCGGCCGGTCAGGGAGTCCTCGTTGGCGAGGATGACCTGGATCGGCCCCTCGGCGACGACGAAGCCGCCGCGCTCGCCGGCGGCCGGGCCGAGATCGATCACGTGATCGGCGCCGCGGATCAGGGTGCGGTCGTGCTCCACCACCAGCACGGTGTTGCCGCGTGCCGCCAGGTCGCGCAGCAGCGACAGCAGGCGGCCGCTGTCCTGCGGGTGCAGGCCGATGGTCGGCTCGTCGAGCACGTAGAGGGTGGTGGTCAGTCCTGAGCCGAGCGCGGCGGCGAGATGAATGCGTTGGGTCTCCCCGCCTGAGAGCGTGCGCGCCTGGCGGTTCAGGTTGAGGTAGTCGAGCCCCACCCGGTGCAGCACTTCGACCCTCTCGGCGACCTCCTCGAGGAGATGGCCGGCGACCTCGCGCTGGCGCGGGGTCCAGCGGCGCTCGGCGAGCCAGGCGCGCAGCTGCTCGATGCTCTTCTCGCTCAAGCTGGGCAGGGTCTCGCCGTCCAGGCGCACCGCCAGGGCTTCGGGGCGCAGGCGGGCGCCGCCGCAGTCGGGGCAGGGGGTGTAGGAGCGGTAGCGGGCGAGCAGCACGCGGACGTGCACTTTGTAGGTGCGCTGCTCGAGCCAGGCGAAGAAATCGTCGAGATTGACGAAGCGGCCGCCGCCGCTCCATACCCACTCGCGCGCCGCCGCCGTCAGCTCGGCCCAGGGCAGCTCGACCGGGATGCCCCGGCGGCGCGCCGCCGTCAGCAGCTCGTCGTAGAGCTCCTCGTAGGCCGGCGTGTTCCACGGCGCGATCGGGTGCTCCGCGAGCGAGCGGCGGGGATCGGGGATGACGCGCTCCCGGTCGATGCCGATGACGCGCCCGAAACCCTGGCAGGCCGGGCAGGCGCCGAGCGGCGAGTTGAAGGAGAAGAGCGGTGGCGTCGGGCGGCGCATCCCCTCGCCGCACGCCGGGCAGGCAAGCTCGCGGCTGTAGGTGCGCACCCCGGCATCGCCGTGCGCCTCGACGCGGCCGCCGGCCAGCCGGTATCCCTCCTCGATGGTCGCCAGCACGCGCGCGCCGGCCTCGGCGTGGGCCGGGAAGCGGCCGAGCACGAGCGGCAGCGGATCGCGGGAGGCGGGCCAGCGCTCGCCCGGCTCCATGCGCGCCACCTCCCGGCGGCGCGTACCCTGACCCTTCCGGGAGCCGTCGTCCAGGAGGGCACCCGAGCCGTCGTCACCGCCGCTGCCAGCCGCGCCTCTGGTGCCTCTGGCGCCCTCCCGGCCCGCTCCGCCCTCCACGCCATCGTTGCCTTCCTTGCCCTCGTTGCCCTCGTTGTCCTCCGGCAGGCGCCGGTTGAAGCCCTGGCGAATGAGCTCGGTCAGGGCCTTGTCGGCATGGCGCGGCGGCCGCGGCACGCGCGCCACCAGCAGGAACGGGTCGCCCGCGGCGCCGGCGGCGAGGTCGAGGGCCGCCTCCTCCGGCGTGAAGCGGCGCGCCTTGCCGTGACCGTGCGGGCAGGTCACCTCGCCAAGATGCGTGAAGAGCAGCCTCAGGACGTCGTGGATCTCGGTGATCGTGCCGACGGTCGAGCGGGCGTTGCGCACCGCGTTGCGGGCCTCGAGCGCCACCGCCGGGAGGATGTTGTCGATGGCGTCCACCGGCGGGCGCTCCATCTGGTCCAGGAACTGCCGGGCATAGGTCGACATCGACTCGACGAAGCGCCGCTGCCCCTCGGCGAAGATGGTGTCGAAGGCCAGCGACGACTTGCCGGCCCCCGAGGGGCCGGTGATCACGGTCACCGCGCGATGCGGGACCCGGCAGCTGATCGCCTTGAGGTTATGGGTACGGGCCCTCTCGACCCGAATGGCAGGCTGGTCGGACATCGGCAGCTCGGAGCGCGGTCGCCGGTCGCATGCTGACTCCGCACGGGTACATAGGTAACCGACGGTGCCTCCCGAAACCGGGCGAAGCGACCATGATAATCGATAACGGCCGCCGTCCTCGCCGACTTCCCGAAGTACCCCCTCCAACCCTCATGCAGACTCCTCGCCTGACGCTGCCCTCGGGGAGCGAACGGTAGGGCCGCGGACAAGCGTCCGAGGACGGCGACCGGCGACAGGGCGTAGGTGGCGCGAAGCGGCCCGCCGGTCGCCGCCCACGCCGCCCGCACGATGGCTTGCTCCGCGGCCCGGTGGGGCCTCGCCACTACACGTACTCCGTTGACCACTCCAGGCTCCGGTGCTACGATCCCGGCGCTTTGGCGGGTGCCTCCCACGGAGGCCTGCGTCCCCAGATCGGTGCGTCCCCCGCACGGTCCGCGTCCTGCCCCTCGGCCTCCTCGGCGCGAACGCCAACTTCCAAGAACTGACAAGCCGGCATGTCTCCGAGATCGTCAGGTCTGAGCCGCGAGGCCGCGCGCTGGGGCAACGCCTGGCGCCGCCTGCGCCATGGCCTGCCGGCGCGTGGCGGCCGAGTCTCGCCCGAAGCTGCCAACGACCTCTTTCTGGCCCACCTGGCGACGTACGACTTCGCCGCCAGGCTCGCCGCCGGTCGGCGCGTGCTCGACCTGGGCTGCGGCACCGGCTATGGCAGCGCCCATCTGCTGGCGGCGGGTGCCGCCGCCGTGGTCGGCCTGGATCCGGATGCGGCGAGCATCGCCTACGCGACGCGCCGCTTCGGCGGTCCTCGCCTCCGCTTCGTGCGCGGCCACGCCGAGGAGCTGCCCGCGGTGCTGGCGGCGGCGCTGCCTGCTGCGGCGGAGCGGTTCGAGCTGATCGTGGCCGCGAACCTGCTGGCCCATCTCGCGGCGCCCGGCGAGGCGGTCGCCGCCGCCGTCCGCGTGCTCGCCGAAGAGGGTTCTCTCGTCGCCTCGGTGCCGCCGATCGTGGACGACCGCACCATGGACCAGCACCGCGCCAGCGGCGTGCACCGCTCCAACCGCTATCTCTGGGGCTGGGAGTCGCTGCTGCGCGATGCCTTCGCCGAGCTGCGGCTGTACCGGCTGCTGCCGCCAACCGGCGCCCGCCTCGACCTGGGCGATCCGCGCCGCTCGCGGCTGGCCCTCGCGGATTTCCGCTGCGAGGAGCTGCCGCTGTCCAATCTCGACGAGGCCGGCAGCCTGACGGCCATCTTCGTCGCCAGCTCGCCTAGACCCCCGGCGGCCGGTAGCCCCTGACGGGGCTGTCGAAACCGTGGCAGGCGCCGGCGGTCAGCACGGTCTCGGTCTCGAAGATGCGCGGCCTCGACACCGTCTCGCCATCGGGACCCGGCACCAGCTCGATCAGACGCTCGCGGCGGAGCTTGTAGCTGGCCAGCGTGGAGAAGTGGATGACGAAGCTGTTGCGCGTGCGTGCGGGATTCGCCACCGCCGAGCCGCCGTGCAGCAGCGAGGAATGCCAGAGCAGCACGGTGCCGCGCGGACAGACGAGGCTCTCGCTGGCCAGGCCGTGCGCTCGGACCTGTTCGCGGTCGTGCTCCGCCATGGCGCTCGCCTCCCGCTCGCCATAGCGGCTCTCGTCGAAGCGGTGGTCGCCGGGCGCCAGCTGGTAGTAGGGCAAGCGGTGGGAACCGGGAACGTAGACCAGCGGCCCGCTCTCAGGGCTGATGTCCTCGAGCGCCACCCAGGCGGCCACCAGGTGGCTCGGCGGGCGGGTCTGCACGAACACGGGGTCGCGGTGCAGCGCCTGCTGGCTGCCGAACTCGAAGTACAGCGACTGCGTCGCGACCGCCGGCTGCCCGAGGATGCGCTCGACGTAGTCGAAGATCGGATGCCAGAGATAGAGTTCCCGCGCCGCCGCGGAGTGCGCGTGCAGATCGGCGATGCGGTAGGAAGGCCGGCGGTCGCGCGCCGCGTCGGCATAGGCGAACGAACGCAGCGGCCCGTGCGGGCTGTAGGTGAGGTCGGCCGGCCGGTCGCGCCAGACGCGCTCGAGGTCCGCCGCCAGGTCCTCGAAGACGCGCGGCGGCAGCCCGGCGTCGAAGGTCAGATAGCCGCGGTCCACGAACTGGCCCAGCTTCTCGGCCTGCTCGGCGCTGATCTCCCCCTTCTTCCGCCAGCCGTCGATCCGCCGCGGCGCATCGGGCTGGTCCACCCAGAGATCGCTCGCCAGCAGGCCATCGACAGTCAGCGGCGACGCCGGCTCCTGCGGCTTGCCGCGGAACTTCTGAAAGAGGCTTCTCACTCCGGCGATCTCCTCGGACGTGCTCGGCGGCCCTGCGGCGGCGCGATCCTAGCACGCCGCCGCGGCTCGGGCGGCCGCCCGAAAATCGCCGGGCGAGGCGCCTGCGGCCCGTGGATGGCGAGGCTGCTGACCGGCTCGCTGGTCACGGTGGCAGGCTGCCGCCGTCGTCGCCCTGATTGCCGGCATCGCCCTCGTTGTCCTCGTTGCCCGCGTTGCCCTGGTCATGGTCGTTGCGGTCCTGGCGGTGATTGCGGTCAGGGCGGTCGTTCTGTTCGCCCCCGGTGCCGGTCGCGCCGGCGCCCGTGCTCTCGCCACCGCCGCCCGCACCGGTGCCGCCCTTCTTGCCCCGGCTCCTGTCGCCGCCCTGGCCGCCGCTGTCCTGGCCGTGACCGTTGTCCTGGCCCTTGCCGCCGTGGTCATCGCCGGCGTCAGGGCTGCCGCCGCCGAACAGCCGGCGCAGCCAGCGCCGGAACGGGTGCGTGCCGCGGCGCGGCTCCGCGGGCTTGGGTGGTAGCGGCGGGGCCAGCTGGGTCTCCTCGCCGGGCCTGAGCGCCGCCGGCGGCGGCGAGCCGATCTGGTCGGCAAGGCTGCGGTGGAGGTTGCAGCTCTCGGTCGGAATCTCTCCCTGGCGAAAGACCTCGGTGAAAATCTGCGGGCAGTACTCGGTCGCGAGCAGGCCGGTCTCGGGGTCGATGAGGGCGGTGCTGATCCCCGGCGGCTGCGGGAAGGTCGAGTAGCCGCCCGGCGGCATCACGGCGACGGTGAAGCGGCTCCAGATCGGCAGCGCCGCCCGCGCTCCCGAGAGCCGGGTGACCGCGTTGTCGTCGTAGCCCACCCAGACCACGGTGGAGCGCTCCGGCGCGTAGCCGGCGAACCAGCTGTCGCGGCGGTCGTTGGTGGTGCCGGTCTTGCCGGCCAGCCTGCCGCGCAGCTGCGGGGCGGCGCCTGCGCCGGTGCCGCGTTCGAGCACTCCCTGCAGCAGCGAGGTCACCAGGAAGTCCGACTGCGGCGACAGGACGCGCTCGGGATCCGCCAGCGGCGTCCCGGTGACCGGCTTGCCGTGGCTGTCGACCACCGCCACCAGGCCATGCACCGGCGGGCGGATGCCGCCGGCCGCGAAGCTCGCGTAGACCGTCCCGAGCTCGATCGGCGCCACCACCGCCGCTCCCAGGGCGACGGCCGGGAAGGGCTGCATCGTCGAGGTGATGCCGAGGGCGTGGCCCAGCGCCACGATCTTCGGGATGCCGACCAGGAGCGCCAGCCGTTCGGTGGCCAGGTTGTAGCTGTGCTCGAGGGCGGTCCTCACGGTCACCCAGCCGTGGTACTCGCCGTCGTCGTTCTTCGGGCTCCAGCTGGCATTGCCGACCGCCAGCGTCAGCGGCTCGTCCTCGAGAAAGCTGGCCGGCGTCGCACGCCCGTTCTCGAAGGCGGCGGCGTAGACGATGGGCTTGAAGGCGCTGCCGGGCTGGCGGAAGGCCTGGCTGACGCGGTCGAACTGGCTCTGGTCGTAGCGGCGGCCGCCAAGGTAGGCCAGGATGCCGCCGGTCGCCGGTTGAATCGAGATCAATGCCGCCTGCAGCGACTCCTTGCTGCCCTTCTGGTATCCCTTCTCGGCCGCGGCCAATCCCGCGTCGACGGCGGCCTGGGCGGCTTGCTGGTCGTCCCAGGCCAGGGTCGAGAATAGCGAGTAGCCGCCGTCCGCCAGATCGTCGACCTTGAAGCGCCGGCTCGCTTCGGCCGCGATCGCGTCCGCGAAATACGGCGCGCGCCGCCGGGCGAGCGGTTCCGGCGCGACCACGACCGGCGTCGCCAGCGCCTGCTCCACCCGCGCCAGGTCGATCCGGCCGAGCGCCGCCAGCCGTCGCAGCACCCAGTCGCGGCGCTCCTTGGCGCGGTCAGGATGGGTGAGCGGCGAGTACGAGGCCGGCGCCGGGATGATGCCGGCGAGCGTCGCCGCCTCGGCCAGGCTGAGCTGGCTGGCATCCTTGCCGAAATAGGCCCGCGAGGCGGCGCCCATCCCCATGACGTTGACGCCGCCGCTGCGTCCGAGATAGATCTCGTTCAAGTAGGCGGTCAGGATCTCGCGCTTGCTGTAGCGCATCTCGAGCATCACCGCCAGCACCGCCTCTTCCACCTTGCGCGCCAGCTTGCGCTCCTGGGTGAGATAGATGTTCTTCACCACCTGCTGGGTCAGCGTGCTGCCGCCCTGGCGGAGCTGGCCGCCCCGCAGGTTCACCCAGAGGGCGCGCAGGATGCTCAAGGGCGACACGCCGGAGTGGGTGAAGAAGCTCTCGTCCTCGGCGGCGACCACCGCCGAGATGAGGTCTTCGGCGACGTCGTCGACCGCCACCGGGCGGCGCTCCAGCTGATCGGCACCGTAGTAGGAGGCGAGCAGCGGCGGCTCGAGCACGGCCTTCTGCTGCGGCTGGCCGTTCAGCCACAGCCGCATCACCCGCGGGCCCTGAAAGCGGATCTCGAGCAGCCCGCCGCCCTTGCGGCCGTCGGGCAGGAAGAAGCTGCGCAGGTGAACGGAGAGGTCGCCGCGGGCGATGCGGAAACGGCCGGGGGCCAGAGCGGCGGCCTCGCTCTCTTCCTCGCGGTAACCCTCGCCGAGCAGCTCTTTGAGGATCCGTTCCGGCGGATAGGCCCGGCCCGCCTCGAGCTCCGCCGGCTGGGCGTAGAGCCGCGACGGCTGGCGAAAGATGACCTCCTCGAAATGGCTGGACAGCTTCCAGAACGGCCACAGCAGGGGCAGGCTGAGGCCGCAGCAGAGCACGGCGGCGCCGGCCAGCCACCAGAGCCATCGGCGCCGCAACCAGGACCGCCGGCCGGTGCGTCCGGCGCCCCGCGGAACCTCCGAGCCGCCGGAACGCCCGAAGCCCCCGGAAACCCCGGAGCTCCCGGAGGTCATCGCGCTGCGGGCTGCAGCCATCGCTCGCGAGTCTCGATCCCCAGGCGGCTCAAGCGGCGCGGGCGCGGCGAGCCGCCACGAAGGACCGTATGCAGAGCGCGAGGAAGGCGCCGCAGACGATCATCATCAGCAGCTGATCGAGGACCGCCGCCCGGTGCGGCACCGCGCCGCCGCCGAGCAGCGCCAGCATCTGGGGGAGGACGCGCAGCGGACCGAGGAACCCGAGTAGTCCCAGCACCGCCGCGGCGTGCATGGCGTGCTTGCGGAGAGGCTCCCGCCGCGCCAGCACTCCGCAGACCAGCAGCAGCAGCCCGAAGGCCAGCGGGATGAGGGCGGTGAGGCTGGCCCGGCCGGTGGCGAGATAACCCCCCACGCCGAGCGCCGCCAGCGCCAACCCGAACCCGATCGTCACGTTCGCCATGACGCTTTTCCTCCACGTGGCCTTGGCGCCAACCGCGCCAACCTCTCCAACCGCGCCAGCCGCTCCCCGTCACCGGGGGCGTGACCGGGGAGCGCGGGGCGCGCGCGCCAAGGGTAGCACGGCGGATATGGCCGCCAGCGGGCGGGCAGCGGGCGGAGCGATCGGGAGCCGGCGGCCGCCGAGGCCGCCGGGGCGGCCGGGGCCGCCGGGGCGGAAAGATCGGCAACCGCCGCGGTGTTATCATGTCGGACCCTATGATCGCGGTATCCGAACTCGGCAAATCCTATGGACCCCAGACGCTGTTCGAAGGGGTTTCGATTCAATTCAATCCCGGCAACCGCTATGGCCTGGTGGGGGCCAACGGATCGGGCAAATCGACGTTGCTTCGCATCCTGACCGGCGAGGAAGGGCCCAGTGCCGGCACCGTGTCCATGCCCAAGCGCCTGAAGCTCGGCGTCCTGCAACAGGACCACTTCCGCTACGAGTCGATGCCCATCCTGGAGGTGGCGATGATGGGCAACCACGACGTCTGGGAGGCGATGGTCGAGAAGGAGCGGATGCTCGCGCATCCCGATCCGGAGAACCCGGAGAACCCGGAGACCCCGGAAGATACCGAGTTCGACGCGCATCGCTACTCGGAGCTCGAGGAGCTCATCTTGCATCACGACGGGTACACCTTGGAGGCGCGCGCCGGCGAAGTGCTGGAGGGCCTCGGCATCCCCACCGAGCTGCACCGCCAGCCGCTGTCCACCCTGTCGGGAGGCTTCAAGCTGCGGGTGCTGCTGGGGCAGGTGCTGGCCTCCGAGCCCGACGCGCTGCTGCTCGACGAGCCCACCAACCACCTGGACATCCTGTCGATCCGCTGGCTCGAGAAATTCCTCGAGAGCTACAAGGGGACGGCAATCGTCATCTCTCACGATCACCGCTTCCTCGACAACATCTGCACGCACATCGTGGACGTGGACTACGAGACGATCACGCTCTATCCTGGCAATTACACCGCCTTCGCCGCCGCCAAGGTCGCCGAGCGCGACCGCAAGGAGGCGGAGATCGAGAAGCGGGAGAAGCAGATCGCCGACCACCAGGCGTTCGTCGATCGCTTCCGCGCCAAGGCCACCAAGGCCCGCCAGGCGCAGAGCAAGATCAAGATGATCGAGAAGATCGTCATCGATCGCCTGCCGACGAGCTCGCGCCGCTACCCGGTGTTCAAGTTCAAGCAGGTGCGGCCGAGCGGCCGCCAGGTGCTCGAGCTCGAGGGCATCGCGAAGTCCTACGGCGACAAGCTGGTGCTCGCGGACGTCTCGCTCAAGGTGCAGCGCGGCGACCGGCTGGCGATCATCGGCCCGAACGGCATCGGCAAATCGACGCTGCTCAAGATTGCGGTCGGCGAGGTCGAGGCCGACGCCGGCAAGATGGAGTGGGGCTACGAGACCCACCGCGGCTACTTCTCGCAGGACCACAACGAGGTCAAGAGCGGCAGCAAGCAGAGCGTCGAGTCCTGGCTGTGGGAGGCGGTCCCCGGCGAGCCGATCGGCTTCGTGCGCGGCAATCTCGGCCAGGTGCTGTTCTCGGGCGACGACGTCAAGAAGCCGGTCGGCAGTCTCTCCGGCGGTGAGGCCGCGCGGCTGGTCTTCTGCCGGCTCTCGGTGACCAGGCCAAACGTGCTGATCCTCGACGAGCCCACCAACCACCTCGACCTCGAGGCCATCGAGGCGCTGGTCGAGGGGCTGAAGGCATACGACGGCACTCTCGTCTTCGTCTCCCACGACCGCTGGTTCGTGTCACAGCTCGCCAACCGCGTCCTGGAGATCTCGCCGCGCGGCATCCAGGACTTCTCCGGCACCTACGAGGAGTACCTGGAGCGTCTGGGCGACGACCATCTCGACGCCGAAGTCGTCCTGCGCCTGCGCCGCGAGCAGAAGAAGAAGGCCGCCGCGCGAGCCGCCGCCCCGGCGCTCGACAACCGCCAGCGGCAGCAGCGCCAGCGCGAGCTCGCCAAGCGCCGCGACGAGCTCACCGCCGCGGTCGAGCAAGCCGAGTCCCGCGTCCACGCCATCAACGAGATGTTCTGCGATCCCACCTTCTTCGACCGCACCTCCCGCGACCAGGTGAAGAAGCTAGAGGAAGAGCAGAAGCGCCTGAGCGGCAAGGTAGAGGAGCTGATGGCCAGCTGGGAGCAGGTCGAGACGGAGCTGGCTGGCCTGGCGGAGGTGCCGAGCTGAGTCGTAATCAGCGGGTCATCAGAAACGGAGGCGAGCATGGATGAGGAGAAAAGGGCATTCGTCATAATGCCCTTCGATGCTGAGTTAAACGAAGTTTACAAAGAATTCATCCTTCCCATGTTAAGTGAGGTTGGATATTGTTGGATATACAGTTTCTAGGGCGGACGATTTATTCGGTCAGAAGAACATCCTGAGCGACATTTTGAAGTCCATCTTGTCTGCTGACTTGATTATTGCTGACCTAACTGGCCTGAATGCTAATGTTTTCTATGAGCCAGGAATAGCTCATGGTCTTCATAAGCCGGTAGTTCTCTTAACCCAAGATATAGACGAGCTGCCATTCGACTTACTGATGCTTGGAGGCGCACCGGCGTGCCTCCCCAGGGCTTGTTAGCGGCACGACTGGATGGCGAACCGGCGTCAATCTCAGAGCTGGACGATTCGAGTTCCCTCAGCCTTCGATGAGAGGATTCTTCCAACGGAGGCCGACAAAGCGGCCGAAATCTCTATCCGTCGTGCAGATCTCCAAGTCATGCTCGACCGCGAGCGCCGCAAGATGCGCGTCAGTGGTCAGATTGCCTCCCACTCCAGCTGACCTGAGAAAGCCGAAGAGGATGGCGGCATGCCGCTCGCCGGGGTGGAGGACTGAGACTTGTGGCCGGGTCAGCCACGACTCGACGATGCCGCAGGCCGCGGCTACAGGAAGGGGGTTCGTAGAAATCTGGCGGTGGGTTGCCAAGCGCAAGAACCCGAGAATGACCACCCACGGCAGATGGACGGGAGAATCGTCCGTCATCCGTCCTTCCCACCACCTCCGTGCAGGTGCGTGAACAGGGGAGTGGGAATTGTAAGCGTGGAGGAGGATATTGATGTCTGGGAGGATCACTCCCTGACGCTCTGCGCGGCTGCCGCAGCCTCCAGGTCATCCGCCAGCTGGTTCATCTTGTCGAGGTCGAGCCCGGCCCGGAATCCGAAGTCGTGGGGCTCCACCCGAAATGGTTCTTGCGCACTGGCCTTTCCCTCGAGTCCGAGGCGGGTGCGCAGGACGTCGTTGACCACGGCCTGTGCCGGCTTGCCTGCGCGGCGGACCTCCTGCTCGATTCTCTCGGCGACGTCCGGGTCCAAAGTCACGGTCATCGGCATGGACCGATGATGTTGTCGTCGGCGACGGTTGTCAAGGGCTGCCACGATCAACGTCTGGAACAACCGTTCGAACCGGGTGGCCTCAGAGACTCATCGAGGAGAACGCGCACCCGTGGCCAGAGCTTCGCACGCAGCCTCGAGGGCCGCTATGGCCTGCTCGCGGGACCCGGAGGGGAGGGCATCGAGGCGGCTCCGCAAGCTCTAATGGCCAGGGGCGGTGGCTCAAGTGCTCGCTGAGGTACACTTGTACGAGGCGCACGGTGTAGGCCGCAGGGAACTCAAGATCAAGCGCCCCCTGGAGCCGGAGCCGCACGAGAAGATTGCCGGCGGCGGGAGGACCGGGGGGATCTTGCCGACGAAGGTGCCGTCGTGGTGGCCCAGCGCATCGTGGGGGCCGCCCATCGAACCCATCTCACCGCCGCAGCGATCGCCGTGGCGCGCGGTGCCGGCCCCATGCTCACCACCGCACGCTCAAGACCCCGGCCGCCGCGCCCAGCAGCCATAAGCCAAACCACCACCAGAGGAGGTGGCCATAATTCGCCATATGGCTCTGGTAGAGATCGAACAGATCGCTGGCGCCGCTGGCCTGGTGCATCCGCGGCCTGGCGATCACGATCGCAATGACGGCCGATGCCAGCAGGAGCACGATCGCAGCCAGCAGGCCCGACCCAAACGTTGCACCGGCGGCCGCCTTGGCGAGCGCTACGACAAAGCCCAAGCTCGCTGACGACACCGAGAAGAAGAAGCGCCCGAGCTCATAGACTTGCTTCGGCCCCTCCTTGATCGAGGCCGAGCTGGCTGCGCTACCTTGACGATCTTGCAGTAGGTCAATATGATCCTTTTGACCTTTCGAGGAAGGTGGTGCAAGGTGCCCAAAAGCGCGTCCGTGGCGGAGGTCAAAGCCCACTTCTCCGACTGGGTTCGGGCGGCGGAGGCGGGAGAGGCGGTAGTCATCACCCGGCACGGCAAGCCAGTCGTGGCCATGGTGCCGGCGACCGAGCTGGAGCAGCTGCGCAGGCTACGGGCTGCCGGTCCCGAGAAGGGGCTGGCCAGCCTCGCGGGCGGTTGGGAGGGCTCCGAGGAGCTGGTAGAGCGGATCATGGAAGTGCGGCGGTCCAGGCCACGGAGAACGCCGAGGCTCCGCTGAAACCGCGAGCGCTGAAGCAGGTGGCTGGCGGCGATTGGCTGCGATGGGATTCCTTCTCGACACGGACGCGATCTCGGAGCTATTGAAGAAGCGGCCCGCGCCTCGCTATCTGCGGTGGATCGCGGAGCTGCCGCGCGTCGAGCAGTTCACCAGCGCCATCGTGATCGGGGAAATGTTTCGCGGTGCGTTCAGGTCGGCGGAGCCCCTGCGACATCTGGAGAACATCGAGCTGCGGATTCTTCCGGCGGTGACCATCCTGCCGTATGACGTTGCCGTGGCTCGTGTCTACGGGCAGATTCACGCGAGCCTGTCGCGAGTGGGCAGATCCATCGCGGACGCCGACCTGCAGATCGCGGCTACAGCCCTTCATCACGGCCTCGAGGTGGTGACTGGCAACCTGCGACATTTCGAGCGGATTCCGGGGGTCCGCGTGCACCGGATTCTCGCGGACGCGCGGATCGGGTTGGCTTAATTAAGGTGCCGGGCTGACGGTGGCCTGGCCAACCTTGGCCAAGCCCAGTGCCAGAGAACACGCGACTCCAAACCCCAGCCAGTTCGGCCTTATTGGTGCTCTCCTGGTCCTGGTTGCCGGCTAGCCTGCGCAAGTAAGCGTACACTCGCACCCCTGCACCTCGGGGCGCTCGAAAATCGCTAGCAGGATCTCAACGACCTTCTCGACCGCGTTGGGGCAGGCCCCTCCCTCGTCGAGCACGAAGTCATTCTCCCTTCCAGCTTTGCCATACCAGTACACACGCTGTTGTCCCTGCCCGTTATTGAAGAAGGCTGCGCCTCCCGTACAAGCTCCCTGGATACCGAGCCTGGCGGCATTGATTCGATCCTTCAACTGGCTGAGCTCGGTGGGGGTCAGGGTGCCATGAAAGAAGGATACGCCAGTCGGTGGGTCCCCTGGTGCCGCGTTGAGCGGGCGGTAGAAGACGGTCCCCTGCGTGCTGCCATCCCTGGAAACCTCGAGTACATAGTCACCCATACCAGGTGTGTCATTGGCGATGCTGCAGAAGAAGTGTTCCGTGCCGTGGATGCTGATGAGCACAGGCGCGGGCGCTGTCGCAGGCCTGGCACTGCCGCTCTCTTGGGCAATTGGTGCGGTTGCCGCGACCGCTGGCGTGGCAGCGAAACGCGCCGGCGCTCCTTCGGCCTTGGCGGGGCTGCCCTGCGTAACACAGGCGGCGGCGATTGCGAGTTGAGCTAGGAAGACGCGTAGGGGCAGCGACCGCTGATTCATGGCTCGGCTCATGACACATTCCTCCTGGGGGTTCGCTTCTGCACTCAAGTATACGGGCGCCGCCGCAGCCCGCGTCCAAGGATCGCGACCAAAGCGGTAACCTTCTGGCCCAGCCTGCGGCGATGAAGCTTCGTCGAGCAGCGGCGAGACACCGCCGGCTCTCGCCGGCGCCGGTTGGCTGCCATTCCGAGGAGGTATGATCGTCATTGCCGGCGCCCGTCGGACGCGCTCGATGCATATCGCGCCGAATCGCGCCGCGGCCCTGGCGCCCTGAGGAACTTCATCCCGGCACCGGGGGAGGGGAGAGAGCACGCATGGCCATCTGGAAGACCAAGTTCGTCGACTTCGAGCAAAAGATCGTGGGCACCGCCAGCTTGACGCTGGAGGACCTGGGCAACGGGCATGCGACTGGCGCCCTGATCCACCTGACCGGCCCGGTGCCGGTGCGGGAGATGGAGCTGAGCGGCGTCGTCCGCGGCAACGAGTTCATCGTCGGCGGCAGCGTCGAGGCGTTGGGGATGAACCTCTACCTGACCTTCTCGCCTTATGTCTTCAGTTTCACCGGCTCCGCGCGGATCGCCGTGCACCAGCCCTCCGGCGTGCTGAATCTCTTCGTGATCACCAGTCCGTCGGAGTGAGCGCCGGCCGCCGCGGGGAGGTCGTCATGGAGCTCGCGATCTACCAGGTCGATGCCTTCACGGACCGGCCTTTCGCCGGCAACCCGGCGGGGGTCTGCCCGTTGCCGCTGCCTGGCTTCCCCGAGGCTGGCTGGATGCAGGCCGTGGCGGCGGAAATGAATCTGGCGGAGACCGCCTTCCTGGTGCGCCGCGGCGACAGCTCCGACTTCGACCTGCGTTGGTTCACGCCGGTGGTCGAGGTCGAGCTGTGCGGCCATGCGACCCTGGCCGCGGCGCACGTGCTGTGGGAGACCGGCGCCGTGGCGGCGGCGATGCCGATTTGCTTCCATACTCTCTCCGGAGCGCTGGGCGCCGCGCGGCGCGGCGACTGGATCGAGCTCGACTTCCCGGCCGAGCCGGCGAGCGCCCTGGCGGAGCTGCCGCCGCGGCTGTCCGAGATCCTGGGGGCCTCGCCGGTCTGGGTCGGGGCCAACCGCTTCGACCTGGTGCTCGAGCTCGCGGACGAAGCCGCGGTACGCGCGCTCGCTCCGGATCTCAAGCGCCTCGCCGCCTGGCCCTACCGCGGCGTCCTCGTCACCGCCCGCGCCGCGGCGCCAGGTTACGACATGGTCTGCCGTTTCTTCGCTCCCGCCACGGGCATCGACGAGGACCCGGTCACCGGCTCCGCCCACTGTTGCCTCGGACCGTACTGGAGCGAGCGCCTGGGCAAGAACCCGCTCCTCGGTTACCAGGCCTCGGCCCGCGGCGGCGAGGTAAGGGTGGAGCTGGCCGGCGACCGCGTCCGTCTCGGTGGCCAGGCCGTCACGGTGCTCCGCGGCGAGCTTGGCGTGGCGGCCGCCATGGGTGCCGGCGCCATGCCCCTGACGACGGGTGCGGCACCTCGATCGCAAGATCGATAATTCGTATATCATCTCTATCGCGTTTCGTCACTTCGGCCGGAGCCGCCCGCGGCGCGGCTGCCGAGCCGGACCTTTGCTCGCCGGGGCGTTCGGATTCCGGGCGCCTGGCGTCCGCCGCGCAAATCGAGAGGAGCGTCCCATGTTCCGAGCTTCGCGACTGATTCCGAACCCATCCGTGCGCGTCGCGGTTCTGGTTCTACTTTGTCTCTCGCTGGGCGCGATTCCGGCGGCGGCCACAGCCAACGACCCGCATCCGATCGAGATCGGCGCCGCGCGCGAGCTGCCGCTGGGTACCGTGGTGACGGTCGAGGGATCGGTCACGGTCCCCTCGGGAGCGTTCTCGTCCAGCAGCTTCGACGAGGGGTTCGCCATCCAGGACCATTCAGGCGGCATCTACGTCAGCGTCGCGACGAACCTCGGGCTTACCATCCGGCAGCGCGTGCTGGTCACCGGCCAGCTCGTGGACAGCTTCGGCCTGTTGACCCTGGTGCCCGCGAGCGACAGCGATGTCGAGGTCCGAGGTCACGGGCAGAGTGTGAGACCGCTCTGGGTGCGCACTGGCAGCGTCGGCACCGCCAACCAGGGGCGGCTCGTCCGGGTGGTGGGTGTGATCACGCAGCCCGTCGTGCCCGACCCGCCGTTCGGCAACAAGGTGTTCGTCGACGACGGCTCGGGCCCGATCCGGATCTTCGTCAACACTTCGACCGGGATCGACGTGAGCGGCCTCGCGCAGGGTCATCTGCTGTCGGTCATCGGCTTCAGCAGCGAGTTCAACGATCCCGAGATCGACCCGCGCTTCCAGGGCGACCTCCGGCAGCCGGACAGCCGGTAGCGGGAGCGGCGGGCCAAGGCGGCCCGGCGGCCCGACCTTGCACGTTGCTGCATGAGGGTGCGGCCCGCGGCAGGATGCTGTGCCGGTCTCGGCCCTCCCACGTCCTTCGCGTCTCCCCGCGACTCCTGCGGATGACATCTGTCAGGCCGAAATGGTGAGGTTCGGCACTGATTCCCCTGTGTCCGCGCTGCGAGACTGCCTTCAGCACCGCCGGGTGAGCCCGGAGGAGGAGGGGCAGATGAGCGCGAAAGATAGCGGCGGCGCCGCGAGAGGTGGACGCCGGGAGGGCGGGAGCGGCAGGAGCGGCAGGAGCGGCGGGCGCGGCGTCGTCGCGGAGCTCGACTGGGCGAGCAAGAGCTTCGGCAAGGTAAAGGCGGTCTCGGAGCTCGACTTCGAGATGCGGGCTGGCGAGGTGGTGGCGCTGCTGGGACCCAACGGGGCGGGCAAGACCACCACCGTCCGGCTGTTGATGGGGCTGATCCGGCCAAGCGCCGGGTCGGCGCGGCTGTTCGGGATGGATCCCGCCCGGACCGAGGCGCGGATGCGGGTGGGGGCGATGCTGCAGGTGTCGAAGGTCCCCGAGACGCTCAAGGTGCGCGAGCACATCGAGCTGTTCTCGAGCTACTACCCGCACCCGCTGCCGATGGCGGAGGTGGTCGAGGCGGCTGGCCTGGGCGGCCTCGAGGGGCGGTTGTTCGGCAAGCTGTCCGGCGGCCAGCGCCAGAGGGTGCTGTTCGCCCTGGCGCTGTGCGGCGATCCCGACCTGCTCTTTCTCGACGAGCCCAGCGCCGGCCTCGACGTCGAGAGCCGGCGTTCGCTCTGGGAGCGGATCGGGGCGCGCAAGCGCGCCGGCGGCACGGTGTTGCTGACCACCCACAACCTCGAGGAGGCCGACTTCCTGGCCGACCGTATCGTCCTGCTCGACCGCGGCCACGTGCTGGCCGAGGGGAGCCCCGACCAGATCAAGGCGCGGGTGGCCGGACGCACGGTGCGCTGCCGCACCTCGCTGGCTGCCGCCGAGCTCGAGCGGCTGCCCGGGGTGCGCGCGGTGCGCCGCGACGGCGACCTGGTCGAGCTGTTCGCCGCCGAGCCGGAGCGGCTGGTGGCGGCGCTGCTTGCCGCCGACCCGGCGCTCTTCGGCCTGGAGGTGCGAGGCGCCGGCCTCGAAGAGGCATTCCTGGCGTTGACCTGCGGGCTGGCGCCCGCCGGCCATCGGCAAGCCGTCGACGCCAATGACCAGCAGGCCATCGACGCCCTGGACAAGGAGGTCGCATGAACACGCTGGCGACGAAAGCTGACCCATCCCCGACGAAGGCGGCTACAACGGCTACGACGGCGACGACGGCGGCGACGACGGCGGCGACGGCGACACCGCCGCGGCGCCGGAGCCTGGCCCGGATCTACTGGCTGGAGGCGAAAGCGGAGGCGCTCAAAGCGATGCGGCTCCCCGCGTTCGTGCTGCCCTTGTTCGCTTTTCCGGTCATGTTCTATCTGCTGTTCGGCATCGCGATGCAATACGGCGCCTTCGGCGGCGTCAGCATGGCGGAGTACATGCTCGCGACCTATGGCGCTTTCGGGGTGATGAACGCGGCGCTCTTCGGCTTCGGCGCCGGCGTGGCGGGCGAGCGGGGTCAGGGGTGGCTGCTGCTCAAGCGCGCCACCCCCATGCCGCCGCTGGCGCTGTTCGTGGGTAAGCTGGCGATGAGCCTGCTGTTCAGCGCCGGCGTGATCGCCCTCCTCTTCGCCCTCGGCCTCGGCCCGGGTCACGTCCGGGCGCCGGCCGCGACGCTGGCGGAGCTGGCGGCGGTGCTGGTGGCCGGGGCGCTGCCGTTCGCGGCGATGGGCCTGGCGATCGGTTATTGGGCCGGCCCGAACTCGGCGCCGGTGTTGTGCAACCTGCTGTCGCTGCCGATCGCCTTCGCTTCGGGGCTGTGGATCCCATACCCGCTGCTGCCCGCTTTCTTGCGCCAGATCGCGCACGGTCTGCCGGCCTACCACTACGCGCAGCTGGCGCTCGGCGTGATCGGGGCGGGGAACCACGAGCCGGCCGTATGGAGCCTGCTCTACCTGGTGGGATTCACCGCCGTCATGCTGCTGCTGGCGCGCCTCGGCTACCTGCGCGACGAGGGGCGTACGTACGGATAGCGGGGCCACGGCACCAGGCGCTGTAGGCTAGAGACTGCTGTCGAGGATACTGGGCTGGCAGCGGGCCGGGAGACCGCCCGCGCAGCCCGAGAACGCACCGAGCCATGCGACTGCTTCCCCGCAATCCCCACCTGGCCTGGACGCCTTACGCCTGGCTCATCTATCTCCCCATCGTCCTCCTCGATCCGCTGAGCCGCCACGCCTCGGGGCTCGAATGGGGCTTGACGCTGGGCGCGATGGCCTTGTTCCTGGCGCTCTACTTCGTCGGCCACTGGGTGGAGGGCGGGCGGCTGCTGCTGGTGACGGCGGCGATCTGCGCGCTGGGATTGGGTTTCGCTCCCTGGAACCCCAACGCCTCGGTGTTCGTGATCTATGCCAGCGCCTTCGCCGGCCAGATGACGCCGCCGCGGCGCGCCATGGGCATCATCGGCGGGATGATCGCGCTGGCAGGGATCGAGGCCTGGGCGCTGTCGCTGGCGCCGAGCTTCTGGATCACGGCGGCGGTCTTCTCGCTGATCGCGGGCGGCGTCAACCTCCACTTCAGCGAGGTCGGGAGGACCGCCGCGCGGCTGCGCGAGTCGCAGGCGCAGGTGCAGCAACTCGTGCGTATCGCCGAGCGCGAGCGCATCGCCCGCGACTTGCACGACCTGCTCGGGCACACGCTGTCGGTGATCGCGCTCAAGGCCGAGCTCGCCGGCAAGCTCCTGGCGGTCTCGCCGGAGCGCGCGGCGGCCGAGATCCGGGACGTCGAGCGGGTGAGCAGGGACGCGCTGCGCGAGGTGCGGAGCGCCGTCGCCGGCTACCGCTCGGAAGGACTGCCCGCGGAGCTGGCGCGCGCCCGGCTGGCCCTCGAGGCGGCGGGGGTGCGGCCGGAGTACTTCACGCTGCCGGTGACGCTAGCTGCCGACGCCGAGGCGGCGCTGGCGCTGGCGGTGCGCGAGGCGGTGACCAACGTCATCCGTCATGCCGGCGCCGCCACCTGCCGCATCACGCTCGAGCGGCGTGGCGATGCCGTGGTGCTCGAAGTCGCCGATGACGGCCGCGGCGGTGCGCGTCAGGAGGGCGGGACCGGCACCGGTTTGCGCGCCATGCGCGAGCGGCTGACGGGGCTCGGCGGCCACGTGGAAATCATCGAGATCCAGCCCGAGATCCAATCGGGACCGGCGCCTAGGGAGGGCGGGCGCGGCACCCGCCTGCTCGTGACCGTGCCAGTCCGCGCCGAGACCCGGTCCGCCGCCACCGCCAGCGGAGGGATGGCGGCTGCGCCTGGGGTGCCGGGTGTCCCGCCTGGGGAGCCAGGCGTCCCGCCCGGGGACCCAGCCGTCGTGCCCGCGGAAGCCCGCGCCGCAAGTGGGCCGGGCACGGTCGCCGGTGGCTGCGCCGCCCTGCCAGCCGGCGGCGCGGGCTCCTGGCGCCAATTCCGATGATCCGCGTGCTGCTGGCGGAGGACCAGTCGATGGTGCTCGGCGCGCTGGCGGCGCTGCTCGAGCTCGAGCCTGACATCGAGGTGGTGGCGCGCGCTCGCGACGGCGGCGAGGCGCTGCGGCTGGTGGAGGAGACCTCCCCCGACGTGGTGCTGACCGACATCGAGATGCCGGGCATGGGCGGCCTTGACCTCGCGGTCGAGCTGCGGCGCCGCAACCACCCGGCGCGGGTAGTGATCGTCACCACGTTCGCGCGCAGCGGCTTCCTGCAGCGGGCGCTGGCGGCGGGCGCCGCCGGCTACCTGCTCAAGGACTCGCCCGCCGAGCGCTTGGCGGATGCCGTGCGCCGGGTGCATGCCGGATTGCGGGCGATCGACCCGGAGCTGGCGATGACCGCCTGGGACGAGCTCGATCCGCTCACGGAGCGCGAGCGGCAGGTGCTGCGGCTTGCCGCCGAGGGCCTGTCGACCGCCGGCGTGGCGGCCGAGCTGCATCTGTCCGAAGGGACGGTGCGCAACTATCTCTCCGAAGCCATCGGCAAGCTCGGCGCCGCGAACCGCGTCGACGCGGCGCGCATCGCGCGCAGCAAAGGCTGGCTGTGACGGCCGGCGCAGCCGTCACACCCGCCGCCTTCCTGTGTCGCTGGCGGGCCGACCGCGGCGATGCGGGCGGCCGGCTGGACCATGCGATGATGCGCCATTTCGCGGGCCTGCCGGGGCTGTCGCGCAGCCGGTTGCAGCAATGGATCGCCGCCGGACGGGTGCGGATCAACGGCGCCGTGATCAGGCGGCCGGCCGGACGCCTGGCCGCCGGCGACGAGCTGGAGGTGGAGCTGCCGGCGCCGCCGCCATCGCGCCGCCGCACGCTGCCGCTCGCGGCGCAGCGCCTGCCGCTGGCGATTCTCTATGAGGACGAGCACCTGCTGGCGCTCGACAAGCCGGCCGGCCTGGTGGTCCATCCGACCGGCCGCTATCGCGACGGGACGCTGGTCAACGCGCTCGCCTGGCATCTGCGGGAGGGCGTCGCGGCGGCGGCGGGCGCCACCGCTGGGGGCCTCACCGCCGCCGCGTTAGGGGAATCTGCCGCCGCGGTGAGCGCCACGACCGCAGCGGCTGCCGCCGCCTCGGGGTCCGCAGCCGCCGCGGGTTCCGTAGCCACCGAGCCTACCGAGGGGGAGCGACCTGCAGGCGAGCCGCCGGAGGTGCGGCCCGGGCTGGTGCACCGCCTCGACCGCGACACTTCCGGCGTGCTGCTGGTCGCCAAGAGCCGCGCCGCGCATGCCGGCCTGGCGCGAGCGACCAAGGCGCGCGCGCTGCAGAAGGACTACCTGGCGGTGGTCTACGGCAGGGCGCCGCTGCCCAAAGGACGCATCGAGCTCAAGCTGCTGCGCGATCCGCACGACCGCCGGCGGGTGGCGGCCTCGCGCACCGAAGGGGTGAGCGCCGCCACTCTCTATGAGCTGCTGGCAGAAAGCGGTCCCGGCCGAGGGACCGCCGCCGCCGAGGTTGCGGCGGCTGGCGCGGGCGGGCACGCCGTGTGGCTGTCGCTGCTGCGCTGCCGCCTGGTCACCGGCCGCACCCATCAGATCCGCGTGCATCTCGCGGCCCTCGGCCTGCCGATCGTCGGCGACCCGCTCTATGGCGAGCCGCGCCATCGCGGCATCGCCGATCCGGCGCTCGCCGCGCTCTGCCGCGATTTCCCGCGCCAGGCGCTGCACGCCTGGCGTCTCACCTTGCGTCATCCGGTGACCGGGCAGGACCTCGCGCTGGTGGCACCATTGCCGGTCGACCTCGGCTGGTTGCTGCGCGCGGCGGGATTGCCCGCGGCGGACGAGGCGCTCACCGCGCTCGCTCCATCCGGTCCATCCGCGGGCGGGCCTCGACGATGAGGCGAGGCGAGCTCAGGCGCTGAAAGGGACGCCGGTCGTAACCGCCCCACAGCGAGACCACTTCGAGGCCGGCGGCGTGGCACCGGCGCCCGACCTCGGCCAGCGACCACAGGCGCGAACGGAAGCGGGCAGCGGTCGGCGGCTCGCCGGCGCGGTGGTACTCGATGCGGCTCTGGCAGATGCGGCCGGCGCCGCAGCGCACCTCCTCGCGCACGCGCAGCTGGCTGGCGCCGCCGCCGCGGAAGCGCTCGGTCACCAGTCCTTCCGGCCGGCTCGCCAGCTCGCGCCGGTGCGGCGAGAACCAGGCAGCATCGAGAATCAGGCGCCCTCGCGGCGCCAAATGGGCGGCCGCGGCGCACAGGGCGCAGTCACGCTCGCCGTCGAGCAGCAGGTGGGCGAAGGGATCGTCCACCGCCACGACCAGGTCGAACCGTGTGGCGAGGCACAGCCGACGCATGTCGGCGACGAACAGCTGGACGTTGCCCACGCTCGCCAGGCGCTCCCTGGCGATGGCGGCCATCTCCGGCGACAGATCGAAGGCAAAGACTCGGGCAGCGGCACCGGCGAGGAAGACGGTCGCCCGCCCAGTGCCGGCCCCCACCTCGAGCACCCGGCAGCCGGCCGGCTCGCTCGCCGCCCACTGCCAGAAGCCGGCGTCGCCGCGGTCGGCGAGCTCGAGGTCGAGAAAGCGCGCGATGCGCCGGTAGTAGCCGCGGACCTCGCTCACGCCGTCCGTCTCGGGCTCGCGCTCGGTCTCCTGTCCGGCCCCGCTCCCCGGCTCGCGCTCGCTCTCGGGTCCAGCGCCGCTCTCCAGCTCCTTGTACATTGGCAGAAGCATACGCCCGGGCATTGCCAGCGGCCGGCCGCCTGACAGCTGGCCGCCAGTTGCCGCTTGCCGGTTGTCGGCGGCCAGCGAGCGGCTCCACCGGCCAGCCGCCGGCGAGTTGGTACAATCCGGCCGCCAGAGGAGCATTCAGTGCAAGAGTGGCCGGACCTGCCGGGCATCGCAGACGTGCTGGACGCCCGCCGGGCTCTGTCCGGGGTGGCGGTGCGCACGCCGGTGCTGCGCTCGGACAGGCTCGACGGGCTCGTCTCGGGACAGCTGTTCTTCAAGGCCGAGTGCCTGCAGCGCACCGGCTCCTTCAAGCTGCGCGGCGCCTACAACCGGGTGCGCTCGCTCACGCCCGGCGAGCGGCAGCGGGGCTTGATCACGGTCAGCGCCGGCAACGCCGCGCTGGGGACCGCCTATGCGGCGCGGCTGGTGGGCGCTCGCCTGGTGGTGGTGATGCCCGAGACCGCGGTGCCCGAGAAGCTGGCGGCGGTGGCGGCGCTGGGCGCGGAGATCGAGAGCCGCGGCGTCACCAACGCGGACCAGGCCTTCGCGCGCCTTGCCGAGCTGCGGCGCGAGCACGGCTACACGCTGGTCCACCCTTTCGACGATCCGTTCGTTGTGGCCGGGGCCGCCACCGCCACCTGGGAGCTGCTGGAAGAGGTGCCCGATCTCGAGTTGCTGGCGGTGCCCACCTCGGGCGGGGGACTGTTCTGCGGCGCGCTGCTCGCCGCCGGCGCCCTGGCACCGCGCGCGCGCGTCGTCGGCGTGCAGCCGGCCGGCGCCGCTGGCATCGTGCGCTCGCTGGCGGCGGGGACGCCCACCGCGCCGGAGCGGATCGAGACCGTCGCCGACGGCCTCACCGCGCCGCGCCCCGGCGCGCTCAACTTCGAGATCATTCGCAGGCACGGCGCCTTAGTGCTGACGGTCACCGACGGCGAGATCCTCGACGCCATGGGCCGGATCATCCGCGAGCTGCGTGTGATCGTCGAGCCCGCCGGCGCGGCGGGCCTCGCCGCGGTGCTCGCGGATCGCCGTTTCCACGGCCGGCGCGTGGGCGTCTTGCTCTCCGGCGGCAACGCCAGTCCCGAGCGCATCCGGCAGGTGCTCGCCGCCGCTTGAGCGCGGTGGGCTCGACCCGAGCGCCCCGCGGGCCGCACGGCGAAGCGCTCAGTGCGCCGGCGCCGCGGCCCTGCTCCTCCGCGGCCCCGGAGAACTTGAGAAACGATGGCGGGTCAGAGCAATCCCCGCACCCACTTCCGCACCGCATCAGACCCGTGCCCCGGAGGGAAGCCTCCGGGGCGACGCGGCTGTGAGAAGATCCCGGCCGCTGGCCGCCGGCGGGCAACGCTCGTCGCCTGGCGCCGCACCGGTGCTCGTCGCCATGCCCAAACCGCCGCCTTTTCCGGTGAGCCTCGAGTTGGACGGCTGGACGCTGCTCTGGGCGCGCCTGGAGCTGGCGCCCGCGGCCGGTGCTCAGGAATCGGCCCCGGCGGGACTCGACGAGCTGCGCCGGCGGGTCGCGGCGCGGGCCCGGTCGCGTTTCGAGCTGGCGCGGCTGCCCGAAGATGCGACGGTGGCGGCCGTGCGCGCCCTGTTCCGCGCCGCTGGCTGCGACCCGACCCGCTACCGCCCCTCGTCGGAGGCGCTGCTGCGACGGGTGCTGAAGGGGGAGGAGCTGCCGGCGATCCAGCCGCTGGTGGACCTCAACAACTGCCTGTCGATCGACCTCGCGGTGCCGTGCAGCGCGGCTGCCGAGGGCAGCTTCGCGCCGCCCGTCAGCTTGCGCGCCGGCAAGCCTGGCGAAGCGTTCGCATCGCTGCGCGGACCGTTCCACCTCGAAGGCAAGCCGCTGCTCGCCGACGCCGGCGGGCCGTTCAGCACGCCGATCACGGACAGCCAGCGGATCAAGGTCCAGCCGGAAACGCGGCGCGCCTGGCTCGTCGCCTACCTGCCGGCCGCGGTGCTGGCGCCCGAGGCGGCGCTCGCGAGCCTGGCGGAGCTGCTGCGCGACTCGCCTCTCGCGCGCCTGGAGATGGCCGCGGCTTCCCCGGGCGCCGCCGCCGCTTGAGGCAGCAAGGAGATCATCGCCATGTGGAACATCGCCGTGCCCTGGTGGGAGCTGATCGTCCGCGCGGTCGTGGTCTATGCGTTCCTGCTGGTGCTGCTGCGGCTCACCGGCAAACGCCAGATCGGGCAGCTGTCGCCTTTCGATCTCGTGTTGCTCCTGGTGCTGTCGAATGCGGTGCAGAACTCGATGAACGCCGGCGACAACTCCCTCGTGGGAGGGCTGATCTCGGCCGCCGCCCTGGTGGGTCTCAACTACCTGGTCGGCCTGGCCACCTTCCGCAGCAAGCGGCTGGAGGCCATCGTCGAGGGACGCCCGCAGGTGCTGATCCACAACGGCAAGCTGTTCGAGGACGTCATGGCCCGCGCGATGCTGACCCGTCACGAGCTGCAGGCGGCGCTGCGCCAGGCAGGCTGCACCTGCGTCGAGGAGGTCCGCTTGGCCATTCTCGAGAACAACGGGTCGATCAGCGTGGTGGCGGGAAGAGGCGGAGAGGCGGCGCCGGCGACCCCGAGGGAGTAGCGGCGAGGCCCCGCCGGGCCGCGGAGCAAGCGCTCCTTAGCCGGACGCCGCCGGCGGCTTGGCGCCGCCGCCTGCCGGGGCCGGGCTGACCAGGCTCCCGAAGACGCGGTCGAAGAGCAGGCCGGCGAGGAGGCCGAGAAGGAAGACGCCGGTCAGGCTGCCGAGCGGCACTTTGGCCAGGGCGGCGGCGAAGCCTTGTGGCAGGGCGCCGGTGAGCAGCGACAGCAAGCGGAAGGCGGAGAGCAGGACGACCAGCAGCGCGGCGAGGCTCCCCAGCAGCAGCACGCGCAGCAGGCGGCGAGGAGCCGCCTCGGCGCTCTGCCCCCGATAGAGCACGCGCGTCAGGCTGCCCAGCACGCCGCCGAGCAGCGTGGTCAGCAGCAGCAGCCAGTCGAACGCGACGACGATCGAGAGCGGGGGAGAGTCGCCGAGGCTGGCGGCCGAGGCGATGAGGGTGTAGGCGCCCATGCGCGGCAGCTCGAGCGGCACGCGGGTCTCGATCTCGCCGGTAGGGATCACGGCCGGCGACAGCTGCGGCGAGCCGATCGGTCCGTTCAGCTGCAAGTTGACCTGGATCGGGCGGTCGGCGACGGCCGGCACGCCGGCGGCGTCGAGCAGCCGCACGTAGACGTCCGAGGAGACCACGCCGAAGCCCCGGATCACTTGCTGCCCGCTCGAAAACGACAGTTGGGTCGCCGGCGCCGCCAGGAAGCTGACGTCGACGAGGTTCGACTGGCCGCCGGGATAGAGGGCTCGCAGCGACGCTTTCGCGGCTGCCTCGGCGGTGACCACGGCGGGCTGCTTGCTCATGAAGTCGCCGGGCAGGATGTTCAGGCGGACCGGAGCGATGTGCAGATCGCCCTGATCGGCAACCAGCGCGATCTCGAGCTCGCGCGGCGACGCGGAGGGGTTGCCCTTCTCGTACCAGTAGGCGTCGATGGAGACGCTCTCCCAACCGTGCGTTCCGCGATAGCGCTGCAGATGCTCGGGGATCAGCCGCACCTCGCCGGCCGCGTTGCCGGCGGCGCCGGCGCCGGCGCCGGCTGCTCCGGGGATTCCCTGTGCCACGGCCCGCGCGGTGACAGCTGCCGCCGTGGCGGCGCGGGTCCTGGACGGTGAGGCGGCGGCCTCCGGCCGCGCCGCGTTCGGCGGCGGCGCCGGCGCGATTGCCACGGTGCGGAGCCGCTCCTCCTCATGGTGAGCGCCCGGCGCGGCGGCCGCCGCCGCGGGAGCCGGCGCGGCCGCGGACAGGGGCGCCATGGCAGCAAACGGCGGTGGAGGGCGCGGTGGCGAGAGGGTCGTGGCGGGCGCCCCGCCTGGCGCCGGCGCCGCCGCCGGCGGCACCGTCGCATGCCGCGATGCCGGCGTCATCACCACCCGCCGCGCCGGCGCCTCGGCCGCGGGCTCGCGGCCTGCGGTGGTCGCCGCCGCGCCTGGCGCGTTGACCGCCGGCTCGCCCTGTCCTGCTGGGGCCTTCGCCGCCGTCGCGCCGGCGGCCACGGTCCGCCCCGCCGGTGCCAGCTTGATGGCCTGGTGACGCTCCAGCACCGCCGGCGCCACGCAGACCACGACCGTCGACGCCGAGTAGAGGCCGTGGGCGCGGGCCTCGACTTGCCACAGGCCTGGCTTGGCGGAGCTGAGCGGCACGGCGACCCGGGAGGAGCCGGCGGGCAGCTCCACCCGCGTCGTCGCGATCAGGCCGGCGGCTCCGAACAGCGACACCGCGATGGCATGCTGCGCCGCCAGCGGCTGGCCGTGCTCGCCAAGCGTCTCGATCTCCAGCGTTGCCTGCTGGCCCGGCACCAGCGGTCCGACCGGCCGCACCAGGTGCAGCCGCGACGGTGGGCGCTCGCCGATGGCGGCGCCGCCAGCGCCGGCAGCAGCGGCGGCCGGCCCCCGGAAGGCGAGAAGCGCCAGCAGCAGCCCGGTGGACCATCGGCGCCACCGTCGAGCGGCATGCGCAGTTACCGTGCGGGACACTTGTCCTCCCTCTGGACCTCTTCGCCCGGCGGCGTCGACCTCCGTCGGGCGTCGCTTGGTTGCTTGCTTTTGATTATAGGGGAAGAGGACAGTCCAGGCGGTAGAATCAGCCGTGCCCTACGTCTACCTGCTGCGCTGCCGCGACGGCTCGCTCTACGCGGGCGCCGCCAAGGACCTGGCGCGGCGCCTCGCCGAGCATCGCGCCGGGCAGGCCTCCCGATACACCCGCTCGCGCCTGCCGGTCGAGCTCGCCTGGTGGCGGCAGGTCGAGAGCTGGGGGGAAGCGCTGCGCGAGGAAGCTCTCCTCAAGCGCTTGCGTCACGCCGGCAGGGAGGAGCTGTTGCGGAAGAGCCCCGCCGTGGGCAGCGTCGCTCCTCCCGGCTGACTGGGTTTAGATGCGGTCTCCCTGGTTCGCCACGGCCAGAACCCGCGCGACGACACAGGGAGAAAGTTGGCGCTGGCGCTGCGGAAGAGCTCCTTCTCGCTCCCTATGGGAAGCGCCAGAGCGTCCAGGCGGCGAAAACGGTCAGCAGCGTCGCGCCGCCGTAGCAGACGATGGCGATCAGGCCATAGAGGTGGGAGAGCTGCAGGCCGTCGTAGAGCGTGTAGCGGAAGCGGTGTGCCCAATGGAAGAGTCCGAGGGCGATCACGAAGAACAAGACGAGCCGCACCAGCAGCGGGGCAAGGCGCGCGACCAACTCGGCGTCGGTGGGGGCCTGCACCCACCCGAGCGGTCTGGCGACCCACAGGTAGAGCGCGGTCGCCGGCAAGACGAGTGCCGCGAGCATCCCACCGCTCGAGAAAAGCGCCCAGAAGAAAGGCTCGCGCGATCGCCGCATCAGGAGCCTCCACGCAGGAACCAGACCACCGCGCCGCTGGCAACCAGCCAGAGGAGGTAGTGTCCCGAGACGACGATCCAGTCCGGCAGCCGCCGGCCGCCGAGCCGCAGCACCAGGGCCTTTGGAGCCAGGTTCAGCCAGGTGACCGAGTGGAAGAGGAGGGCGGCACAGACGAGAAGATGGAAAGCGAGGACGGGCGGAGCGGCAAGCAAGCGCAGGAAGCGGGCATGCGCCGCTTCCCCGCGCGCCAGAGCGCAGATCTCGGCGAGCAGGAGGACCACGGCGTAGCCTACCGCGAGACTGGTGAGCTCACGGGTGATGAACTTGGTATAGGCGGGCTTGCCGAGCCACCAGAAGATCGGCATCCGTTTGCGGTGCCACTTGGGGTGGTAGGGCTGGTAGGCCGGGTTCATCGCGTCCCCCAGGGCATCAGGACGGATCGCCACCACGCCGCCGTGGCCCCGACCTTGTAGCGTTGGATTGCCGCGGCAGGATCCACCCCCTTCGGGCAGACCGCCGAGCATTCGCCGACGAAGGTGCAAGCCCAGATCCCGTCGTGCCGCGAGAGGATGTCGAGCCGCTCGGCCGCTCCATCGTCGCGCGAGTCGAGGTTGTAACGCTGCGCCAGGGCGATCGCCGCGGGACCGACGAATTCAGGCTCCAGCGCATAGATCGGGCAGGCGGAGTAGCAGAGCATGCAGTTGATACACATGCTGTAGGGCTTGTACTCCGCCAGCTCGTCGGGGGTCTGCAGATACTCGCCGTCAGCCAACGGCTTCTCGTCACCGCGCAGGAGCCAGGGCTTGACGCTCTTGAGCTTGTCGATAAAGTCGCGCAGGTCGACCACGAGATCGCGGATGACCGGGAAGCCGCTGAGCGGCTCGACCCTGATCGGCCCTGGCCCGAGTCCCGCGAGGTAGGTCGCGCAGGTCAGGGTGGGTTTGCCGTTCACCATCATGCCGCAGCTTCCACACACTCCCATGCGGCATGCCCAGCGATAGGAGAGACTCCCGTCCAGCGAGTCCTTGATGTGGTTGAGCCCGTCGAGCACCATCCAGTCGCGCCGCAGCGGGACCTCGTAGCTCTGCCACACGGGCTCGGCCGCTTCCTCAGGCCGATAGCGCAGGACTTCGAGGCTGATCGTCGCGGTCGTTTCCGGCACGAGCTTCACCTCCCGTAGACCCGCTCGCCCGGGGGCCAGCGGGTGATGGTAACCGGCAAGTACGCGATGCGCGGCGCTCCTTCGTCCTGGCGGTAGGCGAGCGAGTGGGCGAGGAAGCGCTCGTCGTCGCGCCGCGGATGGTCGGTGCGCTGGTGGGCGCCGCGCGACTCGCGCCGCTCGAGACCCGATTGGATCATCGCTTCGGCGACGTCGAGCAAGTTCGAGAGCTCGAGGAAAGCGACCAGCTCGGTGTTGAAGGTGAGACTCCGATCATCGAGCCAGACCCTTTGGCAGCGCACCCGCAGCTCGCCGATCTTGGCCGCGGTCGAGCGCAACCCCGGCTCGTCGCGGTAGATCCCCGCCCCCTTCTCCATGGCCTGCTGCATCTCGGTGCGCAGCACCGCTACCCGTTCCCCGCCGGAGGCGCGCCGCAGCGTCTCGAGCCGTCGCTCCTCCGCGTAGGCCCGAGCGAGGACGCCCGGCACCGCCGGCGGCGTCTCGGCGGCGTAGCGAGCCGCGGCCTTGCCCGCGCGGGCACCGAAGACCAGGAGCTCGGTCAAGGAGTTCGAGCCCAAGCGGTTCGAGCCGTTGATGCTCACGCAAGCCACCTCGCCCGCGGCGTACAGACCAGGCAGCGGCGTGGCGCCCTCGAGATCGGTGTGCACGCCGCCCATCATGTAGTGAACCACGGGGCGCACCGGAATCATCTCGTGCACCGGGTCGAGGTTCTCATACTTGCGGCAGAGCTCGCGCACGAAAGGAAGCTTGGCGTCGATCAGCTTCTCTCCGAGGTGGCGGATGTCCAGGTGCACCACCTCGCCGTAGGCGGTGGTGATCGTCCGCCCCTTTTCCATCTCCTTGACGAACGCCTGCGAGAGCCGGTCGCGCGGGCCCAGCTCCATCGCGCGCAAGACGGGCTTGGGCTCGGGCTTCCCCAGATCGTAGTCCTGGAGGTAGCGGTAGCCGTCCTGGTTGAGCAGCCAGCCCCCCTCGGCGCGCGTCGCCTCGGTGATCAAGATGCCGGTGAAAGGGAGCCCGGTGGGGTGGTACTGCACGAACTCCATGTCCTTGAGCGGCACTCCGGCCCGGTAGGCCAGGGCCATCCCGTCGCCCGTCTTGATGTTGGCGTTGGTGGTGAACGCGAAGACTTTCCCACAACCGCCGGTGGTGAGGATCACGGCCTTGGCAAGGAGGGCGCCGACTTTTCCGGTCGCGAGCTCGATCGCCACGACACCCTGGCAGCGGCCGTCTTCGACCAGCAGTTCGGTGACGAACCACTCGTCGAAGAACGTGAGCGGCGAATACTTGAGGCTCGTCTGGTAGAGGGTGTGCAGCATGTGGAAGCCGGTCTTGTCGGCCGCGAACCAGGTCCGCTCGTTCTTCATGCCCCCGAAAGGGCGCACCGCGACATGGCCGTCGGCGGTGCGACTCCAGGGGCATCCCCAGTGCTCGAGCCGCAGCATCTCCTCCGGCGCCTCGCGCACGAAGACCTCGACCGCGTCCTGGTCGCACAGCCAGTCCCCGCCGCTCACCGTGTCGTAGGCGTGGGCGTCGAGACTGTCCTCGGAACGGATCACCGCCGCCGCTCCGCCCTCGGCAGACACGGTGTGGCTGCGCATCGGGTAGACCTTGGAGATCACGGCGATGCTCAGGTTGGGGTCGGTCTCGGCGATGGCGATTGCCGCGCGCAAGCCCGCTCCACCTCCACCGACCACGAGGATGTCGTAGGATGTCGTCTCCATCGTCCGCGCCTTGGCCCTCTCCGCGATTGGTGCGATCGGGAGCGTATTCGAAGGTGGAAATGCAACGAGCGCATATGGTACTCCAGCCCTCACGCTCCCGCAACGGCTGGCATGGCGCCAGGAAGAGGGCTACCGAAGCGGCGAGGGAGTCGGTCTCAGCCGCAGGCCCGCAGGGCAGAATCGGGCGTACCCTTCGTCTACCCGCACGCTGCGCCGGCAGGACACCGGCAGGCCCTCGCGGGTCGCCTTCAGGAGGCGATGATGTTCGAGCTCAAGCCACTCTCGCGTGAAGCCGTTCCGGCCGCCCTCGAGAAGGCCTATCGCTACCGGCTGCTGCACGAGCCGGTCGAGGCCGAGAGCATCTGCCGCGACATCCTCGACGTCGAGCCCGATCACCAGGAGGCGCTGGTGATGCTGGTGCTCGCGCTGTCCGACCAGCTCGAGGAGCACCTGGGAGCGGCCGCCGCCGAGGCCAAGGCGGTGCTGGCACGCATCCGCGACGAGTACCTCCGCGTCTATCACGCCGGCATCCTGTGCGAGCGCCGCGCCAAGGCCCACTTGAAGCGCGGCGGTCCGCGCGCCGGCCACATCGCCTACGAGTGGCTGCGCGAGGCCATGGACCACTACGACCGCGCCGCCGCCATCCGCCCGCACGGCAACGACGACGCCATCCTGCGCTGGAACACCTGCGTGCGCGCCCTGCGCAGCAAGCCGGAGATCGTTCCGGACTTGCAGGAGAGCACCCACCACTGGCTGGAATAGCTTTCTGACTGGCCGGCCGGGGTGGCCGGATCTCCTACCGGCCTCCTTGGGCGAGGTGTGGACTGGGACGTAGGTGCACTGCGGGAGTCGCCCAAAGGGAGGTCGGCAGGAGATCCGCCCATCCCGGGCCTCCTGTCTCGCCTGCGGCGACCGATCTCTTCGGCCACGCTTTCGCTATGGCCAGAGAAGCACCACCCTGGCGGCGAAGGCCGCCGATGGAGCCGCGCCAAACCCCAACTTCTCCTCGATGAGCATAAGGGGTGCTTGACAAGCACCCTCCCCTCCGATATCGTCGGCGATGTCATGATGGATCTGAAGCAGATCCAGAAGCTACGGACCCAGATTGAGACTCTAAGGAGGCGCGGCGGAGTCAAGAGCACTGAACTCGAAGCCTTGGCGCAACGTCTGGGAAGGCGTCGCGCGAAACGAGGGAAGGAGCCCACATGGGTCAGCGAGGGCCTTCCCAAGAGGCGCCCAGTGAGTATCCCCGGCCATCCGGGTGACCTTAACCGTTTCACGGCGGGGGGCATCCTGGACCAGCTGGAAGCCGACCTGGACGTTTACGAAGAACTCCTGCGGTCCCAGGAGCAGGAGCAAACAAACTGAAGGAGTCGATATGAATGACATCGAGGCTCGCGAGTTTCTGAAAAAGCCATACACAAGGGTTTTGATCCCTGATGAAGAGAGCGGTACGTTTACGGCCCGGGTTGTTGAGTTTCCTGGCTGTTTTGCGCAAGGAGCCAGCCCTGCCGAAGCATATGAGCGCCTAGAAGCTGCAGCGGAGTCTTGGATTGAAGGTGCACTTGAGATGCAGCAAGAAATTCCGCCGCCGGCCACCGACCATCAATTCGGAGGACGCTTTGCCCTGCGGCTTCCTCGCAGCCTGCATCGTCAAGCAGCTCAGTTAGCGGAGCTGGATGGCACCAGCCTGAACCAATTCATTGTCAGCACCATCGCCGAAAAGGTCGGAGCCGTGAACCTCTACTGCGACCTTTCGCGGCAGCTTCATTCTTCTATCGCTAGTACGGTGTTCAACGCCACTAGGCTGCAAATCGGAACTGTCAGTCGCCATGCATCGACGGCGGGAAAACGCCCGTCAACTGAACTATGGCAAACCAGCAAGGAGGCCAATTGATCGATGGCCGAGGAAACTAGGCAGATCGCCTTCACGCACAAAGAGGTGGCTGAAGTCTTAGTGCGCCACCAAGGTCTCCGCGAGGGCATATGGGGCCTTTACGTCGAATTCGGGCTTGGTGCGGCCAACGTCGGCCCGAGCGAGAACCTCAATCCAGTGGCGATTGTCCCGGTTCTCAAGATCGGGCTTCAGAGGTTCCCAGAGATCAACAACCTCAGCGTTGACGCGGCGCAACTGGATTCCCCGAAAGCAGGAACCGCCACCGTCGTTAGAACGGGTAGAGGTAAGAAACGGACTTAAAGACCCCTCCGGTTCCCTAGTCATTCTCCCCTCTTCCGATGCTAGACGGCCGCCCAGGCGGCCGGCGTCATCTCCCGCCGCTGGACCGTCGAGGACGTGGTTCGGCTCCTCGAAGCGGCGGAAAATTCGTTGAGGAGGGCAGAGCGACCGCCGCGCGGGAGCTAAGCCCGCGGCGCTGTGCGCGTGAAGGTGAAGACGCCGTTGTCGAGCTGCTTGAGCTTCTGGCGGTCTTCGCTCAGCTCGTAGGTTCGATCGTTCGGCGGATCTTCGACGACGAGCAGGTTTCCCTTCAGAACGGCGTGCTCCTCGCTCGTCCGTTCTGCCGCATCGGCGGGCGCGGTGAGGATGGTCGTACGGAAGCGGAGCTCGGGCGTGATCTCCACTCTGATCGTATCGTGGGGCGTCTCGAGGAGCCACTCGCCCACGATCTCCTCGCGTGCGATGGGGTTGGCGTTCGCGTTGGCGTCGAGCAGACGCCGGTCTTCCCTCCGGGCGACGTCGACGTCGTCCACGATGCGATAGCTCGCCGGTGGCGCGAAGATCTCCGGCGGCGGCGGCTCGAATGACCACTCCGCGACGGTGACGCGCTCGACGGCGTCGATGCGGTCGGACTCCGCGATCTCCTCCATCTGCAGGATCAGGCCCGGGACTCCTTCCAGGCTCAGCACGGCGCCCGTCGGATCCTCGACGTCGACCTCCTCGGAATACCAGACGTACCTGTGTCGCGGACCGACATGCTCGCCCTTCCTGCAGGGCAGGCCGGCGATGGTTGCGGTCTCTGCCAGCGGCGCGAAGTGCGCCGGCGGTCCGCCCACCGGCCGCTCGATCGGACGCTCAACGCAGAAGCGGAAGAACCGTAACTCCTTGCAGTACGTCACGGTGTCGCGGTCGACGCTCCGCAGCTCGAAGGCGCGGCTGCGCACGCCGTAGTCGACGTTCGTCTCTTCGCTGCGCGAGCGTCTCCCATCGAAATACACGGTCCGCCGCTCGGGAACGTTCGCGCGCCAGATCTCGGACAGCAGCTCAGCGGAGAAGATGCCGCGCACCGGGCGTCGATACGCCGGATTCGCGACGCTGGTCGTGCGATAGACGATGGTGCCGGCTGCCTCTCTGCGAGCCGGTGACATCAGACCGGTTCCATCGGTGGACGCTCACTGAATCGGCAGCGGGATGGTCGCCCTGCCGCCGCCGACGTCGCGCATGTCGTTGGTCTTGATGCGCCCCGTTTTCCCTTTCTCCTTGCCCGACTGAATCGTCACTTTGTTATAGACCTCGTCCGCGTGCACATACGTGTCGGTAACCAGGACCTCGGTGTCCTTGGCGACAGTGAACGCTACCGAGTAGGCCGCGTCATAGACATTCGTCGGATCGGGAGTGGTCTTGATCGTTCCCCGCGTGGTCCACTTCTTCCACTGTTTTGCCGCGGCCATGAAGCCGGCGCTGGGCACAGCGTCCGAGACCAGCTTGAGCGGCAGCTTGGTGAACTTGCTGGCACCGTCGATCTTCCAGCCCCATTCGACGGAGCCCATGTAGGTGCCGCTCTGCGCGCCCTCAACCGCCAGCGCCGCCGATTCGAACACCTGCTCGGAGTCTTTCGCAGGACCGCCGAGCGACGGCTTATCTTTGAGGATGGCCTTCTGGTGTTGAGCCTTGCCGGCGCCGTCGGTGTAGTGCCAGCCGTGCTGGCCCCAACTCGCCACCGTCGCGGTGTCCCCCAGCTTGTCCTTCGCACCGGGCACACCGGTGGCATAGAGAGGATTGGCGTACTGTCCCGCCGTGGTACGGTCGATCTGCCGTCCCGCGCCGGTGCCGCTGGGGACCACTTGCTTGTGCATGGCTGGATCGATCACCACCGCCTTGCCGCCAAGCACGTCGCGGACGGTCTGGGTCAGCCCGATCTGCTTCGCGTCGACCTTCGCTCCCGGATCGAACGTCAGCTCGATGTCGACGCCGGTTTCGCTGCCGGCGCCGCCGACTGTGTCGTATTTGTCCGTGTCGAAGTCGCCGTACTTCGTCGTTACCTTGCGCTGTACGGCGCGATGCTGCAGGGCGGCGGCCCGGGAGCCGCTCCTCGGAGCCATCGCATCGAGCAGCGCCCCGGCCGGCTGCCGGCGAACGACGCGGTCGGCGACAGCGTCGGCGTGCAGCTCGTACGCGTCGTTCGCGTCGCCGGATCCGCCTCGGTCGTTCTCGCGCTGCACGCCGGCGCGCTGCTGGATGACGTGCGCCGCCTCGTGCGCGGCCGTGTGGAGATCGGGCGCGCCGTCAAAGGCCACCTGGTCGCCGAAGGCGAACGCCCGCGCGCCGAGGGCTCGCGCTTCGGCCGCGGCACGCGAGCCAGAGTGCGCCCGAACGTCACCGATGTCGTGCGGCCCGAATCCGAGCTGAATCTGCTCGCGGAAAGGATACGGCTCGCCGCTGCCGCCGGTGCCCCGCGCCGCGGCTTCCACCACCCGGTCGTCGTGCACCCGGACGCGGCTGAAGTCGTGCGCGAAACGCGGGGCCTCCGGGCTCGGCGATGGATCTACGACTGTCGAGTCGTGAGCGACGCGCGGGACCTGCGCGCGCAGCGATCGATCGGCGTCCGCGGAACGGCGAGGGGTCGGTGCCGACTGCTTCTGAGTCCCGGTGCGAACGTGAGCGCGCATGCAGGATCTCTGCGGTTGGTAACATTCCGTCGAGGTGAGACGCCAAGACAGAATTGTAGCACGGGCATCCATCGGCACCAGGGCGTCAGCGCCCGGCAGAGCCCCGAAACCCCGATCGGGCCGCGCTTCAGCGCGTGCTTGGTGCTTGACAGCGTGCTTGACACGGTCTCTGAGAAGGGGTAGAACTTAGAAATCTATCCGCGGGCGAGCTCTCTCCGGCGTCCAGTCAGTGGGGAGTCGCTGCGACGCAGGGAGGAGAGGCCATGCCGATCACTCCTACTTTTCCCGGTGTCTACATCGAAGAGATCCCTAGTGGCGTCCACACGATCACTGGCGTCGCCACGTCCATCGCTGCCTTCGTCGACGGCTTCACGCGCGGACCGCTGGACACCGCGGTGCAGCTGTTCAGCGCGGCCGGCTTCGAGCGGGAATTCGGCGGCCTGAACACCCTGAGCGAAGCCAGTTATGGCATCCAGCAGTTCTTCCTGAACGGTGGCAGCGAGGCCTGGGTGGTCCGCGTGGGCAAGGGAGCGGCCGGCGCCCAGGTCACCCTGCAAGACAAGACGAGCACGGGCGCCAGCTCCGTCGTGACCGTCACCGCCGGCCGGCAGGTCGACGGCGGCTCCGTCCAGGATCCGGGTGACTGGGGCAACCACCTCTTCGTGGAGATCGATTACGACACCTCCGACCCCAGCGAGCTGTTCAACCTGAGGGTCAGCGAGATCACGGTGGTCGCGGGCAAGCCGGTGGTGGGCCGCAGCGAGACCTTCCGCAACGTCACCCTCCGCAACGGCGTCACCAACAGCGTGGTGAACGCCGCCTCGCAGCTGGTCCAGCTGAGCCTGCCGGCGGGGGTGACGTTCCCGAACCCGTTCGTGAAGACCTTCCGCCCGGCCCCCACGGGCACGCTGGGGAGCGCGCTGCCCACGGCGCCGTCCATGCCCGCGGACGGAGCCACGTTCAAGGTGGACCCGGGGACCGGCGCCGTGACCGCAACCATCACCTATGCCCCGGCGCCCGCCCCCACGGACTACCCGGGCCTCAGGCCGTTCCTGGAGGCCGCCATCCGCGCGGCGGCGCCGACCGACCCGCTGCTGGCCGGCGCGTCCGTGAAGATCATCGGCAAAGGCACCGCGGCAGCGCCGTACCAGTACCTGGTGCTGGCCGGACGCGGCGGCCCGATTTTCAGCCCGGACACCATCCTGACGTTCGCTACCGGCGCGACGGCGAATGCCCTGGGTCTTACGGCCAGCCCCGCCCCCCCAGCCGTGGCCAACGTCCAGTTCTACACGGTCGGTTCCGGCACCAGGGGCGCGCAGACCGGGGCTGTGACCGGGGCCGACGGCAGCCAGCCCGATGCCCCCGCCCTGCTGGGCAACCAGGCGGCGAAGACGGGCCTCTTCGCGCTCGAGAAAGTGGACCTGTTCAACATCCTCTGCATCCCGCGTGCGGCGGCCCTCGGGGTCACCGATTTTGGCGCGGTGGTGGCCGCGGCGGAAGCCTATGTGGTGAGCCGCCGCGCCTTCATGATCGTGGACATCCCGACGACGGTCACCACGCTGCCCCAGATGCAGACCTGGATGAGCCAGAACGACACGCTGCGCAGCAAGAACGCCGCGGTCTACTTCCCGGCCCCGCAGATCCCCGACCCCCTGAATGGATTCATCCTCCGCAGCGTGGGTGCCAGCGGCACCATGGCCGGGCTTTATGCGGCGACTGACGCGGCGCGCGGCGTGTGGAAGGCGCCGGCCGGGGTCGACGCCACGCTGGGCAACGTGCAGGCGCTCGGCACCGTCCTCACCGACGCCGAAAACGGCGCCATCAATCCGCTCGGCATCAATGCGCTGCGCCGCTTCCCGGTCTACGGCTTCGTGTCCTGGGGGGCGCGCACCCTGCAAGGCGCCGACGTGGCGGCCAGCGAGTGGAAGTACGTCCCGGTCCGGCGGCTCGCCCTCTACCTGGAAGAGAGCCTGTACCGTGGCACGAAATGGGTGGTCTTCGAGCCGAACGACGCACCGCTGTGGGGCCAGATCCGCCTCAACGTCGGCGCGTTCATGCACGACCTCTTCCGCCAGGGAGCGTTCCAGGGGGCATCGCCGCGGGAAGCGTATTTCGTGAAGTGCGATGGCGAGACGACCACCCAGACCGACATCGACCACGGCATCGTCAACGTCCTCGTCGGTTTCGCGCCCCTGAAGCCGGCGGAGTTCGTGATCATCCAGATCCAGCAGATCGCCGGCCAGATCCAGACCTGAGGAGGTCGACGTGGCTCAGTTCACTGTCAATCCGCAGCGTTTCGACCCCTACAAGAACTTCAAGTTCCGCGTGAAGTGGGATGGGCGCTACGTCGCCGGGGTCAGCAAGGTCAGCACCCTCAAACGGACGACGGAAGTGGTGAAGCATCGCGAAGGCGGCGACCCGAGCAGCAGCCGGAAGTCGCCTGGACGCACCGAGTTCGAAGCCATCACGCTGGAGCGCGGCGTCACCCACGATGCCGAGTTCGAAGCCTGGGCCAACAAGGTCTGGAACTTCGGCGCCGGACTGGGTAAGGAGGTCTCGCTCAAGGACTTCCGCAAAGACATCCTCCTCGAGTTCTACAACGAGGCGGGTCAACTGGCCATCGCCTACAAGATCTACCGGTGCTGGGTCTCGGAGTGGCAGGCCCTGCCGGACCTCGATGCGAACGCCAACGCGGTCGCCATCCAACACATCAAGCTCGAGAACGAAGGTTGGGAGAGAGACCTCTCGGTCCAGGAGCCCACCGAGCCGTCCTTCACCGCCTAGAGGCAGACCACCGATCGGACATCGGCGGCTGAGGACAAGCAGTCGGCTGAAGCCGACGTGAGAAGCGTGGCGCTGCCGGTCCGACGCGTGACGGCTCCAATCCGCGGCGCCACACGGATTATCGACTCCGCCCATGCGACGCCTCGACACCAGGACCATCCTTCACACCTGGGAGGCCTGCCAGGGTCAGCCACCGCACCAAGTGGCGCTCACCTTGCTCGCCGCCACCGGTCCCGAGCGCACGCTGGAACAATGGGAGGCTCTCGCCCTCGGACGGCGGGACGAGGCCTTGCTGACCCTGCACCAGATGAGCTTCGGCGCCGAGCTGGCCGCCTACACCGAGTGCCCGCGTTGCGCGGAGCGCCTCGAGCTCACGATCGCGATCGACGCGCTGAGGCGTCCACAGACCGCGCAGGAGGAGACGTTCGAGGTGGCCGACGGCGACCGGACCTGGCGCTTCCGGCTGCCGAACACCGCGGACGTGGCCGCGGTGGCCGCGGCGCAGACGGACGCGGCGGGGGCTCGCGGCCTCTTCGCGCAGCGGTGCGTCGTCGACGGCCCTCCGGGCGCCGCCGCCGCGGCGGAGCTATCTGCGGCAGCCGTGGAGCGGCTCTGCCAGGAGATCGACCGCCGCGATCCGATGGCCGCGATGACGGTGGCTTTGCGCTGTCCCTCCTGCGGCCACCCCTGGGCCTGCGCGCTCGATGCCGGCGCATTCGTCTGGGAGAAGGTGAGCGCGTCGGCGAAGCGCCTGCTGCGCGAGGTCGATGCTCTCGCGCGCGCCTATGGCTGGAGCGAGGCGGAGATCCTCGACCTGAGCCCGTGGCGCCGCCAGTGCTACTTGCAGATGGTGGGTGCATGAGCGACGTCCTCGCTCTGCTCGCGGCCAGGACCCTGGGACTCATGCCCACCCTGCGGCCGCTGGTCACGCCGCGATACGCCTCGCCGCCGCCGGGTCTCGCTCTCGCCCCGGAGGACGCCGCCGCCGCGGCGCCGGCAGGCGACGGCGCGGTGGCGGAGCGATCTCCGCGCCCGCCCGGAGCGGCCCAGGCCCGCACCGCCCCAACTGCCGGCCGGGAGGCCAGCGCCGCCGCGGCCGATGCGGCTGCCGCGTCAGTCCAGGCGCCGGCGGTCGCGCCGCGCCCGGCGTCCGCGATGCCGGCTGGTGTCGTCGAGAGGAACGCCGAGGCCGTCCAGGTCCAGGCGCAGCCGCTCGGCCGGCAGCCGCCGCGCGAGGCGCAGGAGCGCGGCTCACTCGAGCGGGCGGTGGGCTCGGAGCCCGGCCCGGGCATTCGCCAACTCCTCGCGGCAGGCGCCGCGGACGGATCGCCGCGCCTCGAGGCGGCAGTCCGCGAGGCGTTGGCAGGCCGGACGGCCAACCCTGGGCAGCGCGCCGTGAGCCCGGAGATGCCGCCGGTCTTCGCGAAGCACGAGAGTGCGGCGGCGGGGGCGGCGGGGACGGCGGTGCCGAACCTGGCGCCGCTGCCGACGATCCAGGTCACGATCGGGCGCATCGAGGTGCGAGCGGCGCCGCCGGCGCCAGCGCGACCCGCGCCGCGGCGGGCGCCCGCGTCGCCTGCGCCGTCGCTCGATGAGTACCTGAAGCGGGGCTCCGGAGGCAAGCCTTGAGCGGGTTCACGGCGATCCGCGACGTGACGGTGGCGCTGCAGTCCACGCTGCAGAACGCCGTGACCGCGCTGGGCGCCACGGCGACCACTCTCCGGCCCGCGGACCCGGGCACCGTGGCCGGGCCTACCGTGAACATCTATTTGTACCAGGTCACACCGAACGCCGCATTGCGCAACGCCGATCTGCCGACCCGGCGTCCCGGCGGGAGCGTGATGCAGAAGCCGCAGGCCGCGCTCGACCTCCACTACCTGCTGTCGTTCTACGACCAGGCGAACGAGCTGACCGCGCAGATCGTCCTCGGCGCGGTCGTCGGGACACTGCACGGCAAGCCGGTCGTGACCGTTCCCGGCGTCGGTCCGGTGCGGTTCACGCCGGTCGCCTTCAACCTCGAGGAACTGTCGAAGCTCTGGTCGATGCTGTTTCAGATCAAGTACGCGCTCTCCGTCGCCTACCAGGGGAGCCTGGTGCTGATCGAGGACGACGAAAAGCCGGTGGACGCGCTGCCGGTCCGGGAGCGCCAGATCCACGTGATGCCGTTCCACCGCCCAGTCATTCAATCGATCACCACGACCGCCGGCAGCGGCGCGCCCATCCTCCTCTCCAGCACGATCGTCCTGCTCGGGCAGAGCCTGCAGGGCGAGGTGACGACGGTGCGTCTCGGCGACGCGGAGGTCACGCCACCGCCCGGCGCCGTCACCGACGCCAGCATCACGCTGCCGCTCTCGCTCTTCGCTGCCGGGACGCTCCGGGCCGGCCCGCTGGGGACGCAGGTCGTCCAGCTGGTCAACATGGGGAATCCGCCCACCCCCCACCGCGGCGTCGAGTCGGACGTGGTGCCCTTCGTCTTGCGCCCGGTCATCGCCAAGAAGGCCAACAACGTCGATTACGACATCACCGTCGCGGCCGGCACCGTGACGGTCAAGCTGGTGCCCGGCGTCGGCGCGGGGCAGCGGGTCTTGATGTTCCTGAGCCAGCTGGCCGCCGACGCCCCGGTGAGCTTCGTGGCCGGCACCCCGCCCGCTGCCGCCACCGCCACCCTGACGTTCAGCACCGCGGGGATCGCGGCCGGCACCTACTTGATCCGCATCCAGGTGGACGGTGCGGAGAGCCCGCTGGACGTGGATGCCACGGGCCATTTCACCGGTCCGACGGTGACTCTGCCATGAGCGCGCCGGCGGCGATCCCCTGGCACGAGGCCAACCAGCGCTACCTGATGGCGGCGCTGGCGGTGGTGCGTGAGCACCTGGAACGATGCGTCCCGGGCGGCGAGTCGCCGGGCGGCGCGCTAGCCGCCCTCGCGAGCGCCAGGCGCGACCTGGCTTCCCCGGCCGCGCTCGATCTCGCCTGCCACATCTTCGCCCTCTCGCCCTTCGAGCGCGACATCCTGCTGCTGTGCGCGGGCGTCGAGCTGGACGCCTCGTTCGCCGCGCTCTGCGCCGGCGCGCGGGGCGATCGCGCGCAGCCCTCCCCAACCTTCGGCATGGCCCTGGCGGCGCTCCCGGAAGCGCACTGGAGCGCGCTGCTGCCGGCGGCGGCGCTGCGCCGCTGGCGGCTGGTGGAGGTGGGGGAGGGGGCGTCTCTCACCACCAGCCCGCTGCGCATCGACGAGCGCATCCTGCACTACCTGGCCGGGGCGCCGTGCCGGGACGCTCGCCTCGACGGGCTGGTGAGCGCGGTGCCAGCGGAGCCTGCAGGCGGCGACCTGCCCGCCTCGCACGCGGCCGCGGCGCGGCGGCTGCGGGAGCTGTGGGCGCAGCCGCCTGCCGGCCGGCCGGTGGTCCAGCTCTGCGGCAACGACGTTGCCGGCAAGCGCGCCGTCGCCGCCACGGCCGGCGCCGGCTCGGGGCTCGCGTTCCGGATCGCCGAATCCGGCTACCGCCTCAACATCCCGCGCATGTTCGCGGCGCTGCTGCTGCTGTCGGTCGCCGGCATCGCGATCTTCTTTGCGTTGACCCTGGTGTCGCACCTCGTTCTGCGGCGCTGGCATGAAAGTGCGGTGCGGCAGGAAAATTGAGTCCTTTGGCGGTTGACAGGCAACCGCCCGCATCCGAGAC
>Ga0209118_1000064_pt1 | contig 77651 bp, 67 predicted proteins | sample BlaSpr_A8_Ref_M1_FD_187988 | JGI IMG/M metagenome (GOLD analysis project Ga0209118, IMG submission 187988) | Forest soil microbial communities from Thunder Bay, Ontario, Canada - Black Spruce, Ontario site 2_A8_Ref_M1 (SPAdes) (version 2) | ecosystem: Environmental > Terrestrial > Soil > Boreal... | reverse complement strand
ACTTCCTGCCCTGGCGCTCTGAGTAGATTGCTTTTGAACTAAAAGTGAGTATCGTCGAAAGCAGCCACGATTTCAAGCGAGCAAAGAAGCCGAGCTCGGTGGAGCGACCCGGTGGATTCGTGGCTGCGTGCCTGGAAGTGCTGATCCTGATGGCGGAGGGGGTGGGATTCGAACCCACGGACCAGTTGCCCGGTCGGCGGTTTTCAAGACCGCTGCTTTAGACCACTCAGCCACCCCTCCGGTGGTGATGCTGGGACTCGGCGATGGGGGCGATGCGGGTGAGGCCGCCGGTGTAGGGGTGCAGGGCGGCGGGGATTAGGACGGAGCCATCCGGTTGCTGGCAATTCTCCAGGATCGCGATCAGGGCGCGGCCTACGGCCAGGCCCGAGCCGTTGAGGGTGTGCAGGAGGCGGGGGCGGCCGGTGGTGGGCCGGTAACGGAGGTTGGCGCGGCGGGCCTGGAAGTCCTCGCAGTTGCTGCAGGAGGAGATCTCCCGGTAGGCGACTTGGGCCGGCAGCCAGACCTCCAGGTCGTATGTCTTGGCGGCGGCGAAACCGGTGTCGCCGGTCGAGAGGCAGATCACCCGGTAGGGCAGCTCGAGCTGCTGGAGTATCTTCTCGGCGTGGCTGGTCAGCTCCTCTAGCGCTTGGTAGCTGGTCTCGGGCGTGGTCAGCTGCACCAGCTCCACCTTGTTGAACTGGTGCTGGCGGATGAGCCCTCGCACGTCCTTGCCGTAGGAGCCGGCTTCGCTGCGGAAACAAGGAGTGTAAGCGGTGTAGCGCAGCGGCAGGCGATCCTCGTCCAGGATCTCGTCGCGGTGGAGGTTGGTCAGCGGCACTTCGGCGGTGGGCACCAGGAAATAGTCGTGACCCTCGAGCTTGAACAGGTCCTGCTCGAATTTGGGCAGCTGGCCGGTGCCGACGAGGGCGGCGCGGTTGACGATGAAGGGCGGCAGCACTTCGGTGTAGCCATGGGAGCGGGTGTGCAGGTCGAGCATGAAGCCGATCAGCGCGCGCTCGAGCAGGGCTCCGGCGCCGAACGACACGGTGAAACGGGCGCCCGCCAGCTTGGCGCCGCGCTCGAAATCGAGGATGCCGAGCGCCTGCCCGAGCTCCCAGTGGGGGCGCGGCTCGAAGGCGAAGGTCGTGGGCTCGCCGACCACCCGCTCGACGCGATTGGCGCTCTCGTCGGCACCCCGCGGGATGCTCGGGTGCGGCAGGTTGGGCAGGGCGAGCTCGATCGCGGCAATCTCGGGCTCGAGCGCCGCCAGGCGAGTCTCCAGCTCGGCGGCGCGTTGCTTGAGGCTCGCCACCGCGGCGATCTCGGCCGCGGCATCGCCGCCGCGCTGCTTGACGGCGCCGATGGCGCGGCTCGCCTCGTTGTGCCGGCGCTTGAGCTCTTCGACCTCGACCAGCGCCGCCCGCCGCTCCGCGTCCAGGCGCAGCCAGGACTGCGGCAGCTCGGGATCGACGCCGCGGCTCGCCAGCCGTTCGACGACACCTTGCGGGTCGTTGCGCATGAGCTCCCGAGACAGCATGGCCGGGGAGTCTATCTCGCCCGCCCCCGGTCGCGAAGCGGCGCCCGGCGCCAGCAAGACAGTGCCGGAGCACGACCCCGGCGCCTCCCGGCGGAGGCGACGCGAGCGCCACGCATGCCTCATACGCAGTAAGCTACGATCGCGGGTGCAGGCGCGGCCCATGGCACAGGCGTCCAGCTCCATCTTCCTCTCCTCCTGCCGCGCGTGAGATCCCATCTCCTGAAACGCAGGCTGGCCCGGTGGGCGCTGCCGCCCGCGACGCTGGCGGCGATCGCCTCTTTCGCCGCTCACGAGGTCGATCCGGCGGCGGCGGCCGAGGGCGCCTACCTCGGGCGGCTGGCGGCGGCGGCGCTGGTGGCGGTGGCGGCGCTGGCGCCGCCGCCAGCGGCCGAGCTGGGGCTGGGCGCGGCGCTGGCGACGGCGGCGGTCTGGGCGCTGCCGGCCGGCCCGGGACGCGGCGCGGCGGTGATGGCGCTGCTGACCGCCTCTCTGGCGATCGCCGCCGGGCGGCGCCTACGGCGCATGGCCATTCCCGCCGACGAGGACGCGGGCGCCGGACGGGCGCGGCTCGCGGCGGCCGTCGCGCTATGCTTCGGCTGCCAGGTGCTGTTGCGCGGCGAGCTGCTGTTCGCGCCCGGACGGGCGGTGCGCCCCTGGATCGCGCTGCTCATCCTGCCGGTTGCCGCGGGCGCCGCCCTGGCGCAACTCTGGGGCCGCCGCGGCATGCTGCCCGCGCTCGCTGCCGGCGCCGCCGCGGCGGTGCTGGCGCCCGGCTGGACGGTGATGTCCACCCTGGCCCTCGTGGCCCTTGCCGGCGGCGACAGCCTGCTTCGGGCAGGGGCACCTCAGACGGCCATGCGCTCCTGGCCCGACAGGGTCCGCCTGACAGCCGGTGTCGCCGCGTTGCTGCTTCCTGTCGCCTGGGAGCCGCGGGCTGGCTGGGCCGCGGCGCTCGCCGGGCTGGCGCTCTGGCGTCCTGGCCTGGTGGCGGTCGTGGCGCTGCCGCTGGCCGCCCTGGCGCGCGGCGCGGCGCTGGCGGGAATCGGATTGCCCGGCGCGCTCGCCGCGCATGCATCCTGGCGCGAGGGAGCGGCCGGCCTTGCCTGGCTGGTGATTCTGGTTCCGGCTGCATTGACGGCGGCGTGGCGGCCGCGTTCCCGCGCTCTACTTGCCGCCGCGGCGCTGCTTGCCTTCGCGGCGCCCTGGCTGCCCGACCGTTCAGCGCTGGCGGCAACGGTAGCCCTCGCGGCCCTGGCGCTGCCGGCCACCGGCGCAGCGGCCGGGATCGCGGCCGTCTGGAGCGCCGCGGTCCTGCTCGGCACCGCGCTGCTGGCGTCCTATCCCTGGCTGCGCGTCGATCCGTTAGGCGATGCCATCGCCCTGCTCGGCATAGTCGCCGGATCGCGGCTGGCGGTGGCGATCGGTGGCGCGGCGCTGCTGATGGCCGGCGCCGTCGAGCTTGCCCTGCGCCGTTCGGCGACGACGGCGGGACCGTCGGAACTGGCACCGGCGCGCGCCACCCGGATCGCGGCGGCCGTGGCCGGCATGGTGCTGTTCGCGGCCCTCGTCGGCCCGCAGCTGGCATCGCCTGGCTCGGCCCTGCTTGGCGGCGGCGACGCGGTGCTGCTCGACCGCGCGCATCCATCCTGGCACGTCGACCTCGGGCCTGGGCGGTCGCGCGGCCTGGTGATGCAGACCCATCTGATCCACGCTGCCGACCTGGATGGCGGCACGCCGGTGGCTCGCGTGCGGCTCCTGGGCACCGGCAGCGCCCCGCTCGAGCTGCAGCTGCGGGCCGGCGAGGAAACCGGTGAGTGGGCGGCGCGCCGGCCTGACGTCGCCGCAACGGCACGCTTGCGTGCGCCTCGTCCCTGGCTGGCCTGGGTGGCGGGCGACTTCTTCGGCCAGCGCTACCGCGCCCGGCTGCCGCTGCCGCGCGCCGGCAGCTTCGTCCGTATCGAGGTGGACTTGGCCGCCGCCCTGCCACCCGATACCGGCCTCGCCATCGACCAGGTGGAGCTCGAGCCATGACGGGCGCACCACGCTTTGCAGGTGGCACAGGCCGGAGGCCAACGATCGCGCTCCCGCTTCTCGCTGTCGCGATCCTCGTCGCGGCGGCGTGGGCGCGCTGGCTGCCGCTCGCGCCGGGCGACCCGCTGGCGGGGACACTGAGGTTTCTGCCTCTCCTCCTCACCGCTTTTTATGGCATCCATCGCTGGAGCGTGAAGGACGGCGCTCGCCGTTTGTCGCGGGCTGGCAGCGCCGGCGAGCTCGCCGCGCTCGGACTGCTGGTCGCGGCGGCTTTGGCGCGGCCGGCGCTGGGTCTGGCGCACGCCAGCGAGATTCTGGCTGCCGGCCTGTTGTTGCTCCTTGCCCATCGCCTGGCGCGCCAGCTGCCGGCGCTGCGGCCGCTGCTCGGCCAGCGGCTCGACCGCCGCCCTTCGGCGCTGTTCTTCTGGCTTCCCCTCACCGTCTATCTGGCCATCCTGCCGTGGTCGGCAGGCCAGCGCCAGCCGGATGGCGACGAGCCCTACAACCTGCTGCTCGCCCACAGCCTGGCCTACGACGGCGACACGGACCTGGCGAACAACTATGCCGCCGGCGACTGGCGCCATTTCATGGACCGCCCGATCGCGCCGCAGCCGGGCGATCCGTCGGGACCTCAGGGGGAGCTTTACTCCCGTCACAACACCCTGCTGCCCCTGGTCCTCGCGCCGGCCTACCGGCTGGCCGGCAAGACCGGCGCCCAGGCAACCATGGCGCTGCTGACCGCCGCTCTGGCCTGGCTGACTCTGCGCCTCGGCCGGCACTATGCCGCGGGCCGGCCCGGCGAGACGCTGATTGCCTATGCCTGGGTGGCCTTCGCGCCGCCTCTGCTCCTCTACTCCTACCAGATTTGGGTCGAGGTGCCCGCGGCGCTGCTGGCGATGGCGGCGCTCGACCGGATCCTCGAGCTGCAGCCGGCGGACTCCGAGCACGCGCGCTGGCGCACCTGGCTGGCGATCGCCGTGCCGGTGCTGCTGCTGCCGCTGCTCAAGATCCGCTTCATCCTGATCGCGGCGCCGCTGGTGGCGCTGGCCGCCTGGCGTGCCGGGCGGCAGCCGGGGCACCGCCGGCAGCTGCTGGCGCTCGGCACGTTGCTGCTGGCGCTCGTCGGCGGCATCCTGCTGTACAACCAGCGGCTCTATTCGAACCCGCTGAAGATCCACAGCTGGCAGGAGATCGATCCCTACCATCACACGCTGATGGACTATCTCGGCGGCGGCCTTGGCCTGTTCTACGACTGCGCTTTCGGGCTGTTCGCGTTCGCGCCGATCTGGTTGCTGCTGCTGCCGGCGCTGGCGCTCCTGCTGGCCCGTCACGCGGCGCTGCCGCTGCACCTTGTGGTTCTCACCACGCCCTACCTGCTCGCGGTGACGCCACGCGGCGAGTGGTATGGCGGCTGGTCACCGCCGTTTCGTTATGCGCTGATCGCCCTGCCGCTGCTCGGCATCGCTCTGGCGCCGCTGCTCGCCAACCGCCACCGCCCGGGCGCCCGGGCGCTTCTCGCCGGGCTGGGCGTCGTGACCCTGGCCCTGACCGTGGCCTGGGTGGTCGTGCCCGGCTGGACCTACAACTTTGCTGACGGGCGCACCTACGTCCTCGACCATCTCAGCTCCCGCCTGGGCGCCGACCTGGCGCGGTTCTTCCCGAGCTTCGTGCGGCCGCGCGCCGCCAACTGGATCTGGCCGCCGCTGTCGCTCGCGCTGGTGCTGGGAGCCTGGTGGCTGCCCCGGCGAGGCTCGGATAAGGTCCGGGGCTGGGCCGCCGGAGCCTGGGCCGCGCTGCTCGGCATCGCCGCGGCGCTCGCCGCCGCCGCCGCCCTGCCTGTCGCCGCCGTCCGGCTCCCCACTCGCGTGATCGAGCTCGAGGACCCGCAGGTGATCAAGCTCGGCGGCCACCTGTATCCTGACCGTTGGGTGATCGAACGGACCCTCTATCGGGGCGGCTGGGTGCTGCGGGTCGGCGACCAGGTGCGGGCGCCCGTGATCGCCGGCGGCCGCCGGGTGCGGCTGACGCTCACGGCCGAGCTCATCCGCAACCAGCCGGCAACGTTCGCCGTCGACATCGCCGCCGGCGACCGCCTGCTGGCGGTCTGGACCCCGGTGCGCGAGCGCGCCTGGGAAGAGATCGCCCTGGGACCCTTCGACTGGCCACCGGGAGCGCCGCTGGTGCTCACCGCCCACGGCCCGCATCCTCCGGGAGACCTCAACGGAGCGGTGCTCGACCGCATCGAGCTCGCCTGGGAATGACGGTCCGCGACCTGCCGGCGGCGCCCGAGACCACGGCGGTGGTGCCGACCATTGGCCGCAGCCCCTGGCTCGCCGCCTGCCTCCAGGCCCTGCGGCGCCAGGCGGACGCGGCAACGCTCGAGATCGTGGTGGTGGACCAGGCGCCGCAGCCGCTGGCGCTGCCGCCGGGGCTCGCCGACCGGGTGCTTCGTCCGGAGCGCAACCTCGGCTTCGCGGGCGGCACCAACCTCGGGCTGGCCGCCGCCCGCGGCGAGCTGCTGGCCACCGTCAACGACGACGCCGTGGTCGGCCCGGGATGGCTTGCCGCGCTCACCGCCGCCCTGCGCGCCGATCCCCGCGCCGCCGCCGCCCAAGGCATCAACATCCTCGCCGACGCGGCCGTCGTAGAAGCTGACGGCACCCTCGACGGCGGCGGCGGAGCACTGCCAGGTGGGCAGCGGGCCGAGCACGAACACGAGCGAATCGACAGCTGCGGCCTGGGCTGGAACCGATGGTGGCAGGCCATCCAGATCGGCCATAGCGAGCCGCTTGCCGCAGCGGCCGACGTCTTCGGCCTGGCGCCAAGCCGGTTGCCAGCCGCCGGGGCGGTAGCCGAGATCTTCGGGGTGTCGGCGACCGCCGCCCTGTTCCGGCGAGCCGCTCTCCAACAGGTAGCGATCGACGGCCAGGTCTTCGACCCGCGCCTGATCTCCTATTACGAGGACGCGGAGCTCGCCGGCCGCCTGCGCGCCGCGGGCTTCAGCGCCCTGCTGGTGCCGGCGGCGCGGGTGCGCCACGCCGGCTCCGCCTCGGGGCGCACGGCGCCGTTCAGCCGCGAGCGCTGGCGGCTGATCTACGGCAACCGCTACCTGGCGGCGGCCCGGCTGCTCGGCCGCGGGCTCTGGCCGCGCCTGCCGCTGATGCTGCTGCGCGATCTCCTCGACGTTGCCGGGCCGGGCGCCCTCCTCCACGCCCGCCGCCGCCGCAGGGGCCGGCTCCTTCCTGGCGAGAGCGGCGCCGGCCCAGGCACTAGCGAACGGCTGGCCGGCATGGCGGCTGGATGGGGGCGCGCTCTGCGCCAACTGCCGGCGTTCGCCCGCAGCGGCGCGCCGGCACCAGTGCCGGCCGAGATCGCCAGGCTGAGCCGCCGGCCAGTCCCCCATCCCAGCTCAGGTTAGACCTCAGCCCGTCGCTTTCATCAGCAAGATACAGGAGGTCGAGAGGCGGATCTCCTTCCGGCCGCCGTTTGGGCGAGCCCCGGAGTCCGATACATCTGCATCTACCACCCTCGCCCAACCGGAGGCCGGAAGGAGATCCGCCGCCACGCGGCCCGGGCGGAAAGCGCAGCGCTGACGGCCCTGGCAGTCGCTTGCCTTTTTCCCCAAACGCCGGTTAATATGCAACTAGGAGGTTGCATATGGCCACAGACCACATGACCGACCGGATCGAGAAGAGCATTCTGCTGCGGGCGCCGCGGCAGCGAATCTGGCGGGCGCTGACCGATGCCACGGAGTTCGGGAGCTGGTTCGGGGTGAGATTCGACGGACCGTTCGCGCCGGGCGCGTGCTTGCGCGGGGTGGTCGTCCCCACCACGGTCGATGCCGATGTCGCGAAAGCCCAGAAAGCTTACGAGGGCACACCGTTCGAGATCACCGTCGAGGAGATGGAACCCGAGCGCCGGTTCTCCTTCCGCTGGCATCCCTTCGCCGTCGATCCCGGCGTCGACTACTCCGAAGAGCCGACGACGCTCATCGTCTTCACCCTCGAGGAGGTGGCGGGCGGCATCCTGCTGACCGTCACCGAGTCCGGCTTCGATCGCATCCCGCTGGCTCGCCGGGCGCAGGCGCTCAAGGCGAACGAGAGCGGTTGGGCCATGCAGGTGACGTTGATCGAGAAGTATCTTGCCCGGGCCGCGTAAGACGACACTCACCCGGACGAGAGGGAGAGAGAGGGCCTCCCTTAGGGGTCCGTTCCCTCGGGGCCGCCGCCGGCCGGCGGCCACTGGTGCGACGGCGCGATCGGGGCTGCAAGAGGGTGCGCCGGTCTTCGCGGCCCTGGGCGACGGCACACGTCTGCGGCTAGTCTCCCGCCTTTGCCAGAACGGACCGATGTCCATTACCAAGCTCACCGCGGGTTCCGACGTCACTCGCCAAGCGATCACCAAACACCTGCGCGTGATGGAGGAGGCGGGGCTCGTTCGCGGCGCCCGCCACGGGCGCGAGAGCGTGTGGCGGCTGGAGCGGCAGCGCTTCGCGGACGCGCGGCGTTACCTCGAGCTGATCTCGGAGGAGTGGGACGCGGCTCTCGGCCGGCTGCGCCAGCTCGTCGAGGACTAACCCGCTAAGTACCGAGCGGCGCCTGCAGCCGCACCCCCCGGAAGCGCAGCGGCCGGACCATTCTTCCGGTAACCTCTGGCCGATGATCGTCCCCGCCTCTCCCGAGCCGCCGGCGCCTGCGTCGACATCGGCCTCGACGCGGCCGCCCCGTCCGGCGCCCCTGCCGGCGCTGGCAGGCATCGTGGTGCACTGGCGCGACGAGGCGCGGCTCGCCGAGCTGGCCGCCGCCTGGCCTCGCGACGACCCGCGCTTCGAGCTGGTGGTGGTGGACAACAGCGGCTCCGCGCCGCCGCAAGCGCCGGAGCAGACATCCCCTGCCGCCGGCGCGCCCCCGGAGCCAGGCGCCGCTCCGGCAGACCCAACCGGCAGCCCGCTGGTGCGGCTGCTGCGGCCGGGGCGCAATCTCGGCTTTGCCGGCGGCGTCAACGCCGGGGTGGCCGCCAGCCGGGCGCCGTTGCTGCTGCTGCTCAACCCCGACGCCGTACCCGAACCCGGGGCGCTCGAGCGCCTCGTCGAGGGCTTCGCCGCGCATCCGGAGGCTGCCGGACTGGTCCCCCGGCTGGCCGGTGCGGGCGGGGAGCCGCAATTCGCCTGGCAGCTGCGCCGCATCCCCTCGGCGTGGGGCTGCCTGCGGCAGACACTGCCCTGGCCGGTCGCCGGCGCCAGCGCCGGTGCCGCGACGGAACCACCTCCCGGCACGGCGGTCGAACAGCCCGCCGCCGCCGCGCTCGCCCTGCGCCGGGAAGCGCTCGCGGCCGCCGGCGGCCTCGACGAGCGCTTTCATCCCGCCTGGTTCGAGGACGTCGACCTGGCGCGCCGGCTGCGGCAGTCCGGCGCCCTGCTGCTCTACTGGCCGCAGGCGCGTTTTCGCCACGCCTTGGGCAGCACCGTCCCACGGCTGGGCTACGGCCGGTTCCTCTGGATCTACTACCGCAATCTCGAGCGCTACCTGGCCAAGCATCATGGCGCCGCCTGGGCGCTGGCGGCGCGCGCCAGCCTGGTGGCCGGCCTGGCGCTGCGCCTGCCGCTCGTTTCGCTGCGCCGTCCGCGCCGGGCCGCCTCCCGCCGCGAGGCGGCGGCCGGCCTGCTGCTGGCGATCGCCGGCGCCCTCTCCGGATGGCGCCTTCCCCGCCGGTTGGCGCGAGACCCGTCCGGCGATCCGGCCCGCGCCGCCGAGCTCCCGCAGCGGCGGCAGCGGCGGCAGGAAGGTGATCGTGCCGGCTGAGGTGGCGGTCTGCCTGGTGACGCACGACTCGGCGCCGGACCTGGCGGGCTGCATGGCGGCCATCGGCGCCTTGCGGCGGCCGCCGGCCGAGATCGCGCTCGTCGATTCCGGCAGCCATGACGGCAGCCTCGAGGAGGTGCGGCGGACCGCACCGCCCGGGATTCCTCTGGCCGCCGCCCGACATGCCGCCAACATCGGCTTTGCCGCCGGCATGAACGCCGCCATCGCGGCCACCCGGGCCCCCTACGTTCTCACGCTCAACGCCGACGCCCGCCCCGCACCCGACTACCTCGACCGCCTGCTCGCGCGCATGGAGGCGCATCCGGAGCTGCGGGTCGCGGCGGTCACCGGACGCCTGGTGCGGCCCGCCGCGGCGAACGGGCCGCGCCTGCTCGACGCCTGCGGCATGCGGCTCACCGCCGCCTGGCGCCATCTCGATCGCGGCTCGGGCGAGCCCGATCGCGGCCAGTGGGGACTCCCCGAACGGGTCTTCGGCGCCACCGGCGCCGCCTCGCTGTTCCGCCGCGAAGCGTTGCTCGACGCGGCAATCGACGGCGAGATCTTCGACCCCCGGTTCCACTCGTTCCGCGAGGATGCCGAGCTCTGCTTCCGGCTGCGCGAGCGCGGCTGGGAGATCCTCTACGAGCCGGCCGCCGTGGCCGAGCACCGCCGCTTCAACGTGCCGGAGAGGCGCGCGGCGATGCCTCCCGGCGTCAATCTCCACTCGCTCAAGAACCGCTACCTGCTGCGCGTCTATCATCAGACCGGGCGCAACCTGGCGCGCACCCTGCTGCCCACCCTCGGCCGCGATCTCGGGGCGCTCGCCTGGGTGCTGCTGCGCGAGCGCTCGTCGCTCGGCGCCTACGGCTGGCTGCTGCGACACCGCGCCGAGCTGCTGGCCCGGCGGCGGATCATCCAGTGCCGCCGCACGCGCCCGGCGGCCGAGCTGGATGCCTGGTTCGGGCGCCAGGGAGCGCCGCTGTGAACGGCCCCGCGGTGGCGCTGATCGGCAGCCGCGGCATCCCGGCGCGCTACGGCGGCTACGAGACGCTGATGGAGGAGCTCTCGGTGCGGCTGCTGGCGCGCGGTTTCCGGGTGACCGTCTACTGCCGCTCCCACTCGACGCCGCCACGTCTCCACAGCTACCGCGGCGTCGAGCTGGTGGTGCTGCCGACGCTGCGCACCAAGCATCTCGACACCCCCGTCCACACCCTGCTCTCCTGCCTCCACGCCGGCGCCCGCGGCTTCGACGCCGCCCTGCTGGTCAATTCGGCGAACGCCCTGTTCCTCCCCCTGCTCGCGGCCGGCGGCATCCCCGCCGCCCTGCACGTCGACGGCATCGAGCGGCGCCGCCGCAAGTGGGGACCCCTGGGGCGAGCCGTCTATGCGCTGTCCGAGCGGCTCGCGTGCATCCTTCCGGACGCCCTGATCACCGACGCCGAGGTCATCCGCCGCCACTACCTCGAGCGCTATGGCGCCGACTCCACGGCGATCGCCTATGGCGTCGATCCGCGGCCGCCCGCGGCCGGGGCGGCAACCGCCGGTGTCCTCTCCCGGCTCGGGCTCGCCGAGCGCCGCTTCTTCCTCTACGTCAGCCGCTTCGAGCCCGAAAACAACCCGCACCAGGTGGCGGCGGCCTACCGGGCGGTGCGTGGCGACCTGCCGCTGGTGATGGTCGGCGGGGCACCGTATGCCGGCGACTTCATCGCTGGTTTCACTCGCGGCGCCGATCCGCGCATCCTGTTCCCCGGGCCGATCTATGGCGAGGAGTACCGCGAGCTGCTCGCCAACGCCCTCGCCTACATCCATGCCACGGAGGTCGGCGGCACCCACCCGGCCCTGGTCGAAGCCATGGGGTACGGCAACTGCGTGGTGGTCAACGACACGCCGGAGAATCGCGAGGTGGCGGGCCCGGCCGGTCTCTACTTCCGGGCGGCCGATCCCGGCACCCTGGTGGCGCGTCTCGAGCAGGTGCGGCGGCGCCCGCGCCGTGCCTGGCTCGCCGGACGCGTGGCGGCCCGGCGCGCCGCCCGGCGCTACTCCTGGGAGCGGGTGGCGGACCAATACGCGGAGCTGCTCGGCGCCCTGGCCGCAGGCCGGTGATCATCGGCGATCATCGGCGATCGTCGTCATAGTCGGTGATCCTCGGTCATCGTCGGCGGGCGGCGGCCCTTCCACACCGCCCCCAGCCGCAAGAGTGGCCCCCCATCCGGGTTCCATGGCATGACCGCAGCCGGTCGGCGGGCAGCGGCCTGCCGCCATCCTGGTTCCAGTGTCGTTCTCCCGGCGATAGACGGTGCGAGGCCGGGCCACGTTACAATGAATAGGCGGTTTCAGGCGGTTTTCTCGATTGAGAGGCAAAGGCTGAACATCCATCCATGCTGAAGGAACGAGCCCGCATTCTCGCGGCTTCAATCTTTCTGGTCGATCTGGCGCTCGTCGCGGCCGCCTTCCTGCTGGCTTTTTCCCTGCGTAGCTGGATCCTGCCGCGCCTGGTGCCGCAGGCGTTCCCTGCCCGGCTCTACCCGCTGACCGCCTACCTGCCGCTGCTGCCCTTGGCGCTGGCGATCTGGGGCGCGTTGCTGCTGCTCTCGGGGCGGTACCGCTCCCACCGCACCGTGCCGCTGCTCGACGAGTCGTGGGCGGTGCTGCGGGTCTGCGCGAGCGGCACGATCCTGTTCACCCTCGCCCTGTACCTCTGGCGCATCGACGTCCGGCTGCTCGGCAACGATCAGATCAGCCGCGCCTGGGTGTTGCTCTTCGGGGTCTTCGCCTCGCTCCTGCTGCTGGGCGAGAAGCTCTTCCTGCGCATCAGCTCGCGCTACGTGCGCTCGCGCGGCTTCAACTACCGCACCGTGCTCATCGTCGGCACCAACCCGGCGGCGCTGAAGATCGCCGATTCGATCCACGGCCACCGCTTCTGGGGCTACCGCATCCTCGGCTTCATCGTCAACGGCCATACGCCGGAGCAGCCGTGGCCCAGCCGCTACCCGATCCTCGGCGAGATCAGGCACATCACCCGCATCATCGAGAACAACGTCGTCGACGACGTGATCTTCGCGGTCAGCCGCCGCGATCTCGACCGCCTGGAGGACCTGTTCCTCAGCCTGCAGGAGCAGGGGATCCGCACTCGTTTCGCGGTCAACCTCTTCCCCCACACCCAGGCGCGTGTCGAGCTCGAGGAGCTCGACGGCATCCCGTTGCTGTCGTTCGCCACCGGGCCGACCAGCCAGCTGCCGCTGATGGCCAAGCGGCTGATGGACGTGGCGCTGTCGTCGCTATTGCTGCTGATCGGGCTGCCGGTGGTGGCGGCCATTGCCACCCTGATCAAGATCACCTCGCAGGGCAGCGTGCTCTTCCGCCAGACCCGCTGCGGCCTGAACGGGCGCATCTTCACCCTGTACAAGTTCCGCACCATGGTCGAGGACGCCGAGGACCGGCGCCGCAACCTCGAGCACCTCAACGAGATGCAAGGGCCGGTCTTCAAGCTCAGAAGCGATCCGCGGGTCACCTGGCTCGGCCGCATCCTGCGGCGCTTCAGCCTCGACGAGCTGCCGCAGCTATGGAACGTGGTGCGCGGCGACATGAGCCTGGTCGGTCCGCGCCCCCCGATCCCCGAGGAGGTGGCCCGCTATCAGCGCTGGCAGCGCCGCCGGCTGTCGATGAAGCCGGGCCTCACCTGCCTGTGGCAGGTCAGCGGGCGGAACCAGATCGATTTCGACCGCTGGATGCAGCTCGACCTCGAGTACATCGACTCCTGGTCGCCGATGCTCGATCTCAAGATCCTGCTCAAGACCATCCCCGCCGTGCTCTCGGGCAGGGGCGCCTCCTAAGACCCCTCCGGCAGGCCTCTGGGGGCGGCGGATCCCTCCCGGCCTCCGCTTGGGCGAGTGTCAATGACGGGGGGCGGTGGACTGCGAGGCTCGCCCAAGCGGCGGCCGGGAGGGATCCGCCGCCCTCGGACCTGTCTCCTCCCATCCGGCTGTAAACCTCTTCGGCCGGCTTTGGCCACCCGGGCCGGCTCAGCCTAAACCAGCGCTGCCGGGTAGGAGGCGCTTGCTCGGATCGGCTACTCGGCTGGACGCCGTCGCGGTAGCTCGCCGGCGGCCAGCTTCAGGGTCGTTTCCACCACCTCTGCTAGCGGCCTGGCGTCGGCCTTGCCTTGGCCGGCCAGGTGGAAGGCTGTGCCGTGGTCCACCGAGGTGCGCAGGAAGGGGAGGCCGAGCGTCCAGTTGGTGGCCAGCCCGAAGGCGGCGGTCTTGACCGCGATCAGCCCCTGGTCGTGATACAGCGCCAGCACCCAGTCGAACTCGCCCCGCCGGGCGCGCGCGAAGAGCGAATCGGCGCTCTCCGGCCCGTGGACGTCGCGGCCGGCGCGGCGCGCCCGCTCGACCGCCGGCGCCAGCACCGCTCGCTCCTCGCCGCCGAGCAGCCCCCCTTCGCCAGCGTGCGGATTGAGCCCGGCGAGCGCGATCCGGCCGCCGGCGTGGCGGTCCAGGCAGGCGAGCGCCTCGTCGAGCGCCCGCGGATCGAGGGCCGCCGCCAGCGCCTGCGCCAGCGGCAGATGGACGGTCAGCAGCGCCACCTGCAGATCGGGCGCCAGGAACGCCATCAGGTAATCGCGGCCGTAGCGCTCGAGCCCGCACGCCGCCGCCAGGTAGTCGGTGTGGCCGCGGAAATCCGGCAGGAGATGGCGGGCGATCGATTCTTTGGAGACCGGCGCGGTGACCAGCGCGTCCGCGACGCCCCCCCGCACCAGCGCGATGCCGGCGTCCAGGGCCGCCATGGCGCCGGCGGCGTCCGCCGGCCCGGAGCTGCCCGGCACCACGGTGCGGCGGCTCGCCACCGGGTCGAGCACCGGCACGACGTCGCCGTCATCGGCGGTCATCGCCTCGAGCTCGGCGGCCGAAGGTACGCCCGAGAGGTAGCGCAGCCGGTCCCAGGGGGCGCCGGGCAGCGACGGACGCAGGGCTTCGAGCGCCGCTCGCTCGGCCACGAGCAGCGGCTGCCAGGACCGTCCGGGGCTGGCGCCCATCCCCCCCGTGTGCGGCCCACCGAGGGTGAGCAGACTGAGCAGGATCTCCGGGCCGATGCCGGCGGGATCGCCCTGAGTGAGGACCAATCGCGGCGGGCGCGCCGGCCCGTCGCCCACGGTCAGGGCTCCGCGGGAGACTCGCCGCTGCGGCGCGGCCGGCGCTTGAGCTCCTCTTCCTTGAACATGTAGCGGATGGTGTGCTTCTGGATCAGCAGGTTCGGACCGGAGTGCCGGTTGAGCTTGAGCGCGCCCTTGTCGTACCACTCGATCCAGCCGCGCAGCTCTTCCCCGTCGTCGAGGATCAGCACCATCGGCGTCTTCGCCGCCATCTGCTTGAGGTAGTAGAACTCCTCGGCATTGGTCTGCTCGGGCGGCGTCTGCTTGCGACGCACGCTGCGCGACGGCAGAGCGCTCTTGAGCTCGTTCATGTCCGGGCGGATCAGTTTGCGGTTGGCCATGTCGACTTTCGGTCTCTATGCGACCTCGGATGGCAGCGGTGGGATCTGCGGCAACGGCGACGGCGGCCGGCCTTCCGGGTTCCTGGTCCTGTATTGATCGTCCTCGTAGGCCAGGCAGCACAGCAGCCTGCCGCATTGGCCGGAGATCTTCGACGGATTGAGCGAGAGGTTCTGGCGCTTGGCCATCTGGATCGAGATCGGCCGGAAGTCCTTGAGCCAGGTCGAGCAGCACAGAGTGCGGCCGCAGATGCCGATGCCGCCGACCAGGCCGGCCTCGTCGCGCGCCCCGACCTGCACCATCTTGACCCGCGCCGAGAAGCGGCTCGACAGGTCGCGAACCAGCTGCCGGAAGTCCACCCGCCCCTCGGAGGTGAAGTAGAGCGTTGCTTTCTTGCCGGCGAGCGAGAACTCGACCAGCGACACTTTCATGTCCAGGCCAAGGGCACGCGAGCGCTCCTGGGCGAAGAGCTTGGCGGTCATCTCGCTCTGCCGCTGGCGCTCGTGGGCCGCCGTATCGGCATCGTCCGCCCGCCGCAGGATCGGGCGGGCGCTCGACTTCTGGCACGGCTTGAAGACCGGCATCGGCGAGCGCTCGACCCGTCCATAGGCCGGCCCCGACTCGAGCTCGACCACCACCGGATCGGCGACGGCGTAAATCTTGCCGGCCGTAGTACAGAGCGTCACGTTGGTTTCCTCACGGAAGCGCACGCCGACGTAGGTGTCTTCGACGGCGGTCGACATCCCCTTGAAAGCACAGCCAGAACATCCACTCATGATCGTCCTTCCATTCCATCTGCGACAGCAACAGCGACCTATGCAGGATGAGTACCAGCCAGACGTTATCATGAGGCCGGCGGCGGCGGCCCGGCCCCTCAGTCCGAGGCGGGCGCCATGTCGAGCACCCGCCGGCCGATGTCGCGGCGGAAAACCCTGCCCGGCCAGTGGATCTCGGCAACCGCCGCGTAGGTGCGCTTGAGCGCTCCCACCAGGTCGGGACCCAGGGCGCAGACCGACAGCACCCGGCCGCCCGCGGTCAGCAGATCGCCGCGCGGCCCGCGCTGGGTGCCGGCGTGGAACACCTCGGCCCCCAGCTGCGCCGCCCGTTCGAGCCCCGAGATGACCTCGCCGGAGACCGGCCGGCCGGGGTAGCCCCGGCTCGCCAGGACGACACAAGCCGCGGCCTCCTTGCGGAAGCGCAGCCGGCGAAAGAGATCGAAGTCGCCCGCGGCCGCGGCGGCGAGGACCGGCAGCAGATCGTCTTCGAGGCGCAGCATCAGCACCTGCGCCTCGGGATCGCCGAGCCGGGCGTTGAATTCCAGCACCTTGGGGCCGGCGGCGGTCAGCATCATGCCGGCATACAGCACACCGACGAAGGGACGGCCTTCTTCCGCCAGGCCGCTGATCGTGGTGCGCATGACGGTCTCGACGATCTCCGCCGCCGCCTCGCCGGATGGGAGGCCGCCGGGGCTGTGAGACCCCATGCCGCCGGTGTTGGGACCGGTGTCCCCATCGCCGATGCGCTTGTAATCCTTGGCGATGGCCAGGGGCAGCAGCCGCTCGCCATCTGAGAGGGCCATGAAGGAGACCTCCTCGCCCGACAGGAACTGCTCGACGATGGCCCGGTCGCTGCTGGCGCCAAAACGGCGCTCTTCAAAGAGGACGGCGACCGCCGCCTCGGCCTCCTCCTCGCCGGCGGCGACCATCACCCCTTTGCCGGCAGCCAGGCCGTCGGCCTTGAGCACGACCGGGAAGCCGAAGCGGCTGCAGGCGGCGCGGGCCTCGGCGGCGTCGTGCACCACCGCGAAGGGCGCGGTAGGAATGCCGTGCCGCTCCATGAACTGCTTGGCGAACACCTTGCTGCCTTCGATCTCCGACGCCCGCTGGCTGGGAGCGAAGATCGGCAGCCCGCGGCGCCCGAACTCATCGGCGATGCCCAGGGTGAGCGGCAGCTCCGGCCCGACGATCGTCAGATCGATCCGCAGGTCGGAGGCGAAGTCGGCGAGGCGGTGGATCTCCTCGGGCGCCACCGGCACCAGGTCGGCCAGCCGTGAGATGCCGGGATTGCCAGGCGCGCAGTAGAGATCCCCGAGCAGCGGGCTCTGCCGCAGCTTCCAGCACAGCGCGTGCTCGCGCGCGCCCGCACCCACGACTAAGACTTTCATCCCGGTCTCCGGGCCGCCAGGGCGGTCACCGCCATGACGTCCACGATGTCTTCCACGGCGGCGCCGCGCGACAGATCGTTGACGGGCCGCGCCAAGCCCTGCAGCAGGGGCCCCACGGCACGCGCCCCCGCCAAGCGCTCGGTGAGCTTATAGGCGATGTTGCCGGCGTCGAGATCGGGAAAGATTAGCACGTTGGCGCGGCCCGCCACCGGGCTGCCGGGCGCCTTGCGCAGCGCCACCGCCGGCACCAGCGCCGCGTCCGCCTGCAGCTCGCCGTCGACGGCGAAGCCGACCTGCCGTTCGCGCAGCAGCCGCAACGCCTGGCGCACCTTCTCGATCCGCGGATGCGAGGCGCTGCCGAGAGTCGAGAACGACAGCAGCGCCACCCGCGGCTCTTGGTCCAGCAGGTCGCGGCAGCTGGCCGCTGCCGCTTCGGCGATGTCCGCCAGCTGTTCCGCGGTCGGGTCCGGGACGACGCCGCAATCGCTGTAGACCAGTCCGCGGCCGTCCGGCATCACCATCAGGAAGCAGGACGACACCAGCTTCAGGCCCGGCCGGGGCCCCACCATCCGCAGCGCGGCCCGCAGCGTATCCGCGGTGGTCGCCTCGGCGCCCATGACGGCGCCGTCGACCTGCCCGGTGGCCACCTGCATGGCGGCATAGTACAAGGGGTCCCGCGCCAGCCGTGCGATCTCCTCCTGCCGGGCGGCGGGAAACGCGTGCCGGGCAAGACGCCCGGCGATGAACTCGGCTTCGGCGGCGGACGGGCGGGGCTCGACCACCGGCACGGTCAGCGGCACCCCCACCGCCGCCGCGACCCGGGCAACCGCCTCAGGCGCCCCGATGAGGCGCGGCCGGCAGATCCCCGCGGCCGCGGCGCGCTCGGCCGCCTCGACCACCCGCGCGTCCCCGCCTTCGGCCAGGACGATGGTCGCCTGGACCGCCCGGGCGCGCGCCCGCAAACGCTCGAGCGGGCCGCTCACCCGCAATCGTTCGCCATGCCTCGGAGAAGGCCGGCATCCATTGCCGGAGTGTATCTGGAGTTCAGCGGTCCACTACCCGGCCAGCACCATCGACCCGGTGGGCTGCGGCCTGCCGCCGCGCGGCTCGACGGTGACCACCCACCCCTCGATGATTTCGACAGGAACCGGCTGGTCGATCACCAGGGAGGCGCTGCCTTGGGCGTCGACGCCGAAGACGCCGGCCGAGGTCTTCTGCTCCTCGCCGTCGAGATACCAGAGCTGGTAGGTCTTGTCGGGGCCCAGGGCGGGCAGGTTGGAGGCGACGAACGCCGCCTTGCGGTCGGCGGGGTTGACATAGGTGCGGCCGGCCGCCGAGTGGGAGGTGCCCATGCCCGCCAGGCTGACCGATTTCACCCCGGGCGCCGTGATGATCGAGAGCATACGCCCCAGCCGCTGCGCCTCGGCCTGCGCCTGCTCCGCCTGGCGCTCGAGCGCCTCGGCCCGCGCCGCCAGCTGCCGGCTCTCATCGCGCAGGCGTTGGATCTCCGCTCCCACGCCGGCCTGGCGCGCCAAGCCCCAGGCCGCCGCGACTGCCAGCACGGCGGCCGCGGCCAGCAGCGGCCAGCGTCTGGCGGGGGACGCGGCTTGGTCCGCGGGGGAGGCGGGCGTATGCCGGCGGCCGAACGCCGCGACCGTCCGCGCGGGATCGGGCGCCGCCAGTGGGGGCGCCATGGACCGCGGCGTGGACCGCGGCTCGGCTGCGACCTGGGCGAGCAGCCGCCCCTTGACGCCGGCGAGGATCCGTGGGGCTTCGCCTGCCAGACTCTCAGGAAGCGCCGCCGCCACCGCGAGCTCCTCGATCTCGGCGGCGAGCCGCCGCCGCTCGCCCTCGCAGGTCGGGCACCCTGTCGCGAGGTGCGCCTCGAGCTCGCGCAGCTCGTCGCCATCCAGCGCGCCCAGGGCGTACGCCGGCAGGAGGTCGTCGAAGCGGGGAGCGTGGGCGGAGGTCATGGTCAGGTGCTCAGAGCTTGGCGCAGCTTGTTCATGCCCAGCAGGATGCGGGACTTCACCGTGCCCAGCGGGGCGGCGAGCCGCTCGGCGATCTGCGTATGGGTCAGACCCTCGAAGAACGCCAGCTCAATGCATCTACGCTGCTCCGGGGACAGCAGATTGAGCGCCGAATGGATCCGATCGCGGCGCTCGGCGTCTTCGAGCCGCCGGGTGCCGAGCGGCGAGACCAGGCGCGGAAACGCGGCGTCCGCGACCGCTTCCTGCTCGTGACGCCCGCGGGCGTCACGCCGGCGCAGCCGGTCGAGCGCGCGCGAGCGCGCCACCATGAGCAGCCAGCCGCGCGGCGTCGAGCGCGCGGCGTCGTAGCGATCGGATTGCCGCCATACCTGCAGGAAGACCTCCTGCAGGACCTCCTCCGCCTCTCCCCGGGCGCCCAGGATCCTCGACACCAGTCCGAGGACCGCCTCCGCATGGAGGTCGAAGAAGCGCGCAAAGGCCTCCTGATCGCCGGTGCTGATCCGCCCGATGAGAAGGGAGTCCTCGAGCTCCTGGGATTGCATGGCGAGCGTACCCTGGCCTTCGTCCTGCACCTGCTGCCGCTCCTGCCGCTCCTGCGCTACCGCGCCCCTGCCGCCGGCCGTTCCAGGACGGCCTGGCACGTCACCGCGGGACCGGCGCCCCCGCCGAGCGCGCCGCCGGTGCCGGCAGCGCGAAGGTCAGTGACGCCCAGAAGCTCTCCCAATCGGCGCCCGAGCCCGGCGGCGCGGCGATCATGTGCACCGCCTTGACCAGCCAGATGCCGGCGCCGCCCAGCCGCAGGCGGACGCGTCCCTGGGCATCGGTGCGCGCCGCCACCTGGCTGGCAGGCCGGTCCTTTGGCACCGCCGCTACTTTCGCGCCTGCCAGCGGCTGGCCTCCGTACAGCAGGCGCACCGGCAGCTCCTGGCCCGCGGCAAGCGTGTACGGGTTCGCCTCCGGGATCAGCTCGAGCGTGAGCCCCAGCACCCGGTCATGACCGGAACCGGCGTCTCCTCCGACCGCGATGAGCGACTTGGCGCAGCGCGAGTATATCTCCTTGCCTGGCGCGCCGCTCTGGCCGCGCCGGGCACGCAGCGCGCTGACTTTCTCCAGGCCCTCCTCGGCAAGGTACTTCTCGAACCTGGCGGCGTCGAGCTCGACCGCGGCATGGCGGCTGGTGTAGACCAGCTCGTAGAGCCCGGGCCGCCCGGTCACCAGGAAGCCGGCCGGATCGGTGTCCGGGATCCCGGGGATCGGTGACTCGCCGCCGTTGCCGATCACCGCGAAACGCACCAGGTACTTGGGGTCGCGAGGGAAGACGTCGCCCCGGAACAGCTGGCCGATGAACAGCCGGACCGCCAGGCGGGTGCCGGGCGCCGGCTGGTATGCCGAGGGCTCGATCCACAGGTCGTGGGCCCGCAGGCTGCCGGCGCACAGCAGCGCCAGCATGAACGCAAGACGGGCGGCGGTCTTATTCATCCTCTTCCCACTTCTGGACAGTTCGATGGATGCGAATGGACCGGCGGCGCCCGCGGGCGCGTCCGGATCGCGCCCCCCCTCCCGGGGGGCAGCGCGTCCCGATGGGCGCGCTGCCTGAGGGGGGGCGATGGGCGGAGAATACGGCAAACGCCCCCGGCGCTGGCATCTACCGGTGTCTACCGGTGTCTACCGGCTCACGCCGGGGCTGCTGGTCAGGCCGTTGCCGCCGGGACCGAGCGGCCCGTTCGGCGAGCCCGGGAACGGGTCCTTGAGGTAAGGGAACGCGTCGTCGAACTGGGTCACGTTGTTGAGCGTCCCGTCGGTGAACGGCAGGGCTCCGGAGGGCGCGTCGGACGGATTGCAGTAGACGCCGGGGAAGGCGACGCAGAGCACGCCCATCGCCACCCGCAGCTCGATGTCCACCACGTCGTCACCCGGCCGCCGGCCGTTCGGGAAGCCGGCGTTGTCGCCGCCCAGGACACCGAGGTTGTTCTGAGAGGCGACCGGCGTGATGGCGGTGTTGAGCCGCATCTCCTCGGCGGGGCCGCCGAGCGCGTTGAGGCCGCCGACGCCGGTGAGGAAGGCGGCCACCAGGTCCTTGCGCGGGAAGTTGGTCGGCGCTTTCACCCCGGCCGCGCCGAACAGCAGCTCGAGCACCGCCGGCAGCGTCGGGTTGGTGACGTAGGTGGCGAACTGGCCGTCGTCCTTGGGCTTGCTGGCGTTGAACTTGTTCTTGTCCTGAAGGCCGATGACCAGCTCGTTGACCAGCGGCGCGCTGAGCCGCGACACCTGCACCAGGGCGCCGGACTGATTGGCGTCGCGGAAATCGGGGGCCGTCGACAGCACGCGGTCCTGCGGCAGCGCGGCCGTCGTCCAGGCGCCGATCACGGTGCTATGCGACGACACCAGGCAGGCGGCCGGCACCTCGAGAGCGAAGGTGGTGACGTTCTTGTCTTCCAGGGTGTTGGGCTCCGCGTCGCGGCTGCCCAGGGGGTTCGCGATGTTGACCAGGTCGAACACCTCGCCGAGGTTGACGGCGAAGCCGTCGTGACGCTGGCCCACGAACACCCGGCCGGTCGAGGAACAGCCGGGGATGTGGATGGTGTGGATGAAGCTGGCGGCGTAGTCGTGGTAGTTCGGCACCGACTTGTTGCCGATGTTGTCGATCGGCTTGGCGAAACGGGTGCGGCCGGTCGCGGCGTCGGTGGCATAACCCACTGCCGTCGGGCTGTCGAGCGGCCCGGTCAGCACGCGCAGCGTGTAGCTCTCCTCGACGTTCTGGGCGGCGTCGCCGCCGGGCCCGGCGCTGATCTGCCCGACGTTGACGAACGGCACCGATACCGTCTTGCCGCCGACCGGCAGTGAGATGTTCTTGAAGGTCTGCTTGACCCGGAACTCGAAGGTCGTCGACTCGACGCCGTTGCCGGCGTTGTCGACGTGGATGCGGTAGACCGCGTCGGGGTCGAGGGTGAAGAAGTTGGGGCCGCCGTAGGCGTCCTGCAGCGGCACGTAGTTGGCCAGGAAGGTCACGTAGCCGGTCCGCCCCGGCTCGTAGCTGCTGAACATGTAGAAGTCCGTGCCGTCCACCTTCGGCATCTTGGTGATCCCCGGCGCCTCGCGGTGGCTCGAGGCATTGGCCGGCGCCCCCGCAAGCGCCAGGATCGTCGAGGCGGCCAGCATGACTGAGGCAACGACACGCAATCGCATACACAGTCCTCCTGTAAGTCTGCAGTTGAGGTGAGCTTTGACTGCTCGTCTCGTCTCGCTCATCCCCAATACGCCCCCGCGGCCCGCGCGGATGAGTAGAATGTGGCGATGACCTTGCCGACCGGCACCCATCGCCGCAACCATGGCCGCGACGCCGCAGCGTTGCGCCCGTGCCGCATCGAGATCGACGTGCTCAAGTTCGCCGAGGGCTCGGCCCTGATCGAGCTCGGCGATACGCGGGTGCTGGTCGCCGCCAGCGCCGATACGCGGATGCCGCCATTTCTCAAGGACAGCGGCCAGGGTTGGGTCACCGCCGAGTACTCGATGCTGCCGCGCGCCACCCATACCCGGACGGCGCGCGAAGTGGCCCAGGGGCGGCCGTCGGGTCGCACCGCCGAGATCCAGCGGCTGATCGGGCGCAGCCTGCGAGCGGCGGTCGATCTGACCGCCATCCCCGACCGCGCGCTGACGCTCGACTGCGACGTGCTGCAGGCCGACGGCGGCACCCGCACCGCCGCGATCACCGGCGCCTACGTCGCCCTGGCGCTGGCCCTCCGGCGCCTGCTGCTCAGCGGCGACATCAAGGCGTGGCCGCTCGGCGATTCGCTGGCGGCGGTATCGGTCGGTATTGTGGGCGGGGTGCCGTTGCTCGACCTCGAGTACGAGGAGGACCGCAACGCGGAGGTGGACATGAACGTCGTCGCCACCGCCGGCGGCTCGCTGGTGGAGATCCAGGGCACCGGGGAGCGGCGCAGCTTCCGGCGCGAGGAGATGGACGCGCTCGTCGATCTCGCCATGCAGGGCATCGCCCAGCTGGCGGCGGTACAGGCCGAGGTGCTGGGGCCGGCGATGCTGGAGGTGGCGGAGGTGCGGGCCCGCGGGCCGCGGCGGCAGGCGCCCCCGAAGCCCGAGCGCGACCTCTGGGGGCCTCCGGGGTAGCCCCCCGGACGGGCCCTCGGGCTGCGGATCTCCTCCGGCCTCCGGTTGGCGAGCGGGTACGGGGTGGAGGCGGGGGTGGGGGCCTTCGGGGCTCGCCAAACGGCGGCCGGAGGAGATCCGCAGCCCGGGGCCCTCACCTCCTCCCGTACGGATGTGGATCTCTTCGGCCGCCTTTATCTTCGATCGTGGCGTGCCTCGCCTGGGTCAGATGCACAAACGCCTTCCAGGACTACGGAGACGATCGCTTGGCTTAGAGCACCGTTCCTGACAGCTCGACCTCTAGCACTGGCGACTTCGGGCTGTCGGTGTGGATGGTCAGCTTGCCGTGGAAGGGTCCCTTGGCCATGGCCGAGTTCAGGGTGAGGCGGACCGTGTACTCGCGGCCCTCCTCGAGGGGTTCGACCTTGGCTTCGATCCCCTGGCCCGGCGGATCGACGCCGATCACCTTGATGGGCTCGGTGGCGAAGTTCTTGACGTCGAGGACCCGGCGCTGCGGCTCCTTGACGTCGACCTGGCCGAAATCGGCCTTCGGCGGCGTCACCGCGAGCACCGGCCGCACGAAGCCCGACACCGGGATCTCGACCAGCTTCTGCTTGGCATGGTTGGTGTGGACGGTGACGTAGCCGGCGAGGGGCCCGACCGGGGCGTCGCTCGACAACTTCGTCTCGACCCGCCACTGCTTGACCTTGACGTCGGGTAGGCGCTCGCCTTCCTGCGCCTCGCGGAAGCTCACCGCGAGGTACGGCCATGGCGAATCGACCTTGACGACGTCCATCGGCGAGCCGTCGGGCGTATAGAGGGTCTGGGCGATGGTGCCCTCCTTGGCCTCGTCTTTCACGATGCTGTAACGGACAAAGCCCGGCTTCACCGCGATGTAGGGCTCGACCTTGGCGCGTACGGTCAGCTCCACCTGCGGGTTGGCGGCATCGTTGGTGAAGACGGTGACGCCCTTGGCCACCGGCCCGCTGAAGCTGGAGGTATCGACGACCACGTGCACCTTGCCGGTCTTGCCGGGGCCGATCGTCTTGTCGTAGCTCGCTACCGTGCAGCCGCAGGCGGCCTTGACGTCGGTGATCTCGAGCGCGGCATTGCCGTCGTTGCGGATCTCGAAGTCCTGGGTGATCTTGTCGCCCTTGGGCACCGATCCCACGTCTTTGATCGGGGTGACGGCAACCGCCTTCGAGTGCGCGGCCGCGGGGGCCGCAGCCGCGGCGTTCGCGACCGCCGGAGCGGCGGCGAACACAGGGGCTCCGAGGGGAGTGAGGAGGAGAATGGCACTCAGTGCCAAAATGGCTAGGTAGGAATGACGCTTCATGGCAACCGGCTCCTTGATCGAAGATGAGGCTCGAAACCCTTCTGGCTCCGCGGTCCGCTCGCCGAATGCTACACTCGGCGCCCGCCAGCGGAAAGGCCGCAACCGAAAACGTACCATCCCAGCGCCAGTGCATGCCCGGCGGGCTCGCCGGGGCCGGCACGGCCGGCCAGGAGATCGAGCGGCAATGAGGCCGACGGAACCGACACGGCTCGACATCTACATCGTGGCAATCGGCGGTACGGGCATGGCTCCGCTGGCGTGTCTGCTGCAAGAGCAGGGCCACCGCGTGCGCGGCACCGACGGACCGCTCTACCCGCCGATGAGCACCCTGCTCGAGCGCGCCGGCATCCAGCCTCATGTCGGCTACGACGCCGCGCACCTCGAGCCGGCGCCCGACCTGGTGGTGGTGGGCAACGCCGTCCGTAGCGACAACCCCGAGGCGGTCGCCGCCGAGCGCCTGGGCGTGCCGGTGCTGTCGATGCCGCAGGCCCTGGCGCGCTTCTTTCTCGCCGGCAAGCGGCCGCTGGTGGTGACCGGAACCCACGGCAAGACCACCACGACAGCGATGGCGGCCTGGGTCTACAGCCAGTGCGGCGCCAATCCCGGATATCTCATTGGCGGGGTGCCGCGCGATCTTCCGGACAGCTTCGCCGGCGGCGGCCCGGGCGGGCGCTTCATCGTCGAGGGCGACGAGTACAACGCCGCGTACTTCGACCGCGGCGCCAAGTTCCTGCACTACCGCCCCGAGACGCTCATCCTGACCAGCGTCGAATATGACCACGCCGACCTGTACCCCAACCCGCAGGCGCTGCGCGAGGCCTATCGCCAGGTGATCGCGCAGCTGCCGGCCAACGGCCTGCTGGTGGCATGCGGCGACATGCCGGAGGTCCGCGAGCTGGCGCGCCAAGCGCCCTGCCGGACGATCTCGTACGGGCTCGAGGAGGGCAACGAGGTGCGGCCGGCTGGCTGCGAGTGGACGCGGGGGGCCAGCCGCTTCCGGCTGGCGGACGCCGGCGCCGGCGAGGTGACCATCGAGCTGCCTCTCGCCGGCAGCCACAACGTCGCCAACGCCCTGGCGGTGTGGGCGGCGGCACGGCGTGACGGCCTCGCCGCCGGCCAGGTGGCGGCGGCGCTGGCCGGCTTCCACGGCGTCAAGCGCCGTCTCGAGGAGCTCGGCAGCCGCGGCGGCGTCACCGTCGTCGACGATTTCGCGCACCACCCGACCGCGGTCGGCAAGACGCTGGCGGCGTTGCGCCAGAGCTACCCCGGCCACCGGCTGGTGGCACTCTTCGAGCCCCGCAGCCTGACCGCCGGCAGGGCGATGTTCTTCGACGCCTACCGGGAAGCCTTCGCGGCCGCCGACCGCGTGCTGTTCGCGCCCACGTTCCACAGCGGCCGGCTGAGCGCCGAGGAGCGGCTGGACTTCGCCGCCGTCGCCACCGCGCTGGCGGCCGACGGCGTCAGCGCCACCCGCTTCGCCAGCGTCGACGAGCTGCTCGCCAGCGCGGTCGCCGAGAGCCGTCCAGGAGACGTGCTGGTGACCATGTCCTCCGGCTCGTTCGAAGACGTGCCGCGCCGCCTCCTAGCCGCCCTTCCCACCGCCGCCGCTGCCCCGGCCGCTGCCGGCAAGGCAAGGGCCGCGGCGGCCCCCTGAAGCGATCGGTGGCGATCGGCAGCCCGGAGGGGGCGACCGCGCGCCCGCCGATCGAGATGAAGGGGCCCGACGAGATCACTGGCCGTAGGGGTGGAGGAAGGGTCCCCGAGGCGGATCTTCCCTCCGGCCGCCGTTTGGGCGAGCCACCGCAGTCCTCGGTCCCCACATCCATCGCCCTCGCCCAACCGGAGGCCGGAGGGAAGATCCGCCTCGCCTCAGGGCCCCGGCCGGGGGGGCGTTCCCCGAAGGCGCTCTTCGAGCAGCTGGGAGGGGCCGAGCGCCGGCAGCCGCAGGGCTTCGCGCGCCACGTCGAGCGCTGCTTGCCGCGGTAGCAGGCCGATGAGCTCGCTCGCCTCCACCCGCGCGCCACGGGCTGCCGCCTCCTCGCGCACGCGGTCGAGCGCCTGCCCGAGCGAGGTGCGGCGGAAATCGACCAGATTCATGCTGACCTGCGCACGGCCGCGGCTGGGGAGATAGAAGCCCAGGGCCCGGACCGCCGGCAAACCGCCTCCGGACTCGCGCACGGCGGCGGCGACCGCACGGGCGACCGCCACGTCGGCGGTGTCGAGGATGGCGTTACAGGCGATCAGGAAGAAGCGCGCGCCGATCACCGTGGCGCCGGCGCTGGGATGCGCGCGCGCCGGGCCGTGGTCCGGCGTCCACAGCGGATCAGCCAGCTTAGGCGCGAGCCCCTCGAAGCCGCCGCGGCGGATCGACGCCAGCGACCGCCGCTCCGGGCGTGCCGCCGCCTCCTCGTAGAGATAGACCGGCAGACCGAAGCGGCTGCCCACCTCCGGCGCGAGGCGCCGCGCCGCGGCCACCGCCACTGCCATCGGCGTCTCGCCGAGGGGCACGAAGGGCACCACGTCCACCGCCCCGATCCGCGGATGCACCCCCTCATGGCGCCGCAGATCGATCTCCGCGAGCGCCGCCTCGTAGAGCGCCAGCAGCCCGGCGATCAGGTCTTCGGGCTCGCCCGCCAGCGTCAAGACTGAGCGGTTGTGGTCGGGGTCGGAGGAGACGTCGAGCAGCTGTACGCCGGGCGCCGAGGCCGCCGCCGCCAACCGCGCGACGACGTCCGGCCGGCGCCCTTCGCTCACGTTGGGGACGCATTCGAGCGCTGGCACGCCAGGCACCATACACCAGCGGGGAAGCCGTCGCGCCGGCGGTCCCCGGCCCTCCCGGGGCCGTTGCCCGGCCACGGGAGCCCGAACGCCCTCTACCCAGGAGCGTCCCGTCCTGGTAGCATTGCGCGGTCCCGAGCCGCTCTTGCAAGCTGTGTCCCGAAGATGACTTATCCTGGTAATCAGTCGCTGGCGTCCGACGTTCAACAGCGCATCCGCAGCACTTTCGAGCATACTCTCGGCTTGGCCGAGAAGGGCAGCCGCCAGGAGGCCCTGCTCGGCTGCGATTTCGTCCTACGCATGGATCCGCTGTTCGAGCCGGCGCGACGGCTACAAGAGCGGCTGGAGGCCGCCACCGGTCCGCTGGCCGTCGCGGACCTGCGGCGCATGGAGGCACCGGCCGGGCAACGGGACCGATCGCGCGACTCTTCGACGTTCCCCTCGCCGTCCCTTGCGGGCCCGCAGCCCGCGGCGAGCGCCAGCACGGCGGCGGCGCATGACGCACTGTGGGGCGACCTCGACGGCCTGGCGACCGAGCTGCCGGAGCTGCCTGACCCGCATGCGGCTCCCGGACCCGGTGCGCTGCGCGCAGAGTTCGAGTCGCTGCTCTCCGAGCGCCGCTTCCAGGAGCTGCAGATGCGCGCCCGGGAGGAAGCCGCCGCGGTCACCGCCGACCTGGAGCTCCAGCGCCTGGAGAAGCTGGCGCAGGAGCGGCTCGAGGCGGGACCCTACGTCAGCAAGTTCCTGCTTTCCGCTCGCGAGGCGATGCGCACCGGCAATACCGTCGATGGCAACCGGCTGCTCGACAAGGCGCGGGCGCTCGATCCCACCCATCCCGGCATCGCCGAGCTGTCGCCGCCGGGCGGCTCCGCGCCCCCAGCGCCCCCAGCGGTGGATGCGCCGACCGGCAAGGTGGCTTCAGGTCCGAGCGGATCACCGGCCGCGGCGTTCTCGGCGGCGGCGCTGGCGCTGGCGCCGGGGTCCGCGGCCCCATCGCTGGTCCCGCCGCCACCGGCCGCGCTCCGGGCGCAGCCGGCCCTGTCGCAGACATCCCCGACATCGCAGACAGCGCCTCAGCCGTCCTTCGCGACTGCAGCGCCGCCCAACTCCGACACCGAGAGCGAACGCCGGATCCAGCAGTTGCTCGACGAGGGCCAGGCCGCGCTCGACGGGGGCGACCCGCAAGCGGCAATCGACGCCTGGTCGCGGATCTTCCTGATCGACATCGACCACCAGGGGGCGGCGTACCGCATCGACCGGGCGCGGCGCATGAAAGCTGAGCGCGACCGCCAGGTGGAGGAGACCTTCCACGAGGGCATGTCCCGCCTGGAGGCCAGCGACGCTCACGGTGCGCGGGACGCCTTCCAGCGGGTGCTCGAGCTGCAGCCTGGCCATCTGCAGGCGCGCGAGTACCAGCAGCAGCTGGACGAAGGCAACGTGCCGGCGGTCGCCGGCGCCGGACGGACGAGCGCGGCGCGGGCGCATTCTTCGCTGACCGGATCGTTGCCCGTGATTCTGCCGGCATCGCCGGATACAGGCTCGGCGGACGGCTCGGCCGCGACGGCCGGCGGCGCCGCGAGCGCCGCGATGCCCGCGATGACCTCCGATCGCACTCCCTTGCCGCCGCTTCCTGCCGGTCTGGCGCGCGGCGGCGGGGCCTCCGATCTGGCTGCCGACCATGACCTGCAAGAGGAGATCCTCGTACCGCCCGACGTGAGCCAGGCCGCGCGCCCGCAGGACGCCCGCCACGAGGTGCGCTCGGCGAGCGCGGCGCACTCGGGACGGGCGCGCCGGCTGTTCCTGGTGGTCGGCAGCGCCGTCCTGTTGCTGGCCCTGGCGGTGGGTTGGTTCCTCTATCAGAAGCGCGAGCAGTGGTTCCCGAACTCCCGCACCGAGGAGCCGGCACCGGCGCCGGCCCCCAACCCGATCCCGCGCGCCACCAAGCTGCACAACGCGGGCAAGACCGCCATCGCGCTGGCGCAGTTGAGCCGGGTGCCGCCAGGCGACCCCCATTACAAGGAGGCGCAGGCGCTGATCGCCAAGTGGCGGGCCGAGCAGGCCCAGGCGGGGCCAGGAGCGGATGGAGCCTCGAGCACAGCGCCGGGCTCTCAGCAGGGCGGGCCGGGGGCCGCTTCCGCCCCGGGCACCGGCGGCGCTCCAGGAGTCGCCGCGGGCGCGGCCGGAGCGGATCCGGAGCGGCGGCAGGCGCTGATCGAAGAGGCCAGGCAGGCTTTCAAGGAGGGCGCGTTCCTGCTCGCCGCCCAGCGCTACGGGGCCGCCGATCGGATCGGCAAGCTCGACGCCGGCGATGCCGGGCAGCTGAGCGCGGCCAAGCAGAAGCTGGTGCCGCTGCAGCGCCAGATCGACATGTTCCTCAACCGCGAGTGGGAGTTCGCGCTGCCCGATCTCTGGAAAATCCACCAATCGGACCCCGGCAACCGGGACGTCACCCGCATGATCGTCGACAGCTATTACGATCTCGGGGTACGCGACCTGCAGCACAACGAGGTCGCCAAGGCGGCGCAGAAGTTCACCGAGGCCAAGAACCTGGTGCCCGACGATCCCGACGTCAAACGCCAGCTGCTCTTCGCCCAGACCTATCTGGCGCGCGGTCCTGACCTGCTCTACCAGATCTACGTCAAGTACCTGCCGCTCCGCTGATGCGACGTCCGGACAACGAGCCACTGCTCTTCGACCTGCCGCTCGACCGGCCGGCTCGCGACGGCGATGCCGAGCCGGTGCTCGACCGCCAGCCGCCGCGCACCCCCCGTTCCCAGCAACCTCCGAAGCCGCCGCAGACTGCCCCGGCGTCGCCCCGCTCGTCACGGGCGGCAGGTGCGGCAGGAGCCGCGGGCAAGACGGCGGCGACGGCGACAGAGGAATCCTCGCCGGCGGCGCCTAGGCTGCCCCTGGCCGCGGCCGCGGCGCTTTCCGCCCACCCCGCGCCGGCGGCACCTCCCGGACCGCTCGCTCCGGCAGCGGCCGCGGCCGAGCGCCAGCAACGGACCGAGCGCGGCACCGCAGCCGCCGTCGGACCCGTCGCCGGGGGCCCGGACGGCACCGACGCCGGCGCCGCGGTGCCGATCCCGAGCGGCAGGGCCGGCATCGGCCGCCGCGCGGCCGCCGGAGCCGCCGACCTGCTGGTGCACGTCGCGGTGGTGGTCCTGGCGCTGGCCGGGTGCCGCGCCTTGGGCGTCGCTCCGGCGATGGGCGACTGGCCGGCCTTCGCCCTCTTCCTGCTGTCGTTCTCTTTCCTCTACACCGTGGTGCCCCTGGCCTTTTGGGGACACACCCTCGGCATGACCTGGGCGGGCCTGACCGTGGAGAGCACCGGCGGCGAGCCCCTGAGCTTCGACCAGACCGCCCGCCGCTGGCTGGGAGCCCTCCTGACCCTCGGTGCCGCCGGCCTGCCGCTCCTCCTGGTCCTGACCGGCCGCTCCTTGGCCGACCGCCTCAGCGGCTCCCGGACCCTGGCGTCCTAGCGCCAACTCTAGCCTGTCCTTCTCAGCCGCTGTTCGGGCGAGCCCTGCCGAAGAGATTCACAGCCGAAGGGGACGAGGCAGGGCCGCGGGCGGCGGAGCTAACGCTAACGCTGGCTGGCCGGGCCGATCGGCGCCAGGCGCAGCTCGGCGCGGGCGGCGGCCAGGGCTCGCTGGCGGGCCTTGAACTCGGCTTCGCTGCCGCTCTTCATCGCCTGGGCGTCGGCCAGCGCGCGCTCGGCGGCGGCGCGGTCGAGCTGCGACACCTGCTTGGCAACCTCGGTCAGGATGGTCAGGCGATTGTCCACCATCTGGGCGAAGCCGCCGGCCACGAAGAGCGCGCTCTTGCCCTCCGGCGTGTCGACCCGCAGCAGCCCGGCGCCCAGCCGGTACAGCATCGGCGCGCGGTTCTTGAGAATGCCCAGCTCGCCGTCGTGGGCGGGCAGGGCGGCGAACGTGGCGTCGGTCTCGAGCACCGCCCGCTCCGGGGTGATGACGCTGATGTGGAAGGTGTCCGCCATGGCCGCCTACTCCGCCAGCTTCTCCGCCTTCGCCGCCGCCTCCTCGATCGCGCCGACGTACATGAACGCCTGGTCAGGCAGCTGGTCCCACTTGCCGTCGCACAGCTCCTCGAACGATCGGATGGTGTCCTCGCGCGAGGTGTAGTTGCCGGGGAAGCCGGTGAACTGCTCGGCGACGTAGAACGGCTGCGACAGGAAGCGCTCGATCTTGCGCGCCCGGCGCACGATCACCTTGTCGTCCTCGGAGAGCTCCTCGATGCCCAGGATCGCGATGATGTCCTGCAGGTCCTTGTACCGCTGCAGGATCTGCTGCACCCGGCGCGCCACCGCGTAGTGACGCTCGCCGATGTACTCGGGAGCGATGATGCGGCTGCTCGAGGCGAGCGGATCGACCGCCGGGTAGATGCCTTTCTCCGAGATGCCGCGCTCCAGGTTGACGGTGCTGTCGAGGTGGGTGAACGCGGTCGCCGGCGCCGGATCGGTGTAGTCGTCGGCCGGCACGTAGATCGCCTGGATGCTGGTGACGGCGCCGCGGTTGGTGGAAGTGATGCGCTCCTGCAGCTCGCCCATCTCGGTGCCCAGCGTCGGCTGGTAGCCGACCGCCGAGGGCATGCGGCCGAGCAGCGCCGACACCTCCGACCCCGCCTGCGAGAAACGGAAGATGTTGTCGATGAACAGCAGCGTGTCGGCGCCGGTCTGGTCGCGGAAGTATTCGGCCATGGTGAGCGCCGACAGGGCCACGCGCAGGCGGGCTCCGGGCGGCTCGTTCATCTGGCCGAATACCATCACCGTCTGATCGATGACGCGCTTGCCGGTGTCGCCGATCTTGGCCTCCTGCATCTCGAGCCAGAGGTCGTTGCCCTCGCGAGTGCGCTCGCCGACCCCGGCGAAACAGGAGTAACCGCTGTGGAAGCGGGCGAGGCGGGCGATCAGCTCCTGGATGATGACCGTCTTGCCGACGCCGGCGCCGCCGAACAAGCCGGCCTTGCCGCCGCGCACCAGCGGGCAGAGCAGGTCGATGACCTTGATGCCGGTCTCGAACAGCTCGGTCTTCGAGGACAGGTCCTTGAGGTCGGGCGGCTCGTGGTGGATGGGCCGGCGCTCCTTGGCCTCGATCGGGCCCTGGCCGTCGATCGGCTCGCCGACCAGATTGAAGACGCGGCCGAGCGTCTCCTCGCCCACCGGCACGGTCACCGGCGAGCCGGTGTCAAGGATGTCCGCGCCGCGGGTCAGGCCGTCGGTCGAGCCCAGGGCCACGGCGCGCACGCGCCCGCCGCCCAGGTGCTGGGCGACCTCGCACCAGAGGGTGTCCTCGTGCTCCTCGCCGAGGATGGTGCGCTTGACCTCGATGCGCAGGGCGTTGTAGATCCGCGGCAGGTGGTCCTCGGAGAAATGGGCGTCGAGCGTCGAGCCGATGACCTGCGTCACTTTGCCGTAGTTGGAATTTTCCATCGCTAGTTCCGATCTGGTTCGTGGTCCGGGAGCGGCGTCAGGACAGCGCGTTGGAACCGCCGACGATGTCGAGCAGCTCCATGGTGATCTGGGTCTGACGGGCGCGGTTGTATTGGCGCGACAGGGCCTTGATCATGTCGCCCGCGGCGTCGGTGGCCGCCTTCATGGCGACCATGCGGGCCACCTGCTCGGAGACCAGGGCGTCGTTGAACGCCTGGAACAGCCGCGCCCGGATGATCGCCGGCAGCAGCTCGTCGAGCAGCTCGCGCGGGCCGGGGGAGAACTCGTATTCGATGGTGCGCCGGTGGCGGCGTTCTCCGGATTCGGCCCCGCTCTCTGAGCCAGTGGAGCCTGCGGCACCCGCGGCGCCAGTGCCGCCGGCGCCGCTGGCAGCACTGGCCCCGTCCCCCGCGGCCAGCGGCAGGAGCTGCAGCACCTCGGGCTTCTGCTGCCCGGCGGAGACGAAGCGCATGTACGCGACATAGGCGGAGGCGATCTCGCCCTTCAGGAAACGGTCGATCAGCGCGTTGGCGATCGGCTCCACCTGCTCGAACTTCGGCCGATCGCCGAAGGTCGGGGTCTGCTCGTCCATCGGCCGGCGCAGGAAGCGGAAGTAACCGATGCCTTTCTTGCCGACCATGTGCACCCGGGTCTCGATGCCGCGGCCGGCCTGTTCGTCGAGGTGCCTCACCGCGGCGCGCAGCACGTGGGAGTTGTAGCCGCCGGCCAGGCCGCGGGCGCTGGTGAGCACCACCAGATCCGAGCGCTTGACGTCGTCGTGACTGGCGAGCAGCGGGTGGTCGACGTCGCCGGCGGCCCGCGACAGGTCGTCCACCAGCTCGGCGAGCTTCTGGGTGTAGGGCTTGGTGGCCATCGCCCGGTTGAAGGCGGCCTGGAAGCGCGCGGTCGCGATCAGCTGCATGGTGCGCGTGATCTTGCGGATGTTGCGCACCGATTTGCGGCGCTTCACCAGCTCTCGTCGATTCGCCATCCGTCCGTTCCCTCGAGCACCCGGTCCGCGCGCCGGCTCACTTGAACTGCGTCTTGAAGTCGCGGACCACCTGCTTGATCTTGTCCGCCAGCTCGGGCTTCAGCTCGCCGGTCTCGGTGAGCTCGTCGAGCATGCCGGGGTGCTGGTCGCGGAAGTGCCGCAGCAGCTTCGCCTCGAAGCGCGAGATGTCCTTGGGCGCCAGGTCGTCGAGCAGCCCCCGGGTGCCGGCGAAGATGCTGATCACCTGCTCCGCCAGCGGGAACGGCTGGAACTGCGGCTGCTTGAGCAGCTCGACCATGCGCAAGCCGCGGTCGAGCTGGCGCTGGGTCGCGGCGTCGAGCTCGGTGCCGAGCTGGGCGAAGGCCTCGAGGTCGCGGAAGGCGGCGAGGTCGAGGCGCAGCGAACCCGCGACCTGCTTCATCGCCTTGCGCTGCGCGTTGCCGCCGACCCGCGACACGCTGATGCCGACGTTGACCGCCGGCCGCACGCCGGCGAAGAAGAGGTCGGGCTCGAGATAGATCTGGCCGTCCGTGATCGAGATGACGTTGGTCGGAATGTAGGCCGAGACCTCGCCCTCGAGCGTCTCGATCACCGGCAGGGCGGTCATCGAGCCGCCGCTGTCCGGGAAGCGGTGCACGCGGTACTGATCGCGATCGGACAGGCTCTCGAGCCAGGCTTCGGCCTTCTTCTTGCCGTGTGGGCGGTGATAGATGCCCCGCGGATCGTCCGGACGGACGTCCTTCGGCGCCTTCAATCCCTCCGGATGGACCTTGGCGGCGCCGCGGTCGCGGCTGCCGTCCGGCGTGTCCTTGGGCACCACCGCGAACTCGTCGCGCAGCTTGACGCTGCGCTCGAGCAGCCGGGAGTGCAGGTAGAAGACGTCGCCCGGGTACGCCTCGCGTCCCGGCGGCCGCCGCAGCAGCAGCGACAGCTGGCGGTAGGACTGCGCCTGCTTCGACAGGTCGTCGTAGACCACCAGCGTCGCCCGGCCTTCCTGGTACATGAAGTATTCCGCCATCGCCGCGCCGGCATAGGGCGCGATGTACTGCAGCGGCGACGGATCGGCGGCCGAGGCCACCACCACGATGGTGTAGTCCATGGCGCCGAGCTCGCGCAGCTTCTCGATCAGCCCGGCCACCGTCGACTCCTTCTGGCCGACCGCGACATAGACGCAGATGACGTCGCCGCCCTTCTGGTTGACGATGGTGTCGACCGCCACTGCGGTCTTGCCGGTCTTGCGGTCGCCGATGATCAGCTCGCGCTGGCCGCGGCCGATCGGGATCATGCTGTCGATCGCCTTGATGCCGGTCTGCAGCGGCTCGTTGACCGGCTGCCGCTCGGCGATGCCGGGGGCGTGCCACTCGAGCGGGCGGCGGGCCTCGGCGTCGATCTCGCCCTTGCCGTCGAGCGGGCGGCCGACCGGATCGACCACCCGGCCGATCAGCGCATCGCCGCACGGCACCGACAGCAGCTCGCCGGTGCGCCGCACCTCCATGCCCTCGCGGATGCCCAGGTAGTCGCCCAGGATGACCACGCCCACGGAGCTCTCCTCGAGGTTGAAGACCTGCCCCGCGGCGCCGTTCGAGAATTCCAGGCGCTCGCCCGCCATGGCGGAGGTCAGGCCGTAGACCCGCGCGATCCCGTCGCCGACCTCCAGCACCCTCCCCACCTGGGACAGGTCCACCTTGCTCCGGTAATGCCGGATCTCTTCGGCGATCACCGAGCTGATCTCGTCTACCTTGAATCTCATGCCCGCTCCTCGCTCGCCTGCGCCGTTTCCTATCTCGCCGTCTCGATGCCCTCGAACAGCCGCGCGCCGCCGTGCAGCTCCTGCGCGGCGCGTTGCGTCAGCGCCACCCCCACGTCATGCAGCCGGGTCGCCAGGCTGCTGTCGATCTTCTCCCCCGCCACCTCGACCATGAGACCGCCGAGGATGGACGGATCGACGCGCTCGATCAGCTCCGGCCGCTTGCCGGTGAACTTGGCGATCGCCGCCGCCAGGCTGGCACGCTGCGCCTCGCTGAGCGGCACGGCGGTGGTCACCCGCGCGTCGACCTGGCCGCGCAGCTCGCGGTACTCGTCGCGGTACGCCGCCGCGATCGCCGGCAGCAGCGCGAGCCGTCCTTTGCGATTGATCACCTCGAGCGAATCGACCAGCAAGTCGCTGGCGCGCCGCCGAAAGACCTTCTCCAGCACCTCCGCGCGCGCCTCGCCGCTGACCAGCGGGGTTGCCAGGAACGTCGCCAGCTCGCGGTCGGCGGCGATGGCGCGCCCGAGCTCGCGCAGCTCTTCGAGCAGCGCGTCCTCCTGGCCCTGCGCGGCAGCCAGGTCCAGCATCGCCTTGGCGTAGACCCGCGCCACCCCCGTCTCGCGGCTGTCGACGTTTGCCATCGGTCGCTCGCGCTCCTAGTGGTGGCGCGCCGAGATGTCGGCGATCGACTCTGCGATCAGCCGCTCGTGATCTTTCGGATCGAGCTCGCGGCCAATGATGCGCGAGGCGAGCTCGGTAGCGAGGTGCGCCGACAGCGCGTAGAGCTGCCGCGTCGCTTCGGTCGCGGCGGCGTCGATCTCGCGCCGCGCGCGCTCGATCATCTTGGCGCTCTCCTGCTTGGCGTGCTCCTCGATCTTGCGCCTGACCGCCTCGGCGTCGCGGCGCCCCTCCTCGATGATGGCGGTGGCCTCGGCCCGCGAGGCGGCGAGCTTCTCCTCGTACTCGCGCAGCCTCGACTCCGCCTCCGTGCGGTCGCGGCGCGCCGTCTCGAGCGACTCGCGGATGTAGGCCTCCCGCGACTGCAGGCCGGCGAGCAGCGGCCCCCAGGCGAACTTGCCGAGCACCACCAGCACCAGCACGAAGATGACGACCGTCCACAGCGCGTTGCCGATGTCGCCGGCAAAGACGTTGTTGGCGGCCTCCGGGCTCTCGGCCGGGGCGGCGGCGGCGATGGCCGCCGGCGCGGTGAGCAGCGCGGCCGCCAGGATTGTCGCGATCGTCAGCGTTCTGTGCATCATCGTGAAAGTCTCGCCGGGTCAAAGCATCCCTTCCCGGCAGGACCAGGAAGGGGTGCGGGGGTTGCGGTGCCTCCGAGGTCGAGCGTCGTCGAGCCAGCCGTGCCACTCGCTGGGAGTCGGTCCGACGCGGGCCGCCGGAGCGAACACTAGCTCGAGACCAGGAAGTCGATGACCAGCCCGAACAGCGCCACGCCTTCGATCAGCGCGGCAGTGATGATCATGGCGTTGTTGATCGGACCCACGGCTTCCGGCTGCCGCGCGATCGACTCGGTGGCGCTGCCGCCGATGCGGCCGATGCCGATGCCGGCGCCGATGGCGACGAAGCCGACGCCGAGACCGGCGCCGAGCTTGCGGGCGCCGTCGGTGGTCAAGCCGGTGCCGCGTTCGGCGGCGGCGGCGGCGGGCGCGGGATCTTTCTGGGCATGCGCCGGCATGATGGCGGCGAACATCAGGACGAAACCGCCAACGATCGACATCAGCGCGAACTTGGAAAATCTCTTTCTCATCGGAAAAGGTCCTTTCGTCGGTTGCTTTGCGGCCGTGCGGGGCCAGCCATCTCTCCTCGAAAACGCCATCGCGGTACGCCTCACGGCCCGCTCTGCCCCCCGCGTCGGTCCGGGCATGGCGAATGGGCGAAGGGAATGAAAATCAAATCGTCGCTTCGGCCTCGTGATGTCTGGGGGCGTGCTCACCTGGCTCGGCGCGCCCGGCGCGTCCGGCGCGCTTGCCATGCTCCTCCGGGCTCTCGGCGCTCTCCTCGTGCTCGTCGTGGTAGAGCACCGCTTGACCGATGAACAGCGAGGTCAGGAAGGCAAAGATGAACGCTTGCAGCAGGGCCACCAGGATCTCGAGCAGGGTGATGGCGATGGCGCCGGCGATCACCGGCAGCGCCACCAGCAGACCCACGCCGGCGCCCATCGCGCTGCCCGCCCCCAGGATGAAGCCGACCAGCACGGCGAGCATGATGTGCCCGGCGAGCATGTTGGCGAACAGACGGATGGCCAGCGCGAACGCCTTGGCGAACTGCCCGAGGATCTCGATCGGCACCAGCAGCGGCGCCAGCCATAGAGGGCCCGGGCAGAAATGCGCGAAGTAGTGCCAGCCCGCCAGGCGCACGCCGTTGACGACGAACATCACGAAGGTGATCGCCGCCAGCGTGCCGGTGACCCAGATGTTGCCGGTGGCCGTGCCGCCGACGTGGAGCCCGGCCAGGGGCGACACCGACGAGAACGGGATCAGCCCCAGCAGGTTGTTGATCAGCACGAAGAAGAACAGCGTCCAGATGTACTTGACGAAGCGGTCGGTGTGCTCGTGGAGGGTGGGCTCGGCGACTTCCTTGCGCAGGTACTCGCAGATCGCCTCGAGGAAATTGGCCGGCCCCGCGGGAACCAGGCTGCCCACCTCGTCGTGCTCGGGAAGGGCGCGGCGCCTCCTGACGAACAGGGGGAGCAACACCATCAGCAGGACGCCGGTCGTGATCATCATCACGATGTGATTGCTGAGCAGCGTGATCCGGTGCTCCGGCGTGAGCAGGTGCCCGAGGTCCAGCGGCCGCGTGATCAGCGGGTGCTGGACGATGTGCTCGAGGGGGTTGCTGCTCGGGGCCGCGGCCATTGCTTCGATGCTCTCCGATGCTCTCCGGTGGTTGCCGCCAGTCTCCGTTCGTCTCTTCAGCGGGCCTGAGCCCGCATCGCATAGCGGCTGTCGACCACCAGCTGCGCGAAGTAGCTGATCGCCGTCCAGAGCGCCAGCGGGCGGGTGGCGAAACGCCCGGTCGCGGCCACCGCCAGGCCAAGCGCCAGGACGGTCAACAGGCGCGCCACCATCGCCAGCAGGGCCGCCTGCGGGCGGCTGGCCGGGGCGGGGCCGGACAGGGCGATCGGCACGCCGCCAACCGCCGAGGCCGCCACCGCCACCGCGCAGCCCGCCATCAGCGCCGGAACCGCCGCGGCGCCACCCAGGAGCAGGGTGGGCAGGTAGCCTGCCGCGCCCACCGCCGCCGCCACGAGGACGGCCGCGGCCAGGAACCGCGCGTACCCGGTCGAGGTCCGCTGACGGGCTCCGGTCATCGCCGCCGGTTCGCGCTGCTCTCGCCGCTCTGCAGAGACCCCGGGACCTTTGGCTCCCCGCCGTCGACCTCAGGGCCGGCTTCGTCGTCTGGCTGTGGGCGGGCGGCGCGCGTCGTCACCTGGCGCTCCATCCCGGGTGCGCTAGCGGCACCGCCGCGCATGCTTGGGCGAAACCCGCTGGACATGCGCGACGCTCCGCGGATCAGGTTGTAGAAGCCGCCGATCAGGCCCAGGCCGAGGCAGACCAACGTGCCCCACGGCCCACTGCTGTAGTGCCGATCAATCCAAATGCCGACCAGAACGAAGCCTGCTACGGCACAGACCAGCTCGAAGCCAAGGCTGTAGGCACGGGCTGCGTCTCCGCGCTGTGTCTGCTTGCCAGGCATCGGGTTCGGACTCGCCTTCGCGCCCTCGCACCCACTCCTCCCCGCCTCGCGGCGCGGAGTGTAGCAACTTCGCCCCGCCCGTTCAAGGCCGAGCCAAGGGGCTGGTATTAGCGGTTACGGGGAGCCGGAGGCCGGTGGGCGGCGTCCGAGATGATCGGTAGCAGCGAGACGCCGGGCAGGTCGTGAGGCACCGAGATGCCTTGCGAGAGGATGTGGCGCTGGCGCTCGACCACCTGTTCGAGGGTGGTCGCCGAGAGGATGCGCTCGACCGCCGCCTTCACTTCCAGGAACACCTCGCGGATCGCGCAATGCTCGGCGCCGATCTCGATGTGGCAGGGAAGGGCGAGGATCTGGTCCACCGAGGTGGTCTGTCCCTCGAGCGTCATCAGGATGTGCCGGATGGTGATCTGCGATGCGGGACGCCCCAGCACGTGCCCACCCTGGGGTCCCCGGTTGGAGTGGATGAGGCCGTCTTTCGACAGCTGCGCCAGGATCTGGCGCAAGTAGGGCTCCGGGATTGCCTGGTGCCGGGCGATCTCGTGGCTGGTCACCGGGCAGCTCTCGCCATGCATCCCGATGTGCAGCATCGCGCGCAGGCCGTACTCGCCTTTGGTTGAGATCTTCATTGGATGCCCGAGTTTATCACAGCGCGCGGGCCGCTCCAGCGGTGATCAGCGCCGGCAGCGGCGACAGGTCGCGCAGGCCCGCAGGCTCGCCGGCCGGACGCGGTTTGCCGGCCACGCCGGACGGCCCGGCCCCGCCGAGCGCACCGGCCGCAGAGTGGCGGCCGCCGCGCACCAGCAGCAGCGCGCGCATGCCCGCCGCGATGGCGCCCTCGAGGTCGTCGAGGCGGCTATCGCCGACGTGCAGCGCGGCGCGGGGCTCCACTCCCAGCTCGCGCAGGGCGCGGCGGAAAATGCGGGAATCGGGTTTCTCGACCCCTACCGCCGAGGAGTACGCGAGCGCGTCGAAACGCCTCGCCAGGTCGAGCTGCCGCAGCAGCTCCGGCAGCCGCGTGTCCCAGTTGCTGATCACGCCCAGCCGCAGGCCGCGGGCCCGCAGCGCGTCCAGCACCTCGGGCACCTCGGGGTAGACCTCCCAGGCCTCGCCGCCGCCGAAACGGTGGAACAGCTCCGCGGCGGCGAAGCGCGACGGCGGCGGCGCGTCCAGGTGCTCGCAGAAGCGACAGAGGAACCGCTGCCACCAGCCGCGCGCCCCTTCGGGATGCGCGCTGAAGCGGTCGCGCGACGGGTCGGCGGAGCAGGCCATCTCCCGCCAGACCAGCCCGATCAGCCGCAGCGCCTCGGCCGGCGCGACCTCGACCCCATGGCGGCCCAGCACCTCGGAGTAGATCTCCCCGAGCCGCGGGCAGTGGACGAGGGTGTTGGTGACGTCGAAGGTGACCGCCTCGATCATGCCACTCCCAGGATACTCCCGCCGGGCGCCGCCGGCGCAAGGGCTCGGGGGGACGATGCCCCTGTGATACGGTCCCGGCCGATGCCCTCCCCCGGCCCGCGGGCCTCGCGCGGCCTTGCAACGTACGGGCGCGCTGCCGGCGCCCTGCTGTTGTTCTCCGCCTGGATGGGATTGCTGTTCGCCGGCTTCCTGCTCCACGGGGCGCTGCACCTGTTGCTGGTGGCGGCGGCGTTGCTCTTCCCATGGCGGGCGCTGCCGCCGCCGGTGTCGCCGGTTGAGCAGGAGGAGCCGCCCCGGGATTGACCGGACACTCGGCAGGAGTCCGCGGTGGCAGTCCCACCGGCCCGACTGCGGGGGCTGCGGGGCCTGCGGGGACTGCGGGGGCTGAGGAAATCGCGGGAGCCGCGGGAGCTTAGCGGCCTTGCTGCCTGGCGGCGGCGATGATCGTCGACCAGAGCTGCATCGGGCCTGCGCCGCCGTTGATCCAGGCCAGGTGGAACCCTCCCTGCGGCAGGCCGAGGAGGCCCTGGGTGTCGCCGCCGTTCAGGTACCTATAGGTCGAATCGAGGGGAGTGCCCTCGGCATGCGAGCCGGCGGGACAGGTCAGCTCCTGGCCGACTTCGAGATTGGGCGAGAAGGAGGCGCCACCGTTGGTCGAGGCCGCGAAGTAGGGCTGATAGCAGAGGTCCGTCGGATCGGCGCGCCGATCGTTCCACGCCACCCCGACGACACCCTCGCCGTCGACCGCGATCGCCGGATTGCTCTGGTTCGACGCGCTTTCGTTGTCGTTGACCCGCACGGGCTTGGACCAGCTCCCGCCGCCGTCCGGCGATGCCGCCGCCATCACCTGCTCGTGGCCGTCGCCGGCGTCCAGCCAGACCATGTAGAGCGTGCCGTGCCGCGGTCCGGGCGAGGCGTCGAACGCCAGATGCGCACCGCCGAGCCCCTTGACGGACTGCGCTTCCCGGGCATGACCGTAATGGTGCATCACGGCCACCTGCCGCGGTTCCGAGAAGGTCCGCCCACCGTCCTCGGAAGTGATGATCGAGTAACGGCCGCTCAACAAGGGCGCGTCCAGCGGCTGCGCGTCGAAGATCTCGAGCGCCAGGATCACTTTGCCCGCGGGAGTCACCAGGAGATCGCTGACGATGTTGAGCAGGTCCCGGTCAGGCGCGGGCAGGAATAGCCGCGGGAAGGCAAAGCTGGCGCCGCGGTCGCGCGAGCTCGAGAACGCAATGACGTCCCTGCCGGGTCGCCCGAAGACCTTGATCGGCATCTTGCCCACGACGTACAACCTGCCGCGGAGGTCCGCTCGCGCTGACCGGTCGCAGGCGATGAAGGTACGGTCGTAGGACCCCGGCACCATCGCCGGCTCGCCCCAGGTCCGGCCGCCGTCCGTCGACTTCCACACCCCGAAAGCCGGCGCCAATGTGGACAAGTAGGCGACGCCGTCCGCGTCGAACGCCACCGCCGGGTCCTGACCATCGAAATACTTGCTGGCGCCAGCGCCATGGGTCGCGCGCACCCAGCTCCTGCCCCCGTCCTTGGAGGCATAGGCGGCCACCCAGTCGTGCTCGCCCAGGATCATCGAGGCCGCGACCAGGTTCAGCGGGTCGCGAGGATTCATCGCCAGCCACGATTCCACGTGCTGCGCCGCCGGATCGTCGGCGGAGATCTGGATCCCCGGAAGCGCCGTGAAGCGCGGCGGCCGTGCCGGCGGCGGTGCCGGCGCCGGCCCAAGCCCCAGCAAGGCCAGGGCGGACCAGGCCAGGATGGTCCTCATACCAGCATCTTACGTAAATCTGGCGCCAAGCGTTGTTTAGGGCTCTTGCTTCCAGGTCTCGACCGGGTTGGCGAGCACGCCGACGCCGGAGACCTCGACTTCGATCAGGTCGCCGCCGGCCAGCTGGCCTACCCCGCCGGGCGTGCCGGTCAGGATGACGTCTCCGGGCTCGAGGGTCATCATGCGGGAGGTGTAGACCAGGAGGTCCACGATCCCGAAGACCATGTCGTGGTTGCTGCCGCGCTGGCGCTCTTCGCCGTTGAGGCGAGTCACCACCGTCAGGTCGCCCAGGTCTCCGACACCCGCGCCCACGAGGATCGCCGGGCCCAGCGGGCAGAAGGTGTCGAACGACTTGGCGCGCGCGAAAGTGGCGTCCTTGCGCTGCAGGTCGCGAGCGGTGACGTCGCAGGCGCAGGTGACTCCCAGCACGGCGCGCGCGGCCTCTTCGGCGGTGGCGCGCCGCAGACGCTCCCGCACCACCACGGCGATCTCTCCCTCGTATTCGACCCGCTGGCTCTCGAGCGGCAGCACCACCGGCGACCGCGGGCCAATCACCGACGACGGGGCCTTGAGGAAGAGCAGCGGCTCGCTCGGCACCGGGCTGTCCATCTCCCGGGCGTGGTCGACGTAGTTGCGGCCGATGCCGACGATCTTGCCGGGCAGCACCGGGGCCAGCAGCGCCGCCGCCCCCTGCCGCGCCATCGGCCGGCCTAGCTGCCAGCTCTCCACCGGCTCGGCCAGCGGGTCCGAGTGGAGCAGACGCATCTCGCCTTCCGGCTCCTCGCCGACGGCGTAGAACCCTTCCGGGCCGATCCTGTATAGGAGCATGCTCTATCTTAATCCCTGAATCCGCGACAGGGGACAGGCGGAGCGGGCGCAATTCGTGTGGTGGCGGCCGGCGGCCGCTCATCGCTCGCGGCTCCGCAGGATCAGCAGCCAGAGGAAGAAGGGGCCGCCGAGCAGCGCGGTGAGGACGCCGACCGGCAGCTCGGCCGGGGCCATGACCAGACGCGCGGCGGCGTCGCAGGCGGTCAGGAAGGCGCCGCCGCCCAGCAGGCAGGCGGGCGCCAGGAAGAGATGGTCGTGGCCCACCCAGCGGCGCACGATGTGCGGCACGATGAGGCCGACGAAGCCGATCGGGCCGGCGACGGCGACCAGCGAGCCGATCATCAGCGAGGTGGCGAGCAGCACCTGCAGCCGCAGGCGGCCGATGTCGACGCCGCGGCTGGCGGCGAGCTCTTCGCCGGTCAGCAACAGGTTGAGGTCCCAGCGGAGGGCGAGCAGCACGGCGCTGCCGCCAAGGATCCACGGCAGCAGCCACAACACCTCGCGGTAGCCGACCACCGCCAGGCCTCCCATCATCCAGCGCACCATGCGGAAGGTCTGTGTCGAGTCGGCCAGGTACTGCAGGAAGAGGATGGTGGCGGAGCACGACAGGGACACGGCGACGCCCGCCAGCAGCAGCGTCTGGGTGGCGACGCCCTGGCGGCGCAGCGCCAGGCCGACGACCAGGGCGGTGGCGGCGAGCGCGCCGGTGAAGCTGGCCAGCGCCACCGTCGACAGGCCGAGCGGCGCCGCGGCGCTCTCGAAACGCAACGCCACCACCGCGCCGAGCGCCGCGCCGCTCGCTACCCCGAGGGTGTAGGGCTCGGCCAGGGAGTTGCGGAAGAGAGTCTGGAAGCCGAGGCCGGAGAGGGCGAGGCCGCCACCCGCCAGCAGCGACAGCAGGACGCGAGGCAGGCGCAGCTGCCAGAAGATGGCGGCCGCGGTCGGCTCGCCACGCAACGCGGCGGCCAGCGACACCGGATGACTGCCCAGCAGCGGCGCCGTCAGCAGCGCCGCCACCCAGACCGCGCCCAGCACGGCGAGCGCCGCGCGCGAGCGGCTGCGGGTGGGGTTCGCGGGGCTCATCGGCTCGGAGGTCCGCTCAGGAGGCGAGATCGAGCACGGTGAGCGGCCGGGCGCCGCCGCGCACCACCTGGAAGCGGGCGTGGAAGAGGCGCTCGAGCAGCTCCGGATGGAGGATCTCGGCCGGCGTGCCGATCGCCATCTCGCGGCCGCCGGACAGGGCCAGGAGACGGTCGCCGAGCAGCGCCGCCAGGTTGAGGTCGTGGGTCGCCAGGACCACGGTGCGCGCCGCGTCGTCCTTGAGCCGCAGCAGCAGCGCCGCCAGCTGCTGCTGGTGGCGGGCGTCGAGGTGCAGGGTGGGCTCGTCGAGCACCAGCAGCTGGGCCTCTTGCGCCAGGGCCGCGGCGATGAACACCGCCTGGCGCTCGCCGCCCGAGAGCTCGTCGACCGGCCGCCCCCGCAGCTCCAGGATGCCGACCCGGCGCAAGGCGTCTTCGACGGCGGCGAAGTCGGCGGTCCGCGGCGCCAGCTGCAGCGGCGAGAGATAGGGATAGCGCCCGAGCAGCACCACCTCCTCGACGGCGAGCGGCACGTGGGCGGGCCGGATCTGCGGCACGTAGGCGATGCGCCGCGCCAGCTCGCGCCGGCTGAGCTTGGCGAAGGGACGGCCGCCGAAGGAGAGCGTCCCGGAGGCGGGATGCGCGAGGCCGGTGAGCAGGCGGAGCAGGGTGGTTTTGCCGGCGCCGTTCGGTCCCACCACCGCCAGGCACTCGCCGCCGCGCACGTCGAGGTCCAGCGGCCCGAGGATGGTCCGGCCGCCGGCCCGCCACGCCAGGCCGCGCGCGGCGACGAGCGTCTCCTGGGCTACCTGGCGCATGGCCTCGCCGTTGCCTTCCTGGCGCCGCCGGGGCTGCCGGCGCCGCGGGCAACGCCGGCGAGCAGCGCCTCCCGCATGGCGCGGTAGAGCAGCGGCAGCCGGGGACCGGGCACCAGGACGTAGTCGCCGGCGATGACGAGGATGCGGCCGTCGCGCACCGCCGGAACGGTGGACAGCTGGCACCAGTCACGGACCAGGGCGGCGGCCAGGGCCGGCGGGGCCGGGTCGCTGCGCAACTCGAGGATGACCTGGGGCGCCCGAGCCACCACCTCCTCCAGGCCGACTTGCGGATACCGCGTGGCCGCGCCGGCGAAGACGTTGACGCCGCCCAGCCGCGCCAGCAGCTCGTCGAGGAAGGTGCCGCGGGCGGCGGCGAGGATGCCGGTGAGCCGTCCGGGCTGGCGCCCCACCGACAGCATGACCGCGAGGCCGGCCGGCACCGGCCGCGGCGCCAGCTCGGTTCGCCAGGCCGCCGCCAGGCGCTCGCCCGCCGGCGCCACGCCACACCGCCGGGCGATGGTGAGGAAGGAGCGCTCGATGTCGGCGAGCGTCTCGACAGGGACGATCAGGCTGGCGACGCCCAGTCCTCGCAGCTTGGTCGCGACGTCGTGCTCGCTGGGGAGCAGCACCGCCAGGTCGGGACGGAGCGACACGATCTTCTCCAGGTTGGGATTGAACAGGCCGCCGATCCGCGCCTTGGCTGCCGCCGCGGCGGGCCAGACGCTGTAGTCGTCGACCCCGACCACCCGCCCACCCAGTCCGAGGGCGAAGAGGGTCTCCGTCAGGCTGGGCGCCAGCGAGATGATGCGCCGCGGCGAGGCGCCCACCGGCATCGCGGCCGCCCGAGGCGCCGCGGCCGCCTGAGACGCCGCGGCCGCGCCAGGCGACGCGGCCGGCGCCGGCGCCCCCGACGACCCTGCCGGCCGCTCCCGGGAGGCCGGTCCGCAGCCCGAGGCCGCCCCCACTGCCACCGCGGCCACCCCTGCCACCGCCGCCACCGCGGCCATCACCAGCGACGGAGCCAGCGCGGCGAGCGCGCCGCGCGCCCGCCGCCCGCCCATCAGAGACTCACCGCCACGCCGCCAATCAGCGTCCGCCGCGGGCTGGGGTAGCCCAGCACCTCGGCATAGCGGCGGCCGGCCAGGTTCTCGATCCGCGCGTACGGCGACAGCCAGGACAGCGCCCGGCGGCTCGCCGCGAGATCGAGCCGGACGAAACCGGGGTTGGTGCGCCGGCCGGGGCCCATTGGGTCGAGGTCGGCTCGCTCCCCGACGTAGCGGCCGGTGAAATTGAACGTCCAGGGTCCGGGCCGCGCCGTGAGCAGCAGGTTGGCGCTCCACTTCGGCCGCCTCAGGAGCTCGAGGCCCGTCGTCTGGTCCACCGCGTCGAGGCGGGTGCCGTTGAGCTGCGCGAAGACGATGCCCTGGCGGAAGCCGACCAGGCCTTCGAGGCCCCGGCTCCTTGCCCGGCCGACGTTGACGTCCCGCGACGAGGCGTTGTCGAAGACGATGAGGTTGTGCTGGCGGTTGTCGAAGCCGGTGACGGCGAAGCGCCAGGGCCCGGCGTCCTGCTCGAGGCCCACCTCGTAGCTGGTGCCGGTCTCCGGACGCAGGCCGGGGTTGCCGAAGAAGGGGAAGTAGAGCTCGCCCAGAGTCGGCGCGCGGAAAGCCTGGCCGAAGCTGGCGCGCAGGCGGCTGCCGGCGGCGATACGCCAGACGCCGCCGGCGCGCAGGCTGGTCTGGCCGCCGAAGACGTCGTTGTCGTCGCGGCGCACGCCGAGGTCGATACGCACCGGCCCGCCGCCGTAGCTGGCTTGGCCGAAGCCGGCCCAGGTGCGCTGATGCGCGCGGTCGAGGTTGGTGCCGAAGACGTCCCGGTCGGTGACCCGAAAGCTCTGGCCCTCGGCGCCGAGCGAGACCTCGAGATCCTGTCCCGCCTGCCGCAGCAGGTGATAGGAACCGACCGCGCGACCCACGAACGTCTCCGCGCGGGTGTCTTCGGCATAGGCGCCGAAGGGGCTGTCCGGGCTGCGGAAGTTGGAATCGAAGCGCGTGTCCGCCAGCTGCGCGTCGACCAGCCAGCGGCCGCCGGTGACGTCCAGGGGCACGGCGATCTCCCGCTCCCGCCAGGAGATCCTAGTCTCCGGCGTCGGCACGCCGGCGGAGAAGGGCACGCCGGTCTTCGCGTCGTTGGCCCGCGCCAGCACCCCCACGCTGCTCCCCGGCTGCGGCGCCCAGAGGGCGCGGGCCACCACCTCCTCGCCGTCGAAGAAGTCGTTGTTCAGCGTGCCTGGACTGCGCTGCGCGTGGCCGGTCAGGTCGAGCTGCACGCCGCCGAGATTGGCGCCGGCGGCAAGACCGCCGCGCGCGTAACCGTGCTCGCCACCCTCGAGGTCGGCGGCGAGGCCGTGACGTGTGCCGGTCAGCACCTGCACCACCCCGCCCACCGCGTTGCTGCCGTAGAGGGCGCTGAACGGGCCGCGCACGACCTCGACCCGCTCGACGCCTTCGGTGGGCACGAACTGCCAGTTGATGGCGCCGAAAAAAGAGTTGTTCAGCGGAATGCCGTTCCACAGCAGCAGCGTCTGGTTCGAGTTGGTGCCGCGGATGAAGACCGAGGTCTGCTGGCCGGGGGCGCCCGCCTGCGCGACGGTCACGCCGGGCACGCTCCACAGCAGGTCGGCGAGATCGCGGGCCTGGCGGTCCTCGATCTCCCGGGCGTCGATCACCGTGACAGTGGCGGGGGTGTCGTCGCGCGACTCGGCGTCGAGCGAGGGGGTGACGACGAGCGAGTCGGCGAACCGCGGCACGCCGGCCGCGGGTGCGGCGGTGGAGGGGATGGACTGGGCCAGCAGGACCGGCATCGCGCCCCCGAGGATGCCGGCCGCCAGAAGGATCTGACGCATGTGTGCTCCTTTTCCGGTTGCGACGTCCCGTGGGGGAACGAAGCGAGGTAGAGGAGGCGCACATGGCGACCTGCTGCCCTGCCCCGCACCCCGCGGGTGGCGTCGGACGGTACGGCAGGTCTCCTGGCTTCCGGATCTTCCTACTCCCGGGCCTTCCCACGCGGGCAACCCCCTCGAGGGGGATCCACCGCGCGCAGTGGCACATCTCCGGTTTCGTACCCGGTTACAGTGGCGGGGGCCACGCCGGAATCACACCGGCTTCCCTTTCGCGGACGGCGGCACCTCCTCGCCGGAGGCGTCGCCGTCACCGCACCGTCAGTTTGTCAAAGAGCGCCCGCTTGCCGCCCGCGTCCTCCGCCCCAGGCCCGGCCCATTGCCATTGCCCGGCATCAGCGCGGGGCGGCGTTGGTGGGAGTGAGGTGGTGTGGCGCTCTGGGCGGCTCGCGAGCGTGAACGGAACGCTACTGCTGATTGACCGGGGCGCCGCCGGGCGTCTGAGGCGGAGCGGGAGCCGCCGGCAGCGGTACCGGCAGCTGCGGCACCGGCGCCGGCACTCCGGGGATGATGGCGCCGCCCACCAGCCTGGCGGGGATCCCGGCGGTCTGCTCGGTGCTGACGAACTGCGGGATCGTGTAATGCTCTTGCGCCTGCTGCTGGCGGTAGAGGTTCTGCAGCGCCTGCGCCGTCGCCGACTGCGCGTTCGCCGCCGGCTCGGGAGCGTCGTTCGGCGCCCAGCCGATCGCAATGGTGTTGAAGTTCAGCGCCACGCCGAAGCCATGGATGTCCGACTCGGAGCGCACGCTCTCGATGTCCCGCTGGTTGATGCCGATCCAGTTGCCGGCATCGCTCAGCAAGATCACCACGTTGGGGTCGAAGACCGCCTGCTGCGGCTGATAGAGGGTATCGACGGTCGTGCCGTTGTGCAGCTTGACGTGGAAGACCTCGGCCTGGGCCGGAGTCGCCGCCAGGCCGGCCAAGACCAGCAAGCCCGCCAATGCCCCCAGGCAGGCCAGGCCCGCCACTCCCGCCGACCTCAGGGGCATGATCCTGGCGAGCCGGGACACGACCGCCGTCGAGGCCGGCGGCGAGAAGCAAAGCCGATTCCGATTCCGGGTCATCGTGGACCTCCTGCGGCTGGCAGGCCTGCGTTCAAACCCGCATGATAGCACGCCTTAGCCCGCTTCGGCCCCCACCCCCTCAGGGATGTCAAGGATGGCTGGCGGTCGCGTCGTAGAAGGCGCCGATGTCGGTCTTCCACTGCTTCAGCGACGGCTCGTGGATGTACATCATGTGACCGGCCTCGTAGTACTTGAGCTGGATGTGGCCGCGCAACTCCTGTTCCAGGTCGAGGTGGTCGATCATCGCCTCGGTCGCCAGGAACGGCGTCGCCAGGTCGTAGAGGCCGTTGATCACCAGTACCCGCAAGTGGGGGTTGTAGCCCAGGGCGTGGGCGAGATCGAGGCCGGTGTTCGGGATGGGCAAGGGGAAGAAGAACTCGCCCCCGGTGAGACGGTGCTTCCAGTCCCAGGCGGCGGCGATCGCGTCGTTCTCGATATGGTAGGTCTTGCCCTGGCCGAACTTGAGCTCGCGGTGGTAGTAGTCGAGGAAGGCGGCGGTGAACGCCGAGCTGATGGCGGCCGACTGCGGGTCGTAGCCGGAGTCCTCGGCGAGCGGATCGAAGGCCACGCCGAGGAAGCGCGCGTCGAGGCGGCCGATGATCACGTGGTGCTCGCGCAGCAACTCATGAGTGAACTGCGATTCGCGCACGCGCAGCTTGGCGTTCCTGAGGTAGTCGACCGACAGGCCGGTGTACTCGTGCAGCTTCTCGGCCACCGCGTCGCGCTCTGCCGCGCCGAGCGCGTTGCCCTTGAGCAGCGCCGTGGAGTACTCGCCGAGCGCGTACTTGCGGACTTCGTCTAGGAACGGCCCGAGCTGGGCCGGCGGGTGCGGCAGCACGTGGTGATAGGCGGCGACGGCGGCGAAGGTCGGCAGGAACAGTGCGTAGGGCCGGTCGTTGCCGGGCCACTCGAAGATCGCCTCGACGTCGAGCGCGACCGAGACCAGGATCACGCCGTTGAAAGCCATGTTCGAGTTAGTTTGCAGGTAGTCGACGATCCCACCCGAGCGGGTGCTGCCATAGCTCTCGCCGAGCAGGTACTTGGGCGAGTTCCAGCGGTTGTTGTCGTTCACGTATTGGTTGATGAAGCGGCTGATCGATTCGATGTCCGGGTCCACTCCCCAGAAATCCTTGTCCTTGGCCTCGCCGACCGCGCGGCTGACGCCGGTGCCGACGGGATCGATCATCACCAGGTCGGTCTTGTCCAGAACACTATAGCTGTTGTCGACCACGCGGTAGGGCGCCGGAGGGGTCGGGCCGGCATCGGTGGTGACGATGCGGCGCGGTCCCAGCGCGCCCATGTGCAGCCACACCGCGGAAGAGCCCGGGCCGCCGTTGTAGGCGAAGGTGAGCGGGCGCCGGGCCGGGTCCCCCGCTTCGCGCCGGGTGTAGGCGATATAGCCCATCGCGGCGGTGGGCTCGTCCTTGTCGTTGCGCACGATGAGGGTGCCCGCGGTCGCGGTGTAGTCGATGGTCTTGCCGCCGATCACGACGCTGTGTTGGGTGACCGACTGCTCGGCCTTGGCCGGCTCCGGCGCCGGCTTCTTGGCCTCGTCGCCGGCCGGCTTGTCGGCGGCGCGCGCGGCGCCTCCGCCGAGCAGCGCGGCGGCGGCGATCATGCATGCCAGCATTCTCTTCACGGACTTCCTCCTCAGATGGCTGCGGCGTTGGCGAAGCGGTCGCTCTGGTGGCGTGGAACCAGATACGGAAAACCGCGGGCATGGTTGCATGCTGTAGAACGCCCGGCGGGAGACGCGGTTGCACTCGGCCGGGGGCGAAGCCTGGCCGTGGCCACACTCGGCAACATCGCCGGCGGCCTCGTCTTCGTGGCGATCCTGAAGTTCGCTCACGCCTCGCAGGCCGCGGCGGACTGAGCGCTCGCCGGCGGGCGCCTGACCCGGCGGCGGGCGATCCGCCGGTCGCGCATCTTCACCCAGATCTCGCGCAGGGCGGCGCAATCCGCTCGCGAAAGGCCCAGCTGGCCTGCCAGGACCAGGCGATCGCTCTCGGCGAGAGCTTGCCCGAGCTTGCCGGCGCGGACCAGGCGATCGCACTCGGCGAGCGGCAGCGCGGCGGCGAGACGCGCGGGCACCAGGAGGCGCTCGGCCTCGGTCGGCTCCAGCTCGAGCACGCCGCCGCCGTAGCTGCGGCCTTCGATCTCGGCGGAGGCCGCGGTGAGATGGGTATAGACGCTGGCGATGACCAGCTCCGGGTCCGCTGTGCACCTCAGGCGATGGATGGTGTCGGTGGAGGTCGCTCCGGCCTGGTTGCGGACGACGCGCGGAAAATCATGGATCTGGCGAAAGACGAACCCCTCCGGCACCCACACCGCGGGCACCGCATACCATGGCGAGCGGATCGAGCACTTGTAGGCTTGGTGAATGCCGCCGGCTTCTCCCTCGCGAATGTAGCTCGCGAGGGCAGGCGCGAGCGGCGCCCCGTTCAGCGGCGCGAGGTGGAGCAGCTGGACGCGGTCGCCGGCGGCCGCCAGGGCCCGCCACTCGGCCTCGGTGATCCTGGCGCCCTTGAGCTGTGCCGAGCGGGAGACGAGGGGCAGCGCGCACGCCTCCAGCGCAAGCTCCTCGATCCGCCGGCGGCTGAGGACGAAGAACGCGTTGCTGCCGGTCACCACGCCGACGTCCACAGCGGCGTGGGTCCGGAGCGTCGTGACCGCGGCCGCGCCGCGCAGCTCCCGCATCAGATCGATCTCGCGCGCGGTCAAGAAATACTGCAGCCATTTCTCCTCGTCATGGCGGATGGTCTTGGGCACGGCGCCGGCGAGCACGGCGGCCGGCGGCCGCGCGGTGACCTCCGCGGCGGTTCTCACCGCGGTGAGCGCGACCCGGCACGGGGTCGCCGGCGCCGCCTCCGGCGCACCTGCCGGCGCCGCCTCCTCCAGCGCCCCCGCCGGCGCCGCCCGCGCCGCTGGCGCCGTCCGCTCCTCTCGCGCCGCACGCGCCGACCGCGCCATGGCACCGTCGGCCAGCAGCAGGACGACCTCTTGCTCGGCCCTCGCGAAGAACAGCTCATTGCAGGCGACGAGGTCGATCCGCGCGAAACGACCGGCCAGGAAGGACCGGAGCTGCGCGGCGTAGGTGACCTGTAGCAGCTCGGCGGGAAGCACGAGCGCCAGGCGGCCCCCCTCGACCAGGGTGGCCGCGGCAGCGGCGACGAAGGGCACCCAGATGTTGGTCAGGCGGTTCGGCTTCAGGCCCAGCCGCGCCAGGATCGCCATCGCCCGGCCGCGGTGCGGCTCCGGGAAGGTCTGGTAGCGGATGAACGGCGGATTGCCGATCGCCGCGTTGAACCGCGGACGCCCGGGCCGTTGCCACCAGTCGAAGAAGTCTCCGGCCACCACCGCCGCCGCCGCGGCCCGAGCGCCCAGCCGGCAGCGCAGCCGCTCACGCGCCGCCGCGGCTTCGGCGGGAACGATCTCGACCCCGGCGAGCTGGCCGGCGATGGCCGCGGCGCCGGCGCCGAGCTCGCCAAGGCGGTCCGCTGCGGCGGCCAGGAAGACGCCGTCGCCGCAGCTCGGTTCGAGGACCGAGTCCGAGGCCGCCCGGACCGCCCAGGCACAGAGCCAGGCCGCCACCTGAGGAGAGGTGTAGTAGCCGCCGCGCAGCTTGCGGGCGTCGACGCCGGCGAAGCGGCCGGGCGTTGTCCGCCTTGCGAGCGGCGCCGACGGCTGCGGCGGCGCCGTCGGAGGCAGGTCCATCCGGCGACCACCCATGAGAGGCCCATGATGTCATTTCCGCTGTTCGTCACCCTTGCGGGCGCGCTACCTGCGGTACGATCCGCGCGAGCTGCCGGAGGGCCGCCGCCCATAGCCCCCTCTCCGGGGCGCCCCCCTTTCGACGAGCACCGAGCGCCGAGCGGCGAAAAGCAGGTTCGGTCGCGAGGGGGGTGGACTCGGTCTTGCAGCGCAGCCCGCCGTCTTCGTTCTGGTGGCGGCCCCGGCCGCCGATAACCTGCCGGGAGCATGCGTGACAGGTGAAGGAGTGTCGATCGATGCTTTCCGCTCCGGGCGTGAGCCTGCTGCACGAGGACAGTTCCAGCGCGAGCACGCCGGCCGGCTCCTGGCTGCGGACGGCTGCGCGCGGCCCGGCCAAGGCGCCGGCGGCGCTGGCGGCGTTGCCGGTCATCGCAGGGATCGTCGCGATCGCCGTCTCGTGGCAGAGCTGGATCGATCCGCTCGTGGACTCCGGGCGGGAGATGGACGTTCCCTGGCGGCTGCTGCAGGGTGAACGGCTCTATCGTGACATCACCTATTACTACGGGCCGATCGGGCCCTGGGTGAACGCGCTGGCGTTGCGGCTCTTCGGCAACGTCTGGCTGAGTCTCGAGCTGGTGTGCACCGCCGTCTCGGCCGTCATCTTCCTGCTCCTCTTCCGGCTGACTCGGCGCGCCGGCGGGCTGCTGTCCGCGGCCACCGCGACGACACTGGCGGCGGCGGTCTGCATGGCCGCGCCTCGAGGTGGAGCGTTCGTCTTTCCTTATTCCTCGTCCGGCCTCTTCGCCCTCGCCGGCGGTCTGCTGGCGCTGGACGCCGCGGCGGCGCCGGCGGTGACATCGGCGACATCGGCGATAGGTGCGTTGCGGCGGCGCCTGCTCGTCGCGCTGGGGCTCGCCATCGCCCTGGCGTCGCGGCTCGAAGTCGGAGCCGCCGCGGCCATGGCCCTGGTACTGGCCGGGCTACGGTCCCGTCACCGCGAGGAGACACGCGCGGACTTGCAGGCCGTGGCACTCGGTGCGCTGCTCGCCGGCGGCGTCTATGGCGCCGCCTTCGCCGGCCTCCCCGCGAGCAGCCTGCTCGCCGAGGGCCCGTTCGGGCCCTTTCTCGGCATGCCCAAGGAGTGGGGCTTCCTCTACCGGATGATCTCCGGCGTGGAGCAACCCGGCAACGCCTTGAGCAGGATGGAGGTCTCGCTGCTGCTCGACGGCCTGCTCCTGGCCGCGGCCGCGTGGTGGGCCTTGCCGGGGACCGGCCGCCCGGCGCGCCGCCATGGTTTCACCATCGCCGGCCTGCTGCTGCTCACCGCCTACTTGCTGAGCCCGTGGTGCGTCACGTCGAAGAACCTCCCACCGCTTCTGGCCATCCTGCCGCCGGTGGCGCTGGTGGCGGCCCTCTACCAGCTGCGGCGGCCGCTCGAGGAACGCGGCCGGTCCCGATTCCTGCTCTTCTTCTTCAGCGCGGCCGTCGCCGCGCGGGTCTTCTTCGGGATCGAAGTCGGCCCCCGCATGGGACCCAACGCGGCGCTGCCGATGCCGGGATTGTTGGCGACCGCCGCCGTCCTCGCTTTCGATCTCCTCGCGGCGCGGCTGCCCGCGCCGGAGGTCTTCCGGCGGCGGCTGGCCGCCATCTTCGCCGTCGCCGGCCTGCTGTTCCTCTACCGGATCCAGCGGCTCGACCATCAGCCCCGGATGGCCCAGCTGAGGACGGCGGCCGGCGCGCTGCGGCTGCCGGCGGTCAAGGCGACCGCCATCGCGCGGACCCTCGAGTACCTGGAGGGGAAGGCGCACGAAGGCGACACGCTCACCGCGTTCCCCGAGAGCGGGTTCTTCAACTTCGTCACCGGCCTCCGGAGCCCGCTGCGGCAGGACCTGATCGTCCCGGGCGTGCTCTCCGGGCCACGGGAGGCCGCCGCCGCGCGGCGGATCGAAGCGGCCGGACCGAAGTACGTTCTGCTCTGCAACCGGACGACCGTCGAGTTCGGCCCCGCGGCCTTTGGCCGCGACTATGCGGTGGAGCTGTGGAGCGCCGTGGCCCGCCACTACGTCCTGGCCGCGACGTTCGGCCCGGCCGCGCCTGCCGCACCGGTGGGTTCCCAGGACTTCTTCATCCGCCTCTATCAGCGCAGCCCCGCTGCGGGCGCACCCGTCCAGATGGCGTCTACGGGCCTGCGCCGCCAACCCGGGCCCTGGGTCTCCTCTCCCGAATGAGGCCGCGCATGACTGGCGCCTCGCGACGGACAGGAGCCGCGGCAGCGCAGAGTCGCCGGTGGGAGTGGTCCGCGGCACTCGTCCTCACGGTGGTGGTCGCGGCGCTGGCAATCGTGCGCATGCTGCATGCCGGCGGGCTGTGGCGGGATGAGGCGGGCGCGGTGCGGCTCGCAACCCTGCCAACCCTGCGGGAGGTCGCCGACCTGTTCCAGCACGAGGCGTTCCCGCCGCTCTTCGCCGTCACGGTCCGCAGCTGGACACGGCTGACCGGCGGCGGCGACCTGGCGTTGCGCGCCCTCGGGCTGGCCGTCGGCCTGGGCGTCGCCGGCATCCTGTGGCTGAACGCGCGGACGACGGCGCGCACGTTGCCGTTGCTGTCGCTGGCGCTGCTCGGTCTCGACGTTCCTTTCCTGGTCTTCGGCGACTCCTTGCGTGGTTACGGCATGGGCAGCGCGCTCATCCTGCTGACCTACGGATTGCTGGCGAGGGTCCTGGCGCCGCAGCCGGAGGGGCGCGATCCGAGCGGCAGGCCATCGTCGCTCGTCAGGTGGAAGACAACAGCCGGGCTGATCGCGCTGACGGCCATCACCGCCGTCGCCAGCGTGCAGGTGCTGGTCGGCAATGCGGCCCTGCTCCTGGCCCTCTGCACCGCCGCGGCGGCCGTGGCCTTCGCGCGGCGCCGCTGGCTGGTGGTGGCCGGGATCGCCGGGTGCGGCGCCGCCGCTGCCATGTCGCTGCTGCCCTACGCGGCGCAACTCGCCGCGGCCCGGCGCCAATGGAGCGTCATCGTCACCTATCCGATCGGCGTGGAGCAGATCTGGAGGGGTTTCATCGCGACAGTCGGGCCGCGCCCGGTGCTGGTGGTCTGGCTGCTGCTCCTGATCGCGGGTCTGGTTGGCGTCGCCCGCGAGCTGATGCGGCGGTGGCGGTGGCCCCGGCAGACACCGGTGGGGAGGGTCCCCGCAACGGCGCCCGAGAAGCAGCCAGGGGAGCGACGACCGGCGGTACTCGCCGAAGGGGACGAGAGGGCCGATAGAGATGGAAGGGACGAGGCGGACGAAGCGGGGGCGGAAGAGCCCTTGCGTGGCGACGTCGCGGCGTTCGCCGCCTTGACGATCCTCGGCGTGGTGCTCGCCAACGGGGCCTTCCTCGAGCACCTCGGCTATCCGATGCGCCCGTGGTACTTCCTGGGCCCGCTGGCCCTGGCCGCGAGCGCGCTCGACACCATCTTCGGCACCCTCTCGCGCTCACGCCGCGGCCGGTTCGCCGCCCAGCGGATTGCAGCCGTCGCGCTGGTGGTGGCGTGGCAAGCGGTGCCCCTGTGGCAGCAGCTCGGCACTCGCCAGACCAATGCCGACCTGGTGGCGCGGGAGGTGGCGCGATCGGCGGGGCCGCAGGATCTGGTCGTGGTCCTTCCGTGGTACTTCGGCGTCAGCTTCAACCGCTACTACGCCGGGCCTGCCCCCTGGTTGACGCTGCCGGAGATTCCCGACCACCGCATCCACCGCTACGATCTGTTAAAGCCCAGGCTAGCCGCCCAGCATCCGCTCGACGACGTGCTGCAAGCGGTGGCGGCAACCCTACGCTCCGGCCACCGGGTCTGGGTGGCCGGCGAGGCCGCCTGGCCGAAGCTCGGAGAGGCGGTCATCATGCCGCCGCCGGCGCCTTCCTCGCCGTACGGCTGGCACGACTACGAATACCTGGTCGGCTGGTCGCGCAAGTTCGGCCGCTTCCTCGAGCGCCACGCCGCCCGCATCGCCACCGTAGCCGTCCCGAGCGGCCAGCCGGTGAGCAGCCTAGAGGACCTGCAGCTGTCGGTCGTGCAGGGCTGGCACTAGCCTGCGGGGAATCCCCCTCCGGCGGGCCCGGGGGCGGCGGAGATCCTCCGGCCTCCGGTTGGGCGAGGGTGGCGGATGGAGGTTCGGAGGACTGCGGTGGCTCGCCCAAACGGCGGCCGGAGGATCTCCGCCGCCAGGGCCCTCCTCCTCCCTCTCCGGCCATCGGGCTCCTCGGCTGACGTTTACCCAGACAGGCACCCACCATGACTGCCGAGGCCAACACGGTACGATCGGAAGCGAACCTCAAGGAGGACCAGCGCCTATGTCCGCCGTGCGCGTCGAGAAGTCGGGACCCATCTCCACCGTGATTCTCGACCGCCCGGAGGTGCGGAACGCCATCGATCGCGCGGCCGCCGCGGCGCTGTATGAGGCGTTCGTTGCCTTCGACCGTGACCCGGAGGCGGACGCCGCCGTGCTCTGGGGGGCCGGCGGCGCGTTCTGCGCCGGCGCCGATCTGAAGCAGGTCGCGGCGACCAGCGGCGAGACCTGGCTCGACTGCCTGCGGGTCCCGGCGGATGGCACCGGCGAGATGCCTTCCGGACCGCTCGGCCCGACCCGCCTCGAGCTGTCCAAACCGGTCATCGCCGCCATCTCCGGCCCGGCCGTCGCCGGGGGCATGGAGCTGGCCCTCTGGTGCGATCTGCGCATCATGGAGGAGAGCGCCTACCTCGGGGTCTACTGCCGGCGCTGGGGCGTCCCGCTCATCGACGGCGGCACCGTGCGCCTGCCGCGGCTGGTGGGCCAGGGACGCGCGCTGGACATCATCTTGACCGGACGCCAGGTGACCTCCGCCGAGGCGCTCGCGATCGGGCTTTGCGAGCGCGTGGTCCCGGACGGCACGGCGCGCCAGGCGGCGGAGGAGCTGGCGCTGCAGATCGCCCGCTTCCCGCAGATCTGCCTGCGAGCCGACCGCGCCTCGGTCCTTCGCCAATCCGGCCTGCCCCTCCGCGACGCGCTCCGCCAGGAGCTCGAGGGCGGGCTCGAAGCCCTCCGGCGCGAGGGCGTGGCCGGAGCCGCCCGCTTCGCCAGCGGCAAGGGCCGCCACGGCGACTACGGCGAGATCTGAGCCGGCTTCAGGGGCTACGAGCCGTCGAAGGCCAGCACGCCGATGCGCGCCAGATCGTCCAGGTACTCGGCGACCTCGGAGAGAGGCACCGGGCCATCGATGGCGGTCAAGGCATCGCGGATCTCGCCTACGGTGCGCCGGCCGTCGACCAGGTTCAGGGCTTCGTAGGCATAGTCGGAGCCCCATAGCCCCTGGCGCGCGAAGAGAGCCGGCGTCGGGATCTGCCGGCGGCCGGCCTGGTCCTCGAACCAGCTGTAGCCGAAGCCGGTCATCGGGCCCTTGGGGCTGGGAAGGCGGCGGTAGATCCGCCCGCCGATCCTGTCCGCGGCTCCGGCTGTCGCCGGTCGTGGCTTTCCCGGCTCTTCGACCTCCGCGGAGGCCTCCATGGCCGGCGGCGCTCCGGCAATCTGCGGCAGCTCGTCGAGGAAGGCGGTGGCCGCCTGGCGGGTGGTAGCGGGAAGCGGTGCAAAGGCAGCGATCGAGTCCACCACTGCCCGTTCGTAGCCTATATGGAAGCGCAGCACACTGTCGCCGTCGGCGCCGCCGTCACCCTCTGGACCGGCGCCGCGGGCGCGCAGCTCGTCGCGGCGGGCGAGAGCCGTCGCCGTCCGCGCCAGGGCGTCACGGCGCACGATCTCCCATAGCGCGGGCACCTGGGCGGCGTCGAGCCGTGACAGGTAGTAGGCGCTGGCGGCGCCGATGAAGGCGGCGCGGAGCAGCTTGGTGGCGTCGATGTTGGCGAGGGCGTCGGCGTCGGTATGGATGTACCGGTCCGGCCAGTCGTTGAGATAGATCGCCCCCACTCGGAAAGAGCTCTCCGACCAAACCTCGTGATCGCTTCCCGGGGTGAAGTCGACCACCACGGCTTGCAGCGCGCGCTTGCTGCCCTCCGGATCGACCAGAGGATAGGGGGCGCTGCCGGTGCTCGCGAAGGCGTCCGACTGCGCGTTGACGAAGCGGCCGAAGGCCTCGCCGACGTCGTTGACGAAGGTCGGCAGACTGCGCGGTGAGCGAGTGACGTGGAAGATGGCGCCGGTCGCCGCGGCATCTCCTCCCACCATGTCCATGTGGATCACGGCGCGGGCGCGCGCCGCGAGATCCGGGCGGGCGTTGAGCAGGGCGATCGTGCCCTCCACCTCCGGCGGCCAGATGAAGCGCAGGGTGCGGCGCGGCGGCGCGAGCTTGCCTTCGCGGATCAGCTTGGCAAGACTGCGTGCCACCTCGAGGATGGTGGCGCAGCCGCTGGCGTTGTCGTTGGCGCCTGGGCGCTGATGGTCCAGGTGACAGGAGAGGACGATCTCTTCGGCGGCAAACGCCGGATGCTCCGGATCGTTGCCGGTGATCACGGCGGTGACGACTTCGTAGCTCCCCGGGTGTTGCCCCGCCTGGACCTTGGCACGCAGATGGACGGCGCCGCCGCCGGCCATGCGCTGCTGCCAGGCGCGCGCCTGCTTGAGCGACACCATGAACGCGAAGGTCTGCGGCGGCGGGAAGGTGGCGAGATGACCCCAGCGCACCAGGTTCTCGTCTTCCCGCCACCAGGCGGTGACCTGGTTCTGGGCATAGGAGACGATGCCGGCCGCGCCGAATCGGCCGGCGGCGAGGGCGGCGACCGATCCGGGCTGGGCGGCGGCGAGCACCAGCTTGCCACGCACCTCCTTGCCCAGGTAGTCCTTTTCGGAGGTGCCGTCGCCGACGTCCACCAGCTCGGCTTCGGCTTCGCCGCTGGCGCTGTCTTCCGCCAGGGTGATCGGGCGGGCCTCGAAGGAGGCGATGCGCTCGGCGTCGACCCAGCGCTCCGCTCCGGTGGCGCCCTCTCGCCGTTGCTCCCACAGCTCGGCGAAGTCGGCATCCCAGGCGGGGCGAGAGCGTTGGGTGCCATAGAAGACCCTGCCGTCGGCGGGGAGCGAGATCACCTCGACCGCGAGGCCATAGGCGCGGGCGCGCTCGGCGACGCGCTCGGCGGCAGCCTTGAAGCCGCGCGAGCCCCGCATGCGGTGATTCAGGGTGAGATCCTGGACGGTGTGGCGGGCCGCGGTCCCTGAGAGCTCGGCGGCCAGGACCCGCACCGCCGGCTCCGGCAGCAGCGGCGGCGGCGCGCTCGCCTGGGCGTGGGCGCCGACGCAGGGAACGACGCCGGCGAGCAGCCCGAGCACGCAGCGCCAGGCGCGCGCGCGGCGGCGATGGCATCGCCCGCAGGCCGGCGGGCTTACCAGTTCCCGCGGACGCGACGGCCGCGCTGAAGCGGGTCTCGAGCCACCGGGTTGCATCGCCAGTGCCCTCCTGTCCGGGTTGCACGCCTTGCCAAGGAACGTCGATCTTACTCCTTCGGCGGATGGACCCGAGGGGGCATCGATGAGCCCGATCAACCGCTGAACCAATCTCCGTCAACCAGGTACTTACACCTTTGCCGGAGGCGCCTGCAGGTCGCGGGCCGGGACCGGCGTACCGGGAAACGTCACCGAATCGAAACGCCGGGCTTGCGGCATGGGCCCCGCAGGCGGCTCTTCGGCGCGTAACGAGGCCTGTCTTTGCATCCTTGCACCGAGACTCAACCCACGACGGAGGAGAATCATGACGAGCAAGATCGCTTCAAGCGCTGCCGCGTTGCTGCTCCTGTCGGCCACCCTCCTCATGGCGCAAGCCACCTCGCCGGGCGGAGACCCGCATGCGGCGTTCCTTCCCACCCCACCCATCGTCGTATCCACGGTGCCGCCGAATGGCGACGTCAACCCTTACGGGGTGGCCTTCGTGCCTGCCGGCTTCCCCAAGGGAGGGACGCTCGCTGCCGGCGACGTCCTGGTCTCGAACTTCAACGACAAGGCGAACCAGCAGGGGACCGGCACCACCATCGTCGACGTGCCGGCCAGCGGCGGCGCGCCGGCCGTCTTCTTCCAGGGGCAGGCGGGGCTCGGCCTCTCGACGGCCCTGACGGTGCTGAAGGAAGGCCTGGTCCTGGTGGGCAACTTCCCGACTGCTGACGGCATGTGCGCCACGGCCCAGGCGGGCTCGCTGCTGGTGATCAACGGCAGCGGCCAGCTGGTGGACACGCTGACGGGGACCGGCATCAATGGCCCTTGGGACATGACCGTCCATGAGCAAGGGCGGGGAGGGCTCCTGATCTTCATCGCCAACGCGCTGGACGGCACCGTGATCCGCCTCGACGCCAGAGTCGTTCCCGGCGGCCTCACCATCCTGAGCCACACGCAGATCGCCTCGGGCTACATGCATCGCTGCGATCCCGTCGCCCTGGTCGTCGCTCCCACGGGGCTGGTCTACGATCCGGCGCTGGACGTCCTCTACGTCGCCTCCACCGAGGACAACAAGATCTTCGCGATCCGGCACGCCGCCGAGACCAAGCACGACGCGGGCACCGGGCACCTGGTCTACGAGGACTCGACGCACCTGCACGGACCGCTGGGGATGGCCCAGGCGCCCAACGGCGACCTCCTGGTGGCGAACTCCGACGTCATCAACTCGGATCCCAACCAGCCGAGCGAGATCGTGGAGTTCACGGTCAGCGGCCACTTTGTCAAGCAGCTGTCGGTGGACCCGGCGCAGGGTGGCTCCTTCGGGCTCGCCGTGCCGAGTAGCAGGGGTGGCGGCACCCGGTTCGCCTACGTGGACGACGCGAATAACACGCTGACCATCTGGACGCTGCCGTAGTCGGCGTGGTGCGCGGGTTGGTGGGTCTCAGTCGCCGGAGCGCCACGCCGCCGCGTCGCCGGCGGGCGTCTCGACGACGAGCGCCAGGGCGGGTCCGCGTGCCGGGAGGTTGACGCGGAGCCGCTGCACGGCGCCGGTGCGCAGGTCGTAGGCGGCGAAGTGCGCGACGCCGTTCTCCTGGGGCCCTGCCGCGCGCCGCTCGGGCAGGTAGTGCTGCGCCGTGGGCTCGGCGGGATAGCGTGCCACCTCGACGGTCGGACCCTCCCACCGGTACTGGGCCAGCCGCGTGCCGCGCTCGAACGTCAGGCGCGCGTAGGTGAAGGGGTAGCCCTCGACCGACGCGGACCCGACGACGGCGTGGCCGGTCCAGGCGCCGAGCTCGCGCTCGAAACGCCGCATGGCCTGCCGGAAAGGCGGCTCGACCTGCCCGACCTCCTGGCCGAAGAGGTCGGCCAGCGGAGCGAAGTCGCCCCGTCTCGCCCCGGCCAGCGCGGCGTCGACCTTTTCCCCGCGGTCCCGCATCCGCTGCCGCTCCTCGTCGTCCTGACCGGCGAGCAGCAGGGCGAGGCCGGCGGGACCTTCGGCGGAGATCCGCAGGCCGTCGCGCGCCACCGCCGCGCGCAGCCGCTCGCCGCCCGCCAGGAGGTAGATCCCGGCGCAGCGCCGCAGCAGGGCGGAGTCGAGGCTCGCCGTCGCCGGCGGCTCGGGATCGGGCAGCCCGAAGAGCCGGTTCTCGAGATGGGGGGCGACGGTGACGGCCGAGAAGTCGGCCCGGTTGGAGCTGGCAACGAGCACCACGTCATCGTCGAGGTACCGCCGGACGTCGGTGTCGAAGATGCCGTTGCCGCCGGTGTGCGAAGCGACCCGGCCGCCGGCGGGTCCGGGCGCGATGGACCAGCCGTAGGCGTAGCGGGAAGGAGTGGCGTGTCCCTCGCGCACATACGGAGTCACGAGCTTCTCCCGCTCGGGGCGCGAGAGGACGCGGTCGCCGCCCAGCGCCAGGTGCCAGCGGTAAAGGTCGCCGGCGGTCGACAGCACCCCGCCGTTGCCGCGCAGGTTCCACCACGGGCCGTCCACCGCCCAGGGATGATCGAGTGGCGTGCCCCAGGGCCCGTCGAGACCGTAGCCGTGCGCCAGCCGCCGGCGATCCTCGGCGGACAGGCGGTAACCGGTGTGATGCATGCCGGCCCTGAGGAAGAGCCTGTCGCGCATGAAGTCGCCGAACGGCCGGCCGGTGGCGACCTCGACCACCGCGGCGAGCACGCTGTAGCCGGCGTTCGAGTAGCGGAAGCGCTTACCGGGGAGCAGCGCCAGCGGCGCCGCGAATGCCCGGCGCAGCATCTCGTCGCGCGATACCGGCTCGTACTCGGCGCCCAGCACGTCGGGCATACCGGAGGTGTGGGTCAGCAGCTGGTGGAGGGTGATCCCCGCCTTGTCGGCCGGCACACCGGGGAAGAAACGGGCGAGCGTGTCCTCCACCCGCAGCTTGCCCTCCATCTCGAGCGCCAGGATGGCGGCGGCCGTGAACTGCTTGGACACCGACGCGATGTCGAAGACGGTGGCGGCGGTGTACGGCTCGCCGGTTGCCTCGTCGGCAAAGCCGTAGCCCTTGTCCAGCAGCACCTGCCCGCGGCGAGCTGCCAGCACCGAGCCCGAGAACCCGAACACTTCCAGCCGGCGAAGATAGGCGTCGAGAGCCGCCCCGGCCGCACCCTGGACTGTTCCGCGCTGGCCGTCCCGCCGGCCGGCGGAGGCCGGCCCGCCGCGGCCGGCGAGGACGAGGCAGACCATCAGCGCGGCCAGGAGGGCCGGCTGCAGGAGACGGGACGTCGGGTTCGACATGATGGCGGATGACGGACGGTGAACCGGTCTCCGGCCAGGCGATGCACATCGTAGCTCAGGTCTCGCTCGGGCCGACCCGGCCTGGACCTTTCGCTGCGGCCCACAGTGGATGGTGGTAAGGTGGGAGCGTGCACTCGCAGGACCGCACTCTGCTGGTGGCTGCCCTGGGCCTGGCCGCGGTGGCTCTCATCGGCTCGTTCCTGGACTATCTCTCCTGGCCCCTCGGCTTGGCGATCTTCCTGCTGTCCTCGGGTGCCGCGGTATGGCTACGGCGCCGGGCGAAAGCGAGCGACAAACCGGCCAAAGAGAAGGTCGAGAGCGGGCTGCGGATCGTTGAGAAACCGCTGCCTGCCGGCAAGTCCAAGCTGCCCTACGGGCTGCGAGTGACCATCAGCACCGAAGTGGGAGTTTCCCTTGGCCTGCGGGTGGTCTGTGACATGCCCGTCGCCGAGGTCGAGCCGCTTGCCCAGACCGGCAGAGGGTCCGCGGCACGCCAGGGAGTGCCCGCCGCGGTGCGCGAGTCCCGGCAAGCCTGGCTCTTCGTGGTCCAGAACTCCCCGCGCCAGCGCGAGCTCTTTCTCCGCATCGACCTCTTCGCCTCCCAGCCGATCCAGGTGGTGCGCGTCGAGCAGATCAGGCCGGGCGGCAGAGTGACGCTGCCGGAGTGGAAGGAGCTCGAGCTGCGCTCGAGCGCGGCGCCCGACGTCCCCGCCGCCGATCCTGCCGCTGCCCCCGGCGATGGCTCCTCGCCTCCCTGACGAGGCCCAGGAAGGGATACTCGCCCGGGGTGGGTCGGCGCTCCTAGCCCCTACCGGCAGGCACCGGCTGGCAGCGACCGTCAACCCGCTGGCGTTCAAGCCCAATGCTCCCCCGGAGCTGGCGATCGGCCATACCGATTCCGCCGGCGAGCAGATGCAGCGCTGGCTGCCCGCGGCGCGGGTGGTCAAAGCCTTCAACATCGTCGGCCACGCGCACATGGTCCATCCGCATTTCCCGGGCGGCCCGCCGGACATGTTCATCTGCGGCAACGATGCCGATGCCAAGCGCGTGGTCACGGAGATCTGCGCCGCCTTCGGCTGGCCGGCGATCGACATCGGCGGCATCGAAGGAGCGCGGCTGCTCGAGCCGCTCTGCCTGCTCTGGGTCAGCTATGCGCTGCGCAGCGGCGGCTTGAATCACGCGTTCAAGCTGCTGCGCCGCTGAACATCCCCCAACGGCCAGACGTTCTTACCGCAACCTGGATGACGAACCGGAGCGCAGGGGGGGCGCCAGCTGGTCGAGGAGCCGGCGCACGCGCTCGAGCTCGTCGGCATTGATGGTGTGCGGCATGTCCGGGTAGATCTGCTCGCTCACCCGGCCGCCCAGGGCCGCCATCACTTGCGCGGTCTCGCGCACCCGCGGCAGCGGAATGTGCGGATCGCGGTCGCTGCAGCCGAGCAGCACCGGTGTGCCATCCAGGCTCCCGGCGTAGTGGCGCAGCGTGCCGGGCGGCCCGATGAGGCCGCCGGAGAGACCGACCACGGCGCCGTAACGGCGCGCGGTGCGGGCGGCGAACTCCAGCGACAGGCAGGCACCCTGCGAGAAGCCGAGCAGCATCGTGCGCTCGGCGCCGATGCCGGCCGCGGCCAGGACGGCCAGCAGCTCGCCGATCACCGCCAGGCCCGACGACAGGCCCGGCTCGTTCTGCTCGAGCGGCGCCATGAAACCGTACGGGTACCAACTGCACCCCGACGCCTGGGGCGCCAGGTAGGCGAGATCGGGCCGGTCGAGCTCCGGGACCAGGGTCAGGATGTTCTCCGCGGTCGCGCCGCGCCCGTGCATCAGGACCACCGCCGCCTCAGTCTCCGCCGGCGGGCGTCCGGCGGAGACGACGGGCTGGCCGGCGTGTGGGCCGTTCATGACTCACCCCCGACGCCCGCGGCGTTCCCGGCGTCGTCGGCACTCTCGACGGCCGGCACGCGCGGCACGAGCGGCGGCAGCGCCGCCTCGATCTGGGACCGCGAGGGCTCCAGCCAGGACGGCAGCCTGAGACCGCTGCCGAGCTCCGCGGCGGTCTCGTCGGTGGTCATCCCCGGTGTGTCGGTCGCGATCTCGAACAGCACTCCGCCAGGCTCGCGGAAGTAGATCGAATGGAAATACTGGCGGTCCATGATCGGGCTGACGTGATGGCCGCCTGCGATCAGATCACGGTGCCACGCCTGCTGCTCGCGGTCGCCGGCCACCCGCCAGGCGACGTGGTGCACGGTCCCCGCGGAGATGCGGCCGCGCTCGGCGGCGGGTTGGGCGAGCAGATCGAGCCGCGTGGCCAGGCCCCGGGCTGCCGGCGCCGGCGCCTCCTGCCCGCTCCCGGCGACGGCACCGACGGGCACGCCGACCGCAAAGCGGAAGCGAGATCCGGTCTCAGCCTCGAGCCGGAAGCCGAGCGTGCCGGTCAGCATGTCGGCGGTGCGGTCGGCGTTCCACTCGACGACCGTCACCGCGAAGAAGCCGCGGATGGCGTGCTCGACCGCCACCGGCCCGCCCGCCCAGGGGCTGCCCGCTGCCGATCCGGCATGGGCCACCAGCTCGAGCTCCAGGCCGTCAGGGTCGAGCAGCCGCATGAACTCCTCGTCCTCACCACGCCGCCGTGGCTCGTCGTGGGCGGTGCCGCTCCGGCGCAGACGCTGGCCCCAGTAGTCGAAGGAGCCTTCCGGCACCGAGAACGAGGTCACGGTCGCCTGGCCCGCCCCGAGCTTCCCGCGCCGGGCGTGCGGCCAGGGGAAGAACGTCAGGATGGTGCCCGGCCGGCCGAGCTCGTCGCCGTAGTAGAGATGGTAGGTCCCGGGATCGTCGTAGTTCACCGTCTTCTTGACCAGCCGCAGCCCCAGCACGCCGGTGTAGAAGTCGGCGTTTGCCTGCGGGTCGCCGGCCAGCGCGGTCACGTGGTGGATGCCGGCGATCGGCCTGTCCCGCCGCCCGATCTCAGGCATCTCCCGGGCGGTCGCGTCCGCCGCCGGAGGCGCGGTTGAGGCGAGGGTCGCGGGGGTGGTGGTCGGGGTGATCGGGGTCGCCATGGGGGTGCCTGCCTTTCTTCGCGGTCGAACCAGTCGAACCAGCTGTTTGGACGACATCCGTTACAACAACTATTTCGCAAAAAAAAATCATGCTCGGCGACGGGCCAGCTCCAGCAGCTCGATCAGCGCCCGCAGCCGCGTGCGGCCGAGCGGTCCGAGCAGCCGCCGCAAGCCGGCGGCAACCGGCGCGTCGATGCGGCCGAGCAGCTCCACGCCCCGGGCGGTGATGCGCGCTCGCACGATTCGCCGGTCCGTCTCATCGCGCAACCGCTCGATCAGACCGTGCGCCTCCAACCGGTCGAGCAGCCGCGTCACGTCCGGACCAGGACTGACCAGGCGTTCGCCGATCTCGCCGCAGGTCAGAGCGGCGGGCGCCGCGCCCCGCAGGATGCGCAGCGTGTTGTACTGCGCCGGCGTGAGTCGATGCGGTTTGAGCTCGCGCCCGACGGCCTGCAGGAGCAGGCTGGCGGTGCGCTGGAGGTTGAGGAACGCCTCCTCCTCGAGCCCGGAGAAGGCCGCTTGCTGATGGATCTCGCTTTCGAGACGTCGCGCCATGGAGTCCGCCGCTCGCCGCTCGCGGCCGGGCAGCGCACCACCGGGCCGCGCGGAATGCGGTCCATGCCAGAAGGTGCGCCGGCAGCTCGGCGATATTCGTGCCAACGGATGTCGTGCCGACGGAATTCCCGCCCTGCGCAGCGTGGCCCCGTTCCGACTGATATCTCGGGCTGGTCATCCAAACACGCGAGGGCCACGTAGGAACGGTGGGGCTTTCTGCTCGCCGGCTCGCCCGTCCTCCTGCGCCCGTGCCGGCGCGGGAGAGCTCTGCGCTCGCGCGGGCACCTGCTCCCGGCCCGATCCAAGCCCAGACCGCGTATGGAACCCTTCGCCGCCAGCGTCCCGGATTGCCGTTCGCCAAGGTCCTCGCTGCACGCCTGGCTCCTGGGCCTCGGATCTCCCGAGGTGAAGGGCAGGGCCGGCGAGTCGAGGTGTGCGGAGGATGCAAAACCCCCCGCGCCTGTCATAGATTACCCTCCTCGGGAGAGCTTGCCTTTGATGTCGGGTACGGTGGCCGAACCCAGCGGCGCAGACTGGCTGGCGGAGATCGCGCGGGGAGACTTCGCGGCCTTTCAGCGGTTTTACCAGTGCTTCGCTCCGAGTCTGCTCGGCTACGTGCGTCAGCTTTGCCGCGACCCGACCCTGGCGGAAGACCTGCTGCAGGAGGTCTTCGTCACCGTCTGGCAGAAAGCGGCCAGCTATCGGCGCAACCGCGGCGACGCGGCGGGCTGGCTCTATACCATCGCGCGCAACAAGCTGATCGACCACTGGCGCAGGACCGGCGGCAGCCCCCACGCCGCGGCCGCCATGGACTTCGAGCTCCTGCCCGCGCGAGCCGAGCGCGGCAGCGATCTGCTGCTCACCCTGCGCAAGGTGCTGGAGCAGGTCTCGCCCGATCAACGGCGGGCCATCGAGCTCGCCTACTTCGGCGGCCTCACCTACGAGGAGACCGCCGAGCGGCTTCGGCTGCCCCTGGGTACCCTGAAATCGCGCATCCGGCTCGGTCTGCGAACCATGCGCACGTTGCTGGAGAGCGGCTAGTGCATCCGACCGAGGAGATCCTGCTCGGCGTCGCGAGCGGGGAGTCCGACCTGCCGCGGCGCGTGCTCGTGGAAGGTCATCTGGATGGGTGCGCGAGCTGCCGCGCCACGATGGCGGAGATGACGCTTCCGGGTGGCGCGCTGCTGCGCGGCATCGACGGCGAGGCACCGCCGCCCGCGGTGTTGGAAGACCTCCGCCGTCGCATCGCGCTACTGCCCCAGGTGCCCGCTGCCGCGATGGGGGCCTCCGGCGCATCCGGGCCGCTGCTCCCCGCGACCAACCGCGAGGTGGCCGCGATGCCGCTGTCCGTGAGCATCCGCTGCGAGCTGCCCGCCCTGTCGACCCTGCGGCGCTTCCCCTGGCGCTGGGCGCTCGCTCCGGGGGCCTGGTACGCGGAGCTGGCGCGCGATCCCTGGACGCACAGCGTGCTGCTGCTCGGTTATCTGGCGCCGCGGCGCTTCCTTCCGGCGCACCAGCACCTGGCCCAGGAGGACGTGCTGGTCCTGGCCGGCGGCTTCGACGACCCGCAAGGGCGGCACGAAGCCGGAGAGTACGCGATCTACGAAGCCGGCTCGGTGCACCGGCCGGTCACCGAGCCCGACGAGGAGTGTTGGTGCTTGGCGCGCCTCGAGCGGCCCAACCTGCTGCTCGGCTGGCGCGGCTGGCTGCAACGCCTGGCGCCTTAGGCGTCGGTCAGGCGTCCGTCAGGTGTCCGTCCCTCTTGAATCCGTCGTGCCGCGGTGGTCGTATGAAAGTATCGTGAGGCGCGAGGTGCACTCACGCGCCGGCGCGCCGTTCCTCAAGGACAACTTCATGCGCAACCGAATCCACATTGCAGTGCTCGCCCTGACGCTCGCGGCGTTCGCCGGCCGGTGGGCTGGGGCCGATGCGATCGACAAGGTCATTCCACCGCCTGCCGTGGACACCCCCGCCGCGGAGGCGGCCGGGACCGAGACCGCGGTGCTCGCCGGCGGGTGCTTCTGGGGCCTGCAGGGAATGTTCGAGCACGTCAAGGGAGTGACCCGCGTGGTCGCCGGTTATGCAGGCGGCACCAAGGCGACGGCCCACTACGAGATGGTCGGCACCGAGCGGACCGGGCATGCCGAATCGGTCCAGATCACCTTCGACCCCCACCAGGTGACCTTCGGCCAGCTGCTGCAGCTCTACTTCGCGGTCGCCCACGACCCCACCGAGCTCAACCGCCAGGGGCCCGACTCCGGCCCGAGCTACCGGTCGGAGATCTTCTTCGAGTCCCCGGCCCAGCAGCGCATCGCCGAGGCGTACGTCGCGCAGCTCACCCAGGCGAAGGTCTTCGCTCGCCCCATCGTCACCAAGATCGAAGCGGAGAAGGGTTTCTACGCGGCCGAGGACTACCATCAGGACTTCCTGATCCACAACCCGACCTACCCCTACATCGTGCGCAACGACCTGCCGAAGATCGAAGCCCTGAAGCGCGTCTATCCGCAACTCTACCGGCCGACCCCGGTGATGCTGGCCAGCAGTCGCTGACCGCCCAGGGCGCCAGGAGAGCAGAAGAGGATCAGCCCGCCGGGCGCCCGCGCTGCTCCTACGGGCTTGCGAAGTACCCGCTCACGTCAAGCAGCAGGTCCACGGATCCTTGCGCCATGCTGGCCGTGGCGGCCAGCCGGGCAGTGCCGTCGGTCGAGAGCGGCAGCACCTGGGCGTTTGCGCGCCGCGTCAAGGACTTCGTCGTGCAGGCGGCGAGCGGCTACGAAGCGACCCGGCAGCGCGCCCTGGCCTCCGTCACCGAGATCGTCGGCAACCACGAGCTGGACGCGATCCTGCACGATCGCGCCAAGTTCTACGCCGAGGTCCGCGACTCGCTGCAGACCAAGGTGGAGGGCTGGGGGGTGATCGTCAAGGCCGTCGAGCTCAAGGACCTGCAGATCACCGACGAGCAGATCCAGCAGGCCATCGCCATGAAGGCGCGGGCCGGCAAGGAGGCCGATGCCGAGCTGGTGCGCGCCGCGATGCAGCTGCACATCGCCGGCAAGCTGGTCGAGGCGGCCATGGCCCTCACTCCCGACGCCTGGCGGCTCAAGGAGCTGGAAGTCCTGGTCGAGCTGACCCGCTCCGCGCAGAACAACACCATCCTCATCCCCACCACCCTGCTCAAGGGGCTCGAGGACATCGGCGCCGCGGCCGGCCGCGCGGTGGGGGCCGGGCCGCGGTAAAGTTCCAGCCCGGCACTCTGGGTCTGCGGCCATCCGTTCGTGATATTTGACATTCTAGGCATTGCTTGCCTAGGCTATGGGTGGTGGACCGAAAGCGGCCACGAGGAGGAGGCTCCCATGGTATCGACTTCGCTGCGCGCCCCAAGCGGACCTGGCGATCGGCGGCCCAGGCGGTGTGCGTTCCGGCGGGGTGCGTTCTGGCGGTGTGGCAGGCCGGCCGGCCGTGCCGTCGCGCTCTGCCTGGCTGTCGCCCTCGTCGCGATCGCCAGGCCGGGCCGGGCGCAGGCGGCAATGAGCCTCGCGGACCGCGCGGCGTGTCGCCTGAAGGTAGAGGACGTGTACTGGGCGCACCGCATCTGGCCGCGGGAGAACCCCGGGCCGAAGCCGTCGCGGGAGGCAGTGCTCTCGAACGAGCAGATCGCGCAGCGGGTCGAGGAATCCCTGCGCTACGAGGCGGCGCTCGGGGCGATCTGGCATCACTCCTTGAGCCCGGCGGTGATCCAGGCGGAGCTGTCGCGCATCGTCCGGCAGAGCCAGCAGCCCGACGTGCTGGACGAGATCGTCGCCGCCCTGGGACGCGATCCGTACCAGGTGGCGGAGTGCCTGGTGAGGCCCGAGCTGGCGGAGCGGCGGATCAAGGAGTGGTACGCCAACGACCGGGAGCTCCACGCGAGCGTCCGCGAGCTGGCGGAGAGGGAGCTGGCGGCGGCGCACGGCATCGACGATCTGCGCGCGGGCACGGGCGAGGTAGCCGAGATCGAGTGGCTGAGGAAGGGCCGCGGCGGCAGCGACGAGCGGTTGGACGCGCGGCGGTTCGCAGTCACCGAAGAGAGCTGGAATCGCCGGGCCGAGGATCTGGTGCGCGCCTTTCCCCAGGCCCGGCCGCTGCCGGTCGCAGTGCCCGAGGGGCGCGGCGGCACGGCCGAGCGGCTGGCGGCCCTGCCGCTCGGCAGCCCGAGCGCCCTGCAGGAGGACGGCGACCGGTACTACGCGGTCATGCTCCTGGCGCGCGGGGAAGGCACTTTGCGGCAAGCGACGGTCACCTGGCGCAAGCAGCCGTTCGCCGCCTGGTGGGGCGCGCGGCGCCTGGCGATCCGCCCCGCCCGGCCGGAGGCAGCGGCCTACACGCTGGGAACGCAATCGGGGAGCGGAATCACGGTCGAGCATTGGCGGCGCCTGTCCGCATCCTTTGCGCTCGACCCGCGGTGGTACCACTCCGCGGTGTGGACCGGCAGCGAGATGATCGTCTGGGGAGGGGCTGACGGCTACGCGCTCATCAACGCGGGCCGATACAACCCGGTGACCGATAGCTGGACGGAGGTCTCGACCGCCGGGGCGGGGGCGACAACCGGTGTCGCCGCCACGACGGTGTGGACAGGCCGGGAGATGATCGTCTGGGGAGGGATCAGCGGCGAGACCGGCGGCCGGTACGACCCCTCCACAGACCGCTGGGTCCCCACCTCCAAGACCAATGAGCCCTCCTGGAGGTATCGCCACACGGCGGTATGGACCGGCAAGGAGATGATCGTCTGGGGCGGCGACAATTACTCCCAGTGCTTCGACAGCGGCGGCCGCTACTCCCCGGCGACCGACACCTGGAAGCCGACCGCCATGGCCGGCGCTCCATCCGCGCGGACGCTTCACACCGCGGTATGGACGGGGAGCGAGATGATCGTCTGGGGCGGGAGCGATTTCACTCCCGGCCGGTTCCTCGACAGCGGTGCCCGCTATCGTCCGGCGACCGACAGCTGGCTGCCGGTGGCGCCGGCAGGCGCGTCTTCCGGAAGGAGCTACCACGTGGCGGTGTGGACGGGGAGCGAGATGATCGCCTGGGGAGGAGTCAACGGCAGCGGGCCGCTGAGCACGGGCCTGCGCTACCACCCCGCGACGGATCAATGGCTTCAGACGGCGACCGCCGGCGCACCGTCGGCGCGGGTGGAAACCACCGCTGTCTGGACGGGCGGCGAGATGATCGTCTGGGGAGGGTCGGCGTCCTTCAACAGCGGCGCCCTGGGGACGGGAGGCCGCTACCGGCCCGCCACCGACAGCTGGCGGCCCGTCTCGCTGACCCGGGCGCCGGTCGCGCGCACCTTCCACACGGCCGTCTGGACGGGCAGCGAGATGATCGTGTGGGGAGGATGGCCCGACTCGAATGGCAGCTTCCTGGTCACCGGCTACAGCGGCGGCCGCTACCGGCCCGCGACGGACTCCTGGGTGGATCTGGCCGTCACCAGTGCCCCCCGCGAGCGAGCGTTCCACACCGCGGTGTGGACGGGGACCGAGATGATCGTCTGGGGAGGAGCGGTGGCCACCAATACCGGCAGCCGCTACACGCCCGCGACCGACAGCTGGCTGGCTACGACCACCTCCGATGCGCCCGCCGAGCGCAGCTCCCATACCGCGGTATGGACGGGAAGCAGGATGATCGTGTGGGGCGGGGCGGGCTCCAGCCAGGCCACCGACCATCTCGCGACCGGCGGCCTCTACGACCCGGCGACCGATCAGTGGGCGGCGACGAGCACGGCGAATGCGCCGGATGCGCGGTTCGGACATGTCGCGGTCTGGACCGGCAGGGAGATGATCGTGTGGGGCGGAGGGGCCTATGGCTGGGGCCTCGTCTCGGGCGGCCGCTACGATCCCGTGGCGGACACCTGGATGGCGACGAGCGCCGCCGGGGCGCCGAGCGCGCGGATGTCACCGACCGCGGTGTGGACCGGGAGCGAGATGATCGTCTGGGGCGGCAGGGTCCTCACCGAGGACTGCAGCCAGTGTCCGACCATCGTCACTGAGCTCGACACCGGACGCCGCTACGACCCCGCGACGGACACCTGGTCGCGCGTGACGCGGCACGGCGCGCCGGCCGGGAGAGACGGGCACGTCGCGGTCTGGACGGGCAGCCGGATGATCGTCTGGGGAGGGGAGGATGCCGCCGGCAGCGGCCTCGACAGCGGCGGCCGCTACGATCCCGCGACGAACACCTGGACGGCGACGGCACGGCCAGGCGCACCGACCGGGCGGAACGGCGCGACGGCGGTGTGGACGGGAAGCGAGATGATCGCCTGGGGCGGCCTGGACGGCAAGGGTCGCCCGCTCAAGACCGGAGGGCTCTACGATCCCGCGGCGGACCGCTGGCGCGGAACGACGACGCGCGGCTCGCCCAGCGCCCGCTCGCTGCACACGGCGATCTGGACCGGCAGCCAGATGATCGTCTGGGGAGGAGCCTACTTGACCTTCTACCCCCTCGGCAACGGCGGCGCCTACGATCCGGGCGAGGCAGGCGCAGGAGCCGAGGAGCCCGGGCTTGCCCCGTAGACCTGCGAACGCCAGCATCGACTCTGGTCAATTCAGCCGGCGATCTCGCCAGCCCGCCGTGGCGCGGGAGTCTGTTCTCCGGCGCGGACCTTGCCCCTGGCGGCGGGCGCGGCACTGCTACCGGTGCTTGGACTTGGCGCACGCCGCTTCGAAGCCGCCGGTGCAGGCCTGCCGGTAGAGCTTCTCGGCACGCGCCGGGTCCGCGGCGACGCCGGTGCCGTCGGCGTAGTGATTGGCCAGGTTGAAGCAGGCCATCGGTTCGCCCTGTTCGCAGCCGCGCGCGAAGAGAGTGAGCGCCCTGGCCAGGTCGAGCGGCACGCCGTCGCCGCCGGCGTACATCCCGCCGAGGTTGACGCACGCCTTGGCGAATCCCGCATCGCAAGCCTTGCGATAGAGAGCGGCCGCCTGCTCGCGGCTCTTTTCGACGCCGCGCCCCTGGAAGCGCATCAGCGCCGCTTCGAAGCACGCCTCGGCATCGTCGCCGTCGCAGGCGCGCTGGTAGTAGGCGAGCCCGGCGGCCTCGTCGGGCTCGACGCCGTTGCCGGTGGCGTAGAGCACGCCGAGATTGAAGCAGCCGAAGTTGTCGCCGCCGTCGCAGCCCACCTTGGACAGTTCGATCGCGCGCTCCCAATCCGCCGCCACGCCGCTGCCGTTGGCGACCTGCGCGCCGAGCAACGAGCAGGCGCGAGCGATGACGGCGGCGGTCTCGGCACTGTTTTCGTGGTCGTCGTTCTCGGACGCCGCGGCATCAGGGTCGTCGGCGTCGCCGGGGCGGCCGGATGCGCCGGTGGACCGGGCGCAGACCTGCTCGAAGAGCTCGACGGCGCGTGCGGGGTCCTTGTCGACGCCCCTCCCGTCGCGATAGAGACGGCCGAGGTTGACGCAGGCATCGGAGTTGCCGCGGCTCCACGAGCTGCCGCTGCAAGCGCTGCGATAGAGCTCGGCTGCCTTCTCCGACGAAGCTGTCACGTAACGGCCCTGGTCATAGAGCGTCCCCAGGTTGTCGCAGGCCATCGGGGCTCCGCCGCGGCAGCCATCCTCGTACGCCGCGACCGCCTTCGCCAGGTCGGCGGCCACGCCGCGCGCGTCCTGGTACATGAGGCCGGCGTTGTAGCAGCCTGCCGGGTCGCCCCCGTCGCACGCCTCGACGAACAGCGGCGTCGCCCGCGCATCGTCGCGCGTCATGCCGTCCTGGCCGGTGGCATAGAGGAACGCGAGATCGACGCAGCCGGAAGCGTCGTGGAGCGCGCAGGAGCGCTCGAGCAACTGGCGCCGCTCTGCCGCGCGCCCGGGCACCCGCCGGAGCCGCGCCAGGTGACGGCAGCCCGCTCCGGACCCCAGGCCACAGGCGCGGTCGTACAGCTCGGCGGCCGTCTGCTCGTCCCCGTTCGCCCTCATCCCGGCGGCGGCGAGCCATCCCTGCCGGTAGCATCCGGTCGGCACCCCGAGCTGGCAGGCCGCGCTGTAGAAGCGCACGGCGTCGACCGGGGTGGCGCCGCGGGTCAGCCGAGCTGACCCTCTGCGGATCGTGGCCGCGACCGGCTCGCCGCAGCGGGCCTCGTCCATCGAGGAGTCAAGGTCTGTCGCGCTCTCGATCTGGTGGGAGTCGCCGCCGGCGTCGAGCTGCTCGATCACGTCGCCGATGGCGAGGTCGGCGCGCGCCGCCGGCCCGTCCGCCAGCACCTCGATCACCATGGCGCCGTGAACGTCCTCCGGCAGTCCGTGCCGCAGCAGCAGCGCCCGGGAGGCGTCGACGGCCTCGATGCCCAGGGTCGCTCCGGCGCAGGATCCGCCGGGCTCGGGAACCAGCCGCACCTCGCGCGGCATCGCGGTTGTCGCCGCCGTGCAGCCGCAAAAGGAAAGCAGCGCCACGACGACGCCGCCGCCGCGAATCCCATGGTCGGTCAAGATTCCCGCCCCCATTTTCATCACCAACGATCACCCCGCCCCCCTCCCCCTCCTCAAGAGATACGCAATCCAGCGCCCCCTGAGGACATCCGGCGGGGCCGCGGCAGGGCGGGGCCGCGGCCACCCTGCCTCGCCTATACTTGCCTCCATCATGCGCTCGGTGGCCGATGATCTGAAGCGCTCGCACCGCGAGGAGGTCCGCAAGCTCTCGGCAGAGCAACGGATCGAGCTCGCCCTGGCTCTCGGCGACGCCGACCTTGCGGCCCTGCAGGCCGCGAGGGGTATCGACCGCGCCGCGGCGGTGCGGCTCGTCAAGCGCCAGCGCCAGGCCGGCAGGACCCGCTCGGCGTGCATGACCGCCGCCATCGGTTGAGCCTGCTGGCGCGGCTTGTCTCGGCGCTCGAACGAGCCGGCGTGCCGCACGCCCTGATCGGCGCCGCGGCGTTGGCTGCGCACGGCGTGAGCCGTTCGACCCTGGACATCGACCTGCTGGCGATGGACCCCCGCTGCCTCGATCGCGGTCTCTGGCAGCCGCTGCGACGCGAGGGGATCTCCGCGGAGGTGCGCCGCGGCGACGAAGCCGACCCGCTGGCCGGGGTCGTGGCCTTCGCTGCGCCCGGCGAGCGCCCGGTCGACCTGGTGGTGGGCAAGCGCGCCTGGCAGCGCTCGGTGCTGGAGCGGGCCGAGGCCGGGCGGTTCGAGGAGGTCGCGCTGCCGCTGGTGCGGGCGGCCGATCTCATCCTGCTCAAGCTCTTCGCCGGAGGACCGCAGGATGCCTGGGACATTGCCGAGCTGCTCGCGGCAGGCGACCGGATGGCCCTGACCGCCGAGGTCGAGTCGCATCTGACCGAGCTTCCTACCGAGGCCCGCGCACTGTGGCAGCGGCTCCGGGCCGAGAGCGCCACGACCTGACCGCGTCCCCTGCGCGGAGGGTGAAATCACACACGTAATCCGTGAGCGCCGCTCGGCGGCGGTCAAGAGGTACTTGGCGCCCACTCGCGACCTGGGACAGAATCGCCGTCCCATGGAACCCCCAGCGTCCGCTGCCGCTCCGGCATCCGACCCGGGAGCGCCGCAGGCCGCGTCCTCCTCCGGCGCCGCCGAGGCACGACCAACCACTGGCGCGGCCGCACGTGCGCAATCTATGGCTCGGCTCGACCATCTCGTTGCTCGGCGACCAGTTCTACCTGGTGGCGATGCCGTGGCTGGTGCTGCAGCTCACCGGGTCCGGCCTCGCCCTGGGTTCTGTCCTGATGACCACCGCGGTGCCGCGCGCGGTCCTGATGCTGATGGGCGGCGCCGTGATCGATCGCTTCTCGGCCCGACGGGTGCTGATCGTGTCGGCCCTGGTCCGGACGCTCCTGGTCGGCGGCGTCGCGGCGCTGACCTGGTTGGGCGTGGTGCGCCTGTGGCACGTCCTTGTCCTGACCTTCATGTTCGGCGTCGCCGACGCGTTCTCGATGCCGGCGAGCCAGGCGGTGCTTCCGACCCTGGTCGACCCGGCGCAGCTGAGGCCGGTCAATGCCCTGATGCAGGGATCGACGGTGATGACGCAGATGGTGGGACCGGCGCCGGCGGGCCTGATCGTCCGCGCCTGGGGCCTCGGCGCGGCGCTGCTGGTCGATGCGGTGAGCTTCCTCGCGGTGATCGTGGCCCTGCTCGGTATTCCCGAGCCGGCGCGGCAAGGAGCGGCGACGGCGGCCGCCGCCGCCGCGGCTCCGACGGTCCCGGGCGCGGCCCCGCGCCGCGGCATGGCCCACTCCATCGCCGAGGGACTGCGCGCGGTGAGAAAGGACGCTCCGCTGACCACGTTGATGGGAATCTTTGCGGTGCTCAACCTGGCGATCTACGGACCGATCATCGTCGGCATCGCGGCGGTGGCGAAGTTCCGCTTCGGGTCGGCCGCCGCGTTCGGCACCTGCCTATCCTTTCTCAGCGGCGGGATGCTGCTGGGCATCCTGCTCGGTGGCCGGTTGAAGCGGCCGCGGCATCGCGGCGTGCAATTCACCGTGGTAGGCGCGCTGGCCGGCCTGGAGCTGATCGGCATCGGCCTAGCCCGCATTTCTCACGCCCGTCCGTCGCGAGGCGACTCAAACGGGCCTGGATCCAAGGCGCGCGAAGGGAGGACGACGTAGGCGTACTTGACAGT
>Ga0209118_1000063_pt1 | contig 78062 bp, 69 predicted proteins | sample BlaSpr_A8_Ref_M1_FD_187988 | JGI IMG/M metagenome (GOLD analysis project Ga0209118, IMG submission 187988) | Forest soil microbial communities from Thunder Bay, Ontario, Canada - Black Spruce, Ontario site 2_A8_Ref_M1 (SPAdes) (version 2) | ecosystem: Environmental > Terrestrial > Soil > Boreal... | reverse complement strand
GGCGGATCCCGGTCGGGCAGACCTTGAGCTATGGCGCCCTCGCAAGGAAGATTGGCCGACCCAAGGCGGTCCGCGCCGTCGGCATGGCCAATGGCGCCAACCCCGTGGGCATCGTCGTCCCGTGCCATCGGGTGATCGGCGCGGACGCTTCGCTTACCGGATACGGCGGAGGCTTGCCGCGCAAGCGCTGGTTGCTTGAGCACGAGGGGGTCAAGGACGTCGGTTGCGGGCGGAGCCGCTACCGGACAACCGAAGCAGAGCTCAGCGAGAGCGGCGTTGATTGCCCGAGCGCGAGGGCGTCAAGTCCGACAGGTTCCTAGGCGCGCGTATTGGACTGCTGTTCGAACCGCGTCAGATCCACCGGCGCCTGCGGCTCCCAGCCCGCCATTCGATGTTCGGCGACGATCGTGGTGAAGATGCCGCCGCGCACGAAAAACTTCGCCGTCAGCCGCATGAAGCGCGGCGCTACCACAGCGACGAGATCATCGAGTATTTTGTTGGTGACCGCCTCGTGGAATGCGCCTTGATCGCGGTAAGACCAGATGTAGAGTTTCAGCGCTTTCAATTCGACGCACCTCTGGTCGGCGATGTAATCGAGAAACAAGTTTGCGAAATCCGGCTGGCCGGTTTTCGGGCACAGGCAGGTAAATTCGGGGATCTCCATGTGGATGTGGAAGTCCCGTTGTGCAGCCGGGTTGGGGAAAGTTTCCAGCTCGTGTGAAGGGTCGCTAGTCATAAGGGAGGATAAATCGGTTAAAATCGCCACTTTATAACAATCCTCATCCGGCCCCGTAGTTTCCTAGGCCAGTGATTTCCGAGCGGTCCAGTTGCGTCTCACACAAATAAAGCTCTCCGGCTTCAAGTCGTTCGTGGAGCCGATGGTCATTCCGGTGCCCGGCCAATTGGTCGGCGTCGTCGGCCCCAACGGTTGCGGCAAATCCAATGTCATCGATGCAGTGCGCTGGGTCCTGGGTGAGTCTCAGGCCAAGCAGCTGCGCGGGGAAACCATGCTCGACGTGATTTTCAACGGTTCGGGCAATCGCAAGCCGGTATCCCGTGCGAGTGTCGAACTGATGTTCGATAACAGTCTGGCGCGTGCCGCCGGGCAGTGGTCGCAGTACGGCGAAATCTCGGTGAAGCGGGTGTTGACCCGACAAAGTGAATCCTCCTACTTCATCAACGGCACGCACGTGCGGCGCCGCGATGTGCAGGATATTTTCCTCGGCACCGGCCTGGGTCCGCGAGCCTACGCCATCATCGAGCAGGGGATGATTTCGCGCATCATCGAAGCCAAGCCCGAAGAATTGCGGGTGTTTCTCGAGGAGGCCGCCGGCGTGTCGAAGTACAAGGAGCGGCGCAAGGAGACACAGTCGCGGCTCGGCGATACGCGTGACAACCTGGGGCGTGTTGCCGACATCGTGGCGGAGTTGAGCGCGCAGTTGGAAAAGCTCGAAGCCCAGGCGCTGGTAGCCGAGCAGTATCACCGCTTGCAGGTGGAACTGGCGACCACCCAGAACCTGTTGACTTTCTCGAGGAAGCGCGACGCCGATAATGCGCGCGATCGCCATGGGCGCGAAGTCGAAAGGCTCGGCCTCCAGTTGGAAGCGCAGACCGCTGACTTGCGCGCATGCGAGGCCGGCATCGAGTCGGCCCGCCAGCAACACTACGCTGCCGGCGATGCCCTGCATGCTGCACAGGGCGAACTGTACGCCGCTAACGCCGAAGTGGCGCGCTTGGAACAGGAACTGCAGTATCTGCGCGACAATCGGCGGCGCATCGAGAGCCAGTTGGCGAGCATTGCCCAGCAACTGTCCGAGGCGACGGCAAGCCGCGATGACTCCTGTGCGGAGTTGGGCCATTGGCAGGAACAATTGGCGCAAGCCGGAGAGTCGGTGACAGCGTGCGGGAAAGACGTGGCCGCCGCGCGTGCCAGCTTGCCCGAGGCAGAGCAGCGGATGCGCGAGGCGCAGGCGCGGGTGGCCGACGCGCAGCGCGCCGTCGCTCAAGCCGAGCAGGCACAGAGCCTGGAAGAAGCGCGCGAGAGCAACGCCTTAAAAATCCTCTCCCAGCTCGAAGGGCGCAAGGGACGTCTGAACCAGGAAAAGATGGCGCTTGCAGCACCGGCAGAAGGCGAGATCGAGCGCACCGCCACGCAACTGGAGGAAGCGCAGCGCGGCTTGGCGGACCTCGAGGAAGCGCTGCGCCTGCAGGAGGCCGAGTTACCGCAGCATGAAGCGCGGCGTGCGGAAGTGATGCGTGCGCAACAGGACGCCGCTGGACAACTCGCGCGTCTCGAAGCGCAGCTGGCCGCGCTGACCACACAGCAGCATCGCCTGGACAACAACCAGAAACTGGCGGCGTGGCTCGCGCGGCACGGTCTCTCCGACAATCCGCGCCTGTGGCAGGAAGTGACCGTCGAGCCGGGTTGGGAAGACGCATTGGAATCGGCGCTGGGCGCGCGGCTCAACGCCATCGAACTTCCCAACCTGGAGACTACTCAGCAATACCTGGCCGAACCTCCGCCGGGCACCGTGGCCTTTTTTGCACCGCTCGACGGTGTCTCGGAACAATCTGCGGTCTGCGGCCTCAAGCCGCTCAGCGAATTGGCGAGCGCGCGCAATCGGAACGCTGCGGGCTTTCTGCGCGCGTCGCTCGCCAATCTCTATACGCTTGATGCCTCTGCCGACGGTATCGCGCACATTCGCGAGCTGCCCGCGGGCGCCTCGCTGGTGACGCGCCAGGGACATGTGTACAGCCACGCCGGCGTGCTCTTCTACGGACCGCAGAGCGAATTGCACGGGGTGCTGCAGCGGCAACGCGAGATCGCAGAGTTGAAAGTGAAGGTGCCCGAGGCGGAAGAGCGCCTCAATGCGCTGAAGCGGGAAGCAGCGCAGGCCGCGCAGATCATGGAACACGGTCAAAACGAAGCGCGTCGGTTGCGCGGCGACGTGGGCCAGTCGCGCGAGCGGGCGCACGCGCTGCAGCTGAATCATCTCAAGCTCTCCGAGCGTGCGCAGCAGGTCGCCGGGCGATCGGCGCAGATCCGCGATGAACTGGCTGCGATCCGTGAACAGGAAGAGCGCGAAAACCAGGAACTCCAGCAGGCGCAGCAACATCTCGAAGAGGGTGGCAATCGCATTCAGGAACTGGTTGAAGAAGAGGATCGCTGGCGCGCCGATTTGACCGCGCAGGAAGCGGCACTCGACGTCCGGCGCAAGACCATCAGCGCAGCGGAACATGCCGCGCAGGAGGCGGTGTTCTTCGAGAAAACCTGTCGCGACAAAATCCAATCGGTCACCGAACTGGCGCGCAACGTCGAGACGCGCATCACCGAGCTCGTGAAGATGCACGAGGATCTGGGCGCCGAGTTGCTGCAAATCGAGGAATCACCGTCCTCAGGGAGCTTGCAGACGGCTCTGCAGGTTCGCGAAGGCAAGGAGCAAGCGCTCGGTGCGGCGCGCCAGGAACTCGAGGAGCTGACACTCCGCCTGCGCGAGTCGGAGGAAGCCAAGCTGGGGTTCGAGCAGGCGCTCCAGCCGTTGCGCGATAAGATCACCGAGGTGCGCTTCAAGGCGCAGGAAGCGCGCATCACTGGCGAGCAGTTTGACTTTCAGTTGCAAGAAGCTCACGCCGACCTGTCTGAGCTTGCAGAACTGATCGAGAGACGGCGTACCGGCGCATTGCAGAGCGATATTGCGCGCTTGAGCGAAGAGATCGCCGCGCTGGGTGCCGTCAACCTCGCCGCGCTGGCGGAATTGAAAAGCGGACGGGAACGCAAAGCCTATCTCGACGCTCAGGCCGCTGATTTGCGTGACGCCGTAGAGACGCTGGAATCAGCCATCCGCCGCATCGATCGGGAAACCCGCGAACTGCTGCAAGGCACCTTTGGCGCGGTGAACCGCAACTTCAGTGAGTTGTTCCCCACGCTGTTCGGCGGTGGGCAGGCGAGTCTAATACTCACGGGAGAGGAAATTCTCGATGCCGGTCTGACCGTCATGGCACAGCCGCCGGGCAAGAAGAACAGTTCCATACACTTGCTGTCAGGGGGTGAGAAAGCGCTCACTGCGCTCGCGCTCGTATTCGCCCTTTTCCGCTTGAATCCTGCACCGTTCTGCCTGCTCGATGAAGTGGACGCTCCGCTTGATGATGCGAACACCGAACGCTTTTGCGAGCTGGTCAAAAAGATGTCTGAGCACACGCAGTTTCTATACATCAGCCATAATAAGATCAGCATGGAAATGGCTCACCAACTGGTCGGCATCACGATGCAAGAGCAGGGCGTGTCCCGAGTGGTCGCCGTGGACATGGAAGAGGCGCTGAAGTTGAAGGATACCGTGACCGCGTGAGCGGAGGAGCAGGGCCGGTGCGGAGCATGGGTGCGACCCGAGGAGCGCTGCCGGGTGCCGCCGACCCAGGAAAGACGTTGAGAAGTGAGGGTGTGTGAGAGGCGGCAGCATGAGAGCGACCAGATGGCCATGCAACAGGAGTGACCCAAACGGGCCCAACCAGGAAGAGCGTAACAAACGGCAGCGTGAACGATAGGTGAATTCGTTTCACCAACCCAGGAAAGCAATCGAGATGCTACGGTCTAAAAGAGGCGCCACGAGCCCAGGAGCAGAATCCTGCGCGGCCGGAGAGCGACGAGGGCTAATAGCGAAAACAGCAGAGGCAGTCAAAGCAGCTCATGAGTGATTTGCAACTTAGTCTGATCCTGCTCGGCGTTATCGGCGTGGTGGGAACCTATGCCTTCAACCGTTGGCAGGAACGCAGGTATCGTAAACAGGCGGACAAGATGTTCAGCGGTACCCGCCAGGATGTACTGTTCGATGATCCGCCCGGCACGCGGGCGCGATCCGCTCCGTCCCGCACGGAGCGGATCGAGCCTTCGCTAGCTGCGGATAGCGTGGCCGAGCCGGCGCGGAGCGCAGCGGCGCAGGCGCAAGTGAGCAGCGCCTACTCGGCCACCAATGATGAGGACGGCAGTGCGCCTGTCCCAGCAGCGGCTGCGCCAAGCCGCACGGACTCGGCCACCACTCGTCAAGCGCACACTGCTGCGCCGCTGCGAGCCAGCTACCCGCCGCGTTCGATTCCGCAGACGCCTGCGGTTTCGCCAGCACAGCCGGTTCGCGCAGGGCTGATCAACCAGGATATCGATCTGGTAGGTGTGATCCGCTCGGCGGTGCCGGTTTCCTATCAGGACGTGCAAAGCTTGCAAGCGAGAGCCCAAACCTTCGGGAAGACCACGCAATGGGAAGGATTGGACGACGGCCACTGGCAGGAAATTGCGGTCGAAAGTCGCTACAACGAATTACGCGTTGGCCTGCAGCTTGCCGATCGGCGCGGGCCGCTCTATGCGGCCGATATCTCGCGGTTCATTTCCCTTGTCAAGCAGTTCGCCGCGGAACTCGGCGGCACTGCGCAGTGCGAGGCAGAGTCCTCGGCGGTCGGCCGCGCCAGCGAAATGGATGCGTTCTGTGCCGATGTAGATGTCGAAATCGGGGTGAACCTGGTCGCCCAGGGCAGTGTCGCGTTTCCGGCAACCAAGGTGCGCGCGCTGGCGGAAGCTGCAGGGCTGCGGCTGGAAGCCGAGGGCGTTTTTCATTGTTACGACGAGCACGGCGTAAAGCTGTTCACCTTGCGCAACAGCGAGCCGCGGCCATTCCTTCTCGATCAGGTTCGCTACATAACCACTCACGGGATCACGCTGCTGCTCGACGTACCTAGAGTGGCGCAAGGGGTGCAGGTATTCGACCAGATGCTCGCTTTGGCGCGGCACGTTGCGGCGACCTTAGGCGGTGAAGTGGTGGACGACAACCGCAAACCGCTCACCGATGCCGGTGCCGACAGCATACGGCGCAGTCTGGGGCTTATTTATCGGCAAATGGACGGGTTCGGCATACCTGCGGGAAGCGCGCTTGCATTGCGGTTGTTTGCGTGATCGCGGCGCACCCTATTCCACTCACTGTGCGAGCGCGCCTCGGTTCTCATGAGTAGAAGCGCCGTTGCGCAAATCAATTCCGATCTGCTTGCCCACGGGGAACTCGCTTGACAGCCGCTCGGCCCGGCGGTACCGACCCGGCTCAGCGCGCCGCTGAACTACGCTATTCCATCGAGCAACACAATTACAACTACTACGTCCTCGACGCGCCAACTGTTTCGGACGCCGAGTACGATGGCTTGTTTCGCGAATTGCAGCGATTGGAATCGCAATATCCCGAATTCGCCACCGTCGATTCGCCCACCCAGCGGGTCGGCGCGACTCCTCTGTCGGGCTTTCCCGAGGTCACACATCGGGTGCCGATGCTGTCGATCAATAACGCGTTTACCGAGGAGGAAGTCGCTGCTTTCGATCGGCGCATTCGTGAGACGCTCGATGTCGCGCAAATCGAGTACGCCTGCGAGCCGAAGTTCGACGGCTTGGCGGTGACGCTCACCTACGAGCGGGGTCGTCTGACGCAAGGTGCGACTCGCGGCGACGGCTATACGGGAGAGGACGTGAGCGCGAATCTGCGCACTATCCGCGCCATTCCACTCAAGTTAAGTCTCGACTCAGCGCCGGCTTTGCTCGAGGTACGCGGCGAAGTGTTGATGCTGAAGCGGGATTTTCAGCGTCTCAATCAACGGCAGCAGGAGCGGGGCGATAAGATTTTCGTGAATGCACGCAATGCGGCGGCCGGTTCGCTGCGCCAACTCGATCCGCGCCTGACTGCTGCACGGCCGCTCACTTTCTTCGCTTACGGCATCGGCGGGACTGAAGGCGTAGGGCCGTTTAAAACCCACGCCGAAACCATGAACTATCTGGAGGCGCTGCGCTTCCCTGTGAGCAAGGAACGCCGCGTAGTGCGCGGTGTCGCAGGCTTGCTCGAATTCTTTCGCCACATCGGTGGACGGCGCGGCGAACTGCCTTTCGATATTGACGGCGTGGTGTACAAATTGAATTCATTGGCCGACCAGGACACGCTAGGTTTTGTCTCACGAGCGCCACGCTTCGCGGTTGCACACAAGTTTGCGGCCGAAGAGGCGATTACGCAAATTGTCGATATTGCTGTGCAAGTAGGACGCACCGGAACCCTCACACCGGTCGCGCGTTTGAACCCGGTGTTCGTCGGCGGCGTCACTGTTACGAACGCGACATTGCACAATGAGGATGAGATTCGGCGCAAGGACGTTCGCATCGGCGACACCGTGGCGGTGCGCCGGGCCGGTGACGTGATCCCCGAGGTAGTGCGGGTCTTGACCGAGCAGCGGCCGGCCGATGCGCGCAGCTTCACCATGCCAAGCGTTTGTCCGGTATGCGGCTCTGCGGTGATTCGCCTTGAGGGTGAGGCGGCGGCGCGTTGCACGGGTGGTCTTTTCTGTGCCGCCCAGCGTAAGCAGGCGTTACTGCACTTCGCCTCGCGCCGCGCCATGAACATCGAGGGCCTGGGCGAAAAATTGGTCGATCAATTGGTGGACACTCAGGTAGTGAGGACACCGGCCGACATCTACAGACTCGGCCTCGCGGCGCTCGCACAGCTGGAGCGCATGGCCGACAAATCGGCCGGTAACCTCATTACTGCTATCGAAAAGAGCAAAGTCACCACGCTGGAGCGCTTTATTTATGCTCTGGGTATTCGCCAGGTAGGCGAAAGCACTGCTCGAGACCTGGCGCGGCATTTCGGCACCCTGGACGCGCTGCTGGGGGCCGGGGAAGCGGAGCTGCTTGAAGTGGTGGACGTGGGACCAGTAGTCGCGCAATCTATCGTTCGCTTCTGTGCGGAAGCTCATAATCGCGAAGTCATCGAGCAACTGCGCGCAGCCGGTGTGCATTGGCGCGAGGGCAAAGGCACTGCGCACAAAGCCGGTCCGCTGATCGGCAAGACGGTTGTATTGACCGGAACACTCCCGACCCTTAGCCGCGATGAAGCGAAGATGCGCATCGAGGCGTCGGGTGGCAAGGTGAGCGGCAGCGTCTCGAGGAAAACGAATTATGTCGTCGTTGGTACGGAGCCCGGTAGTAAGGCCGAAAAGGCGCGAGAGCTGGGCGTGATCACTGTCGATGAAGCAGGTCTTCTGCGGCTGTTGAACGATTATGGAGAACCAGAATGACGAGCATCACCAAAGCCGTATTCCCGGTCGCCGGCCTGGGCACCCGATTCCTCCCGGTCACCAAGGCGAGCCCCAAGGAAATGTTGCCGGTGGTCGACAAACCGCTCATCCAGTACGCCGTCGAAGAAGCGGCGGCGGCCGGCATTACGCAGATGATATTCGTCACCGGGCGCGGCAAACGCTCTATTGAGGACCACTTCGATAAAGCCTACGAGCTGGAAGCGGAGTTGCAATTGCATGGCAAACGCAAGCTCCTCGAAGAGGTCCGTAATCTGTTGCCCCCGGGGCTCACTTACATTTACGTTCGCCAACAGGAGGCGCGCGGCCTGGGCCATGCGGTGCTGTGTGCCAAAGACTTGGTGGGTGACGAGCCGTTCGCGGTGATTCTGGCTGATGACTTGATCGACGCACAACCGCCGGCCATGCAGCAGATGGTCGAGATGTTCGGCGAATACCACAGTTCGGTGATCGGTGTGCAGAACGTCGATCGCAAGGAGACTAACCAATACGGCATCGTCGCCAGTGAACCGATAGGCGACCGTCTGCATAGAATTTCCAGCATCGTGGAAAAACCAAAGTCCGAAGACGCGCCTTCTACACTCGGCGTGGTGGGTCGCTATTTGCTGAAGCCGCGCATTTTCCACTATCTGCAGAACATCGAGGCCGGTACTGGAGGAGAGATTCAGCTCACCGACGCCATTGCCGGTTTGCTCCATGAGGAGCGCATCCTCGCCTATGAATTCATCGGTAAGCGGTACGATTGCGGTAACAAACTCGGCTATCTGCAGGCCACGCTCGCCTACGGGCTGAAGCATGCCCAAGTGGGCAAGGAATTTCGTGAGCACGTGAAGGCCCTGCAAGTGACATGAGCCGACGATGACTCCGGCCGAGGCCCGCGCCATCTTGGATGACAGCGACGAAATCTTCTCCGCTGCAGAAGTGAATCGTGCGCTGCACCGGGTGGCCGCTGAAATTACCGCTGCGCTGGCAGACCATTACCCGCTGCTGCTTTCGGTCATGGGCGGGGCGGTCGTATTCACTGGTCAATTGCTGCCGCTGCTGCATTTCCCTCTCGACTTCGATACGATTAATGCAACTCGCTATGGCGATAGGACGCAAGGCGCGCAGTTGACGTGGAAGCTGCGGCCGCGCGGAAACGTAGCTGGCCGGACGGTGTTGATCGTCGATGATATCCTCGACCAGGGCCACACTCTCGCAATCATCCGCGACATGGTGTTGCAATTGGGCGCGAAGGAGGTTCTGAGTTGCGTATTTGCCGACAAACAGACCGGTAAGGCGAAGCCAATCACTGCCGATTTCGTTGGTTTGCACGTGCCCGATCGCTTCGTGTTCGGGTTCGGCATGGACGTGAGTGGCGCGTGGCGAAACCTGCCCTCGATTCACGCGATAAGAGACGGCAGAGAGGGGGGCCGTTGAACCCGTACCGCGCGCCTCGCGCCAGCCTTGAACGGGGGCGTTTTGGTTGCCCACAGTCTTGTCGCCCCGCTTTAGCGGGGGAGTGCGCAACGATCCGCTCTGCTCTTGCCATTGGGCGCTCATTCTTGGGACGCCAAGGAACCGCATGCTAGCCATTATCGGAGGCTCCGGGCTCGCGCAACTCGCCAACCTGGAAATCCTCCGTCGGCATGTCGTGCGCACGCCCTACGGCGAGCCCTCCGGGCCGCTCACCTTCGGACGCTTCGGCCGCGAGGAGGTCGTATTTTTGGCTCGCCACGGCGATGGGCACCACCTAGCGCCGCATGAAATCAACTATCGGGCCAACGTGTGGGCGCTGCACGAGGCCGGAGTCGAGAGGGTGATCGCCATCAATTCCGTGGGTGGCATTCATCCCGATCTTGGGCCGAGCGCGCTGGCGACGCCGGACCAGCTCATCGACTATACCTGGGGTCGCAAATCGACGTTCTTCGAAGGTGCCGAGAAGCCGGTGACGCATATTGACTTTACGCATCCTTATGACGAAAGTGTGCGCGAACGGCTCGCCGATGCCGCAACCAAAGCGCAGATACCCATTGTGAGGAGCGGGGTGTATGCCTGCACTCAGGGTCCGCGTCTGGAGACTGCGGCAGAGATCGATCGGCTTGACCGTGACGGTGCCGCCATGGTCGGCATGACCGGCATGCCGGAAGCGTCGCTGGCCCGAGAATTGGGGTTGAAGTACGCGAGCTTGGCCGTAGTCGCCAATCAGGCTGCCGGACGAGGCGGAAGCCTGGACGGGATACGCCTCGCGAACATAGGCGCGGCGCTGGAAGCGGGCTTGCAGAAAGTCCGCATTATTTTGGAAAAGTTCGTCACGTAACTTCAGGTAGCTAGATGGCTGTCAAATCTGTTCTTAGAATGGGCGACCCATTGCTGTTGCAAGTCGCCAGCCCGGTGACCGAGTTCGATACCCCGGAACTGCATGCCTTGCTCATCGATATGCAGGACACCATGGCGGCGCTTTCCGGTGCCGGCCTCGCCGCACCGCAAATCGGTGTCAGCAAACAAGTTGCGATCTTTGGCGTCGGCAAAAACCCGCGCTATCCCGATGCGGAGGAAGTGCCGTTTACGGTGCTCCTCAATCCGCAGATCACCCCCCTGTCCGACGCCATGGAGGAGGGGTGGGAAGGATGCCTGTCGGTGCCTGGGATGCGCGGATTGGTGCCGCGTTACGCGCGCATTCGCTACACGGGTGTGGACCAATATGGAAAGCCGATCGAGCGCGAAGCGGAAGCCTTCCATGCTCGCGTTGTGCAACACGAATGCGATCACTTGCTCGGGGTTCTTTACCCGATGCGCATACGCGACATGCGCAAGTTCGGTTTCACCAATGTGCTGTTCCCGGACGAGGACTGGAGCGCGGACGACTAGCGTCGTATGCTGCAGGCCAACTGAGGCGGCGGCTAAATCACGTCTTCAAGCAGTCGGTAAGGTCGGCGCAGAGGACCTTCATTTCGACGGGATCGTTGAACACGTTGCCGCTCACAATAAACACGTCCTCGGCGCGTTCGCCCAGGGTAATGATTTTGGCGTGATGCAGGCGTACCCGGTGTTTGATGAAGATGCGGGCGACGCACGAGAGCAGCCCCGCCCGGTCGCCGCCGATGATGGAAAGCATCCAGTTCACCCCCTTGTCGTCGCGCCGCACGCTCACTTCCGGCTCGATCGGGAAGTGCTTGAGATGCCGCGATACCCGCCCGCGTATCGGCTCCTCAAGGGGCGCCCGGGTGCGCAATCGTGCTCCCAATTCGAATTCGATAAATGCCAGCAGATCCCGGTAGTGGCTCGGTTGCTTCGACTGGTCGAGAATCTGAAAACTGTCCAAGGCATAGCCGTGCAGAGTCGTATAGATCTTGGCATCCACGACGTTGTAGTTCATGCGCTCGAAGAACCCGCAGATGCGCGCGAACAGGGCTTCCTGATCAGGGGAGTAGATGAGCACTTGCACGCCCTCGCCGATCGGCGACAAGCGAGCCTTGATGATCGACTCGGGTGAATCCACTCGTCCGGCGAGCACGCGAGTGTGCCAGGCGATTTCCTGCACGTCGAAGCGGCCGAAATAGCTAGGGTCAAGCTTGGCCCAGAATTTTTCGTGCACGCTGTCCGCTAAGGCGTAGGAGCGCACGATGCGCAAGGCTTCACGCTGTTTCGCTGCGATCTCCACGGCGATGCTTGCGGCACCTTCGCTCAATACCCGGCGGGTGATGCGGAACAGGTCCTCGAGCAGCTTGCCTTTCCAGGCATTCCATACTTTGGGACTGGTACCGCGAATGTCCGCAACCGTGAGCAGGTAGAGCGCGGTGAGGCGCCGCTCGTCGCCCACTTTGGTCGTAAAGGCGTTGATTACGTCCGGGTCTGAAATATCCTGCTTTTGCGCCACCGCGGACATGTGCAGATGGTTTTCCACCAGCCACGCCACCAGTTCGGTATCCGCCCCCGCCAAGTGGTGGCGCCGGCAAAATCGCCGCGCGTCTACCGCTCCCAGAGCGGAGTGGTCGCCGCCGCGGCCCTTGGCGATATCGTGGAACAGGCACGCGAGAACCAGCACCTCCGGGCGTTCGAAATGTTGGATCAGCTCGCTGCAAAATGGATATTCGTGGGTAAACTGCGGTACCAGAAAACGACGCATATTACGCACTACCATAAGAATGTGCGCGTCGACCGTATAAACGTGGAATAGGTCGTGCTGCATCTGCCCGACGATGCGGCCAAACGCGGGAATGTAGCGGCCAAGCACGCCGTAGTGATTCATCTTGCGCAGTACGAAGGTCACGCGTTTCGGTTGGCGCAGGATGTCCATGAACAACGTTTGATTGACGCGGTCGCGACGGAACTCGGAATTGATGCGGTTTTTCGCCCGCCATAGTGCGCGCAAGGTGGGCGCATCGATGCCTTCCAGTTCGGTATGCTGTTGGAGGAGCAAAAACGTCTCGAGGATGGCTGAGGGACGTCGCTGATAAAGGGTTTCGTCGCGCGCCACCAGCAACCGGTTGCGCGCCTCAAAATCCGTGTTGATCTCAGTGGCAGGCGCATCCGGCCTTGACAGGATGCGCGCCGCCAAATTTTGCATGAGGATGGTATTGAGCAGACCGACCGTCTTGGTGGTGCGATAGTAGCCCTCCATCAAGCGCTCGCTCGGACGGTGGTGAGCCTTAGGGGAAAGCTTCAGTTCGTTGGCAAGTTCGGTCTGAAAGTCGAACAGCAAGCGGTCCTCACGCCTCCCGGCGATGTAATGCAGTTGGATGCGCAGCGTTTGCAGGATGCTCTCCCGCTTGGCGATCAGCTTGGCTTCGAGCGGCGTGATCAGTCCGTCTAGAGCGAGTTCGTTCCAGGAACTGCCGAAGCCGGCGGCGCGCGCGCACCAGATGATTACTTGCAAGTCGCGCAGGCCGCCCGGGCTTTCCTTCACGTTCGGTTCGAGGTTGTAGGCGGTGTCTTGGAAGCGCGCATAGCGGGCACGCAACTCATCCACCTTGGCTTGGAAGTAACTTGCCACGTCGAGTTGGGCCAACTCTCTGCGCAGCCGCTCGAACCGCGAGGCGTTACCCGCGATGCAGCGGGTTTCGTAGAGGGCCGTACGCACCGTGACGTCGCGCTTCGCTTCGACGACACATTCATCCACGCTGCGCACGCTATGACCGAGCTCCAGTCCGGCATCCCAGAGTGCACCGATGAACTGCTCGATCGATCGGTTAATTCCCTCCTCGACCGTGTCGGGCAGCAAGATCAGGATGTCGACGTCGGAATAGGGATACAGCTCGCCGCGCCCATAGCCACCCACTGCGACGAGGCTCAGGCTTTCGGGAAGGGCGCATTGCTGCCACAGACCGATAAGTACATCGTCAACCAGCCGGGTGTGGCCGGCTAACATGGGTTGCGGCCGACGGTCGGCAAGGAAGGCTTGTCTGATTGCGACACGCCCTTGGGCAAGCCGCTCGCGCCAACTGCGGATTTGGGTCGGGGATATGCCCCCGTCTTGGAGGGCCGGGGCTTCCATAGATGAGGCTGAGGCTAAGGCTACGCCGCGAGTTGAGGCATGGCCGGTGCCCCTTCGGAGACGGTCAATACCTCAAAGCCGGTCTCGGTGACGAGTACCGTATGCTCCCACTGGGCGGAAAGCGAGTGGTCGCGGGTAACGATAGTCCAACCATCGCCGAGCTGGCGGATTTCACGGCGGCCGGCATTGATCATCGGTTCGATGGTGAAAATCATGCCCGGGGTGAGCTTCACACCGGTCGACGGTCGTCCGTAGTGCAACACTTGGGGTTCTTCATGAAATTTCTTGCCTATGCCATGACCGCAGAACTCGCGCACGACGCTGTAGCCCTGGCTCTCCGCGTAAGTTTGGATCGCGTGCCCCACATCGCCTAGATAGGCGCCAGGCTTCACTTTCATGATACCGCGCCACATGGCCTCGAAGGTGATATTGCATAGGCGCCTTGCTTGGATCGACGGCTCGCCGGCGTAGTACATGCGGCTCGTGTCGCCGTGATAGCCTTCCTTTATCACGGTGATGTCGAGGTTCACGATATCGCCGTTTTTCAGCACCTTGTCGCCGGGCACGCCATGGCAAACCTGGTGGTTAACTGAAGTGCAGATCGACTTGGGGTAAGGCGTGTGGCCGGGTGGAGCGTAATTGAGCGGCGCCGGAACGCTGCCTTGCACGTTGACCATGTAGTCGTGGCAGAGTTGGTCGAGTTCACCGGTGGATACGCCCGGCTTTACGTGCGGCGTAATGAAGTCCAGCACTTCAGCAGCCAGCCGGCCGGCGACGCGCATTTTAGCGATGTCTTCGCTGTCTTTAATGGAAATGGACACGGCAATTAAGGCGATTGGGCGCTCAAAAACACCTCGCTATTATAGCAGGAGCGGCTTGCTCTCAGCGCGAGGCTTCGCCTTGCCATGCGGCGCGCTCCACTCGCTCGCGCAGACCAGCTACACTGCCGCCCATCGAAACCGGATGTCACTGGTCGCGCCTTGAAACACATAACTTCACGCGATAATCCATCGTTCAAGGAACTCGCCAAGCTCGCCAACTCATCGCGCGAGCGGCGCAAGCGCGGCTTGACGGTGCTTGACGGCGTGCATCTGATCCAGGCCTACAGTGAGCGCTTCGGTGTGCCGCAGGCGCTGTTCGTGGCCGAGGGGAAAGCGCAGAGCGAAGAGATCCGTGCTCTGCTTGAAACGCTTCGGCCGCTCGCGCCAACGCTAGTCTCGGACAATCTCTTCAAGGAGGTCTCGGCGGTCGAGGCGTCTACCGGGGTTATCGCAGTGGTGGCCACGCCGATGGTCGCCAAGGCGCCGGCGCAGCTCGATTTTTGTCTGTTGCTGGAAGACATACAAGACCCGGGCAATCTGGGCTCGATTCTGCGTTCGGCTGCTGCAGCGGGAATCGAGCACGCCTTCCTTTCCGCCGGCTGCGCCTTCGCGTGGTCGCCGCGCGTGCTGCGCGCTGCAATGGGCGCGCATTTCATACTCTCCATCCATGAGGGTGCCAATCTAAGGGCTCTAGCCGAAGCGTTTCACGGCAAGGTGATCGCCAGCGTGCCGCGCGGCGATGCGAGCTTGTTCGAAGCGGATTTGACCGGGCCGGTTGCTCTGCTGGTCGGCAACGAGGGTTCCGGTTTAAGCCGAGACTTGCTAGCAATCGCCACGCAACGTGTGACCATTCCCATGCCCGGGAAAATCGAATCGCTAAACGCGGCGGCGGCAGCGGCAATATGCCTGTTCGAACGCGTGCGCCAAGTCGCCCAGAACGAGTCGCTGGGTCGACAAGTGCGCAGCCTGGGGTAAGGGCCGAACAGCTCGGGTGGGCTCTGCGGCGTCAGTCGGGCGGTGGCAATGCCACCCCGCAATTCCAGCAGATTTCGAACTCCGCAGGGCTCAACTCTCCGCACGCCCTGCAAGCTAGGGTCGCGGCGCTGGGAACGCGCTTGCGGTAACTCTCGATGAGTTGCATCGCCCGCGCTGCAAACGCCTCGTCCATCACCCACACTTGAGGCATTGCCGAGGCAACGGGTATCTCCCCCATGACACTTTGCGCGTTTTCGTTGAATACGCGTGCATCGATCCCGGCTTGTTGCAGCAGGTTGGCTACGATATGTGCATCAGGCAGATTCTGCGCGTCGTAAACTCTTTTCATGCTAAATCGGTAACTCTGGCGTTCCCGGCCGGGTTATCTCCACGCGCATCAGTACACCCGCCGCAACAGGTGGGCTTCGTGCAGGATGGTTGTCGCTATTTCCTCGATCGACTTGGTAGTCGAGTCTAGAAAAGGAATGCTTGCCTGACGCAGCAAGGCTTCCGCGGCCTGCACCTCGAAGCGGCAATTCATTAAGGACGCATACCTACTGTTGGGTTTGCGCTCGGCTCTGATTTGCTGCAGTCGTTCCGACGCAATCGATAGTCCGTATAGCTTTGACTTATGCTGGTTGAGGACTGGCGGAAGCCTCATGCTCTCCAAATCTTCGGGTATCAAAGGGTAATTGGCCGCCTTGATTCCGAATTGCAAGGCCATATAAAGGCAGGTGGGCGTTTTTCCGCTGCGCGAAACGCCGACCAGGATCACATCGGCATCCTCCAAGTTTCGGTGGGTAGCGCCGTCATCGTGCGACAAAGTGTAGTTCACAGCCTCGATCCGCTGGTTATAGCGTTGGACGTTGGAGCTGCTGTGGGAGCGGCCCATCTCGTGAGATGAGCGCAGTCCCAACTCAGCTTCCAGCGGAATGATGAACATTTCAAACAGGTCGAGCACCAGAGCGTTCACTCCCTCGATTACGCGGCGTACTTCGTCATCTACCAGGGTGGAGAATACGACTGGACGTGCGCCGTCCGTCCTCGCTGCGGCGTTAATCTGTTCCAGGGCGAGCTTGGCATCTTCCACGCTGTCCACGAACGGAATCGTTACCCGCTGAAACTCTACAGGCTCGAATTGGGTCAGCAAGGACTGACCGAGCATTTCCGCCGTGATGCCGGTGCGATCGGAAATGAAAAAGGCGGTGCGGTGCTGGGTCATTCAACATCCTAAGCTTAGGGACTGCTATGGATATATCTGGCGCGATGCCGGGTGTGCTCGCAACACCTTGCAATACGGAGCAAGCCGCCGTCAAGCGCCAAGCCTATGCGGCGGTCGATGGGGCAGCGTCAGCTATAATACAAGCCTTTTAAGGTCTGCCCCATGGAGCCGTAATGAACAACGAGTACATCGCCTGGTTTGGCAAACTGCGCATGACTGACGTTGATCAGGTAGGTGGCAAAAATGCAAGCCTGGGCGAAATGATCAGCCAGTTGAGCGGGGTCGGCGTACGCGTGCCGGATGGATTTGCTACGACGGCGGACGCATTCCGCGAATTCTTGCACCATAACAAGTTGGAAGCGCGCATCGAGAAAGCGTTGTCGGGACTGGACATCGAGAACCTTGTGGCGCTCGCCGAGGTTGGTGCGCAGATCCGGGAATGGGTGGTGAGTGCGCTCCTGCCGCCGCAGCTCGAAACGGCGATCACGGCCGCATACAACAAAATGTTGAAGGATTCGGGTGACGGAATTTCCGTCGCGGTGCGTTCTTCCGCGACCGCCGAAGATCTCCCCGACGCTTCGTTCGCCGGACAACAGGAAACCTTTCTCAATATCCACGGCATTGGGAACGTGCTCGCCGCCATAAAACATGTTTTTGCTTCGCTGTACAACGACCGGGCCATTTCATACCGCGTGCATAAAGGCTTCGTGCATTCCGAGGTAGCGTTATCCGCAGGCATTCAACGTATGGTTCGCTCGGATCTTGGCGCTGCAGGCGTGATGTTCACTCTCGATACGGAATCGGGTTTTCGCGATGTCGTGTTTATCACGGCGAGCTACGGGCTCGGCGAAACGGTCGTGCAAGGCGCCGTCAATCCGGACGAGTTCTACGTAAGCAAGCTCGTGCTGAAGCAGAGGAAGCCGGCAATTCTGCGCCGGAGCCTGGGCTCCAAGGCGATAAAAATGGTATTTGCCAGTGATCGCTCGGCCGGCCGATCCGTGGAAACAGTGGAAGTGCCGCAACTTGAGCGCGATCGCTTCTCGCTCACCGATGCCCAAGCCGAAGAGCTGGCCCGCTATGCGCTTTCCATCGAAACGCACTACGGTCGCCCTATGGATATCGAATGGGGTTGTGACGGCAAAGACGGCAAGCTCTACATTTTGCAAGCGCGCCCGGAAACGGTGAAGGCGCAGGGCCGAGCCGAAACGCTGTCGCGCTATCGCCTCAAGCAGAGAGGCGAATTGCTGGCAACCGGACGAGCCATTGGCCAGAGGATTGGCCAGGGTATGGTGCGGATCGTCGACGATGTAGCAGACATTGCCCAAGTGCAGGCAGGCGACGTGCTGGTCACCGACATGACTGATCCGAATTGGGAGCCGGTAATGAAGAAGGCTGCGGCCATCGTCACCAATCGTGGCGGACGGACTTGTCACGCGGCGATCATTGCCCGCGAGTTGGGCATTCCTGCCGTGGTCGGCTGTAGCGACGCGACCGAAGTGCTCACGCAAGGGCAGAGCGTCACCGTCTCGTGCGCAGAAGGCGACACTGGCAACATCTATGATGGCCGGCTCGACTTCGAGGTCATCGACGTGTCGCTCGAAGCGATGCCTGCATCGCCGGTCAAGATCATGATGAACGTTGGCAACCCGCAGCTCGCCTTCGATTTTGCCAACCTGCCCAATGACGGTGTCGGCTTAGCGCGGCTGGAATTCATCATCAGCGCAATGATCGGTATCCATCCCAAGGCGTGTCTGGAATTCGATTCGCTGCCCGCGGATCTCAAGGCGCAAGTGCTGGCTCGCTGCAAGGGTTACCGTGATCCGGTGAGTTTTTATGTAGACAAGCTTACTGAAGGTGTCGCGACCTTGGCGGTGGCTTTTTGGCCAAAAAAGGTTATTGTGCGGCTCTCCGACTTCAAATCGAATGAATACTTGAACTTGATCGGCGGCAAGCGCTACGAGCCTCAAGAAGAGAACCCGATGCTTGGCTTCCGCGGCGCGGCGCGCTACATCGCGGCGTCGTTCCGTGACTGCTTCGAACTGGAATGCCGCGCGATGAAGAAGGTGCGTGACGAAATGGGGCTCATCAACGTCGAGCTGATGGTCCCTTTCGTACGCACCATCAAGGAGGCGCAGCAGGTAATAGAGATTCTCAAGAGCAACGGACTGGAGCGGGGCAAGAATCAACTGCGTCTCATCATGATGTGCGAACTGCCCTCCAATGCCATTCTTGCCGATGAGTTTCTGAAGTACTTCGACGGATTCTCCATCGGTTCGAACGATTTGACCCAGTTGACGCTCGGATTGGACCGCGACTCCGGCCTGGTAGCGGAGACCTTCGACGAACGCGACCCCGCGGTCAAGGCCCTGCTGTCGCTGGCTATTCAAGCTTGCCGCAAGGCGGGCAAGTACGCGGGCATCTGCGGTCAGGGACCTTCCGACCATCCGGAACTCGCCAGGTGGCTGGTGGAACAGGGGATCGAGAGCATGTCGCTCAATCCCGATACGGTGGTGGAGACGTGGCTGTATTTGGCGGGGAAGAAGGCATAGTGCACAGTTAATCCGCACTGAGGTTGTCGGACCAGGTTGTGTCGCCTAGTGCTGCCAACCGTATCGGGGAATTCGCCATGGAAGAGAGATCATTAGCAGGTAAGTCAGTCATCGTTACCGGTTCCACGAGCGGTATCGGCTTGGGCATAGCGAAGGCCTTCGCGGCGCAAGGCGCGAGCGTCATGCTGAACGGATTTGGCGACGCCCCAGCAATCGAGGCGATTCGCGCGGATCTCGCGAAGCAGCACGCCACCAAGGTTGTTTATTCGCCGGCTGACATGACCAAGCCCGCGGAAATCGTCGCTCTCGTGCAGCTCGCCAGGGAAGAACTCGGGGGCGTGCACATCCTCGTTAACAACGCCGGTATTCAACACGTTGCTCCGGTCGAGGAATTTCCCATCGAGAAATGGGATGCGATCATCGCGACGAATCTGTCGTCTGTGTTTCTGTGCACGCGATCCTGTTTGCCGGTGATGAAGGCGAATCGATGGGGCCGCATCATCAATATCGCCTCTGCCCACGGACTGGTCGCATCGCCATTCAAGTCGGCCTATGTGGCGGCCAAGCACGGCGTGGTGGGCTTTACCAAGTCAGTCGCCCTGGAGGTAGCGCAGCAAGGGATTACCGCGAACTCGATTTGCCCGGGCTACGTCTTAACGCCGCTGGTCGAGAGGCAGATCGATGATCAAGCCAAGGTGCACGGCATCCCGCGCGAGAATGTCATTCGCGACGTCATCCTGGAACCGCAGCCGACCAAGCAATTCGTAAAGATCGAGGAAGTGGCTGCGCTTGCGCTCTATCTGGCTAGCGATGCGGCCGTGGCGATTACTGGCGCTGCTTTCTCGATCGATGGAGGCTGGACCGCGCGCTAGCAATCGAAACGCGGCACGAGTAACCGCCCCAGCCCAGGAAATCGACCAACCAGACGAGGCTTCCATGAGCAAAGTCTATTCCGATGCAACGGCCGCTCTCGCCGGGCTGTTGCACGACAACATCACCATTGCAGCCGGCGGCTTCGGCCTGTGCGGCATACCGGAGAATCTAATTCGGGCGCTGGTCGACAGCGGCGCCACGGGTCTTACGATCGTCGGCAACAACGCCGGTGTCGATGACTTCGGCATGGGCTTGTTGCTGAAGACGCGTCAGGTGAAGAAGGTGTTTGCTTCCTACGTGGGCGAGAACCGGGAGTTCGAGCGCCAGGTGTTGGCCGGTGAACTCGAGTTGCAACTCACCCCCCAAGGCACGTTAGCCGAGAAGCTGCGCGCTGGCGGCGCAGGGATTCCGGGGTTCTATACGCGCACCGGCTACGGTACCAAGCTTGCGGAAGGCAAGGAAACCAAGTCGTTCGAGGGCCGGGAGTATGTATTGGAGGAGGCGATTCGTGCCGACGTTGCAATCGTCAAGGCATGGAAGGGCGACAAGGCGGGCAATCTGATTTACCGCAAAACTGCGCGCAACTTCAATCCGATGATTGCGACCTGCGGGAAGGTCACGGTTGCCGAAGTGGAGCAGCTGGTTGAGGTCGGTGAACTGGACCCGGATAATATCCATACACCGGGAATCTACGTCGACCGCATCGTCCAGGGCCTGCGCCACGAAAAGCGCATTGAGTTTCGCACCGTCTCGGGCGCCGCGGCATCGAAGAAAGACTCGCCGATTCGCGAACGCATGGCCAAACGCGCCGCACAGGAATTGCGCGATGGCTACTACGTCAATCTGGGCATCGGCATTCCGACCCTGGTCGCCAACTACATCCCGCACAACATCAACGTCACCTTGCAATCGGAAAACGGGCTGCTGGGTATCGGACCCTTCCCTGCTGAAGACCAAGTCGACCCGGATCTCATCAATGCGGGCAAGCAGACCATCACCACTATTCCCGGATCGAGTTTCTTTTCCAGCGCCGACTCGTTTGCGATGATCCGTGGCGGCCACATCGACCTGTCGATTCTGGGCGGACTGGAAGTGGCGGAGAACGGTGATCTCGCTAACTGGATGGTGCCCGGGAAAATGGTGAAAGGGCCGGGCGGTGCCATGGACCTGGTGTCAGGCGTCAAGCGGGTCATCGTGTTAATGGAGCACACCGCCAGGGATGGCAGTCCCAAGATTCTTAAAGCCTGTGCGCTTCCGGTCACCGGCAAGAATGTGGTGAATATGATCATCACCGATCTTTGTGTGTTCGACGTACAGGAGCGCGGTGGTCTTTTGCTGAAGGAACTGCATCCAGGCGTGAGCCTGGAAGAAGTACGAAGCAAAACAGGCTGCGAATTCAAGCTAGGTTTTTAGCCGCTCGCACCAACTGGATTGGCGAAGAACCTACCGCGTGCGGTCGCGGGTGCTCGCGCCGGGCGCAACGACGAAATGCGGTAATGGGCGCTCAAGAGCAAGCACAGGAAAAGGGCACCCCTGGCGGGAAGTGCCCTCGCTTTCAATGAGGCACGGCGTCAATTCCGCAGAGGCCGTCGCCGTGCACACCAAAGAGCGGCCACGCCAAGAATGCCGAGAAGCAGGGTGCTGGGCTCCGGGACGCTGGTCGCCAGTAAGCCGAATTGCAGATGATCCACTTCCCAATCGCCACTGGTCGGCATGCTGATGGTGATCCTGGAAATGCCGGTCGCATCAATTACACCGAAGAAGCGGTCCTCCGCTGTTGTTCCGCTAACCGACTGATCACCTAACCCAAACGGACCGATTGGCCCTAGTGAATTATTGAGCGAATCGAAGGCTTCGAACAGAACGGGTGCTGGACCGAAAACGCCGACATCCGTGAAGCCCACATCGGTCCACACGATACCTGCGAAGGTGGGAAGAGCTCCGAGGATAGATGCGTCGAAGGTAAAGCTTAAGCTTCGATTGCCTCCTGCGTACCATGAGTGGCCACGGGTTCCGAAGCCATCGATGACGCCGTCATCAGCGTCCACGGAATCAGTCATTGGTCCTGGGCCAAGGACAAATCCGCCCGATGGCGTCACTCCAGTCGCGGCGAGCGCGCCGCTCTCGAAAGTCTCGAGTTGAAAATAGGAGAAGCTCATCGCGCTGGCCGGACTGTCGCTAAAGCTCAGGTAAGGAGTATTTCCCAGGTAAGGCGGGGGCACAAGGGTTGCCCTGGCGGGGGCAATCGGCAGCGCCAGCCACGTCGCGAATATTGCGAGGAGGGGAAGAAGGTAGCTGCGTTTTGTTCTTGTTCTATTCATCACTTGCGCCCCCGTTTACAGTCAGGGTCGATCGGGCGATCCAACAATTTCGCCCCAGCACGATCGCAGGCGCCGGCGCCGATTCGTTCTCAACTGCGAGTGTTTCCGCCAATACCAGTGTCATGGCGTAAACCGGAAAAAAGTCGGGCGAAGATCCCCTCACCCCCAAGGCCGTGGTACTGGCCAGTTCGCGTTTTTATTCACCGCTTCTCTCTTGGCTTTGTTCTTTGGGCTTCTGATTTTCATCAGCCAATTGGGACGCAAACCTTTTAGAGCAAACGCCGTACCAGTTTAATAGCTACGGTTTTTCAGTGAGTTAGGGGAAGACACCGTAAAGTGGGGGAGAGGTTGTAAACAATATCGACACAATGTGTCGGAATATTTAACTTCTTTGCCAAGACGGCGAGCGAAAAGGCATCAGGGCAAGTTCGCCCTGATGCAGGGCCCGCAACGAGCTGCTCGCACAACGGGGATGGTCAGAGCGACTATTTTTGGCAATCGCTTAGTTCACCGGGGGTCTGATCGTAGTAATACCACTGTTGCGGTTCGCGGCAGTACGCCGGCCGAACCTTGCTGCCTTTGTCCTGACCCGGAACGGCACGGTTGGTCGGAGCCGTGCGGCCATTCGCGGCAAGCCTGGTGTCCGCGCTGTTTTCGGTAGCCTGAGACTTGGCTGGGGAATCGGCAACCGGTTCGGCAGCGAAGGTGGCTGCCGCAAATACGAATCCGGCGCACGCGGCCGCGAACTTCAATCTTTCGGCGTATGACATGGTCTGCTCCTTCACGGCGGCTGGATTGGGTCGAATCGAGTTGGAACAGCACAGTTGCATGGCGTCCGCAACCCGCATCTACCAAATTATACCAACCGGTCGGTATTGTGCAAGCAGAATCTTTCAATCAGTTGCTTTAAGCTCCCGATCCACGTAGTGAAGTATTTGATCCAAGACGCGATTAAGGTAAGTCGGATCCTTGTACAAATTGCTCAACATCACGCCGCCTTCGGTGGTCGCGATGATCCAGGTAGCGGCCTGATCGGGATTCGCGTCGGCACGCACCTCACCGCTCGCGATACCCTCGCCAATGATCCGGTTGATCATGCCGCGCCAGCGGTCTATGGCGAGCCGCGCGGCGTCGCGCAGGCGGGGATGCATGTCGTCACTTTCCACCGCTGCGTTGAGAATCGGGCAACCCCCGCTCTCCATCGCGCGATTTCCTTTGCATTCCCGGTACGCCTCAATAAGGGCCTTCAGCTTGGCGAGAGCGCCACCCTTGGCTTGGCTTTGCAACGCCGCACGGAATTTGTCAGCGACCTGCTGCACCGACATTTCGAAGGCAGCGATCGCCAGATCCTCCTTACTGGCGAAGTGGTGGTAGAACCCCCCCTTCTCCAAGCCGACCACTTTCAGAATATCGGCCAGAGGAGTGCTCAAGAAACCGCGCTTGTTCATAAGCGGAGCGGTCTCGCGCAATATGCGCATGCGCGTTTCCTCGCCTTTGTTCGCGGATTTAGCCATTAATAACTCTTTCAATATGAATTGTACCGACCGGTCTCGATTATCCGCTGGGTTAGGAGCAGACGCAACCCCGAACTGGTTGAAGGCTGCCTCCGCAGGCGAGCGTTATAGTGGGTAGGGGTGCGGCAAATTCACCCTACAAGGCGAGCTTCGCGTCCACCCACTTGGCATTCGATTGGCTCGATTCAACGGCGGCCGTGATGAACTTCATGCCTCGCGCGCCATCTTCGACGGTCGGGACGAGGCAGGCCAGCTCATCGGGCGGGCGCTTCTCCCAGCGGGCGATGACCTGTTCCGCGAAATCCTTGTATATCTGCGCAAAGGCTTCCAGATAGCCTTCCGGATGGCCGGCGGGGATGCGCGTAGCATGGCCAGCGGCCGCACTGTTGGCGCTGCCCGCACCGCCGCGGGTGATCACCTGGGTCGGCTTGCCAAGAGTCGTAAAGTTCAGGTGGTTAGGGTGTTCCTGACGGAACTCGACGCTGCCTTTGCTACCGAAAATGCGCACCTTGAGACCATTCTCACTACCCGGGGCGACTTGGCTCGACCACAACATCCCCTTAGCTCCATTGCTATAGCGCAGTAACACCTGCGCGTTGTCGTCCAGCTTGCGCCCCGAGACGAAGGAATCGATGTCCGCGCATAGCTCCGACACCTCCAAACCGGAGATGAAACGTGCGAGATTGCAGGCATGCGTACCGATGTCGCCCAGCGAGCCGCCGGCGCCGGCTTTCGTCGGATCAACCCGCCATGCGGCCTGCTTGTGACCGGAATCTTCCAGCTTGGTGGATAACCAGTCCTGCGCATACTCTGCCTGCACGACACGGATTTCTCCCAGCTCGCCGGCCAGCACCATTTCGCGCGCCAAGCGCACCAACGGGTAGCCGGTGTAGTTGTGGGTAAGACCGAACAACAATCCCGTCTCGCGTACCAGTTTCACCAACGAGATAGCGTCCTGCAGATTGGCCGTCAGCGGCTTATCGCAGATGACATGGAAGCCGGCTTCGAGGAATGCGCGTGCCGTCGGATAATGCAGATGATTGGGTGTGACGATGGCGACCACATCGATCCCATCGGCGCGTGTGGCTTCCTGCCTTGCCATTTCCCGATAATCACCGTAGCTGCGGTCGCTAGCGATATGCAGGTCCTTGGCGCTGGCATGGGCACGCGCCGGATCAGCCGAGAGTGCGCCCGCGACCAGCTCGTAACGGTCGTCCAGTCGCGCAGCCATCCGGTGCACCCCTCCGATAAACGCGCCCCGCCCGCCGCCCACCATGCCCAAACGAATGCGTCGCGGAGTACTGCCGCTCGCGGTTCCCTCGATCGCCATAGTTGCCTCCCTAATTCAAGCCGAGCATTTTCTTGTTCATCGCCATGTCGACGCCGCTCGCGGCGAAGTCGTCGAAGGCTCGCTCGGCAACACGAATGATGTGCTCGGAGATGAATTTGGCACCTTCCTTGGCGCCGTCCTCGGGATGCTTGAGACAGCACTCCCATTCCAACACAGCCCAGCCTGGATAGTCATGTTGAGCGAACTTGGAAAAAATGGCGGAGAAGTCGACTTGGCCATCACCCAGCGAACGGAAACGTCCGGCCCGATCAACCCACGATTGAAACCCACCATAGACGCCTTGACGCCCAGTCGGATTGAATTCGGCGTCCTTCACATGAAAGATTTTGATGCGCTCATGAAAGATGTCGATGTATTCCAGATAGTTTAGTTGTTGCAGAACGAAGTGCGACGGATCGTAGAGCAAACATGCGCGGGAATGGTTGCCGACACGATCGAGAAACATTTCATAGCTCACGCCATCATGGAGATCTTCGCCGGGGTGAATTTCGTAGCAGAGATCGACGCCAACCTTGTCGAATGCATTGAGAATCGGTTTCCATCGCTTGGCCAATTCGTCGAAGGCGGTCTCCACCAGGCCCGGCGGGCGCTGCGGCCAAGGATACAGATACGGCCAGGCCAGCGCGCCCGAAAAAGTGGCGTGTGCCGTCAAGCCGAGATTGCTCGATGCTTTGGCGGCGAGCAGCAGTTGATTGACTGCCCACTCCGTGCGTTTCGCTGGGTTGCCCCGCACCTCAGGTGCGGCAAAGCCATCGAATGCTTGATCGTAGGCAGGATGCACTGCCACCAATTGGCCTTGCAAGTGAGTCGACAATTCCGTGATTTGCAATCCGTGCTGGGTGAGCTTGCCTTTCACTTCCTCGCAATAGGTCCTGCTTTCCGCAGCCATTTCCAAATCGAAAAGGCGCTTGTCCCAACTGGGCATTTGCACGCCCTTGAAGCCCAGCCCGGCAACCCACTTCGCGATCGATTCGAGCGAGTTGAACGGTGGGTTGTCACCGGCGAACTGAGCTAAAAAAATCGCCGGTCCTTTGATCGTTTTCATCGTTGTCTCCTCCTGAGATGTTGGGCCTAGACCGTTATACATCGGCGGTAATCATCGGACAGAAAGCGGTGCCAGTCAAGAACTGGTCCGACCACTTGACAAGGTTTTTTGCCCAGCCTATTCTCGACTGGTCAGACCAGAAATTCATCGCGACTTACAAGGCTGAAAAGGCCGGCGGTCATATCTAAACGGAGGAGGTAACATGGTCAGGTGGCTTCTCAAGACGCTGGCGCTAGCGGCGCTGTTCGCGGTCAGTACGGCCGGCTACGCGCAGCAGAAACTCACGATCCTTTGGGCGCAATGGGATCCGGCAAACTATCTCCAGGAACTGGTCAAGGACTACGAGAAGGAAACCGGGGTAAAAGTGGTCATTGAAACCACGCCCTGGCCGGACTTCCAGACCAAAGCATTCCGCGAGTGGACGGCCCACGGTGACGCCTACGATATGGTGGTGGGCGATTCGCAATGGCTTGGAGCCGGCTCGACAGCGGGACACTACGTCGATCTGACGGATTTCTTCACGAAGAACAAGGTCGCCGAAAAAATGGCGCCGGCAACCGTCGTCGGATACGCGGAATATCCAGGTAAGAGCGGCAAATACTGGGCCATCCCGCTCGAAGGAGACGCCAACGGGTTTGCCTATCGTAAGGACTGGTTCGAGGACGCCAAGGAAAAAACTGCCTTCAAGGCCAAGTATGGTTACGAGCTGGGGGTGCCTGAGACCTGGGCGCATCTGCGCGACATCGCCGAATTCTTTCACCGGCCCAAGGAAAAGCGCTACGGCATCACCATATACACCGACAATTCGTACGACGCGCTGGTCATGGGTACGATGAATACGATCTTCGGCTACGGCGGGGATATGGGCGACTACAGCACCAACAAGGTACAGGGCATCACCAACTCGAAAGAGTCGATCGAAGGACTCAAGCTCTACAAAGAGCTTTACGGGTTCACGCCTCCTGACTGGGGGAAGACCTTTTTCCTGGAAGCGAATCAGGCGTTCTCCGAAGGGCTCGTGTCAATGAGCATGAACTTCTTCGCCTTTTTCCCGGCTCTGGCAAATCCCTCGACCAACAAGTACGCCAACGTGACCGGCTACTTCGCGATGCCGGCCGGCCCGACCGGCAAGCGCTTCGCGGCTCTGGGCGGGCAGGGTCTTTCGATCGTCACCTACTCGAAGAAGCGGGACGAGTCATTCAAGTTTCTTCAGTGGTTCATCCGCGATGACGTGCAGAAGAGATGGGGAGAGCTTGGCGGCTACACCTGCAGCGCCAACATTCTGAAGTCAGAGGCGTTCCGCAAGGCGACGCCTTACAACGAAGCGTTCTATCAGTCGATGCTGATCGTCAAGGACTTCTGGACGATCCCCGAGTACGCGGAGATGCTGACGGCGGCCAACAAGCGCTGGTACGCCTACGTTGTCGGCAACAAGGGAACTGCGGAAGAAGCGCAAAACGGGCTAACCAAGGACTGGGAAGCCATCCTCAAGAAAGCCGGTCGCTTGAAGTAACTCTCGGTAGAGCGGGAGCCTCGCTCCCGCGCGCCTTTTGCACTTCTGCCATCCGCATATTACGTACACTCGGTGCGTGCGGGTTTCGTTCACGCTGTTTCCCAGTCCGCTCAATATGGCTCAAAGCGCACGACCGGCACTGGCGCGCTCAGGTCTTTCCGATCTGGCGATTCGCAACGTATTCATCATTCCCAGCATCGTCTTTCTCATCGTATTTAACATTTTCCCGCTGCTTTACTCGCTCGGATTCTCGTTTACGGAGTACCGGGCATCGATGAACGCACCGGCGAATTTTGTGGGCCTGCAGAACTATCGCGATCTGCTGAGCGACGAAGGGATCTGGAACAATTTCACGATCACTGCCAAGTACGTGATCATTTCCGTCTGCGGACAGGTGATCGTCGGATTTGGGATGGCGCTGCTGCTCAACCGCAAGATTCCCGGTAAAGGGCTCCTGACCACGCTGATGATGCTTCCGATGATGATGTCCATGGCGGTGGTGGGGCTGTTCTGGCAACTGTTATACAGCCCGTCGTGGGGCATCGTGAACTACGTGCTGCATACCGAGGGAATGGTATGGCTCTCAGACCCGGACGTCGCGCTGGTCGCGATTGCAATCACCGATATATGGATGTGGTCGCCGTTCGTCATGCTCTTGTGCCTGGCAGGATTATCGGCAATTCCATCTTCCCTGTACGAGGCCGCTGCCATCGACCGCGCCTCGCGCTGGTTCGTGTTCAGCCGGATCACCCTGCCGCTTGTCGCACCGTTGCTCTTGATCGCTATTATTTTTCGCACCATGGAGGCGTTCAAAACCTTCGATATCGCCTTCGTCATGGCGAGCATGGACGAAACAGAACTGGTGGCGATCAAGCTGTACAAGATGGCCTTCCAGGAATGGCAGACGGGACGTTCATGCGCTTTGGCCTACATCGTCTTGCTTGCGGTCCTAGCTATCACCAATATCTACATCAAGTATCTGAACAAGCTCAAGGAGCGATAGAGGTTTCTTATGGCAGCCGTCCAGTCAAAAGGGCAGCAGATATGGAACCGCCTGGCCGTGCTGCTCGCGCTGCTCGTCCTGGTGATCACCATGATCCCGCTTTACTGGATCGGCTCGACCGCCTTCAAGGCCCGTGCCGATGCCACCACCGTACCGCCCACCGTGTTCTTCAAACCGCAGATCACGGCGTTCATCAAGCTCTTCACCGCACGGGTGCAGTTTCGCGGCGAGATTGACAAGGACGCCTATGCTGCGGCGCCCTGGTGGGAGAAACTCGTCCTGGATGGCGGCGAGCGCTTCATCAAGGATGACAAGGGCTACATCGAAAACTCTGGCTATGCAGCGCGGTTCCTGAACAGTCTCATTATCGCCGTGACCAGTACTTTTCTGGCGGTGGCGATGGGCACTGTCACCGCGTACGGATTCTCCCGCTTCAAAATGCCCGGTGAGGCCGATTGGCTATTCTTCATCCTGTCAACGCGCATGTTGCCTCCCGTCGTCGTGGCTATTCCAATGTTCCTGATGTATCGCATCGTCGGGCTGGTCGACACGCACGTCGGTTTGATCATTCTGTATACCGCGTTCAATCTGTCATTCTCCGTCTGGCTCATGAAGGGATTCATGGACGAAATCCCCAAGGAGTATGAAGAGGCCGCGCTGGTTGACGGCTACACTCGAATGGCGGCTTTTTTCAAGATCGTCTTGCCCCAGGCGGTGACCGGCATTGCCGCGACCGCAGTTTTCTGCTTTATCACGGCCTGGAACGAATACGCTTTCGCACTGATGATGACCACCAGGAAGGCGCAGACCGCGCCGCCCTATATTCCCTCACAACTAGGTTCGGGTCTGACGGACTGGACGACGATCGCTGCCGGCTCTTTGCTCTTTCTCGTGCCGGTCACGATCTTCACGTTTCTATTGCGCAATCACTTGCTGCGCGGCGTGACCTTTGGCGCCATACGGAAATAGCGATTGGACGGAGCGGATAAACATGTTGAAGCGAAATGCCAAAAAACTCGAGCAGTTGTCCATGTGGATGATGGTGTTCGGGGTGGTCGCACTGTGTCAGCCGTGGGGTTTATTTCTCCATCGCTATAGCGCCGCGATCATCATTGCTGGACTGATCATGTTCAACATTTTCTCCCGTATTGCGCCGCCGCAGTCAAAACGCACGACCGGGCAGTTGCCGGTCGTCCACTGACGACACGAAGCGTCCGACTGTGGCCGACATCGACATCATCGACGCGGAAAAGTGCTTCGGCAGCAATCGTGTCATTCGCAAGCTCAATTTGCAGATCGCGCATGGCGAGTTTGTCGTGCTGCTGGGTCCTTCGGGCTGCGGGAAGACGACCACATTACGCGCGATAGCCGGCCTGGAGGAACTCGATAGTGGCGAAATCCGCATTGGCGGACGGCGTGTCGATACCTTGCCGGCGAGCGAACGCGACATCGCCTTTGTTTTCCAGCTCTACTCCCTCTACCCACATCTAAGTGCCTTCGAGAACATCGCCTTTCCGTTGCGCGCCTCTAATGTGCCTGACAAGGTGGTTCGCGAAAAAGTCAAAGCAGTAGCGAAAGTGCTGCGCATCGAGCACATGCTGAATAAAAAACCTTCCGCTCTTGCAGGCGGCGACATGCAACGGGTTACCATCGGGCGCGCTCTGGTGCGCCGTCCCAAGGCAATGCTCATGGATGAGCCGATCGGCGCATTGGACGCCAAACTACGGGAGCAGATGCGCACCGAATTGCGTCGCCTGCATGTAGAGAATGATTCGACGACTGTGTATGTGACCCACGATCAGGTGGAAGCGATGTCGATGGCGGATCGAATCGCCATCATGAACGATGGGGTACTGCAGCAGGTGGGCAGTCCGACCGAAGTCTATGAACGACCGGCTAACTTGTTCGTAGCTCAGTTCGTAGGCAGCCCGATCATGAACGTGCTCGATTGCAGCATCGAGGCCGGGGAGTCGGGAGCCAATGTGCGTTTCAAGGGAATGGACTCAGCGTTTATGTTCGGGGCGGAAGTACAGCGCCGAGTCGCGGCCAGCGGTAGCGACGTAGCGCTTGGGGTTCGTCCAGAGGCCGTGCTTGTCGAACCCACCCGCCAGCCCGGCTATCTCCCGGTCGACGTTCATCTCATAGAGCCGCAGGGTGCTTACGATGTGTTGGACCTGCGCGTCGGCGAGGCCATATTGCGCGCCCGTACGGAAAGCCAACTGGTCAATCAGCCGCATGAAACGGTGTGGATCAAGCTGGATGAAACGCGGACGCACTTCTTCGACAAGAAAAGCGGCCTAGTGCTGCGTGCGCAGTCCTAGCGGCCATGGCGCGCTTAAGCCTAAGGAATCTCTGCAAGACCTATGGCGAGGTTGCAGCGTTACGCGATATGTCGCTCGATATTCACGACCGCGAATTCTTTGTGCTTCTGGGTCCCACGGGTGCGGGCAAGACGACTACCTTGCGCTGCATTGCCGGCTTGGAGAAACCGGAAAGCGGCGAAATTCGTATCGGCGACGACATTGTGAATGGGTGGAGTGCGGCGCAGCGGGATGTGGCACTGGTATTTCAGCAGTATTCGCTCTATCCGAACTACACGGTCCGGGAGAATCTGGAGTTCCCGCTCAAATCAAAATTACGCCGGACCCCCGCCGAAGAGATTGCCCGGCGCGTGCAGAAAGCGGCGGAGACCGTGCGCATCCAGCATCTGCTCGACCGGCGGACAGATCGATTGTCGGGTGGTGAAATGCAGCGCGTGTCCATCGGACGGGCAATCGTCCGCGAGCCGCGCCTGTTCCTGATGGATGAGCCGCTATCCAATCTGGATGCCAAGTTGCGCGAGTTGCTGCGTTCCGAGTTGAAGGAATTGCAGGCGCGGTTGGGTGCCACCCTCATTTTCGTGACCCATGACCAAGTTGAAGCCATGACCATGGGCGATCGAATCGGCGTTTTGTGTGACGGACAATTGGTACAGGTGGGTACGCCTTACGAGGTTTATAACTTCCCGCGCAACACGTTTGTCGCTTCTTTCGTGGGCACGCCTGCGATCAACTTGTTCGATGCAGCGATCGATGGCGAAGAACTCATCGTGGTCAAGGACACGTTCCAGTTTGCTCTCGACTCCGCGGGCCGTTCCCGTCTGAATGGCAGCGCAGCAAAGCGCGCAAAGGTGCGCGTAGGCGTGCGGCCCGAACATGTGAAATTGGTTCCCAACGGCGGCATTGAAGGGACAGTCTATGGGGCGGAGAATCATGGTGTCGAGATGATCGTTACGATCAGCATCGCGGAGCATTTTATCCGCGCCACCGTGCCGCCGACCGTTCCGATCACACTGAATCAAGCCGTGCGCATTGGGTTCGTACAGGACAAGCTGCACTTTTTCGATGCGGACAGTACCGAGAATTTGACTCATGCGTGATCGCTGCAATCGTTGGCGAAAGGCATGGGCATGCTGAAAAGAAAGTTCATGGGCAAAGAAACCGTCAGGAGCACTGCCCACCATTAATTCGTCTAACCGAATACGGAGGAAGCAAAATGCATATCGCTACTCATAACTGGATGCGTCCCGAATCAATCCGTCGCACCATAGAGCGCATGAAGCAAGTTGGCGTCGATGCACTGGAAATCTCCGGGGAACCGGATCAGTACGATGCCAAGGAAGTGCGCGCCCTCTTGAAGGAACACGGCCGCAAAGCGTGGGGTTCCGTGACCCTCACCCTCGGTGAGCGAAATCTCGCCGCCAAGGGCAACGCACAGCGCGAAAAGACGGTGGACTATATGAAGCGGGTGGTAACCCTCGCCAAGGAAATCGACGGCCAAATCATTACGCTGGTGCCGGTGACCGTCGGAAAGGTGGTCCCCGATTCCACGGCGGAGCAAGAGTGGAAGTGGCTGGTCGAGGGAATCCGCGAAGTCTATACGCACTCTGAAAAGGCCGGTATCCGCATCGCCATCGAACCGCTCAATCGCTTTGAAACCTATCTGATTAATCGAGGCGATCAGGCGCTTGCGCTGGCCAACGAAGTCGGTCCGAATTGCGGAGTTTGCCTCGACTTATTTCATATGAATATTGAGGAGTCGGACATTTATCAGGCCTTCCGCGACGCGAAGGGAAGAATCTACGACGTGCACATCGCCGACAACAACCGTTTTGCGCCGGGCATGGGCAATTTGGATTTCAAGAAGATCGTCGAAACCATAAAGTCCGTCGGATATGACGACGCGCTAACCCTTGAGTTCGTGGCGACTGTTGATCGATCGGCCGTCAAACGCTACGGCAATCAAGTGGAAACGAATCCAGTGGACGTCACGCCGGAGCAAATGAAATTCATCATCGATCACGGCTCAAATTTGCTGGCGGACAAGTTCTATACCGGATTGTTCGAGAAATCCGTGGCAGTGCTCCGGCCTCTGATGTGACGCCGCACATAAGTTCCGGCGCGGCGAACGCGGCGCCGCTTGAGGAGAAACGATCATGCTGCTCGGACAACTTTTTCATACTGCAATCAGGACGGCCGATCTTAACGCGACCACTCGCTTTTATCTGGAGGTGCTCGGGATGATTCTCGCCGAGCGGCCACCCATCAACTTTCCTGGCGTTTGGATTAGACCTCCTACGCCGGGCGGTGATGCGATTTTCCATATCTATGCGGGAGACGCGGCCAAGGAACCGGACGGAAGTGTTTTATCAGGCGCGGGCGCGATTGATCACATTTCGGTACAGGCTCAAGGCTATTCGCAATTCCGCGAGCGATTCAAGAAATTCAATCTGCAGTGGCGGGAGAATTTGGTGCCGGCAACAGCATTGTGGCAGCTTTTCATTTACGACCCCAACGGCATTCTGTTGGAACTCACTTTTCATCAGGCCGCGGAAGACGAACTGGTTCCGGTTATCGCTAAAGAGCGCCAGTACGTCGCACGCGAACGCTGGTTCAAGCCGGAACTGTACCGACAGTTCGCTGCACCTGCACCTCAACTGGATAAGGCGACTGAGCGTTCTGCATGAAAATCATCGGCGTGCATGCAGTCTGGGTGCAGATTCCGATCGCTCCCGAGCAGCAGCACATTAGTGACTTCGGACGCGCCGGCACCTTCGACACCGCCATCGTCCGTGTCGATACCGATGCCAATATCACCGGGTGGGGTGAGGCAAAGGTGTCGGCGGGAAGCTTTGGCGACTATCACGGCGTGGTCACGATAATCAATAAAGAATTTGGACCTGCCATCATCGGCGCGGATCCGCGCCACATCGTGCGCATCTGGGAGCGCCTCTACAACGGCACGCGCGACCACTATGCACTCGCCCGTGGACATGTGTTTCCGGCCATGGGCCGGCGCGGTGTTTCGATTTCCGCAATCTCCGGAATCGATATCGCGCTCTGGGACATCCTCGGTAAGTCTCTCAATGTTCCAGTGTGGCAGTTATTGGGGGGATGCAAGTCTGAACGCATGCCGGCTTACGCCTCTGGTGGATGGGCCCCCGTGGAGCAGATCGGCGCGCAACTGCAGAGCTATGTTGCGCGTGGCTTCGGTGCGGTGAAGATGCGCATCGGTGCGTTCGATGGCTCGCCGCTGCAGTCCGCCGAGCGGGTCAAGGCGGCGCGCGCGGCTCTCGGGCCTGATATTGATCTCATGTGCGATGCCCACGGAACATTTACGGTGTCCGAAGCCAAGCAGTTTTGCCATTTGGCCCGCGACTGCAACGTCGCGTGGCTGGAAGAGCCGGTGACGGCGGACGACAAAAGGGGGCTCGCCGAGCTGCGTCGCAGTACGCACATTCCCATAGCCACTGGTGAGAGCGAATGTACGCGCTTCGACTTTCGCGACTTGATCGATCTGCGCGCTGCGGATATTTTGCAGCCGGATCTTGCCATCTGCGGTGGAATCACCGAGGGAATGCGCATCGGCGCCTTGGCGAGTGCCGCCAACCTCCGTCTCGCCCCGCACCTCTGGGCGGGGGCGCCAGCCTTTGCCGCGGGCTTGCATTTGTCAGCCGCCTCGCCTGCCGCGTTTATCCTGGAATACTCGCTGGGCGCCAATCCGATGATCCACGATCTGATCGAAGAATCTTTCCCGGCTGAGCGCGGCTCCGTGGAAATACCGGACCGCCGCGGGCTGGGCATTACCGTGCGGGAGACGTTCCTCGAAAAATACGGAAAGCAATAGAGCTGCTATGGACAACACTCGCAAGGTACTGCGACTGATCCACGAGCGCGGGTTCAAGCCCGGCGACAAGCTGCCGTCGGAACGGTCGCTTTCTGCGCTATTCGGCATGAGCCGAGGTGCGTTGCGCGAAGCACTGATTCGCCTCGATACCTTACGCATCATCGACTGCCGCCCAAAGTCGGGAATATTTCTGCGTGCGATCTCGGCTGAACGCAGCATCGAAGCCATGGTGCTGTTCGCCGAAACTGATACTCCACTCACTGCCGAAGAAGTCGCGCAGTCGGTCGAGCTGCGCAGAATTCTAGAGCTGGAGGCGCTCCGCATGGCGTGCGTGCGTCGCACTGATGAGGATCTCGAGAAATTGGCCGGCATTCTCGAGAAGAGCGAGCAGCTGCTAAAAAAAGGTCAATCGCTGGCCAAAATCGATGCGGAATTTCATAAGGCGATCGTTGCTGCAACACAGAACGATGTGCTTCTGCGCTTCATCAACGTGTTCTATTTGATGTCGCGCAAGCGGCGGGAAATTTACTTCACCAACCCAGGTCAGAACCTGCGTTCGCACGCGCAACACAAGCAACTCTACAAAGCGATTTTGGAACGCGATCCCGAGAAGGGTGAGCATATTCTCCGCAAGCATTTGAAGGGAATCGACGCCTACTTTCGCATGTTTTTTTCCGATCCGAAGAAAGGCATTACGACGGCTGTGCCGGATAAGGTTCCGACGCAGGGTACACGTGCCGCAGCCAGGGACACGTTGGCGAGCGCCAAAGCGTCGCACGCTAAGGTTGGCTGAGCTAGTGCCGCGCATTCTGCTAACCCAGGCCATTGGCGACGCCGCCATGCAGCGGCTTGCCGGCTTGGGAGAAGTCGTGATTGCAGACGATACGTCGGCAGGACGCCTCAAAGAGTTGGTCGCCACAGCCCATGCGATCGTCGTGCGCACGCAACTGCCGGAGGGAATTTTCAGTGTCGCGCCGCAATTGCTAGGGGCAATCCGGCATGGCGCTGGCATCGACATGATTCCCATTGCGGAGGCGACGGCGCGCGGCATATTAGTAGCCAACGTTCCGGGCGTCAATGCTCAGTCGGTCGCGGAACACGTGGTCGGAACGATGATCTTGCTCGGTCGGCGGTTCAGCCGAATTGTCAGCGATCTGCGTAATCCTCAGGCCGGCTGGGCTGTGGCGCGAGCCCACGCTCACTCGGGCCACGAGCTGTCCGGCCTGACGCTTGGGATTGTGGGCTTCGGCAATGTGGGCAAGGCGCTGGCGCGCATTTGCCACTGTGGATTGGCCATGAACGTGCTGGTCGCCAATCGTTCCGTCATCCCTGCAACAACTGGCGTCACGCAGCAGGACCTCGATCGTGTGGTCACGCAAAGCGACTATGTGGTCTTGACCTGCCCGCTCACCGAGCAAACCCGTGGGCTCATCAGCGCAGCCCGGATTGCCCGGATGAAACAGGGAGCCTACCTGATCAATGTGGCGCGCGGCCCGGTCCTGGATGAACGAGCGCTGCTCAGAGCTTTGCAAACCGGCCATCTGAGTGGCGCGGGACTGGATGTTTTTGAGACTCAACCCTTACCTCGCGATCATCCGTTCTACAGGCTCGACAACGTCGTATTGACACCGCATGTGGCGGGGATCAGCGATGAAAGTATGCTGCGCATGGGACTCGGAGCCGTGAATGCCGTGGCCAGTATTCTGCGTGGAGAAAGGCCGGCTAGTTTGGTTAATCCCGAGGCATGGGAAGCATTTGCATCCCGCTTCGCTGCGCAGCAGCACTAGCTTACTACACGCACTTGTGGCAATTTGTGTGCCGATGTGACCTGGGTCAGTCGTGCGGTCTGAGATCGGATGCTTTCATGTACTAGCGTGCTGCCAGAGCCATGCGGCTACGCATGAACTGGGCGAGCGCTTCCGCCGGCAGGGGGCGACTGAGATGATAGCCTTGTATCTCGTCGCATCCACGATCACGCAGAAAGGTGAATTGCTCGGCAGTTTCCACACCTTCCGCCAAGGTCTTTATCTTGAGGCTCTGAGCCATGCTGATAATGGCTCCCGTAATCGCTAGATCATCGGGATCGTGAGGAAGGTCGCGGATAAAGGAGCGGTCAATCTTCAGCTTGTCGATGGGAAGGCGCTTCAGATACGAAAGTGACGAATAGCCAGTACCGAAATCGTCGATTGCAATCTTCACGCCGATGTCGCGCAACGCCATCAATGTGGTGGCAACCGTTGATACATCTTCCATCAAGACACTCTCTGTGACTTCTAGTTCGAGATAGCGTCCATCCAGACCGGTTTTCTCCAGGACTTCGGCAACGTCGCGCACGACGTCGCGCCGCTTGAATTGCACTGCTGAAAGATTCACCACCACAGGCACGGGCGGCAGGCCCTCGGCCTGCCATGCCACATTTTGCCGGCACGCTTCTTCGAGAACCCAGGCACCAATAGGAATGATCAGGCCGCGCTGCTCGGCCACCCCGATAAATTTGTCGGGCATGACCAGACCCTCCTCAGGATGCTGCCAGCGGATCACCGCTTCAGCGGCAACAATCTGGCCACCCTGGATTCGCGCCTGGGGTTGATAGTGCAGCACGAACTCGTTCTGTTTGATCGCATCGCGCAGACTGGATTCAATAGACAATGCCTCGAAAGCCAAGTTATTGAGTCGCGGAGTAAAGAATTGGTAGTTGCTGCGGCCATGCTCTTTGGCGAGATACATCGCCGCGTCGGCGTTCTTGATGAGATCGTCGGCACTGCTGCCGTCACGCGGATAGAAGCTGATGCCGATGCTCGGGCTGATCGACAGTGTTTGCCCTTCAATAGTGCAGGACTCGGAAATCAGTTCGATAATTTTGTCCGCTACCTGGCCCACTGCTTGTGGTTCGCGCAGGTCAGGAACCGCGACCAGGAATTCGTCGCCACCCAAACGCGCCACCGTATCCGCGTCGCGTAGGCAGGACTTCAGCCGGCCGGCAACGATCTTCAGTAGTGCGTCGCCTGCGTGATGACCCAATGAGTCGTTTACCGTCTTGAAGTGGTCCAAGTCTATAAACATTACCGCCACGAAGGTCTGCTTGCGCCGGGCGGCGGAAAGCATCATCTCCAGTCGCTCCATCAGGCTCGCCCGATTCGGCAGCAACGTCAGGCTATCGTGGTGTGCCATGAATTGAATGCGCGCTTCTGCGCGCTTCCGATCGGTGATATCGCGGACGATGCTCATCCGTATGGTGCCACCCTGGTAGGGCATTTCCTTGCCTACGACTTCCAGCGGGATCTTGCGTCCATCCTTATGCAAGCCCTGAATTTCATAGGGCTTCTCATAGCGAGTGCGGATGTGATGCATCGTCACGTCCCAGGATTCTGGGGCCATGAATTCGAAGAGGTGATGCCCTTTCAACTCGGTGAGACTGTAGCCGAACATATGGCAGATTGCTTCATTGCAATCGGCGACAATGCCGTTTTCCTGGAACAGAATGCCGTCATTCGTGGCTGCGGCGAACTTTCCTAACCGCTCTTCGCTCTCTCGTACCGCCCGCTCGGCGAGTCGATGCTTAGTGATATCGTTGATGACGATAAACGCCCCGACCTGAGTGCCATCGGTGAAATGTGGAATGAGATCGACCTCGATGAAGCGTTGCTCGCCGTCCGGCGCAATAATCGGGCGCTCGTAGTTGACGGCTTTACCGCTGACTACGGCCTCCACATGGGGCGAAATGTACTGATAGGCCTCTTCCCCGATGACCTCGCGCACGGTTCTGCCGAGGATTGTCTGTTCCGTCCAGCCGTAGGTGGTGGCATACGCCTTGTTGGCAAACGTATAGCGTTGCTCGGTGACTTCCGCGTAGGCGATCAGCACAGGAACGCTATTTGCGAGCAGACGGATCTCGCTTTCGCGATTGCGTGCTGCAAGCTCGGCTTGCTTCTGCTCACTGACGTCGTGACAAACTCCAAGAAAGCCACCAAATGCGCCGCTCGCGTTGGCAAAGGGAATAGACTGGTGAACCAGCCATCCATAGTCGCCATTGGCGCGGCGTAGCCGGTACTCGAGCTGGACCGGCTGCTGGCTCGCCAGCGCCTCGCGCAGCACCTCCTTGCAGCGCTCGAGATCGTCGGGGTGGATATCGACCATCCAGCCGTTATCGATTGCCGTTCGAGGTGCTCGTCCCGTAAATTCCAGCCAAGTCCGGTTTACGTGGTTGCAGCGCCCTTGTGCATCGGTTCGCACAAGCAAGTCGGGAAGCGCATCGAGAAGGTGTTGCTGCCGGTCTAAATCAGTCGCTAGAAGTTCAGCGACAGGTTGTACGACGCGAAAACCGGTTTTTGTCATTGACTGTTCCACCAAAAGCTTAACAGACAGGATGATGCGCTGTGTTGGGCTAATCGCCCCTTCCTTAATATAGATGTCACTTAGCTGCGCGTAAAGGCGAATCAACCCCAGTGGATCAACCTCCGCCCCCGGCGGTTTACCCGCCTGGAGTTGCAGCTTCTAACGTCCATTAGCTCAAGCAGGGTGGCAGAATGCTTCGGGAGAGCCCTGAATCGACAGGGCCGACGATGTTAGTCAGAGAGGGAACAAAAACAGCCGCATTAGCATTCGCTGAAAGCATCGGCGAAACTCACGGGGGTTGTTTCGCATCAGCCGTTTTTTTTCTTCGGCTAACGCGGGCGATCGCACGCGTTGCCCTTCACTGAAAGCTACGCGTGCACCTACCCATTCTTGTTGCGCATCAGCCGTTGCTTTTCGCGCTGCCATTCGCGTTCTTTTTCGGTTTCCCTCTTATCGTGCTGCTTCTTGCCCTTGGCGAGACCGATTTCGAGCTTAATTCGGCCACGGGCGTAGTGCAGGTCAAGTGGGACTATCGTGTAACCGGCGCGCTCGACCTTACCCACCAACTTGTCGATCTCCTCCGCGTGCATCAGAAGTTTACGAGTACGGGTGGGATCCGGATTGATGTGAGTCGAGGCTGTCGGTAGCGGACTGATGTGGCTGCCGATGAGGACCAATTCCCCCCTGAGAATGGTAACGTATGCTTCCTTCAACTGGGCCCTTGCCGCGCGGATAGCTTTGACTTCCCAGCCCTCGAGCGCCATACCGGCCTCGAACCGCTCTTCGATGAAATAGTCGTGAAAGGCCTTTTTGTTCTGTGCGATGCTCATTGGCTGCGCGGCGCTGGTCGATATAGTATTTTAGCGGCTTTTCGCAGCAGGCTCGTGCATCCGCTCTCTGGCAGCGAACTAACTCCATGGCACAAGTAGAAAAAACAGTCCTAATCGAGCACGGAGCGGCGAACATGTTCGCGCTGGTTGATCGAGTCGAGGATTATGCGCAGTTCCTGCCCTGGTGCGGCGGAACCACCCTGCTCGAGCGCTCTGCGGAAATTACCCTCGCGACTATCCACATCGACTATCACGGGGTAAAGCAGAGCTTTACCACCCGTAATCGCAAGGAACCGCCGACGTGGATGCATATCCAGCTAGAGCGCGGCCCGTTTCAGCACCTGACTGGTCACTGGCACTTTAAACCGTTGGCGGAACACGCTTGCAAAGTTGAGTTTTGCCTTGAGTACGAGTTTACCAGCAAAGTACTGGAAAAACTTTTCGGACCGGTATTCCACTACATTGCCAGCACCCTCGTGGAAGCCTTTATCGTCCGGGCTGACGCGCTCTACGGCGAAGCGGATAGCAAGCTGTGAGCGAGACAATCACGGTTGAAGTTGCTTTCGCTTTACCGGACCGCCAAGCGGTCATATCGCTCACCGTGCCAATAGGAACGAAGGTTCAGGAAGCGATCGAGCGATCGAAGCTCTGTGTGGAGTTTCCAGAAATAGATTTGCGCGAGCCAACGGTGGGTATATTTGGCAAGGTCGTCAAGCTGGGCACCACTTTGCGCGACCGCGACCGGGTGGAAATCTATCGTCCCCTAATCGCCGACCCTAAGGTAGGACGGCGTATGCGGGCCGAAAATCGGCGGCGGACCAAGAAATAAGAAAAGAGCCGCTGGGCAGCGTCGGCGTCTAGCTACACCACTTCGCAACGCTATCCTCTGCCTTCATGCGCTCGGCGGCGATGGCATTGTCGTCCAGAAATTCGCGCTCGCCCTTGTCGTTCGTCCGCACTACTCTGCCCCCAAGCTGGGTGGTGGCGAGCTGAGCGCGGGCTTGCTTGCAATTTTGCTGCTTCGCCTTGGAGTCATCATCTATGGCGGCCTGTTTTTTGGCCTTTTCAGCGCTTTCGACCTGCCGCTTGCGGAAATCCTGTTCTTTATCGGAGTAGGTCTTTACTGCAGCGCCGCTATTGCCACTGGTGGCCGGTTTCACACCTACCGTCGTGGCATCAATGCCAGGCGGCGCTTGGTCGGAATACTGAACGCGGCCGTTGCTGTCCACCCAACGATAGACTTCTGCAAAAGACGGCGGGACAAGTAGAAATAAAAGCAGAGGCAACAATCTCAACATGAGAGCTCTCCAAAATGCTGCGCACATCGGCCGACCCCGTCGGCTATCGTAGGCAGTTATCGCCAGGATCAGGGACAGCATGGCCATAGCCAATACTGTTCGTGTTGCCTGTACGCATCGGCAAATCCCAGCTTTTCTGAAGGCTTGCAGCGTCGGTTACCTTAGCGCCGATCCGCCTTCCGGGTCAATTAAATCTCTCGCTTGGTGGCTTTTGGGCCCTCGTTGAGCTTGGGTGCCGTTTGCGGGAAAGGCCTCGATATCGTAAAATGACTCTTTGTCGATGGGACATCAGATGCGTTTAGTCAAAAAAGCGCTTACCTTCGATGACGTTCTGCTAATTCCCGCGCATTCGACCGTTCTTCCGCGCGAAGTCAGTCTCGCGACCCAGATCACCCGCAAAATTCGCTTGAATCTCCCTGTTGCCTCGGCTGCGATGGACACAGTGACTGAAGCTCGTTTGGCTATCGCACTTGCTCAGGAGGGCGGTATCGGTATTGTGCACAAGAATATGTCAGCCAAGGCGCAGGCCGTACAAGTCGCGAAGGTTAAGCGCTTTGAATCGGGCGTGGTCAAGGATCCTGTAACCGTTCACCAGGACATGACGGTCCGCGAAGTTCTGGCCTTGACCCGCCTGCATAAGATTTCCGGTTTGCCGGTGTTAAATGCCGGCAAGGTAGTGGGGATCGTTACCAACCGGGATTTACGCTTCGAACACAATCTCGATCAGCCGATCAAGAACATCATGACCCCGCGCGAGCGGTTGGTCACCGTCAAGGAAGGCGCCCCGCGGGATGAAGCCTTAGCGCTCCTGCACAAGCATCGCCTGGAACGTGTTTTGGTGATCAACAGCGAATTCGAGCTGCGTGGTCTTATCACCGTCAAGGATATCTTCAAGTCCAAGGAGCACCCCATTGCCAGTAAGGATGATTTCGGTCGTTTGCGCGTGGGTGCCGCAGTGGGGGTGGGGGAGGGCACCGACGAACGCGTCGCTGCCCTAATCGAGGCTGGGGTCGATCTGCTCGTAGTCGATACCGCCCATGGGCACTCGCAAGGCGTGCTCGATCGGGTGAAATGGATCAAGGTCCGTTATCCCGATATGCAGGTCATCGGAGGAAACGTCGCCACTGCCAGCGCAGCCCGCGCCTTGGTCGATCACGGTGCCGATGGGATCAAGGTTGGAATCGGCCCAGGCTCCATTTGCACGACGCGGATTGTCGCCGGCGTGGGCGTGCCGCAGGTCACCGCCATTGACAATGTTGCGGAGGGACTGAGAAACACCAATGTACCGCTCGTGGCCGACGGAGGCATTCGCTATTCCGGCGATATCTCCAAAGCAATTGCGGCCGGAGCCCACTGTGTCATGTTGGGCGGTCTTTTCGCCGGGACTGAGGAAGCGCCTGGGGAAATCGAGCTATTCCAGGGACGCTCGTATAAATCGTATCGTGGCATGGGCTCTTTGGGGGCAATGCAGCAGGGCTCCAGCGACCGCTACTTTCAGGACGATGAGGAAAGCGCGGACAAGCTGGTGCCTGAAGGTGTCGAGGGTCGCGTGCCCTACAAGGGGTCGGTGGTTGCGGTCGTCCATCAGTTGATGGGGGGATTGCGGTCCAGCATGGGATATCTGGGTTGCCCGACTATTGAAGAAATGCGCGCGAAAGCGGAGTTTGTCGAGATCACCGCTGCGGGTGTCCGCGAATCGCATGTCCATGACGTACAGATCACCAAGGAAGCGCCGAATTACCAGATCGAGTGACGCTGCAGCATCCATCCACAGCAATGCCGGGCTCGCCCGGCAAATTTTTTTGACCTATGGCTATTCACGACACAATACTCATTCTCGATTTCGGTTCGCAATACACACAACTCATTGCCCGCCGTGTTCGCGAGTTAGGTGTTTATTGCGAGTTGCATCCTTTCGACGTTAGTAGCCAGTTCATCCACGATTTCGCGCCCAAAGGAATCATCCTGTCGGGTGGCCCTAATTCGGCCACTGAAGAACAGACTCCGCGCGCTCCAGCCGCAGTCTTCTCCCTGGGCGTGCCGGTGCTGGGAATCTGCTACGGTATGCAGATCATGGCAGCGCAATTGGGCGGTGCAGTCGAAGACGGGCTGGTCCGCGAGTTCGGCTATGCGGAAATCCGCACCCGCGGTCACTCGGTACTCTTGAAGGATATCCAAGATCGCATCAACGCCGAAGGTCATGGCTTGCTCGACGTGTGGGCAAGCCATGGCGACAAAGTCAATGCTATGCCGCCCGGTTTCAAGCTCATCGCATCGAGCGAAGCTGCGCCGATTGCCGGCATGGCGGACGAATCGCGCAAGCTCTATGCCCTGCAATTCCATCCTGAAGTCACCCATACGAAGCAGGGCAAGGCGATATACGCTCGTTTCGTGCACGATATTTGCGGCTGTGGCCACGATTGGAACATGCCCGACTACCTGAGCGAGGCGGTGGAGAAAATTCGCGCTGCCGTGGGCAAGGACGACGTAATCCTTGGCCTGTCTGGGGGGGTGGACTCGAGTGTCGCTGCCGCACTGATTCATCGCGCCATCGGCGACCAGCTCACTTGCGTATTTGTCGATACCGGCCTACTGCGCCTTAACGAAGCCGAGCAGGTCATGCAGACGTTCGCCGAGCACATGCACATGAAGGTGGATCGTGTGGACGCATCCGACGAATTTCTCAGGCATCTCGTCGGCATTACTGACCCCGAAGCCAAGCGCAAAATCATCGGCCGCGAGTTTGTTGAAGTGTTTCAGCGCGAGGCAGCGAAGCCTCGGAAGAACGGAATTGCGGCGAAATGGTTAGCGCAGGGCACGATTTATCCGGATGTAATCGAATCCGCGGGCGCGAAGACCAAGAAAGCACACACCATCAAGTCGCATCACAACGTAGGCGGGCTGCCGGAAACTTTGCACCTTAGGCTGCTCGAACCGTTGCGCGAGCTATTCAAGGACGAGGTCCGCGAATTGGGTTTGGCGCTCGGCCTACCCCACGCTATGGTTTATCGCCATCCGTTCCCCGGGCCGGGGCTCGGCGTGCGCATCCTGGGTGAGGTGAAGAAGGAGTACGCCGATTTGCTGCGCCGGGCTGATGCAATTTTCATCGATGAGCTGCGTGCCACCAAAGACGCAGACGGCAGGAGCTGGTACGACAAGACCGCGCAGGCCTTCGCGGTATTCTTGCCAGTGCGCTCCGTAGGCGTCATGGGCGATGGGAGAACCTACGACTTCGTTGTTGCGTTGCGTGCCGTAATGACCTCGGATTTCATGACGGCGCATTGGGCCGAATTGCCGTATTCACTGCTCGGCAAGGTTTCGAATCGCATCACCAATGAAGTGCGCGGAATCAACCGCGTGGTATACGACGTCTCGGGGAAGCCGCCGGCGACGATTGAATGGGAATGATTTAACGTCCTTCGCGGACGTTCCCTTACCGTCGTGAAATAAAAGAAAACTCCTTGATGCATAAGGAGTTTTTAATTTTCCCTGCGTTCAACCGTCGTTCCATGGACGAGACTCAGCACCCTGAGCTTTCACGGGCAAACCGAAGGTCCCTGGCTCTGTCGCTCATCGTCCTCGATGTGGATCACTTCAAGAAGGTGAACGATATGTTCGCTTGGGCGGCGGGGAATTTGTTCTGATCCTTCCTGAATGCGACAAGGCCTCTGCGGGCAAGCGCGCGGAACACATCCGTTCACTCTCGGGTTATTTGATCTGAAGCGCGGCGCGCAGTCGATTGGCTACATTACCGCATCATTCGGCGTTGCATGCTCTCCTTAAGACGGACACGATGCGCACACACTGCTTCAAGCGGCCGACCGAGCCACGTACCTGGCCAAGAGAAACGTGCACGATTCGGGTCGCCCCGGCGAGTTGACGCTGGCGAATTGCGGCGACGAACGGGAATTCGGGCTTGACATTGGGCTCCATTGGCGACAGGCGATGGCCGAACTTGGAAGCGGTTGCTCGTCCAAACAGCGCTATTTTACGCGGCTCGTTCAATTCCGAGAGTTTCGCGGAATGGACGGCAGGCGGCACACCGCGCTCGCGTGCTCTTCTCATACCGGGATGCCGATCCGTTCTTGGCTGGCTTTCTACAGCAGTCGGTATAACAGCGCAATGTACTCGAGACCAGGAGGCACTTCCCTCTGGTGAGGGTAAGCCAGATGGTAAATACGGCATCCCCAAACACCACATCAAGCATCCACGCGGGCCGCGGGCTAAAGGAAACAATTGAACGGGTAGCGAGCGAGCCCGGAGCAGGGGCCCGGCGTGGCCGAGGCGGGCGCAGCTACCCGAGGCCAAATCGACTAGTCCATCGTGGAGTTTGGAAGGCAGGCACGCTTCCGGACAATAACCGCGGAAGGATGTCACGTACCTTCCGCAACCCGACCTACGAAAGCGACGAAACCCTGCAGCAAAGATTGTGCAGTACATGGACGCGTGTGTCGCAGCGCTCTCATGCCGTACAATGCGCGCACCAATCGAATTCACACGCTAGAATCCAAGTGACTGGGTCCTTCGATCTCCTGCCCGTTGATGTCGCCTTCGCGGTTAGCTGCGTTTGGTTGGTCCTCGGGCTGGTGGGATTCGCGTTGCGCAATCGGCCGCAGGTCGTCACGTCGCTAATTTTTCCGCTGACCGCTGCGGCTTCGCTGATTTTGTCGATCGCGATGCTTGTCGGCCTGGGAGCCGCGCCGACCGTGGCGATCCTGCCACTCGGCCTTCCCGATTTGCCATTCCATCTGCGCGTCGATGCCCTTTCGGCGTTCTTTCTCTTTCTGCTCGGCATAACCACCTTCGGCGTATCGCTGTTCTCTGCAGGTTATTTTCGCGGCGAGACAGGGGAGCGGCTGGGCCTGCTCACGCTGCAGTATCACGTGTTCATCGCCGCGATGACCCTGGTGCTGGTGGCAGACGATGCGCTCTCTTTCATGGTCGCCTGGGAATGCATGGCACTGTCCTCCTATTTTCTCGTGACTACGGATCATTGGCTTTTGCAGGCACGTTCTGCTGGATTCATCTATCTGCTCATCGCGCACCTGGGGGCGCTGTGCCTGCTGTTCTGCTTCGGCGCCATGCAGGCCGGACAAGGGGATTACACGTTTGCTGCCATGCGTGCAGCGCGGCTTGATACGACCTGGAGCACTGCGGCGTTCCTGTTGGCGCTGCTCGGTTTTGGCGCCAAGGCGGGGTTGCTGCCGCTGCACGTCTGGCTGCCTGAGGCGCACCCGGCGGCACCCTCGCCGGTATCGGCGCTGATGAGTGCAGTGATGCTGAAGACGGCCATCTACGGATTGCTGCGGATCACCTTCAACCTGCTCGACATGCAGCTCTGGTGGTGGGGAGCCGTGGCGCTGACGGTGGGATTGCTGACGGCCCTGTTCGGCGTGCTGTTCGCTGCCGTGCAGACCGACATCAAGCGCTTGCTCGCTTATTCGTCAATCGAGAACATTGGAATCATCATCGTCGCCTTCGGGCTGACCATCCTGTTCAGGGCCTTCAATATGGAACTGCTGGCCGCGTTGTCGCTTACGGCCATGCTCTATCACGTGCTGAATCATTCCGTGTTTAAGGCGCTGCTTTTTCTTGCTACGGGTTCGGTGTTGCACGCCACCGGCAGTCGCAGCTTCGGCATGTTGGGCGGATTGATCCATCGCATGCCGCGCGTGGCGGGGTTGTGTCTGGTCGGAGCGTTGGCCGCCAGTGGCTTGCCGCCGTTCAATGCCTTCGTATCGGAATGGCTGTTGCTGCAGTCTTTTCTACTTACACCGGGGTTGCCGCATTCATACCTGAACATGCTGGTTCCGGTGGCAGCGGCCGCTTTGGTCTTGGCCGGATCGCTCGCCGCCTATGTGATGGTCAAATTCTATGGCGTCATATTTCTTGGCCGGCCGCGCGATGCCAAGCTTGCTGCAGCGCAAGAAGCAAGTCGCTGGGAACATGCCGGTCTCGGCTGGTTAGCCGCGCTGTGCGTGCTGCTGGGGCTCATTCCGTTGACGGTGATCGATGCGATCGACTACGTGACCGTCTCGCTGATTGGCGAAAAGCTCGGGCCGGTGGCGAGCAAATCCGGCTGGTTGCTGCTGACACCACTGAGTCCCGCGCGGGCGAGCTATAGCCCGGTCATTTTCCTGTTGGTGACCGTCTTAGTGACAGTTGGCAGCTATCTGCTAGTGCACCGGTATTTTCGTCGCGGCACCCGCCGAGCCGACGCCTGGGATTGCGGTTACCCACTGCAGACGCCGCGCATGCAGGATACGGCCGAAGGCTTCGGCCAACCGATCAGCCAGATCTTCGAGCCGGCCTTCGAGATCGAGCGCACGTTGCCCGATCCTGCCGATCTGCATCCGGTCTATCGCAAGCGGCAGGCCGATCGCTTCTGGCGCGCGCTCTACCTGCCGGTCGCTCGGCTGGTGGAGGCGCTGTCGGACCTTGTCGGCCGATCGCAGCACGGCCGCATCCAGTGGTATCTGTTCTACAGCTTTGCAACATTACTCATACTCCTGGCGTTCGTGCGATGACCCTGGCACTGCGTATCGTCTCCCAACTCACCCAGGCGCTCATCATTCTGGGGCTTGCGCCTTTGCTCCTCGGTTGGGTGAACCAGTGCCGAGCCTGGTTGCAAAACAAGAGCGGTGCGGGCATTCAGCAACCTTATCAGGTGCTGAACAAGCTGTTCGCAAAGGACGCGGTACTTGCCCGCAACGCTTCGGTGCTGTTTCGTGCCACACCGTATATTTTGTTCGGCTGCATGACGCTTGCTGCGGGCATCGTCCCGGTGGTGGCAAGCGATCTGCCCTTCGCGCGCGCTGCGGACGTGATCGCGCTGGTGGGCATTTTCGCGCTGGCCCGGGTGTTCCTGGCGCTCGCCGCAATGGATGTGGGTACGGCCTTCGGCACCCTAGGTGCGCGGCGCGAGATGCTGATTGCCTTCCTGGCCGAGCCGGCGCTACTCATGGTGTTCTTCACCGCGTCCCTCATAAGCCAGTCCACGTCCCTCAACACGATCGTCGCTACGCTCGCCTCGGCGCGATTGGTCATCTATCCGAGCCTCGCCTTCGCCGCCGCTGCGTTCCTAATGGTGCTGCTGGCGGAAAACGCGCGCATCCCTATTGACAATCCGGCCACTCACCTGGAACTCACCATGGTGCACGAGGCCATGATCCTCGAGTATTCCGCTCGCCACTTGGCGCTTATCGAATGGGCGTCGAGCATCAAGCTGATGCTCTATATTGCCATCGGCTTCGCGCTGTTCGTGCCGTGGGGAATTGCCGGAGCGGGTGATCTGACCGCCTTCGTTTCCGTGTGGAATTGGGGCGAAGCATCGGCAGGGCAGATATTGGCCTATCCGATCGCCATGGTCTTCCTGCTGATGAAGCTTGTCGTGGCGGGCGCCGGGCTTGCATTGCTGGAAACAGTTTCGGCCAAGATGCGTATTTTCCGCGCACCGGAATTCCTGGGGACGGCGTTTCTTCTGGCAGTGTTAGGCATGCTCATCCATTTTCTGTTGGAGAGCTGATCGCTCAGCAATGAACATTCCTATCTCTGCTCAACTCGTCAACCTTTTCGCTGCACTGCTGCTGCTGATTGCCTTCGCCATGCTGTCGCAGCGGCGTATCGTCTCGCTCATCCACCTTTATGCCGCGCAAGGATTCGTGCTCGCGGTCTCCACGCTGATCGTGGCCCACTCTACCAGCCAAGTGCATTTGGTCTATTCGGCACTGCTGACACTGGCCCTGAAGGTGGTTGCACTACCCTGGCTGCTGCATCGCTTGATCGAACGCCTGAACGTGCGCTGGGATGTGGAGACGCTGATCAACATTCCGACCACGATGATCGTCGGCATCGGTCTGGTGATTTTCGCTTTTAACCTGGCCCTACCCATCTCCCAGCTCTCCGGCACCATTATCCGCTCCACACTCGGCATCGCTCTGGCCAGCGTGCTGCTGTCGTTTCTCATGATGTTGACCCGGGCCAAGGCGGTGCCGCAGGTGATCGGCTTCCTCGCCATGGAAAACGGCCTGCTGTTTGCAGCCACCAGCGCCACCTACGGCATGCCGATGGTTGTTGAACTGGGCATCGCCCTCGACGTGCTGATCGGTGCGGTGATTCTCGGCATCTTCTTCTTCCAGATTCGCGAAACCTTCGATAGTCTTGACCTGCACCATATGGAACGGCTGCGCGACGAAAAAGCAGCCATTGAGGACTCCCCGCGGTGAACCTGGCGATTACGGCGCTGCTCGGGTTGCCGCTGGTCGGCGGGCTGATCCTTGCCCTCGCCGGCGCCCGCCCGGTCGCGGCGGACATCAATATCGTGCTCTCGCTGTTTACTTTCTTGGCGGCCATTGCGGCATCAGTGGACGTGCTCGCAAACGGCAATCGCACCATGCTGTCGGAGCAGTTCTTTCTCGATTCCTTCAACGTGTTCCTGGTCGCGCTCACGGCCTTCGTGGGGCTCACCACGGCCATCTACAGCCGCACCTACATGCGCATCGAGGTGCAGCGGGGCAAGCTTACCGAAGCCCGGCTGCGGCTCTATCACAGCATGTACCAGTTGTTCATGTTCACCATGCTGCTTGCGCTCACCACCAACAACATGGGTTTACTCTGGGTGGCGATGGAAGCGGCAACGCTGACCACCGTGCTGCTGGTGAGTCTGTACCGTACGCCAGCTTCGGTGGAGGCGGCATGGAAATACTTTATCTTGTGCGGTGTGGGCATCGCCCAGGCTTTATTCGGCACCATCCTGCTTTATTTTGCAGCGGAGAAAATTCTTGGAGCTGAGGGCGCTGGACTGTTATGGACACACCTTGATGTGGTGAAGGCGGGCCTCGAACCCACCGTGCTCTCGCTCGCCTTCGTATTCTTGTTGCTCGGCTACGGCACCAAAGTGGGCCTGGTGCCGCTGCACAACTGGCTGCCTGATGCGCACGCAGAGGGGCCAACGCCCGTGTCGGCAGTGCTTTCCGGGCTACTGCTCAACGTCGCCCTGTACGCCGTGGTACGCACCAAAGTGCTGGTCGATGGTGCCCTCGGTGCGGGGTTCGCGGGCACCCTTATGAGGGGCTTTGGGCTGCTGTCGGTGGTGGTGGCCGCCTTGTTCCTGTCGAGGCAGAAGGACGTGAAGCGGCTGTTCGCCTACTCTTCCATCGAGCATATGGGGCTCGTCACCTTTGCCTTCGGCATGGGAGGGCCGGTAGCGACTTTCGCCGGACTGTTGCATATGACAGTGCATTCGCTCACCAAGTCCGCCATTTTCTTTGCGGTCGGGCACGCGGCGCAGAAGGCGGGCAGTCAGGTGATCGACAACATCCGCGGTCTCATCAAGACTAGTCCGCCGGTCGGCTGGGGACTGATGTTGGGTGGGCTCGCTATTCTCGGCATGCCACCCTTTGGCGTCTTCGCCAGCGAGTTTCTGATCCTTACCACTGCCATCGCGCGGCATCCCTGGACTACGCCGTTCCTGGTGGCCGGCTTGGGCATTGCTTTCGCCGCGATCTTTCAGCGTCTGCAAAGCATGGTATTCGGCGAAACGACCGTGCAGGCGTTGCCCTACCGGCCGGCGATCATTCCAGTGTTCGTGCACCTGGGTTTCGTGCTGATCTTAGGGCTCTACCTTCCACCGTTTCTTGCCGACTGGTATCGGCAGGCGGCGCGGCTGATCGGATAGGCATGGACTTCATCCATTTGAAAAAGCAGGCTAGACGGTTGTTCGGCCCGGTGCCAGCTCACACACTTGGCGTCAACACCGAGCAGTATCGCGAGTTCGCTGCAACAGTCCATTCGGAAGGCGGCCGCCTGGCGGCGCTATGGGCCACCGACCAACGAAGGTCGGGTGGCGGCTTTCTGATGCATGCCGCATTGGTTGATCAGGATGGGCTATGGTGCCTCGGCTTGCCGATCAGCGCTGGCCGACCGGTACTTCCAGATCTGTCCGACCTGTTCCCGGTCGCGAGCCGCATGCAGCGCGCGGTCTATGATCTCGTAGGACTGCGCGCCGATGGCGCGGCGGACGAACGCCCTTGGTTGCGACATGATGCATGGGCGGCCGATACCTATCCGTTGCGCAGCGATTTCGCGCCGCAGGCAGGACCTGCAGCTGAGGTTCAGGCCTATCCTTTCGTATCGGTAGAAGGCGAAGGCGTGCATGAAATTCCGGTTGGCCCCGTGCATGCCGGCACCATCGAACCTGGGCACTTCCGCTTCTCAGTAGTCGGCGAGCGGGTACTGCGTCTGGAGGAACGTCTTGGCTACACGCACAAAGGCATCGAGAAGCGTTTCGAGACCCTTAGCCTGGAGGAGGGAGTGCGCCTGGCGGGCCGCATCTCCGGAGACAGCACCGTCGCCTATGCCTGGGCTTATGCCATGGCCGTTGAATCGGCAACCAGCACGAGACCCTCCGAGCGCACCCACTGGCTGCGCGCGCTGCTGCTAGAGCGGGAGCGGTTAATGAACCATTTGGGCGATCTCGGTGCACTCGGCAACGATGCCGGCCTGGCCTTCGGTCTGGCGCAGTTCTCACGCCTCAAGGAAGACATGGCGCGCGTGAATCATCTCCATTTGGGCCATCGCTATCTCATGGACTGCATCGTGCCGGGCGGAGTGGTGCGCGATCTGGATGCGGAGGCCACTCACGCGATCAGAGGCGAGGCGAAGGTCTTATCCAGGGAAATCTTGGTTTTAAAGAACATCTACGACGAGCATGCGGGGCTGCAAGATCGCTTCCTGACCACTGGACGAGTTCCGCCCGATCTGGCCGCAAGGCTCGGCGTGATCGGCTTGGCCGGCCGAGCGAGCGGCCAGGCGTGGGATCTGCGAGCGCAGTTTCCTGTCACCCCCTACGCTCAATTAGACGTAAACATGTCGACCCATCGTAACGGCGATGTGGCGGCCCGGGTTACGCTGCGCTTCGAAGAGGCTATGGAGTCGCTGCGGCTGACTGTGAAAATGCTCGACGACATGCCGGGCGGCGAATTCCGCGTCTCGCTCAACGCGGCGCCGGACGCGGCGTTTGGCATCGGTTGGGTGGAAGGCTGGCGCGGCGAAGTGCTGGTGGCGGTAGAGACGAGCAAAGGAAACCGCATCCATCGCTGCCATGCCCACGACCCGTCCTGGCAAAACTGGCCTGCCGTAGAATACGCAGCCATCGACAATATTGTGCCGGACTTTCCGCTCATCAATAAGTCGTTTAACCTCAGCTACAGCGGGCACGACTTATGAAGATAGGGATGCGGCTCCAGTTGGCTTCTGAGGAGCGCCAAACCAGCCGCTCACGTCGGCACGCAACCATACTCAAAGGCTGGAAAAAGGCGTGTATCAACTGCTAAAGAAAATTGCCTGGACCGGAATTCAATCCGAACCGCCGCCTGTGCCTGACCAGGCGTTGAGAGTCACCCGGCAACGACTTGACGATGCGATCCTCCTTCGTTTTGGCCGCGCCCTCGCTATCCGTCATGTCGACGCGGGCTCATGCAATGGCTGCGAGCTAGAGATCCACGCGACAACCAACCCCTATTACAATCTGGAGGGTTTAGGTATTCATTTCGTGGCGAGTCCGCGGCACGCCGACTTGCTGCTAGTGACCGGCCCGGTCTCACGCCATATGGAAGTGGCGTTGCGGCGCACTTACGAAGCGACGCCCGATCCGAAACTGGTGGTGGCGGTGGGCGATTGCGGCTGCACGGGTGGCATTTTCGGGGAGAGTTACGCGAGCTGTGGACGCGTTGCCAATGTCATCCCCGTCGACGTTGCTGTGCCGGGATGTCCGCCCACGCCGACGCAGATCATGCAGGGTATTCTTACCGCTATTTCTCGCGAGGCCCCCACGTCTTCCACGATGGCGGAGGTTGATGCGTGACGGCGGCAGTGGATGAGTCTTTCATGCGCGAAGCGCTGGCCTTGGCGCAAGAGGCCCGGGCCAACAATGAAGTGCCGGTAGGTGCCATCGTTGTAAAGGATGGTACCGTTATTGGCCGCGGCTTTAACGCCCCGATTTTCTGCGGCGATCCAACCGCCCACGCTGAAGTTCGCGCGCTACGCGCTGCCGCGCGGCACCTGCAGAACTACCGCCTGTCCGGCTGTACGTTGTACGTTACCTTAGAACCTTGCGCCATGTGTGCCGGTGCCATCATGCACGCACGTATCGCACGGCTAGTTTACGCTGCTGCCGATCCCAAAACCGGTGCAGGTGGCAGCGTGATCGATCTGTTTGGCGAAACGCGCTTGAACCATCACACAGAGGTGTTGTCTGGAATACTGGCGACTGAGTCAGGCAACTTGCTCCGGTCGTTCTTTCGTGAGCGCCGCGGCACATTGGAATAGGAGCATGGTGTGGCGATGGGTCGGGTAAGCCTATGTCTTGCGGGCGTGGCGCTTGGATGCGCTACGCTGATGCCTGCCTACGCCCAGACGCCTGAGGCCGCCATCAAACAGAATCTACTTCAGCGGCAGCAGCAGCAGGACGAGCTATCGCTCAAGATCCAGCAGTCGCAGCAACTGCTACAGCCCCAGTTGAACGCAGGGCAGCGAAACAGACTTTCCGGGCTCTATCTGCAGCAGCAAGTGGATGAGCAGGAACAACAATCTCGACAGCTGCAGCAGCAAATAGAGTTGGAGCAGGGTAGCCGTCCTCTCGGTCCGGAGGGACAGCGACTGCGGTTGGAAATACAATTGCGTCAGTTCGATCGCGATCGCGATGCGCGGTCACTGCAGCAGGATGTTCAACTCAAGGCGGCGGAGGCTGCGCCCGAATGAAACTAGTTGCGGCTGAACTATATAACAAACGCCAATAGCGATCGGCTACGCTATCGGTCATTTCCTGCCTCGCATTGCGCAGTCATGGCGTGCGAGGCGACTGCCAGCAAGTGTTGGGCATTTCGTAGATCACCGCCAACTGTTCGCTATCGGCGAGTTGCTGATAGCGTACCGCCATGGTTTCGTTGCCGCGCCGCCAGTGCAGCATTATGGCATTCTTCTCTCCGCTTGCGACCACGTTGACACCGGTGCTCACCCTGATGGGCTGGCCGTATGTCGCGATATAGTTATTACTGATAACGATGAAATTGCGCACTGAAGCTTTCATGCTTTGTTCGAGGCTGGCGAGCTTGTCGTTGCAGAACAGAAAACGGAATTGGCGGAACGAATTTCTCTCCGGCAGATCGTAGGCGAGCAGGGCATCACCCGAGTTCTGCACGCGATCGAAGCGCCAGCCCGTCAGCGCGTCCCGCACCTGATCACGACTCATGCCACTCTTGAATTCCGCCACATCGAAGGCGCCGGCTGGAGCGGAGAGAACAAGCACGAGAACAATCAAGCCTAGTCGGATGGTCATGATCCGTCCTTTCAGTTTTTCTTACCTAGTTTTAGGTCACGTTCCGGTCCAACGCAAGCAAGTTTCTCGCCAGAGCGCGAGCGTTGTTAGTTCAATCATTGCAATGCAATGTCCAGCGTAAGGTCCTGCCTGATCTTGCATTTATTCCGATTAACGCACGGCGTTCGATTCACGAGCTCCGTTCCCCTGCGAGACCGCTCCTGCGCGCTCGAATTGGTCCTTGGTCCCACACTGGGGTGGTGTAAGATTGCGTACACGTTGCTCTGCAGTGTTCTCTTTGTTTCTTTATGTCTACCTCTCAACCCGCCTTTGTCCATCTTCGACTGCACAGCGAGTATTCCATTACGGATGGGATCGTGCGCCTGGATGACCTGATCCGCAAAGCGAAGGCAGACGCTATGCCCGCATTGGCGGTTACCGATCTCAACAACGTTTTCGGTCTGGTGCGCTTTTACAAGGAGGCGCGCGCTGCAGGCGTAAAGCCCATCATTGGTGCCGACGTATGGATCGGTAACGACAGAAATCGCGACCAGCCGAGCCGCCTGCTGTTGCTATGTAAGTCGCATGCCGGCTATTTGCGCTTGTGCGAACTGCTGTCGCGTGCTTACTGCAGCAATCAATATCGCGGTCGCGCGGACATTCGCAGGGAATGGTTAATGGGGGCGGGCAGTGGAGGCCTGATCGCTCTTTCCGGTGCGCTGCAGGGTGATGTCGGGCAGGCACTGGCTCAAGACAATATGATCCTTGCCCGAAGCCTTGCGCAAGGGTGGGCTAGCCTCATGCCGGACGCCTACTACATCGAGCTCCAGCGTGCCGGACAAGCCGGGGAAGCATGTTACGACGATGCCGCTCTCGATTTGGCGGCTGATTTGCAGTTGCCCGTCGTGGCGACGCATCCGGTGCAATTTCTGGCGCGCGAGGATTTCAAGGCGCACGAAGCGCGAGTGTGCATTGCGCAGGGTTACGTGCTCGGAGATCAACGGCGCAAGCGCGAATTTACCGACCAGCAATACTTCAAGAGTCAAGTCGAGATGGCGGAATTATTTGCCGACGTCCCGGAGGCACTGGAGAATTCGGTCGAGATTGCCAAGCGCTGCAACTTGGAGCTGGATCTCGGTAAGATTCGTCTCCCCCGTTATCCGACGCCGGAAGGCACTACGCTGGAGGAGTATCTCGCGCGTCAATCCCACGCGGGGCTGCAGAAGCGCCTCATCCGACTCTTTCCCGATCCGTTGCTGCGCGAGAGCAAACGTGCGGAATACGCCTCGCGGCTTGATTTCGAAATCAAGACCATCATCCAAATGGGTTTCCCGGGCTACTTTCTGATCGTCGCGGACTTCATAAACTGGGCGAAGAATAACGGTGTGCCAGTGGGCCCGGGCCGAGGCTCGGGTGCAGGCTCGCTGGTCGCCTATTCACTCGCGATCACCGATCTGGATCCGTTGCGCTATGACCTGCTGTTCGAGCGATTTTTGAATCCGGAGCGGGTTTCCATGCCGGATTTTGACGTCGACTTTTGCCAGGAAGGGCGCGATCGGGTGATCGATTACGTCAAGCAAAAGTATGGAGCCGAATCGGTGGCACAGATCGCTACCTTCGGAACCATGGCCGCTAAAGCGGTGGTGCGCGACGTCGGTCGAGTGCTCGATTTGCCTTTCAACTTTGTCGATCAAATTGCCAAGCTGGTTCCTTTCGAATTGGGCATTACACTTGCCAAGGCGCGTGCCCAGGAGCCGCAGTTAAACGAGCGTATCGAGAAGGAAGAGGAGGTCGCGGAACTGTTCGAGCTGGCCGAAAAACTGGAGGGGATGACGCGCAATGTCGGTATGCACGCAGGCGGGGTGCTGATCGCTCCGGGCAAGCTCACCGACTACACGCCGCTTTACCTCGCCGAAGGCTCGGGTTCCGTGGTGAGTCAGTTCGACAAGGACGACGTCGAAGCGGTCGGCCTGGTGAAGTTCGACTTTCTCGGCCTGACTACGCTTACCATACTCGACTGGGCCGTGAAACACATTGATCAAAGGATGGCAGAGGAGAGGAGAAAAATAAATGGAAACGGGGATGAGGGTAAGGCTTCATCGCTTGACCTCATTTCTCTTCCTCTCGACGACGAGATCACTTACTCGCGTGTTTTTGCAAGCGGAAACACCACGGCCGTTTTCCAGTTTGAATCACGAGGCATGCGAGATCTGTTGAAGCAAGCGAAGCCGGATCGTTTCGAGGATCTCATCGCTTTAGTGTCGCTCTACCGACCCGGCCCGATGGATCTGATTCCCGATTTCGTCGCCCGCAAGCATGGCCGCCAGAAGGTCGAGTACCTGGACCGGCGCCTTGAGGCGATTCTCGGACCGACCTACGGGATCATGGTGTATCAGGAACAGGTGATGCAGATTGCCCAGGTGATCGGCGGCTATAGCTTGGGCAGCGCAGACCTGCTGCGCCGTGCGATGGGCAAGAAGAAGGCGGAAGAAATGGCTCAGCAGCGCAGCATTTTCGTTGCTGGTGCTGTGGAACGTGGAATGAAGGCACACGTTGCGAGTGAGCTGTTCGACCAAATGGAAAAATTTGCGGGCTACGGCTTCAACAAGTCGCACGCAGCCGCATACGCGCTGGTGGCTTACCAGACCGCGTATCTCAAAGCGCATTATCCTGCTGAGTTCATGGCGGCGATGCTATCGGCTGTGATGTCCGATACCGACAAAGTGAAGCTGAACTACGATGACAGCGTCTACGGGTTGGGTCTGGCCGGACTGCCACCAGACGTCAACGAATCGGGATTCCGTTTCCGGCCGGTCAGTGGCAAGGCAATCCGCTATGGTCTTGGAGCCATCAAAGGCACTGGTGAATCGGCCATCGCGAGTATCGTCGAAGCGCGGGCGAGGTACGGCCCATTTACTGACCTGTTCGATTTCTGTCGACGCGTGGACAAGCGTCTGGTCAACCGACGCACTGTCGAGTCTTTGGTGCGCGCCGGTGCCTTCGATCACCTGAACGATCATCGCGCAAGTCTTCTCGCCTCGGTGGGCGCGGCGATGGAAGCTGCGGACCGGGCGAGCCGCGATGCCTCCCAGGTGAGCCTGTTTGGCGAAATGGAAAGGGCATCGAACTACGAATCTGCAGTGATCGAGACGCGCCGCTGGAACACGCGCGAACTCCTGCAAAACGAGAAATTGGCGCTCGGCTTCTATCTGAGTGGCCATCCGTTCGAGAGTTACAAATCAGAAATTTCCGAATTCGTGCGCACGTCCCTCAAGGACCTCCAGCCCTCGAGGGATCGCGAGCCTAGCCTGCTTGCCGGGATCGTGCACGCTATTCGTCGCCAGCAGACCCGGCGTGGGCCGATGGTGTTTGTTACACTCGACGACGGCACGGCACAAATTGATGTGGCGGTATTCAGCGAACTATTTATGCGCCATCGAGCGGTCATCAAGGAGGATGAACTATTGATCATCCGTGGGCGCGTCGCGCGGGATCAGTATCGCGGTGAGGACAGCTTGCGCGTTTCGGCGGATGACATTTTCGATCTGTCTGCCGCCCGCGCGGCTTTCGCCAAGTCACTCAAGCTTTGCTTCAACGGTCAAGCCAACGCAGTCAGGTTGGCGGAAGTGCTCAAACCCTATCTGGGTGGCGAGTGCTCGGTGAGAATCAGCTATCGCAATCACACGGCCACGTGCGATCTGGAACTGCCTGAATCGAATCGGGTGCGGCTCGCCGATACGCTGATCGCTTCTCTGAATGAATGGTTGTCACCGCAGAACGTTCAAGTACTCTACTGATTCGAGGTATTCTTGATGTCCGACCTTTCCTGGATTAGCAAGGACCTTTTGCGCGAACTTACCGCACAGGCCCAAGCTGCACCGCGTAAGCGCAAGAATCACAATATTCATGTCGGCGACGCCGCACCGTGTCAGCGGCTGCTTAATGCGGTCGAGCCGGAATCGTATATTCCCCCGCATTGCCATCGCGACCCGGGTAAGGAGGAAACGCTGTTGCTGCTCTCCGGTCGCGTTGGTATCGTTTTTTTTGATGATCAGGGTGCAATTACGGGAGACGCGGTATTAGACGCGAACGCTCTGCGCTTCGGCGTTACGATTGCCCCTGGAACGTTTCACACGCTGGTAGCCCTTACCTCGGGTACCGTTTTCTTCGAGGCGAAGGCCGGACCCTACGCACCGTTGAGCGCCGATGAGCGCGCCTCATGGGCTCCCGTCGAGGGTGATCCCGCGTCGACAGCGTATTTGGCCATGCTGAAGCGCCGCTTTGCGTAGACTACTGGCGGCTTTTTGTTTCGCGGACGGTTCTTGGTTGCGTTGCGGGCAGCGAGATCGGTTGCGACGCTGCTGACTCATGAGCTTGCCGCGCGCTAGCTATTCCGTAGGCAAGCGTGCGAAGTCGCAGTACTCGCCGCTCGCATCTGCCACTACGACTCTTGTGACCAGAGCCAATTCGGGGCCGTGATGTGCCCAAGCAATTATTGCCTCCACCTCGGACACCTCACCTTGAACTAGAGCTTCCAGAGAGCCATCGCGCCGGTTGCGTACCCACCCGGTGACACCGAGTCGCTCTGCTTGCTCGCGCATTGATTCGCGGAACATTACACCTTGCACGCGTCCCAGGATGCGTAGCGAGCGGGTAACTTTCATTCGTCGCCTGTTTGCCTGCGCACCGATTTTACCGACGCCCGCCGTCGCTTACTCTCCAGGCGCCGTTCGACTGAGCCAAGCGACGGCTTCGTGGCAACACGTTTACGCGGAACGTGGTTAAGGATTTTCAACCGCGCCACGAGCCGGCCAAACGCAACTTCCCTATTGCGGAATTGCGAAGGCGAATCCTGTGCGATTACCGTTACTCCTGACGGGTCATGCGTCAGGCGTACCGCAGAATTGGTTTTGTTCACATGCTGCCCACCTGGACCGCTGGCGCGGAAGGCGTCCAAACGTACTTCCTTGGTGAGGCTCGCTCGATCTAGAGCATAAGGAGGAGGGCGTCTGGCCAGAGCGTTCTTCATCGTCATTGGCGGATTCAACAGATAAGTCAAGTACCTGCAACGGTCTTTAGGAATGTTTTTATTGATGTGATGCGATTAACAGAATTCGCAATATATCGCCGTTAATATGCTAGAAGTTCAGGCCGCCGTAACGCTGGTCCATCCAAACCGAGAATCAAGAACCAATAAGCGATACGCATGCATAACTTACCTATCAGTAAAGACGCATTTTTCTGGGCGCTCAGCATCACGAGCCAGCTTCATAATATTCCCTTGCCGAGCAGTGTCGTGATACAGCGACACCAACCACCTTATACCTTAGGCCTGTTTCGCTTAGCAGCGACGCAACGTGGTCTGAAAGTCCGGCAAAGGGCTTACCCCAGCTCGCACACCGATCACCTCCCGGCGTCCTGCCTGGTGGCGCTGCACGCTCCGGTAAACGGCAGCGTCGATGCCAATGTCACGGCGTCACCAGTGGCTCGCGAGTTCCAGTTGGCACTGTTATTGAGCATGGATGAAAAGTGGGTGGTGATTGTCGAGACCTGCGGTGGATTTCCCGTCACTTTGAGTCGCGAAGTTTTTGCCCATCGGTTCACTGGTGAAGTGATTCTGATCGCTCCCGCGAATACCACAGAAGCCAATTCCTCGCGCCATGGCACGACCCAACGTGGACCCGCAGGCATCGCGACCCAATCCTCCAGCACCGGAACGGACGGTAATGGGTTTACCTGGCTGACTCCCAGGCTTCGCTGGTTAAGAGCAGCACTGCGTCACGCCCGTATTACCGGCTAAGAGCACCTTCCCCTCTGGGGCTATTTGACCCGCATCCCGGGTGCGGCGCCGGTATCGGGTGCAAGAATGAAGATGCCGGTCCCATCCCCCGCCGCAAGTACCATTCCCTGGGACTCACCGAAACGCATCTTGCGCGCAGCAAGGTTGGCTACCATCACTGTCAGTCGCCCGATCAGTTGTTCCGGCGTATATGCTGATTTGATCCCCGCAAAAACCGTCCGTTGTTCAATGCCGATATCGAGAGTGAGCTTAAGCAGTTTGTCGGCGTCTTCAACGTGCTCGGCGGCGACAATCCTTGCTACGCGAAGATCCAGCTTGGCGAAGTCGTCGATGCTGATGGTCTCGGCAACGGGTGGAATCTCGGCTTTGGGCTTTTCCTCTGCGGCGGGTTCCTCGCTGGACTGCAGATTTTCCCGATTCGCGTCCATCAGCGCATCGATCTGCCTAGGATCGATCCGGGTCATGAGGTGCTCGTAGGGACTAATCAGATCCGGTCGCTTGCCCAGATCAGTCCATGTCAGCTCAGGGGTCCCGAAAAACGCCTCCGCCTTCTTCGCCAATTCCGGCAGGATCGGCTTAAGCAGAATCGTCAGCCTGTAGAAACCCGCCAGACATTGGCTGCAAACCTCATGTAGCTCTTCGCGTTTGGCCGGATCCTTCGCCAATTCCCATGGCCTCCGGGCGTCGAAGAACTGGTTGACCTTGTCCGCATAGGACATGATCAATCGCACTGCTCTCCCGAATTCCCTTTGCTCATAGGCCTCGAGGACTTCGTTTTCGATTTCCCCAATGCTGATAATGGCAACCTCGGAAGGTTTGCTTAGATCAGCAGGCTCGCTGAATTTTCCGCCGAAATGCTTAGTCAGAAAACTGGCCGCCCGGCTCGCGATGTTGACGTATTTGCCAACCAGATCGCTGTTTACCCGGGCCACGAAATCGTCAAGGCTAAGATCGATGTCTTCGATCGCGCTATTCAATTTTGCTGCGTAGTAATAGCGCAGCCATTCCGGGTTCAGCCCCAAATCAAGATAGCTTTGCGCAGTGATAAAGGTTCCACGCGACTTGGACATTTTCTCAGCATTCACGGTGAGGAAGCCGTTTGCGTAGACTGCATCGGGCGTTTTGTATCCGGCATACTTGAGCGTCGCAGGCCAGAACAGCGCGTGGAAGTACAGGATGTCCTTGCCGATAAAGTGAATCATTTCTGATGTCGGATCGGCGAGGAACGAATCGAAGTCGATGCCGCGCTTCGCGCAATAATTCCTAAAGCTGGCGAGATAGCCAATGGGCGCATCCAGCCAGACGTAGAAGTACTTTCCAGGCGCATCGGGGATTTCAAACCCGAAGTAAGGCGCGTCGCGCGAGATGTCCCAATCGGACAGCTTGTTTTCTCCTGCCCCGCCTAGCCACTCTTTCATCTTATTGAGTGCCTCTGGCTGCAAATGGCCCGGGGCCTCCGTCCACTCACGCAGAAAGTCGGCGCATTCGGTTAGCTTGAAAAAGTAATGCTCGGAGGTCTTGCGCACCGGCGTCGCGCCAGAAACTACCGAGTAAGGGTTTCTCAGGTCGGTCGGCGCATAGGTTGAGCCGCACACTTCGCAGGAATCGCCGTATTGATCTTTGGCGCCGCATTTCGGGCATTCACCCTTGATGAAGCGATCGGGAAGGAACATCTCCTTGATCGGATCAAAGAATTGTTCAATCGTGCGTGTGGCGATCAGGTCCTTCGCCTTGAGTTTCCGGTAGATGTCGTAGGCAAGCTCGCGGTTCTCCTCGCTGTGTGTCGTGTAGTAATTGTCGAACGCGACGTGGAAACCTTTAAAATCGCGTACATGCTCCTTGTTTACCTGAGCTATCAACTGCTCGGGCGTAACGCCCGCTTTTTCCGCCGACAGCATAACCGGCGTACCATGCGTGTCGTCGGCGCAAACGTAGTGCACGAGATGCCCTCGCATGCGCTGATAGCGCACCCAGATATCCGCCTGGATGTAGCCGACCAGATGGCCTAGATGGATTGCACCATTGGCATAGGGCAAAGCGTTGGAGACGAGGATCTTGCGGGTCATGTGGTGACTATCGATATGCTGCCGGAAATGGCTTCTGGGGGAGATGCAAGGTTTCTATGCTTTGCTGTTGTCGGCGAAGTCCAAGTATTGGTGCGCTTGCTATCGATGATCGGATTGTAGCAAAGGCAAACGTCTCATGTATCGGGCGAGGTTGGAATTGATTAAAATTGCATAATCCGTAATGACTCCCTTCTTCGCCGCTCTCTCGGGTCTAGAAGGAGATGTGTGGAATCGCCGAGCGATTCCAGTAATGGTTGCCTCTCAGGAGTAAAAATGGCCATTTCCGAATCGCTGGTGCAGACGGCGCTGAAGGAACTTAGCGATCCCAACACCGGCAAGGACTATGTGAGCACCAAGTCCGCCCGCAACCTGCGCATCGACGGCAACAACCTTGCGCTGGATATCGTATTGGGTTATCCCGCGAGAAGTCAGATCGAGACCATCCGCAAGCAGGTGCTCACTAGGCTGAAGATGATCGACGGTATCGGCAACGTCAGTGTCAACGTGCACTGGAAAATCGTCTCTCACGCCGTACAGCGTGGTGTCAAACTGGTACCGGGTGTCAAGAATATTATTGCTGTCGCCTCCGGCAAGGGTGGCGTAGGCAAGTCAACCACGGCGGTGAATTTGGCCCTGGCGCTGGCCGCCGAGGGAGCAACGGTTGGCATGTTGGACGCGGACATCTACGGCCCTTCCCAGCCGCAGATGCTTGGCATCACCGGCCGGCCCGAGTCGCGCGATGGCAAGAGCATGGAGCCCATGGAGGGCCATGGCATCCAAGCCATGTCGGTCGGGTTTTTGATCGATGTCGAAACGCCGATGGTGTGGCGCGGGCCCATGGTAACGCAAGCGCTGGAACAATTACTTACGGAGACAAGTTGGCAGGATGTCGACTATCTCGTCGTCGACCTGCCGCCGGGTACGGGTGACATTCAATTGACACTGGCGCAAAAGGTGCCGGTCACTGGCGCGGTGATCATCACCACCCCCCAGGACATCGCCCTGTTGGACGCTCGCAAAGGTCTTAAAATGTTCGAGAAAGTAGGCGTGCCCATCCTCGGTATCGTCGAGAACATGAGTATCCACGTTTGCGCCAATTGCGGGCACGAGGAACACATCTTCGGCTCGGGCGGCGCCGCGCGTATGAGTAAGGACTATGATGTTGAAGTGCTGGGTTGTCTGCCGCTCGACATCGCCATCCGAGAGCAGGCCGATTCCGGAAAGCCGACGGTAGTCGCCGATCCGGATGGCAGGGTGGCGCAGATCTACATGGAAATCGCCCGCAAAGTGGCGATCAAGGTTGCAGAATTGAATCAGGACCGCACCAGCCTGTTTCCCAAAATCGTCATTCAGAACACGTGATTCAAGCCAGCCAGGGCCGTCCTCACCGTCGGATTGACGTTCATTTGCGTGCTGCCCGTCTACGGGACGCCGCAGGCATCGCACGGGTTCACGTGGACAGTTGGCGGGACACCTACGCAGGGATTCTTCCATCACCCTACCTCGCCGGCCTCTCCTATGAAAGGCAGACCCGCGAATGGCTGGGCCATCTGGCAAGGCCAGGCAACGCGAGCTTCGTAGCCGAATCGGAGACGCGGGGCGTGATCGGTTTCATCAACGGCGGTCCTGAGCGCACCGGACGGAACAGCAGGTTTTTTTCCGAGGTCTACGTACTTTACCTGCTGCCCGATTATCAGCGTCGCGGTGTGGGTCGCGACTTGATGACGGCCTTTGCCGCAGAAGTCATGAAGATCGGTCTTCGGAGCATGCTGGTGTGGGTGCTCAGTGAAAATCCGTCGCGCGCTTTCTATGCGGCGCTGGGCGGTGAAGAGGTTGCAGAGAAGTCGATACAAATGGGGGGAGCGAAACTAATGGAGGTCGCTTACGCGTGGACCGACGTAAGGTCAATACTCGTCGCTTGAGCTGAAAATGCCGACTTCAGGACTGGTCGCATGTCTGTTCGTAGCCCTCCCGGTTGCTCGCTTTGGGTCTGAAGCTGAAGATTACTATTTGACCGAGGATGTGGCGGTGATGGAGGCCGCTACAGTTGCGCGCGCTTTCGGAGATCGCGCGCCAGCGGTTTTTGATCGTTGCCGCACGAGTAGCGTCAAGTTCAGAGCTTCGTTGGTTTCCAAAAGCATAATAGCGGAACTATCCTAGGAAGAGTCTCGTGAGTATTAAGTCCGACAAATGGATACGCCGCATGGCGAAAGAGCACGGCATGATCGAGCCGTTCGAGTCCAATCAGATTCGCCACGTCAATGGCCATCGCATCGTTTCCTATGGCACTTCGAGCTACGGGTACGACATTCGATGCTCTGAGGAATTCAAGGTCTTCACCAACATCAACTCGACTATCGTCGATCCAAAAAACTTTGACGAGAAATCGTTCGTCGACTTTACCGGCGAGACCTGCATCATTCCACCCAACTCCTTCGCCCTGGCTCGCACAGTGGAGTTTTTTCGCATCCCACGCAACGTGCTAACTATCTGCCTGGGTAAATCCACTTATGCGCGATGCGGCATTATCGTCAATGTCACCCCTTTGGAGCCGGAGTGGGAGGGCTATGTGACCCTGGAGTTTTCCAACACCACGCCGCTCCCGGCGAAGATCTATGCAAACGAGGGTGTCGCACAAGTGATTTTCTTCGAGTCCGACGAAGTCTGCGAGACGTCATACCGCGACCGGGGCGGCAAATACCAAGGACAGAAGGGTGTGACATTGCCAAAAATGTAGCTGCCTTGGGGTTTAAGATCGACATCGCCTGTTGTTGTGGCCGCAACTGAGGTACTCTCGCGGAACGCCGCTGACGCTTCTCGCTGACTCCTGACAACCGACACCTGCCCCCTGTCTCCCGCAGCCCAACTGGCATATAATGCCGCGCTTTTAGGCGGCACTTTGCTTCGCCCCGTTCGGTCCGGAAGGGATCTCCATGAAATTCCGCTTTCCTATCGTCATCATCGACGAAGATTTTCGCTCCGAAAACACCAGTGGGCTGGGCATTCGCGCTCTCGCCAAGGCGATAGAAGAGGAAGGTATGGAAGTGTTGGGTGTCACCAGTTACGGCGACCTGTCCTCCTTTGCACAACAACAGAGTCGCGCCTCGGCCTTTCTGCTGTCCATCGACGATGACGAATTTGGTGCCGGCTCGGAGGAAGAAACGCGTGCGGCGCTCACCAACTTGCGTGCCTTCGTCCAAGAAATCCGTTTTCGCAACGCCGAGATTCCGATCTACCTGTACGGTGAGACGCGTACCTCGCGGCATATCCCCAATGACATTCTGAAGGAATTGCACGGCTTCATCCACATGTTCGAGGACACGCCGGAGTTCGTGGCCCGACACATCATTCGCGAAGCGAGATCATATCTGGGCAGCTTGGCGCCACCGTTCTTTCGCGCCTTGGTTGACTACGCCCAAGATGGGTCGTATTCCTGGCATTGTCCGGGTCACTCGGGTGGTGTGGCATTTCTGAAGAGTCCCGTGGGGCAGATGTTCCATCAGTTTTTCGGCGAGAACATGCTGCGCGCCGACGTGTGCAATGCAGTCGATGAATTGGGTCAGTTGCTCGATCATACCGGGCCGGTGGCCGCGAGCGAGTACAATGCGGCGCGTATTTTCAATGCCGACCATTGCTTTTTCGTGACCAACGGAACCTCCACTTCGAACAAGATTGTCTGGCATGCCAACGTCGCGCCGGACGACATTGTGGTAGTCGATCGCAACTGTCATAAATCGATTCTGCACGCCATCACAATGACCGGCGCAGTGCCGGTGTTCCTGACCCCGACGCGCAATCATCTCGGCATCATCGGTCCGATTCCATTGGAGGAATTCCAACCAGAGAATATCCGCAAGAAGATCGCGGCCAATCCGTTCGCGAGGGACCTGAAGCGCAAGCCACGCATTCTGACCATCACGCAGAGCACTTATGACGGCGTGCTCTATAACGTGGAGATGTTGAAGAGCGTACTGGGCAATTCTGTCGACACGCTGCACTTCGACGAAGCCTGGCTACCGCATGCGACCTTTCACGATTTCTATCGCAACATGCATGCGATCGGGAAGGACCGGCCGCGTTCTAAGGATGCGCCGATTTTCGCCACCCACTCTACCCACAAGCTGCTGGCGGGCATTTCCCAGGCCTCGCAAATCCTGGTGCAGGATTCGGAGACGCGCAAACTGGATCGTCACATCTTCAACGAGGCCTATTTGATGCATACGTCGACCTCCCCGCAGTACGCCATCATTGCGTCCTGCGATGTAGCTGCGGCGATGATGGAACCGCCTGGGGGAACGGCGCTCGTCGAGGAGTCCATCCTCGAAGCCATCGACTTTCGCCGCGCCATGCGTAAGGTCGACGAGGAATTCGGCACGGACTGGTGGTTCAAGGTGTGGGGTCCGGACAAATTGGCCGGAGAGGGTATCGGCAAGCCGAAGGACTGGGTGCTGAAGAGCGGTGAACGCTGGCACGGCTTTGGCAATTTGGCCGAAGGTTTCAACATGCTCGACCCGATCAAGGCAACGGTGATTACCCCGGGCCTCGATGTGTCAGGTAAATTTGCGAAGACGGGCATCCCGGCTTCCATCGTTACCAGATACCTGGCAGAGCATGGCATCATCGTCGAGAAAACCGGGCTTTATTCGTTTTTTATCATGTTTACCATCGGCATCACCAAGGGTCGATGGAACACCATGGTGGCCTCCCTGCAGCAGTTCAAGGACGACTACGATAAAAACCAGCCGATGTGGCGCATTCTGCCCGAATTCTCCCACCAGCAACCCGGCTACGAAAAGGTGGGACTGCGCGACCTGTGCCAGCAGATTCATGGCATGTACCAGGCTGCCGATATCGCGCGGCTCACCACGGAAATGTATCTATCAGACATGCAGCCGGCAATGAAACCCTCCGATGCATTTGCCAAGATGGCCCACCGGGAAATTGAACGGGTGGCCATAGACCAACTGGAAGGACGCGTCACCAGCGTTCTGTTGACGCCTTATCCACCGGGCATACCCTTGTTGATCCCTGGGGAGCGGTTCAACCGGACCATCGTGCAATATCTGAGTTTTGCCAGCGAGTTCAACGAGCGCTTTCCTGGTTTCGGGACAGACATCCACGGGCTGGTCGAACAACAAGTCGACGGCCGCATGCTCTACTTTGTGGATTGCGTGGCCTGAATACCTTCATGGTAGGCAGTGCGTCAGCGCGCTTGCACTGAGGAGTCGGGACGGTGCAGGACTTCTGGCGATCGAGCGGTTTCCGGGCCTTAAAGCGCAACGAGAATGGCTGCCTGGGCGTTACCGACGAATTTCTACGCCTTTATCTGCAGCGCCCGGAACTGGCGCCGGTTGAGGCGTCTTGCTTGCACGAGCGAGCTTTGCATGCTGCTTTGCTGACTGATCCAAGAACCGCTATAGACGAGGCGGCGCTAGCTGCAATTCGAGATTCGGACGCCGCTGAGAACTACCGCATCTGGGTGCGCTTCCGCGATCGCCTGCTCGACGCTGGAACGGTTCAGAGCTTCTATACCCAGCACTTCCTCGAACGGCATATCGATATCCCACCCCTGATGCTCGATCACCTGGTGCAACTCATTCTGCGCGGCTTACTCGACGGCACCGACGACCCTATTGCGGTGCGCAGCGCCGAGCTTTTCTTCCGCCGTCAAAGCGTCAGCTTGCAGGATGGAGCGGTTCTTTTGGCAGACGCCGAAACGGTCGAGATGTATCAGACCAGTGGTGGTTTCGGTGGCATCGGTCGCCTGCTCGCTCAAGCCGATACCGCGCCTCGTCAGCTCAAGTTGGAAGTGCTCAATATCAATAACGCCGTGTTCTATTGGATGCGCGACGAGCGCTTCGATACCGTGCTCGACATGAGTCCCGGCCGAGACGCGGCACAGCGTTTGTGCCGCGTCATGGAATTGTGGGTGGAGCATCTCCTAGGGGTTCAAATCAACATAAGCGCTGTAACCCGCATTCAAGACGAGCGCTGGGTCTGGCATTGCGGACTCGACGCAGAATCGACCGCGATCCTCAATCGCCTCTACGCAGGGGAAGAGGTTCCGGAAGAACGGCTGCGGCGACTAATTTGCCTGTTTCACGTAGCGTTCAAAAATCCTGCCGATATGCGCAGTGATTTGGCCGGGCGGCCAGTCTACTTGGGTCTGGCTGTAGACGCGAATCTGACGTTGCGCCTGAAGCCGCAGAACTTGCTGCTCAACTTGCCAGTCGCACAGTTCGTCTAAGCAGCTTCATTGCTTTGCCGAGCGTGTCGACGGATTCCTGATGCTTGACCTCTTGCGCAGAGTTTGTCCTTCGGCACGTCGCTTCTTCACTTCGGCCATTCGGGCATCGCCAAGCTTAGGATTCGCTGCCAGAGGCGGCATCGGTCTTTCTCCATTGTCAGCCGAGCGCACTACATTGCGAAGGCGCGGGTGCTTGCGAGCAGCACTGCAGTGAGCAGCGCTACGCGAAATGCCACCGCCAGTCTCACAAGCGGAGGCCTCGTCCGGTTCGCGTGCTTCGCACCCCTATCACAAGAACGATAACGCCGCTGTGGAGCAAAAGAACGGGTCGTGTGTCCGCCGCCTGTTCGGCTATCGAAGCGTTTCGCTGATCCCAGGCACCTCACTCTGAGGAACGCGGCCTATGCACCAATGAGTTCATAGATCGTGAAGAAGCACGCCAAACGCAGATCCCCGCCCAATGCCTCTTCGACCCTCCTGGACTGACCGAGGAGCAAAAAGATCCGGCTACCCCGTGCCCCGTGCTCCATACCCTCGAACCCTCCTCCTGCGCCCTACAATCCAGACAAAACCCAAAGCGGTCTGCAATCTGGTTCGGTCACCATCCATTTGAGGCAACGATCTCCTCGTTCGCTTAACCTTTTATTTTGAGGCCACGCGTGAATACCGTCGCCAAATGGCGAGCTCGCAGGCGGCCAGCGGCGGACGAACTCGCAAGCTCCATATAGTTTAAAATTACCTTTTCTGCACTACTTGAGGCTCACTATGCCAGTCCTGGACAAGGAACAAGAAATTGCGATGTTGCGAAGCGAGGTCGAAATACTCGTGCAGGATCGCGCCAAGCTGCTGCGGGTGGGTGGCGCGGCGGCGGTGTTCATTGCCAACATGGACATCCAGAAACTACCGAAGCATGTGTTCGATGCCGCTGATGTGCTCGCGACGGCAATCAATACCCTGCCCGAAGACACTTTGCGTGATTGTCTTGATGCGGTCGGCGCGGAAGTAGCCCTCGATACACCGGAACGGCGCCGGGGGCCCCGGCAGGACTAGGATTTTAGAGGAGCGACAGCATGAATCCAGATAATTTCAACATGAGCATTCGCAAATTTCTCAAGATGGTCGGTGTTCGTGCGCAGCACGAAATAGAGAGCGCGGTAGCTGACGCAGTAACTGCAGGCCGGTTGAAGGGAACAGAAGCCCTGCCAGCCAAAATGACCCTCACTGTGGGCGGTGTCGATATCTCGGTGAATTTTGAGGGTACCATTCACCTTGAGTAGATCCACAGCCAAGCGAGTCGGCGACTCTTTGCCGGTTGTGTATGCTGACGTGGTTGCTGCGGCTGCGCGGCTTGCAGGACATGCCCATCGCACGCCGGTAATGACTTCGCGTAGCGTCGACGAGCGCGTTGGCGGGCAGGTTTTTTTCAAGTGCGAAAACTTCCAGCGTATGGGCGCCTTTAAGTTCCGTGGGGCATTCAACGCACTGTCGTTGTTACCGGAAGCGCAGAAAAAGAGAGGCGTAGTGGCCTTTTCTTCCGGCAATCACGCACAGGCGGTGGCGCTCGCCGGCCGGCTGCTCGGTGTTCCCGCGACCATTGTGATGCCTGACGATGCGCCCGCGGTGAAGATTGCCGCCACTCGCCACTACGGCGCGGAGGTAATGCTCTACGCCCGCGCCACGTCGGACCGCGAAGCCCTCGCGCGCGGCATAGCCGAGAGGCGCGGGCTCGCCCTGATTCCTCCCTACGACAATCAGCACATCATCGCCGGCCAAGGCACGGCCGCCAAGGAACTGATCGAGGAGGCCGGTCCGCTGGATTATTTGCTGGTTTGCTGCGGAGGTGGCGGGTTACTCTCGGGCAGCGCGGTCGCGGCCACTGCTTTAGCGCCGCACTGCAAGACCATCGGCGTCGAGCCGGAAGCTGGCAACGATGCGACGCTGAGTTTTAGAGCCGGCGCACTGCACACCGTAACCAACCCTGTGACCGTCGCTGACGGCGCGCGCACGAGTTCGCTCGGCAAACTCACCTTTCCTTTGATCATGCATCATGTGCACGACATGCTGACCGTGAACGATGAGGAACTGATCCGCAGCATGCTCTATCTCTGGGAGCGCATGAAAATCGTCATTGAGCCGACCGGGGCGCTGGCAGCAACAGCGTTGCTGGAAGGCAAGCTCGAAGCGCCGGGAGCGCGCATCGGGGTCATCATCAGCGGGGGCAACGTAGATTTGAAGGCGATGGCGCGTTACATGTAGCCTGCCAAAGCACTGCTCGCGTCATCGACGTTGCGAGACTCTGCTCTGCTTTGTTGCTCCAGCTTCGAGGAACCACCATGCAACATTTCGCGAGCGACAATTACGCGGGGATCTGTCCTGAAGCTTTGCAGGCTTTGCTCAGCGCCAACACCGGTCATGAGCTTTCCTATGGAGAGGACCACTGGACGCAGAAGGCCGCAGATTTGATCCGTGACTTGTTCGAGACCGATTGCGAAGTGTTTTTCGTATTCAACGGCACTGCGGCCAACTCGCTGGCGCTGTCATCGCTGTGTCAGTCCTATCACAGTGTCATCTGCCACGAGTTGGCGCATATCGAGACCGACGAGTGCGGCGGACCGGAGTTTTTTTCCAACGGTTCCAAGCTGCTGGTTGCTCGCGGGCGGGACGGCAAGCTCACAGCACAAGGCATTGCCGAAATTGTTAACAAGCGCAGCGACATTCACTATCCCAAGCCCAAGGTGGTGAGCATTACCCAAGCGACCGAAACCGGCACCGTATATACGGTGCAGGAGGTCACTGCAATCGCCGAACAAGCCCGGCGCTATTCGCTCAAACTACACATGGATGGCGCGCGTTTCGCCAACGCCGTGGCGAGCCTCGGGGTGGCAGCGAGGGAAATAAGCTGGGAGGCAGGTGTCGATGTGCTGTGTTTTGGCGGCACCAAAAACGGGCTGCCGCTATCGGAGGCGGTAATCTTCTTCAAACGCGAACTGGCCCACGATTTTGAGTACCGTTGCAAGCAGGCGGGTCAACTTGCTTCCAAGATGCGCTTTATTTCTGCCCCGTGGGTGGGCCTGCTGCAAAGCGGTGCCTGGCTCGCCAACGCGCGGCATTCCAATCGTATGGCGCAGTTGCTATCCGATTTAACAAGTGACATTCCCGGGGTCAGCAAGCTCTTCCCCACCCAAGCGAACGCCCTATTTGTGCAACTACCTATCGCAGCGATCGAAGCGCTGCACGCGAAAGGCTGGCGTTTTTACACCTTCATCGGGGCCGGTGGTGCACGGCTCATGTGCGCTTGGGATACGACCGAGGAATCGGTCCGGGCGTTCGCGGCGGATATTCGAATGGCGCTAAGCGCTCACAAGCCGCTGTCGGCGGCAAGCGCTGATTAGCGCCGCGCCGCCAATAATGGGGCCTTGTCGAGCACTCCGGTTCTCAATGCAATTTGCTCAGTAGCGTCTCCCGGGTGTTCACTTTGAGCTTGGCGTAGATTTTTTGCACATGGTCAGTCACGGTGTGCTGGGTGATATTGAGACGCTTGCTGATGGTGGCATGCGAATAGCCGTAGGAAAGCAGTAGACAGATTTCCTTCTGCTTCGGCGACAACGCCAATGCCTGCATAGTGCGCATCATTCGGAGTGGTAGCGGCTCCTGACGTTCAACGGTGATGCCGGTCAAGGGGTTCGCGGATTGTTCTCCCGTTTGCAGCGGGTAGGCGCGGAACACGAACCGTCCCCAGGCATTCTGATGACACCAACTCGCTACGGGGGCGTCTCCGCCTGAGAAAACATCGCCCAGATTCTGACACAATTGAGCTATGCCTGGTGTAAGGATAGTGTCGTCGCTCGGCATGATCGAACCTGGCGCAATGAGCGGATGGGCGGCCAGAAATAGCAAGTGACGACCGCTGGCGGAGCCATAGGCGATTTTGTTTTCGGCATCGAGTACGATCAAACCCGACTCTCCGCCATCTGCATAGGGGCCACGTATGTCGCGATTGTTCTTCAAGCCGCGAGCCAAGTAACGGGTTACGGTCGATAGCGCTTGTTCTTCGTCCTGGGTAAACGGTGGATCGCCATGTTCTCGGCAGAGCATCAAGGCACCCAGCGAACAGCCGTTTGCCCTGACGATCGCGCGCAGCGCGACGTGGGGCTCGCTGGGACTGCGTGTGGAATCGCACAGAGCAGATGGGTAGCACAGCCTTCCGACGCCTGGCCCGAAATTGGCCACCCCATCCGAGGCGCGCGTGCCCTCACTCAGTTTCGGCCTGACTTGGTCTTCCTCCTTGTCATAAAGAGCGGCCAGGCAAAGGGCAACAACCTCCGGCCTCACCAACTCCTCGAAGCAGACATTGGTCATCTCGCCGTTTTCGTCCGTCCAAGTGAAAACATTGGCATGGGAGGGAACGATCGAATGCAGCGCTTGCAGCAATGCTGGCATGATGACTTGCCCGCCTAGTCCCAAGGAGCAGAGCTGGCGGATATGGGCAATGGCGGCGGTATATTTCATGGCCCCATTCGAAATTTTAATTAGCTTGTTATAGCACCACCTCCGCATCTTTTCTTTAGTCGTACATAGCCCTTTAGTCGTACATAGCCCACATGCCCCCTTTGCTAGGGGTATTTGTTGGTCCGGGTGTGTGCTATCACCAAACTGTGCCAGAAATCTCTCGGGTAACGCGGCGATGTCGGGGCACTGCGTCAACGCTAAGTCGCCAACGAAAATGAGGGGCAACCATGTTATTGGATCTCTTATTCCTTGCCGTCCAATTTGCGCTGCATGAGATCTTCGTCTTAGACCATGCGGACGATATTGTAAAACTTAAGGATGAGGCGAATTAATGGCTTCGATTGTCATTTCATTTGGGAGAGTTACATGGCGACTTCACGCTCGAACGGATCTTTTCCTTTGACCGCGAGCGCGCACCAAACAACTCAACGGGCAGGCCGATTGAAGGTCCTGGCCGGCCAGGGAACGACCGTCCCGCGCGGAAAAGGCAAAGGCCGTAAGGCCAGTATGAGTTGGGTCGTCGCAGCAAGCCTGCTCGGTTTTGCAATGAGTTACCTGCTCGGGGCCGAAGTGTCGCCGCTGATGAGCCCGGAAAAAACTCAGCGTTCTGCCGGAGAGCGGGTCAGCGTGGTAAGCAGCACGCCACCTGCTGCCACGAAGTATTCAATATCCACCCGACCAGCGGCGACGTGGAGGAACCGATTGCGACTTTCTGACTGGGCGACTTACTACGACTTATTCATGAACGAACCCCGCCAAAAAACAAGCGAGATGCAAGTTGGGGAACCGTCACCCATGAGCGAGCAATCGGGGGATCGGGGCAGCGAACTGTCGCCCTCATCCAATGCCGACTACCAGCCCGGTGACGACGACGAGGGGCGGTTCCCACGCTCACAAACCTAGCTAAGCTAGGAGCCCGTCTTTTGCGCCGACCCCCGGAGGGCAAGCCTCGCCTTTGGGCGCATTGCGGCGTTGCAAATGGCTTATTGTGAGCGATGCAAGGCGCGCTTGGCGCCTTGCACTGCACCGCAAAAGCGGATTCGCGCAGACGCGAAACTCGTCCGACAGGCTCCTCGTGCTCGGAACCGGCTTCCCCGGTAATGTCGCAACCGGTCGCCACACACCTGGCCACATCGATCGACTGGCCGGGCTCGCTCCCATCGAGCGGCGCTGCACGAACTGTTGCGATGCCTACGCTCTATGCAGCCTTGGCATCTTTCTTCAACGCCTCATCGCGCAGCGCGCGACGTAGAATCTTCCCGACGTTGGTCTTGGGCAAGCTCGTTCTGAATTCCACATACTTGGGAATTTTGTACGCCGTCATATTCTTGCGGCAGTGATCCAGTATGTCCTTGTCGGTCAGCGCCGGATCCTTCTTCACGATGAAGACCTTCGGTACTTCGCTGGACCGTTCGTCCGCGACGCCGATTACGGCGCATTCGAGCACGCCGGCATGCATAGCGATGACGTCCTCGATTTCGTTCGGATATACGTTGAATCCGGATACCAGGATCATGTCCTTTTTGCGGTCGACTATTCTTACGAAGCCACGGTCGTCCATTACGCCGATGTCACCGGTTCGGAATGCCCTGTCGGGAGTCATGACACTGGCCGTCTCTTCGGGCTGATTCCAGTAGCCCTTCATTACTTGGGGCCCTTGGACGCAAATTTCGCCGGCTGAGCCAATCGGCAATTCCCGACCGTTATCGTCCCGAATGGTGACGATGGTGGAGGGCAGCGGTAGGCCGATCGAGCCAGTATGCTCGGTGATGGTGACGGGATTGGTCGTGACCACGGGCGAGGTTTCCGTCAATCCATAACCCTCCAGAATGGGCACGCCGGTGGCTTTTTGCCACCGGTCGGCGACGACGCGCTGCATGGCCATTCCGCCCGCCGAGGCAAGGCGCAACGCGGAAAAGTCGATCTTGCCGAAGTCAGGATTATTGAGCAGCGCGTTGTACAGGGTGTTGAGCCCGCTGATGGCGGTGAACTTGTGACTCTGCATTTCCTTGATGAAACCTGGAATGTCACGCGGGTTCGGAATCAGAAGGTTGCAGCCGCCGTCTTTGAGCATGAACAGACAGCAGCAAGTCAGTGAATAGATGTGGTAGAGCGGCAGCGGCGTTATCATCAAGTGCGGGAGATTTTCGTCGTGCGTGGGAGTAAACCAAGCCGAGACCTGCTGCAGGTTGGCGATGACGTTTCGGTGCGTCAGCATGGCGCCCTTGGAGACCCCCGTGGTACCACCCGTGTATTGCAGAAAGGCGATGTCCTCAGCTGAGAGGTCGGGCGTTTTCAGTTTCACCGAAGCACCCTGATCAAGCACGTCGGTAAATGGCATTGCCGCCGGAACATTCCAGGCCGGCACCATCTTCTTGACTTTGCGGACCACGAAATTGACCAGCATGCCCTTCAAGCCGAGCAGGTCTCCCATACTCGCGACAACGACGTGGCGAACCGATGTCTTGTCCAGAACCTGTTGCAGAACGGCGGCGAAATTTTCCAGGATCACGATTACTTCAGCGCCGGAATCCTTGAGCTGATGCTCCAACTCGCGCGCGGTGTAGAGGGGGTTGCAATTGACCACGGTGTAGCCGGCGCGCAATATGCCGAAAACCGCCACGGGATACTGAAGGATGTTGGGTAGCATGATCGCCACCCGCGCGTCCTTCGCCAGCCCCTTGGACTGCAGCCAGGCGCCGAAATTAGCCGATAAGCGGTCCAGATCGCCGAAATTGAGTGTTGCTCCCATGCACGTGTACGCCCGCCGGCTGCGATACTTTGCGACACTTTCATCGAACAGGTGCGGGATGGAGCGATAGGCGCGGTCGTCGATTTCCGGCGGCACGCCGGGCGGGTACTGCCTTAACCAGATTCTTTCCACGACGTGTTTCCCTTTTGGCGAGAACTAAACATAGAGAGCGGCTGGCTTTTCCTTCTTAGGTACTGTGTGCCTCTGCTTGTAACGGTGCTTGTTTTTAGATGCGGTTGCAATCCTGCCTTACGGTCTGGCGCGGCCCAATATGCCTTTCAGGCTCTCCTGAAGGTCGGCAGGCAGCACGACGAACTTGCTATTGTTGGAGTGTCCCAGCTCGCGCAGGGCGTTGATGTATTTTTCCCCGAGCAGATAGAGCGCGGGCAGTTCCCTTTCGGTGATGGCGCTGGTTACCGCCGCGATCGCAGTGGCGGATGATTCGGCCAGGCGAATTTGCGCATCGGCATCGAGCTTCGCGCTCTCCAGCCGGCCTTGAGCCTGCAAGATGACCGATTGTTTCTCGCCTTCGGCGAGGGTCACCATGGCCTTGCGCTCGCGTTCCGCAGCGGCCTGCTTCTCCATGGCGGTTTGCATGGAAGAGGAAGGTTTGATGTCCTGAATTTCGACTGACTTGACGGTCAGACCCCAGTCGATTGCCTGATCGGCGAGGCTCGCTTTCAGCTTGGCCTTAATCTGTTCGCGGGAAGAGAGCGACTCATCCAAGTCCATATTGCCGATGATGGAACGTAGTGTCGTTTTCACCAGGTTTTTGATGGCGAGCTGGAATTCGGTTACACCGTAGACTGCCTTGACCGTATCGGTCACCTTCACAAAGGCGATGGCGTTGGCAAGAATGACCGCGTTGTCCTTGGTAATGACTTCCTGCTGCTCCACATCTAGAATCAGGTCCTTGGTGATGACCTTGTATGACACGACGTCAATATAGGGAATGACGATGTGCAGCCCCGGCGTGAGCGTGCCGTTGTATTTTCCCAGCCGCTCGACCACCCACTCCTCGCCCTGGGGCACGATACGCACTCCCTTGGCGATCGAGACGATGACGAATATGACAATCACTATCGCTAAGGTTTGTCCCAACATCACATTTCCTCTATTTGTTGTTCAGATTAAACCGGACGGACGCGAATCAAGTTGCCCTCGACTTCGATCACACGAACGCGCTCACCGGCGGCGATTTCCTGATCGCTAAGCGCCTCCCATTTCTCATCCCCAAGAATGGGCCGCTGGAACTGGACTAGTCCCTTTTCGAAGGAACGAATCGGGCGGGTCACTAATCCTATCTCGCCACTGAACTGGTCCTTCGACATGCCGGCCTTGGTTTTCAGGGTATTTGGCTTCAACACCTTAAACCAGAGCGCCACAAACAGGAGCGAAGCGAGCGCCCAGGCGAGCAATTGAGCGGTGAAGGAGAGGCTGGGCAGGAACAGCATCAGCAAGCCTACCAGCAGGCCGCCGAGTCCAAACCAGAAAATAAAGAATGAGCCGATAGCCAACTCGGCGAGCATCAGCATCAGGCCAAAACCCATCCAGTGCATCCAGTTGAGTGCCACGGGCGTTTATCCTAACGACGAAGCGTGGCGCATTGTAACCCCGCACCCCTGCCGAAAGCATGGGATGGCCCGCGCCCTGCAATGGTCATGCACTATTTTGGGCACAGGATGAAGCAAATTTACCGACTGGCTGCTCAAAACGGGCCACGAGCTTTTGTTTATCTTTTTGATTGACATAATAAAACAGAGATTGGCATGCAAGCTGCTAACAAACGAGTGTCTGGCTGTCGTCCTCGACGGTTTTCAGACGGTTGTTTCTCCTCCGAGAGCGGTTTGCCCCGTCCCTTTGTGGATGGGGCATTTTTTTGGTGCGCCCGGCATGGCGCACTCACTAGGAGGTGAAAGTCCTGGAGCGGCCGGTAAGGCTGCGAATCTAACAGGTGAAAGTCCTGGGCCGTCAAT